>Ga0306923_10000076_pt1 | contig 60711 bp, 67 predicted proteins | sample sta12Can44000108_FD_203841 | JGI IMG/M metagenome (GOLD analysis project Ga0306923, IMG submission 203841) | Lab enrichment of tropical soil microbial communities from Luquillo Experimental Forest, Puerto Rico - statanox.12C.anox.44.000.108 (v2)... | ecosystem: Environmental > Terrestrial >... | reverse complement strand
GGCGACAACGTGAACCTGGAGATCGAGCTGATCACGCCGGTGGCGATGGAGAAGAGCCTGCGCTTCGCGATCCGCGAAGGCGGACGCACGGTGGGCGCCGGAACCATCACCGAGATTATTGCGTAGGGTTTTTTCCACATATGCCACGACAAGGCATATGCGGGCCACCCAGAATTCGTTTTCATACCGGGTTGCGGTAGCGGTACACCGCACCCACATTACAAAACGCGGCAAAAGCCGCAGGGCCGGAGGCGGCGACGTACAACGGTCCTTCAAACTGATCTTTGAGAGAACACTACAGTGATTGGTAAAGAACGAATCCGGATACGCCTGAAGGCCTACGATTGCCGCATTCTCGACCAGTCCACGGGTGAAATCGTGGACACGGCGCGGCGCACCGGCGCGCAGATTGCGGGACCGATTCCGCTGCCCACGGTGAAGAACAAGTATTGCGTGCTGCGCTCACCCCACGTGGACAAAAAGTCGCGGGAGCAGTTCGAGATCCGCACGCATAAGCGCCTGCTCGACATTCTCGAACCGACACAGCAGACCGTGGATGCACTCATGAAACTGGAGTTGCCGGCGGGCGTGGATGTGGAAATCAAGGCGTTTGGGAAAGAACACAAATAGCCACTAGCAACTAGCGGTTAGCTAGGTGGGTCGCAAGTGAACAAAGCTTCTGTGGCTGATGCCCCTGGTTAAGAAAACCAGACAGGGAAGCAGAGTTGAGGGAAAACATGGCAGTCAACGGAATACTGGGAAAGAAAGTTGGGATGACGCAGCTGTTCGATGACAAGGGCGAGGTTCATCCGGTCACCGTACTCAAGGCCGGTCCCTGCGTGGTCACACAGCGTAAGACTGTGGCGAAAGACGGCTACGATGCCGCCCAGATCGGGCTGGTTGAATTCGTGAAAGAGTCGCGGCTGACCAAGCCGATGAAGGGCCACTTCGCGAAGAAAGATCTGCCTCCGATGCGCTTCCTGAAGGAAGTCGCGATCGTGGTGGGCGGTGACAGCCAGGATGGAGCTAAGGTTGGTGACAAGGTCCTCGTGGACATCTTCGACGGCGAAAAGTTTGTCGATATCACCGCCACCAGCAAGGGACGCGGATTTGCGGGCGTAGTGAAGCGCCATCATTTTGGTGGGGGCGCTGCCTCGCACGGCTCGATGTTTCAGATTCCCGGCTCGATCGGCTCGTCGGCGTTTCCGTCGCGCGTGTTCAAAGGCATGCGCATGTCGGGGCACATGGGTGTCGACAAGGTGACGGTGCGCAACCTGCGCGTGCTGGGGGTTGATCATGACGAGAATTTGCTGGTGGTCGAGGGTTCGGTGCCGGGTGCGAAGGACGGCTATGTGGTGATCTCGAAGGCCAAGAAGCCACCCCGGGAGCGTCGCGGATTCGGTGGCGCAGGCACGGTCGATCCGTTGAAGGCCTCGAAGCGCCAGGCGGCGAAGAAGAAATAGTTGTCGCTTGTCAGTGATCAGTTGTCAGTTAGACCGGCGGACTGAGAGCTGGCTGCGGTTGACAAAAGAATTCGTCTTAGTGGTTTTTGCCGAAAATTTGCAACTGGCCACTGACAACTGGAAAAAGAAAATGGCGACCATTGATGTACACAATCTGAACGGCGAGAAGGTGGGTTCGCTGGAGTTGGCCGATGAAGTCTTCGGCGCGGTGAACGAAGATCTTCTGTGGGAAGCGGTGAAGCACTACCGCGCCGGCCTGCGGGCGGGCACCCACGCCACCAAGAACCGCGCACTGGTAAGCGGTTCGGGCAAGAAGCTGTGGAAGCAGAAGGGCACGGGCCGTGCGCGTATCGCGTCGATCCGTTCGCCACTCTGGCGGCATGGCGGCACGGTGCATGGACCGCAGCCCCGCTCCTATGGCTACGCGTTTCCGCGCAAGAAGCTGCTGGGAGCGCTGCGCTCGGCGCTGGCGGCCAAGCTGCAGGACGGCAAGCTGCTGGTCGTCGAAAGCTTCGAGGTGAAAGAGCCCAAGACCAAGGCCTTCCGCGCCTCGCTAGAGAAGCTGAAGGCTAAGGGCTCAACGCTGCTGGTGTCGAACTACATCGGCGAGACCGAGAAGAACCTGCACCTAAGCGCACGCAACCTGAAGGGCGTGGAGCTAGTGGCGGGCCATGCGGTACATCCGTATCACCTGCTGCGCTACTCGAGCGTGGTGTTCTCTAAGCCTGCGCTGGAGAAGTTGCAGGATTCGCTGAAGGCCTCGGTCCCAAAGCGTAAGCTGCAGAAGGAGGTCGCGTAATGAAGTCGGCCTATCAGATCATTCGTCGTCCGGTGATTACGGAAAAGGGCCTGGGGGTGAAGGAATCGCAAGCCACATTGGTATTTGAAGTGGCCGCCAAGGCGTCGAAGACCGAGATCAAGAACGCGGTACAGGCGATCTTTAAAGTAAAGGTTGATGAGGTTCGTACCGCCAACTTCGCCGGTAAGGAACGCCGCCGGGGCAAGTTCACCGGCTATCGGCCGGATTGGAAGAAAGCCTACGTGCGGTTGAAGGAAGGGCAGAAGATGCCCGAGTATGCAGAGAACCTGTAGCAATTAGCCTTTTGCACTTAGCTTTTAGCGAAAAGCAAGAACCCAGAACTGACGGCTGAAAGCCGATGACTGACAGCTGAGCGAGTAGAGACATGGCAATCAAGACATACAGACCGGTAACTCCGACGCGGCGGTTCACCACGACCACCGTGAACGACGACCTGACGACGAGCCGGCCGTACAAGCCGCTGACGCAACCGAAGCAGCGCATCAATGGGCGGCGCAACGCTGGCGACCTGACGATCTGGCGCCGTGGCGGTGGGCACAAGCGTCGTCTGCGCACCATCGATTTCAAGCGCGACAAGTTCGGCGTACCTGCGACGGTGGCGACGATCGAGTATGATCCGAACCGCTCGGCGCGCATTGCGTTGCTGAACTACGCCGATGGCGAGAAGCGCTACATTATCTGCCCGGTCGGTTTGAAGATCGGTCAGAAGGTCGTGAGCGGACCGGACGCCGACATTCTGGTGGGCAACGCTCTGCCGCTGCGCAACATTCCTCCCGGCACTACGGTGCACAACATCGAGCTCAAGCCGGGCAAAGGCGCACAGATGGCGCGTTCGGCGGGAGCACAGGCACAGTTGGTGGCGAAGGAAGGCGATTACGCGCTGCTGAAGCTGCCTTCCAGCGAGACGCGCCGGGTGCTGGTGGATTGCATGGCGACCATCGGCCAGGTGGGCAACACCGATCACGAAAACGTTTCGATCGGCAAGGCGGGCCGTACCCGCTGGCTGGGACGCCGTCCCACGAACCGTGGCGTGGTGATGAACCCGGTGGACCATCCGCACGGCGGTGGTGAAGGCAAGACCAGCGGCGGACGTCATCCGGTGACCCCGTGGGGTCAGCCGACTCGCGGCTACAAGACACGCAACAACAAGCGGACCGATAAGTTCATCGTGAACCGCAGACAGAAGTAGGACTGAGGAACTATGGCACGTTCGACGAAAAAAGGTCCGTTCATCGACAAGCACCTCCAGGTGAAGATCGAGGACATGAACGCGCGCAACGAGAAGAAGGTCGTGCGCACCTGGTCGCGCCGCTCGACGGTGATCCCGGAGATGGTGGGACACACCCTGGCAGTGCACAACGGCAAGAAGTTCATCCCGGTGTACATCACCGAGAACATGGTGGGCCACAAGCTGGGAGAGTTCAGCTTGACCCGCACCTTCAAGGGCCACTCGGTGAAGGCAGCGACAGAAACAGCGGCTAAGCCGGCCGCGCCGCCTGCCAGGTAAGGAAGAGACATGGAATTCACAGCCAAACTGAATTACGTGCGAGTCTCGCCGCAGAAGGCGCGCCTGGTGCTGGAGCTGATCAAGGGTCGCCGAGTGGAAGAAGCGCTCGACACGTTGCGCTACACCAAGAAGGGCATTGCGCCCGCGATTTACAAGCTGCTGCGTTCGGCAGTTGAGAATGCGAATTACCTCAGCGCCGAGAAGTCACTCGACGTTGATTTGGATCGGCTGTACGTGAAGCACGCGATTGCTAACGATGGGCCGCGCATGAAGCGGGTTCGTCCCGCGCCCATGGGGCGTGCGTATCGCTATCAGCGGCGCATCTCGCACCTGAATATTGTCCTGGCCGAGAAGGCTGGCGATCGCTCGAAGGCGGCGGCGCAGGTAGTGACCGACGAGAAGGCTGCAGCGCCCAAGAAGACTGCCAAGAAGGCTTCGGCAAAGAAAGCTGCAGCCAAGAAGACAGCGCCCAAGAAGCCGGCGCCCAAGAAGGCGGCGAAGAAATAAAAGCAGATCCCTCGACTCTGCCGCGAAGCAGGGGCGTCGCTCGGGATGACAAAGGTTAGTAATGAGCGGTAAGGCCGGAAGGCGCGAGCCGCGGAGAGTAACGAAACTATGGGACAGAAAGTCCATCCATACGGATTCCGGCTTGGCGTGACCAAGCCGTGGCGTTCGCGCTGGTTCGTGGAGCGCGACTACGACAAATTGCTGCTGGAAGACGTGAAGCTGAAGGACGAGCTGAAGGACAAGCTCAAGTCAGCGGGCGTCAGCTCGATTGAGATCGAGCGTCCAGGCAACAAGCTGCGCATCATCATCCGCACTGCGCGTCCGGGCATCATCATCGGCCGCAAGGGCGCTGAGATCGACAAGCTGAAGCAGGAGATCCAGAAGCGCACCGGCCGCGACGTGTACGTCGATATTCTCGAAGTGCACAAGCCGGAGCTCGACGCACAGCTGGTGGCGGAGAACATTGCGCTGCAGCTCGAGAAGCGCGTCAGCTTCCGTCGCACTATGCGCAAGGCTGTCGATTCGGCGCTGCGCTTCGGCTGCAAGGGTATTAAGGTTCGCGTAAGCGGCCGTTTGAACGGCAACGAAATCGCGCGCTCCGAGTGGTATCTGCAGGGACGCCTGCCCCTGCATACCCTGCGCGCCGACATCGACTACGGTTTCGCGGAAGCGCGCACGACTTACGGCGTGATCGGCGTGAAGTGCTGGGTGTACAAGGGCGAGATCCTGCGCGAGAAGAAGCGTGAGCCGCAGGCGGCAACTACGGGAGCGTTTTAGAAGGAACCGGTAGCCGGTAGCCAGTCGCCAGTTGGCTCCGGTATCTGAACCGAGAACTGGCCACTGAGAACTCATTATGTTGATGCCAAAGAAAGTGAAGTACCGCAAGCAGCAGCGCGGTCGCATGCGCGGCAAGGCGTGGCGCGGCGGAGAGCTGTCGTTCGGCGACTTCGGCCTGAAGGTCATGGAGCCCGGCTGGATCACTGACCGACAGATTGAAGCCAGCCGTGTGGCCATGACCCGTTTCGTCAAGCGTGGCGGCAAAATCTGGATCCGCCTGTTCCCCGACAAGCCGGTGACGAAGAAGCCGGCCGAAACCCGCATGGGTAAGGGCAAAGGAGCGCCCGATCACTGGGTTGCTGTGGTGCGCCCCGGCAAGATCCTCTTCGAGATGGAAGGCGTGAGCGCCACCGAGGCTGCCGAGGCAATGCGCCTGGCGTCGCACAAGCTGCCGCTGCGCACCAAGTTCGTATCGCGCGCGAGCGTGCAATAAGGAATCACGATGAACGCAGAGAAGATTCGCAATTTGACCGACGTCGAGCTGGCCCACCAGCAGCGTGACCTGGCCGATCAGCTCTTCAAGCTGAAGTTTCAGCTGAAGATGGGCCAGACCGAAAGCCTGAAGAAGATCCGCGATTTGAAGAAGGACATCGCGCGCATGAAGACGATCGAACGCGAGAAGGAGTTGGCAGGCGGCAACGGTTCAGCAGCGAAGGTCACGGTAAAGAAAACCGCTGCTGCAGCTGAGAAGCCGGCGAAGGTAAAGAAGGCGGCCACCAAGAAGACGGCTGCAACGGAGACGAAGTAAGCCATGGCCGAGACGACGACAAACGCTGAGCAGAAGACGGGCGCCCGCAAGACCCTGGTGGGTGAAGTGGTTTCCACCAAGATGGCCAAGACCATTGTGGTCGAAGTGAACCGTCAGAAGGCGCACCCGTACTACAAGCGCGTGGTAAAGCGCAGCAAGAAGTTCTACGCCCACGACGAGAAAGGCACGGCGAAGCTGGGCGATGTGGTGAAGATCGAAGAGACGCGCCCGCTGTCGAAGCTGAAGCGCTGGCAGTTGAAGGACGTCATCCGCCGCGCCGCGCAGGTGGCGCCAGTGGAAGAGCAGCCGATCAGCTAGTCGAGGATGGCCCCTCGAGGGTGCCCACCCTTATCGCCCTCTTTGGCGATAGGGTGGGATCAAGAGTGAGTGGCCTGGGTAAGGAGAAGAGTTATGGCAGTGATGATGAGAACCATGCTCGATGTTGCTGACAACAGCGGCGCGCGCAAGCTGCAGATGATCCTGCCGCTGGGCGGCGGTACCGGACTGCGAGCGCACATTGGCGATGTGGTGACCGCGGCGGTGAAGGAAGCGGCTCCCGACGGAACCGCCAAGAAGGGCACCGTGGTGAAGGCCGTGATCGTGCGCACGCGCAAGGAGCATCGCCGCAAGGACGGTACATACATCCGTTTCGACCAGAACGCGGCTGTTCTGATCAACGATGCGAACGAGCCGATCGGCACACGCGTCTTCGGTCCGGTAGCCCGCGAGCTGCGTGAGAAGAAGTTTTTGAAGATTGTGTCCCTCGCACCAGAGGTGCTCTAGCAATTGGCCGTTAGCTTTCGGTTGGGACGCGGAAACAGATTTGAAGAGCAATCAGCTAAACGCCAAGTGCTAACGGCTTATTGCTCAACCCACAGGTTGAACAGACATGCACAAGATCGTAGATATTCGTCGTAACGACAACGTCCGGGTCATCACCGGGCGGGACAAGGGCAAGGAAGGCCGCGTACTGCGTGTATCGCCGGCTAAGGGCACGGTGCTGGTTGAGCACGTGATGATGGTGAAGAAGGCCGTCCGCAAGAATCCGCAGCGCAACGTTAAGGGCGGCATTGCCGAGCAGGAGAGCCCGATCCACATCAGCAATGTGATGCTGGTTTGCAACTCCTGCAAGCGCCCGGTGCGCGTCGTACACGAGAAGCATGGCGACAAGCACGTGCGCATATGCCGGCATTGCAAGACAACGCTGGAGAAATAGCAGCCAACACTTAGCTTGCTACGCGCTGAATGCCGAGTGCTCAAAATTGATTTCCTCACGTAACGGTTACAACCCGGGTCCGTGAGAAAGGTAAAGCAAAGAAATGGCAGACGAGAAAGACAAGAAACCGAAAGGCCAGCAGCAGGGCCAGAAGGGCAAGCCGGAAGGTAAGAAGGCAAAGCCCGAGCAGGTGGAAGCCGCAGAAGAGCCCTCCGGCAAGCCGGCGCATCCGAAGGCGAATAACCGCGCCACCGCGCGTATGCGCGACAAGTACTACAACGAAGTGCGTCCGGTACTGATGAAGGAATTCAGCCTCGACAACCCGATGGCGGCCCCGAAGCTCGAGAAGATCGTGGTCAACATGGGCGTAGGCGAAGCGACGCAGAACGCTAAGGTGATCGACCCGGCAGCAAGCGAGATCGGCCTGATCACCGGCCAGAAGCCAGTGGTGACGAAGGCGAAGAAGTCCATCGCCGCCTTTAAGGTGCGCGAAGGCATGCCGATCGGCGTAATGGTGACCCTGCGCGGTGACCGCATGTACGAATTCTTCGACCGGCTGGTGAACATTGCACTGCCGCGCGTGCGTGACTTCCGCGGCGTGCCGACCAAGTCGTTCGATGGTCGCGGCAACTACACCCTGGGCGTCCGCGATCAGTTGATCTTCCCGGAGATCGATTACGCGAAAGTCGAGAAGATGAAGGGCATGAACATAACGTTTGTGACCACCGCCGGCAATGACGACCAGGCACGTGCGCTGCTGAAGCACATGGGCATGCCATTCAAACAGTAGCCCCCTGGCCAGGCGCCAGTTGCCAGGGCAACGGTGCAAAGCTAAGGGGCTAAGAGCGAGAAGCTAGAGACGAAGGACAAGATGGCTACAACAGGCAAAATTGCCAAGGCGAACAAGAAACCCAAGTTCCCCACGCGCGCCAAGAACCGCTGCAAGATTTGCGGACGTCCGCGGGCCTATCTGCGCAAGTTCGGCGTCTGCCGTTTGTGCTTCCGCGGTCTGGCGCTCAAGGGAGAAATTCCTGGAGTTTCGAAGAGCTCTTGGTAGGTGAAAAGGGACGCTCAGCGGCCCCGGTGCGGCGCGGTCGCACTGAAATGCTGAGCTAAGTAGGTCGCGGCTGGTTCTTTCACCAACCCGAATGCGCACTGAGCGCATCACGGGGGACCCCGGAGAGCAACCCGGACACGAAAGCGAACGGCGATATGAGGAGAAACAGAGCATGAGTTTGACCGATCCGGTCGCAGATTTTCTGACCCGCGTTCGCAACGCGATTACGGCGCGCCACCAGAAGGTGGACGTGCCGCTCTCCAAATTGAAGCTGGAGATCGCCCGCATCCTGAAGGACGAGGGTTACATCGCGAACTTCAAGACGACGGAAGAAGAGGGTCGCAAGGTGTTGCGCGTCTACCTCAAGTATGGGTCCGACAACTCGTCGCCCATCTCGCAGCTCAAGCGCGTTTCGCGCCCCGGCTGCCGCGTCTACGTCGGCCACAGCGCCATTCCGCGCGTGCTGGGCGGATTGGGGATCAATATCCTCACCACACCCAAGGGCGTAATGACCGGCCGCCAGGCCCGCAAAGAAAAGCTGGGCGGCGAATTGTTGTGCGAAGTTTATTAATTAGCGATTAGCCTTTAGCGATTAGCGAAAGGCAGAAGAGCGAAAAGCGAGTTCCGAAAGCTGCCGGCGATAGCTGACAGCTCAATGAGAGACACGACATGTCCAGAATTGGAAAGAAGCCGATTCCGTTGCCCAAAGGCGTGAGTTACACCGTCGAAGGCAACAACGTAGTAGTGAAGGGCCCCAAGGGCACCGTTTCGACGCACATGCCAGCGGGTGTGAAGCTCGAAACCAAAGACGGCAGCCTGGTCGTCACACGTGAGGACGATTCGAAGGCCGCCGTGCACGGCTTGGTGCGCGCGCTGGTGAACAACTCCGTCGAAGGCGTTACCAAGGGCTGGACGAAAGAGTTGGACATCGTCGGCATCGGTTACCGCGCCGAGATGAAGGGCAAGGGCGTCGTGGTGTTCACGCTCGGATATTCGCATCCGATCGAGTACCCGCTGCCGGCCGGCATCGAAGTGACCATCGACCCCAAGCAGACGCACCTGACGGTGACCGGAATCGATCGCCAGAAGGTGGGATTCGTGGCGGCAGAAATGCGCCAGCTGCGTCCACCCGATCCGTACAAGAACAAGGGCGTGCGCTACACCGACGAGCGGTTGAAGAAGAAGGTTGGTAAGACCGGCGCGAAATAGTGGCGTTTGTCGGGCGTGAGCCCGACGCGGCTATCCCGAGCCCGTACAGAAACCCGGGATGAAGGAAAACAGAGATGATTGGGAAGACTTCGAAGAACGACACGCGGACCAAGATCCACACGCGCATCCGCAAGAAGATTGCCGGCACCGCCGCGCGTCCGCGCCTCAGCGTGTACCGCTCGGTGAGCCACCTGTATGCGCAGGTAATCGACGACAGCAAGGGCGTGACCCTGGTTTCGGCAGGCACAGTGGAGAAGGCCAAGAGCGCCGCAAAGGGCCAAAAGCGTCCTACAGGCGGCAACGTGGCGGCGGCGAAGGAAGTCGGCAAACTGATTGCCGAGCGTGCCAAAGAAAAAGGCATCAAGAAGGTGATCTTCGATCGCGGTGGATACCTCTATCACGGACGCATCAAAGCCCTGGCCGACGCGGCGCGCGAAGCCGGGCTGGAGTTCTAGGAAAAGCAATTAGCCGCTAGCAAAACGGGCTGGCGTACCACTAAGTGCCCAAATGCTAAGTTGCCAAGTGCAAGTTTGGAGAAACAACGGGAATGCCAACAGTAAAGAAAAAGCTTGACCCCAATCAATACCAGCTCAAGGACGAGGTAGTCTCGATCAATCGCGTCACCAAGGTCGTCAAGGGCGGCAAGAACATGTCGTTCGCAGCGCTGGTAGTGGTGGGCGATCCATCGGCCGCGGTCGTGGGTTACGGTTCTGGTAAGGCTAAGGAAGTTCCGCAGGCCATTCGCAAAGGTATTGAAGCGGCCAAGAAGAACCTGCTGCGCATCAACCTGACGCAGACCACGATTCCGCACCAGGTACTGGGGCGCTATGGCGCAGGCAAGGTGATGCTGAAGCCGGCACCCGAAGGCACCGGCGTAATTGCCGGCGGAGCAGTGCGCGCGGTGATGACTTCGGCAGGCGTGCAGAACGTGCTGACTAAGTCCATCGGCACCACCAACCCGCACAACGTGATCAAAGCGACCTTTGACGCCCTGAAATCGCTGCGCGACAAGACTGAAGTCGCGACAGCACGCGGCAAGGCCGCCGAGGAGCTCTGATCATGGCGCGCATTCGCAGGAAGACAAAAAAGAAAACTGCGCCTGCCGGCGCAAAAATCCATCTCAAGTATGTGCGTTCGGCCATTGCCACGCCGGAGAAGCATAAGGTGGTCATCAAGGGCCTCGGTTTCAGGCGTCTGAACCAGGTGATCGAGCGCGAAGACTCGCCGTCGATCCGCGGCATGGTAGCGAAAGTGCCGCACCTGGTAGAGATTGTTGAGGCATAGCCGGCAACCGGGCACTTAGCACTTGGCATTTAGCTTCTTGCCCGTCGGTGTCATAGGTTTGGGCTAACTGCTAATTGCTAAATTGTGATGCCGCGCACAGAGAAGGCCGCGGCAGGTACGGTACACAATGAATCTGAGTACATTAAAGGCGCCCAAGAAGGCGAATTCGAACAAGAAGCGTATCGGCCGTGGTATGGGCTCGGGCATGGGCAAGACCTCGACCCGCGGCCATAAGGGACAGGGCTCGCGCAGCGGTTACAGCATGATGCGCGGTTTTGAAGGTGGCCAGATGCCGCTGCACCGGCGTTTGCCGAAGCGCGGCTTCACCAATATCTTCAAGACCGAGTACGAGGTCGTGAACCTGGAGCGGCTGGCGGCTTTAACCGAGAGCGAGATTACTCCTGAAGTTCTGCGCAAAGCCGGTGTAGTGAACGGCAAGAACGCACTTGTTAAAGTATTGGGTCATGGCGAGCTGTCGCAGCCGCTGACGGTCAGCGCACATAAGTTCTCCAAGTCGGCCCAGGAGAAGATCGAGAAAGCCGGCGGCAAAGTTAAGGTACTGTAAGACGGTTGTCGGTTGTCAGTGTGCAGTTGTCAGCAGTGCAACTGACGACCGCTGGTTCGGCGACGGGTCACATCAGGAGTCGGCTTTAGGTTGTCAACTGACAACTGAGAACTGACAACTGACAACTGAGGTTTCGATGCTAGAGAAGTTGGCCAACGTATTTCGCGTTCCCGATCTGCGGAAGCGCATTCTGTTTACGCTCGGGCTGCTGGCCGTCTACCGGCTGGGCGGACACATTCCCACGCCCGGCATCAATGCCGACGTGCTGGCGCAGTTCTTCGATCAGAACAAGGGAACGTTCCTCGGCTTCATCGACCTGTTCAGCGGCGGACAGCTTCGCCGCCTGACCATCTTTGCCCTCGGCATCATGCCCTACATCACGGCATCCATCATCTTGCAGTTGATGACCGTCGTGTATGAGCCACTCGCCAAGCTGCAGAAGGAAGGCGAGCTCGGGCGCAAGAAGATCACCCAGTGGACCCGCTACTTAACCCTGCTGTTGAGCTCGGTGCAATCTCTGGGTATTGCCTACACGCTGCTGCACCAGCCGGGATTCGTGAACACGCCCGGCTACGTCTTCGTGCCCATGACGGTGTTGACCCTGACGACGGGCAGCGTCTTCATCATGTGGTTGGGCGAGCAGATCACCGAGCGCGGTATCGGCAACGGCATGTCGCTGCTGATTTTCGCCGGCATTGTTGTCGGATTGCCGCGTGCCATAGCTGACCTTTACGACAAAATTAAGACTCAAGCTTGGGGAGCATTTACCGTTCCCGCAATGCTGCTGCTGGTCGTGGTGATGATTGCGATTGTCGCGTTCATCGTCTTTGTGGAGCGCAGCGAGCGCCGGATCCCGGTGCAATACGCCAAGCGCGTGGTAGGTCGGAAGATTATGGGCGGGCAGTCCACGCACTTGCCGTTGCGTGTAAACTCCGGCGGCGTGATGCCGGTGATTTTCGCCTCTTCCGTGCTGACCTTGCCTCAGACCTTGGGGGCGATGCCCCTGTTCAAAGACAGCCGCTACTTCAGCCCGATTTTTCAGGCGCTGCGTTGGGGAGAACCACTGTATACCTTGCTGTACGCCATCGGAATCATCTTCTTCGCGTACTTCTACGTGTCGATTGTCTTCAACCCCAACGAGGTTGCCGACAACATGCGCAAATACGGAGGCTTCATTCCGGGCATCCGGCCAGGCGCGCGTACCGCGAATTACATTAACGACATTCTGACCCGCATCACATTGGTAGGCGCGCTGTACCTGATTCTGATCTCGTTCATTCCTGAGTGGATGATTACCGGTATCCACCTGAATCACCTGTATGGACCGATCGGAGCGTTCTTCGAACGGCTGCCGACATGGGTGACGAGCGGTTTGAACGTGAACTTTTACTTTGGCGGAACCTCGCTGCTGATCGTGGTTGGTGTGGCCATGGATACGGTCAACCAGGTCGAATCGCAGCTCATCATGCGACACTACGAAGGCTTCACGCCGCGTAGCGGACGCATTCGGGGCCGCCGCGCGACCTGGTAAGGAAGCAACGAGCAGCTGGCAACTGGTAAAAGCGATGAAACATTGTTGGTAGTTGCCGACACATCTTATCCGCTGAAAGATCGGCACGAGCGGATTTGATCCGTTGCTGGTTGCCAGTTGCTAGTTACTGCTTTACGGAGCTACCGGGAGGCTCCGGCTCGCCGTGGCGAGCAGAAGGCCGACAATAAGGCCCGCGGGGGTGGGTGTGGCAACACAGACCTCTTCGTCCGTAGTTGGTGTGCGCAACAGTGCGCGCGTGGTGGGACCGATTATTCTGCTGGGAGCACCGGGCGCAGGCAAGGGGACCCAGGCCAAGCTGATCGCTGCCGCTTATGGGATTCCGCAGATCTCTACCGGAGACCTGTTCCGGGCCAATGTGGCCGACGGCACGGAACTCGGTCACAAGGTGAAGGACATCCTCGACCACGGCGACTTGGTGCCCGACGCGCTGGTCAACGACATGGTGGCTGAACGACTGAGCCATCCTGATGTAAACAGAGGTTTTATTTTGGACGGCTACCCACGCACCGTGGGCCAGGCCGAGTGGTTGGACGGATATTTGAAAAACAGGCAGGCAAGCGACGGTGGGGCAGCCCCGTTTAGTGCCATAGCACCCCTTGTGATACAGATCGTTGTGGGGTATAATCAACTACTACAACGGATTACCGGGCGTCGTTCTTGTCCCACCTGCGGGCGGATCTACAACGTCTACTTCCAGCCACCCAAAGTTGAAGGTATCTGTGATTTCGACGGAGGGCGACTTGTCGTCCGTCCCGACGATAAAGAGGAAGTTGTTTCCGAACGCCTGAAGGCTTACCAGGGGCAGACTCTGCCGCTGGTCTCATATTACAAGGCCAAAGGGCAGCTCGTGGACGTGGATGGCGATCAGACGGTGGAAGCGGTAGCGGCCCAGGCGTCGCGTGCAATAGAGAATGCCGATCGTTTGTAAGTCGAGCTCCGAGATTGAAAAGATGCGCCGCAGTGGGCGCATAGTCCGGCAAGTGCTGGACGCAGTGAAGGAAGCTGTTGCTCCGGACGTAAGCACTATGGATCTGGAGCGTGTGGCCGAGCGCAAAATCAAAGAGCTAGGCGCGAAGCCAGCTTTCAAGGGCTATTACGATTACCCCTGCGTTCTGTGCACGTCGATCAATAACGAGATCGTGCACGGTATCCCGTCGGAGAAGCGTGTGCTGAAGGCGGGCGACATCGTCTCCATCGACACCGGTGTGGTGCTTGACGCGTATTACGGGGATGCCGCTATTACTGTTCCGGTGGACGGTCTTACGCCTGAGTTGCAAAAGTTATTGGACGTAACCCGCGAGTCGCTGTATCGCGGTATTGAGAAGGTCCGCATCGGTAATTCCATCGGCGATATCGGCGCGGCGGTACAGTCCCACGTTGAGGCCAATGGCTTCAGCGTGGTTCGCAAGCTGGTAGGACACGGTATCGGCACCAAGCTCCACGAAGAGCCGCAGGTGCCGAATTACGGTACGCCGGGAAGCGGTCCGAAGTTGCGTGAGGGCATGGTGCTCGCGATCGAGCCGATGGTGAACGTTGGCAAGTACGGCGCCCGCGTGCTCGATGATAACTGGACGGAAGTTACCGAAGACGGTAGCTACAGCGCCCACTTCGAGCATACCGTTGCCGTGACGAAGAACGGGCCCATGATTTTGACGGAATAGGTGACACATAGAGCAAGGGTTTTAGCCCTGGGTTTTGGAGCTGAATGAGTAAGGAAGACGCGATTGAAGTAATGGCAGTGGTGATCGAGCCGCTGCCCAATGCGATGTTTAAAGTCGAGCTGGAGAACAAGCACCAGGTTCTGGCGCATGTCTCCGGCAAAATGCGCAAGAACTTCATCAAGATCCTTCCGGGCGACCGCGTGGCCGTAGAACTTTCACCCTACGACCTGAACCGCGGTCGGATCGTGTATCGGTATAAATAGCAGCGTTTGTCGGGCCTCTGGGCCCCACGCTGCTATCCCGGGCCCGCAGGGCGAGGGATCTGCTTTTGAGTTGAAGGGAAGACAGTCATCATGAAAGTACGGGCATCAGTCAAGAAGATTTGCGACAAATGCAAGGTGATTCGCCGTCACGGCGTCGTGCGCGTGATCTGCGAGAACTCCAAACACAAGCAGCGGCAGGGATAGCAATTAGCAACTGGCAATTAGCTAAATGCTAAGTGCCAACAGATTTGGCAAAAGAGGTTTGCGACAGACATGGCACGTATTGCAGGCGTGGATCTTCCGCGCAACAAGCACATCAGCATCGCGCTGACCTACATTTTCGGCATCGGCACCTCGCGCTCGAAGAACATTCTGAACGCGGCCAGCGTCGAGGGCACAAAGAAGGTCAGCGATCTGAACGAGGATGAGGTCAACCGCATCCGTCAGGTCATCGAGCAGCAGGGCGACGTCGAAGGCGACCTGCGTAAAGACGTCTCGATGCACATCAAGCGGCTGATCGAAATCGGCTCGTATCGTGGGTTCCGTCACCGCCGCAGCCTGCCGGTTCGCGGCCAGCGCACCCACACCAACGCCCGCACCCGCAAGGGTCCACGCAAGGGCACGGTAGCGAATAAGAAGAAAGCGACGGCGAAGACATAACCCATGGCTAAGGCAGCAGGCTCCGCAACGGAAAAGAAGGGCAAGGCCGGCAAGAAGTTCAAGAAGAAAGAGCGGAAGCACATTCCTCACGGACTCGTGCATGTGCAGGCGTCCTTCAACAATACGATCGTCACCATCACCGATCTCACAGGGAACACGGTGTCGTGGAAGAGCTCGGGTTCGCTGGGCTTCCGCGGATCACGCAAGGGCACTCCGTTTGCCGCGCAGCAGGCAGCCGCAAATGCGGCCAACCAGGCGCGCGATCACGGTATGCGCAGCGTGGATGTCGTCGTCAGCGGTCCGGGTTCGGGACGCGAGTCGGCTGTCCGCGCCTTGGCTGCCTCCGGGCTCGATGTGCGCTCGATCAAGGACGTGACGCCGGTGCCGCACAACGGCTGCCGTCCGCCGAAGCGCCGCCGCGTGTAGCCAATTGCTAGTTGCTTTTTCTGACAACTGGCCACTGACAACTGATCTTGATCGGGACGAAAGGCCGCCAAGCGCCCGTAAACCGATCCATAACCAGAGTCGCCGCCAACGGCGACTCTCGAGGAGAAAGTAACTTGGCGCGTTATCGTGATGCAGTATGCCGCCTTTGCCGCCGCGAGGGCATGAAGTTGTTCCTCAAGGGCGCAAAGTGCTACACCGACAAATGTCCCATAGAAAAGCGTAACTTCGCCCCGGGCCAGCACGGTAAGGACCGCAAGGCCAAGGTCGTCGGCTACGGTTTGCAGCTTCGCGAAAAGCAGAAGGCGAAGCGCATGTACTTCACTCAGGAAGGCCAGTTCCGCAATTATTTCGAGAATGCATCGCGCTCCAAGGGCGTCACCGGTGAGCTGCTCCTGCAACAGCTGGAGCGTCGTCTGGACAACGTAGTCTATCGTTTGGGCTTCGCCGTTGCGCGCCGTCAGGCTCGCCAGCTTGTTCGTCATGGCCACGTGACCGTCAATGGCCGGAAGGTTGACATTCCTTGCTACCAGGTCAGTGCCGGCGATGAGATCGCAATTCGGGAGAAGAGCAACAAACTCGCGGTGATTGAAGGTGCGAAGGAATTCGCCAGCCATCAGACGCCGCCCAACTGGCTCGAAGTCGATCGCGACGCGAGCAAAGGCAGGGTATTGTCGCTGCCCAAGCGCGAAGACATCAACCAGCCGATCAACGAGCAGCTGATCGTCGAACTTTATAGCAAGTAGTAGTCACTCGCGTCCGCCTCACCATGGGCGTCGCGTTTCTCACAAATTCGTGCCAGATCAGCCGGCTCCGATCCCGCCCAGCGGGCTCAGCCGAGCAGCATGGCCCGAACAGACAGAAGGAGTCAACCAATGCTCTGGAAAGGTTTTCAGAAGCCAAAGCGGCTTGCCCATGACATCGAAACACTGACCGACAAGTACGGTCATTTCTGGGCCCAGCCATTCGAACGCGGTTTCGGCACAACCATTGGCAACGCGCTGCGCCGCGTGTTGCTGTCCTCCATCGAAGGCGCCGCGGTCACTGCGGTGAAGATTGAAGGCGTGCTGCACGAGTTTCAGTCGATCCCCGGCGTTGTCGAGGACGCGACGGACATCATCCTGAATCTGAAGCAGGTGCCCTTCCGCCTCAACGGCGACGCGCCCAAGGCGATCTACATTCGCGCCGACCAGCCGGGTGTGGTCACCTCCGGCATGATCGAAGCCGACTCTGACGTTGAGGTACTCGACAAGGACGTCTATATTGCCACCATCAGCGAAGGCGGCAAGCTCGACATGGAAATGCGGCTGAAGAAGGGTCGCGGCTACGTCTCCGCCGACAAGAACTTCGACGAGGACCTCGGACTCGGATTCATTCCAATCGACTCGGTGCACTCGCCAGTTCGCAAGTGCAATTACGCGGTGGAAGCCGCCCGTCTCGGACAGATCACCGACTACGACAAGCTGTCGATCGAAGTCTGGACCAACGGCTCGGTCACGCCCGCCGATGCTCTCGGCCTCGCGGCGAAGCTCCTCAAGGACCACATGTTTATCTTCATCAACTTTGAAGATGAGCTGGAAGCGACGCAGGCTGCCGACGCCAGCAAACCGGAGATCCGCAATGAGAATCTGAACCGCTCGGTCGAAGAGCTGGAGCTTTCCGTTCGCAGCTACAACTGCCTGAAGAACGCCAATATCCAGACCATCGGCGAACTGGTGCAGAAGTCCGAAGCCGAAATGCTGAAGACCAAGAACTTCGGCCGTAAGTCGCTGAACGAGATCAAGGAGATCCTGTCGAATATGGGTCTCAGCCTCGGGATGAAGATCGACGAGCACGGTAACGCTGTGCCCGGAAGTGGCTCGGCCATGAGCGCCACCATGCCGTCGGCCTTGACCTACGGCGGCGGAGAGCAGAACTTCTAGTGCAGTTTCCAGGGGCACGGCGTTTAGCCGTGCCTTTTGGCTGCGCGTGCCTAGCACTTAGCCTGCTAGTTGCTAATCGCTAACCCTGAAATATACCCGCGGGAACGCCGCGACATTTTGAAGGACGAACACCATGCGTCATCGTAGAGCAGGATGGAAAGTAGGACGGAACACCGAGCACCGGCGCGCGCTGCTGCGCAACCTCGTGACCTCGCTGATCGTGGAGGAGCGCATCGAGACCACCCTGACCAAGGCGAAGGCCATGCGTCCCCACGTCGAAAGAATGATCACGCTGGGCAAGCGCGGCGACTTGTCCGCCCGGCGCCAGGCTGCGGCCTACCTGATGACGCGCGAGTCGGTCGATAAGCTCTTCGACACCATCTCGCCGCGCTATGGCGACCGCAACGGCGGCTATCTCCGCATCATCCATGGCGGCTTCCGCCAAGGCGATGGCGGCGACATCGCCTTCGTCGAATTGCTCGGCAGCGAAGCGACCCTCGACGAGAAGCGCCAGAAGCGCGCTGAAGCCCGCGCCAAGCGCGCGGAAGAAAACCGCAAGGCCATGGAAGCAGCCAACGCTGAGGCTAACGCCGAGGCTGCCTCGGCTGCGGAACCTGAATCCAAGCCAGAAGAAAAGTAAACTCGACGTAGCTGTGGCAAATTTCAAAAGCGCACTCCGCTCAAGGTGCGTTTTTTTGTTTGTCTGAAACCGATCGCGCTAGGTGGTCGCTCGCTTCCGCCGCACGCGATGCTCCAGCCGGTATCGGGCAGCGAAATATACGACCACCATTGCCGCCACGGCTCCTGTTGTATCCAGCACCACATCCTGCCAGCGACCAGAGCGCGAAGCCAGTTCTGTTTGATGCAGCTCGTCGACAGCCGCCACGACAGCGGTGAACAAGACCGCAATCGCCGCCCAGTCCCACCGCCACAGATCGCGAAAGAAGATTCCCCAGCGACGGTTCAACAACAGCCGCAGCCGCTTGCACTGCTCCAGACGCAGCGCCCGGAACACCAGCCAGCCCAGGATGCCGTAGCCGGCGAAGTGTCCCAATTTGCGCAGCACGGCATTCAGCGTGAGCAGTAGATTGGGGTCAATGCGAGGAAAAATCGCAGAGGCTGCACGATATAGCAGACCGAAGGTGTTGTACGAAGACGCGTAGTCGGTGGACTCCAGCCGTATTACGACCAGCCAGGCGGCAGCCGGCCACCAGCACGTGGCCAGGTCACGCAATGACGGGATGAGAGTTCTGCGGCGTCGCTTACTCGACACGATAGTTGGGCGCTTCGCGCGTGATCATCACGTCATGAACGTGGCTTTCACGCAGTCCGGCCCCGCTGATCCGCACGAAGCGGGCCTTCTGCTGCAACTCTGGGATAGTACCGCAGCCAACGTATCCCATGCCGCTTTTCACGCCGCCGACCAGCTGATAGACGATCATACCGACCGTGCCGCGATAGGGCACGCGTCCCTCGATGCCTTCGGGAACCAGCTTGGCCAGCCGGTTGCTTTCGGTGGCCTCATCAGAAAGCACCTGCACCGAAGCATCGTTGTCGGTAGTCTGGAAGTAGCGTTCGCTGGAACCTTGCGCCATGGCCGCCAGCGACCCCATGCCGCGATAGGCCTTGAAGGAGCGGCCCTGATAGAGAATCGTCTCGCCCGGGCTCTCTTCAGTGCCAGCCAGCAGCGATCCGATCATCACGCAGCTTGCACCAGCGGCAATTGCTTTGGTGACGTCGCCCGAGTACTTAATACCTCCGTCGGCAATGACCGGGATGTGTCCGTCGCGCACCGCACGGGCCGCTTCGGCGATAGCCGTAATCTGCGGCACGCCCGCCCCCGTAACGACGCGGGTCGTGCAGATGGAGCCCGGTCCGATGCCTACTTTGATCGCATCCGCCCCGGCTTTGGCAAGTTCGCATGCGCCTTCAAAGGTGCCGACATTTCCGGCGATGAGATCGACTTCAGGGAACTTCGATTTCACCTGCCTGATGGCATCAATGACTCGCGTCGTGTGTCCATGGGCGCTGTCGATCGCGAGCAGGTCGACTTTGGCTTTCACCATCTCGGCCGCGCGCTCCAGAAAATCGCCGGTCGCTCCGATTGCAGCTCCGACACGCAACCGGCCCTTATCGTCCTTGGCGGCGTTGGGATACTTCAAGCGCTTCTGGATGTCTTTTACCGTGATGAGGCCCTTGAGCTGATAGTGATCATCGACCACCAGGAGCTTCTCCACGCGGTGTCGATGCAGGATAGCTTCCGCTTCGTTCAGCGTAGTGCCAACCGGAACCGTAATCAGGCTCTCTTTGGTCATCACCTCGCTGATAGCAATATCGGTGCGAGTTTCGAATCGCAGGTCGCGATTGGTGAGGATGCCGACAAGCTTGCCATTGTTCGTAACCGGAACGCCGGATATGCGGTACTTCCGCATCACTTCGAGGGCGTCAGAGATCTTGGCGTCCGGCTCCATGGTGATCGGATCAACAATCATGCCGCTCTCTGACCGCTTCACCTTGTCAACCTCGCTGGCCTGCTGGTCGATCGTGAGGTTGCGGTGGATGATGCCCAACCCGCCCTGCTGGGCCATAGCAATTCCCATGTGTGACTCGGTCACCGTGTCCATGGCCGCGCTGATCAGGGGAATTTGCAAGCGGATGTTTCGCGTCAAGTGGGTCGACGTATCTGCGTGCGCCGGAACAACATCTGACTTGGCCGGCAATAGCAACACGTCGTCGAAGGTGAGCGCCTCGGGTACTGGAAAATGAATCATGATATTGGGTCCCGCGGAAGGGTAATTGCTCATTGTAGAGTTCTTTTCGTGGGTAAGGCAAACGCGAAAGCTAACGACCGAGGTTCAATTCCTGCTGAATGGGCTGCCGGTCGAATGAGAGGCGCTGCTCCGCAACCCGCAGAAACCATTGGTCTACTACGACGTTCTGGCAAAACGCCCGGCTGCGAAGGAGCAGACGCCCGGCGACTTCTTTGAGTGTGTGCGGCAGCAGTTGCGAGAGGGTTTCCGTTTGGCGGTTTTCGTGCTGCAAACGGCGATTCAGCAGCTCACCGTAGAGGGACAACTTCGCGGCGCTGTAATCATGCCCGGCGGACAGAATCGTGTGTGCAGCCATCAAGCCGGACTCGATTGCCGGGCGTATGCCTTCACCGCTTTCGGGATATGCCAGACCTGCGGCATCTCCCACGAGCAGCACACCCTCATCAAGAATCTTGCGTTGCGATCTTCCCCACAGCCCATATGCATGACCGGCGATTCCTTTGGCCGCTGTCTCGAGGCCGCGAGTCGTGCCTAGATAGCCGACGAAGTCTTTCACATGTCGCGAAATCTCGTGCGAGTCAGTGCGGCCAAGTCCCACGTTGAACCAGTTGTCTTTGCGGAAGACCCAGCCATAACCCAACAGATCGCGACAGAAGAATATCTCCGGCATCCGGCCGTCGATCTTTGAGCGTTCCGCTTGTGCCGGATTCATCTCGAATTCGACTTCCTGCGCCAATACCGGGGCCGGTGAACCCTTGTTGCCGAGATAGCGTCCGACCGGGCAGAAGTGTCCTCCGGCCCCGACTAGCATTCGTGCTCGCAGCTCGCCGTTGATGACCCAACCGCCGTTCTCTCGCGCAATCGAGGTAATCGCCACTCCCTCGCGAATCGGCGCACCACTGCGGGCGAGCAGCCACGCATCGAACTCGCAGCGACGAATGCCATAGCTGACTACCTTGTCGCCGCGGATTTCAACCTGGGGGCCGCCGATCGTACTGAGACGAAAGCCGGTGATGGGTTGCAGCACGCGCTCGCGAGGGTACTCCTCTGGCGTGAACTCGAGTTCTTCAAGGATGAGAGGAGTGATCCACCCGGCGCACAGCTTATTGCGCGGAAAAGCGGCGCGGTCGAGAACCACCACATCGAGCCCAGAATTGCGCAGTGCCCACGCGCATGAGGAACCACCCGGGCCCCCACCGATAATGGCTACATCGCACGCGTCCATAGCTCGCGGTCCGTATCCTCTTCAAAGGGAACGTACAAGTGCTCTCGGGTCCAAACGATAAACGGGCTGCGACTGCCGGCAAACAGCACCTGGAACAATTGCAGGCTTCCGGTGCGGAAGGCGGCGACCGATCCGCACAGGTACAGCCGCCATGCGCGGGCAAACTCCAGGCCTTTCATGCGCACAACCGTGTCGAAGGAGGACTCGAAGCGCGCCAGCCAATGCTCCAGGGTTTTGGCGTAGTGCATCCGCAGGTTTTCGACATCGAGCACGCTGAAATTCTGCGGCTCGAATACATCCATCGATTCGCGGAGAGAGGGAGGGTACCCGCCGGGGAAGATGCGCTCGCGTATCCACGCATTCAGCGGACGCGCGCTATTGCGGCCGATGTAGTGCAGAAAGCCACGTCCGGTGTCGCCGATGGCACGGCGAATGACTCTACTAAATTCGTAGTAGTGGTTGCGTCCAACGTGTTCCAGCATGCCGACCGAACAGAAGACGTCAAACTTGTCGCTGAGGTTGCGGTAGTCGTCTTCGATGAATTCAACCTTGCCAGTCAGGCCTTCGCGTTTGGCCCATTGGCGAGCGTAGGTGATTTGTTCGTGCGAGATATTAAACGCCTTCACGCGGACACCATAGTGTTGTGCCATGTAGATGGCCAGCGCCCCCCAGCCGCAGCCGGTTTCGACAACGGTTTCACCTGGCCGCAGACGTAACTTGCGGCAGACCATCTCCATCTTGGCTTCCTGAGCGGCTTCGAGCGAGGCTTCCAGCGTGGGAAAGTAGGCGCAGGTGTACAGCATGCGCTCGTCGAGCCAAAGGCGGTAGAAGTCATTGGAGAGATCGTAGTGATGATGAATATTGGCGCGCGAGCCGCGGCGCGTGTTGTTCTGTAACCAGTCGAGCCATTTTGCGAGCAGGAACTTGTGCCATCTGGATATTCCACCGCGGGAAAGATAGACGCACTCCAGACTGCGTACCAGATCGCCATCCACTTCAACGCGCCCGGCGGAGTAAGCGTCGCCGAAGCCCCGGTCGGGATCTTTTGCCAACGACAATAGAGCGGGGCGGTCTTGAAAGCGCACGGTGGCGACGATAGGCTCGGAGGTTTCGGGCACGTCGCGCGTATCACGCAGGACGAGTGCAATCGGCAGGGGACCGAGCTTGCGGCGTAGCGCAGCAAGCAGCTTACGGTCGGTCCCGGAGGTCGTTGTTGCGCTCACAGCTTCCTCCCTTTAGATTTTCAGTTGGCCAGCCTGTTTGGCGGCCCAACAGTGCTTGTGTCGCCAATCTATCGTGCTGGGATGGGGGTTGTCTACGCTGCTCCTGTGGCGGTGGTGATGGTTTCCAGTCCGTGAGCCTCGGGCCCGGTTTCGCGTTGTCGTAACAAGATGGCGAAGAACAGCGCGAGAAAGCCGAGCACGCTGAAACACCACATTCCGAGAGCATAACCGTTGAAGTTATCGAGGCCGGCATGGCCATAATCCTTGGTCGGTCCAATCAGCGCATTGAAAATCAGGAAACCCACTTGTTGCAGCAGGCTCATAAGGGCATATGCCGTGCCCAGCCGATGCTCATCGACGAGGTATGCGACGGAGGGCCACATGACGGCAGGAATCAGAGAGAAGGCAATGCCTAACATTCCCACAGGCACGACGAGAGAGATCGTGCTGTAAGCGAACAACAGGTAGACAGGCATCATCAGGAAGGAGCCAACCACCATAAACGTAGCCCGCTTGCCAAACTTATCGGCAAGTAGCCCGAACAGGGGCGTGGCAATCATGGCGGAAAACGGCAGCAGACTGTTGTAAAAACCTGCCTGTTTCTGTGCCGAGGCGAGCGCGGTTACGGAACTGGAAAGCTGTCCCGAAAGGTGAAGAATACGGCTGGTGAACAGGTCGACCGCAAATGTGCGGAACGGGTAGATGCCGGAGTAGAACGTCACGCAAAGGCCCACGACATACCAATACGAGGTATTAAACTTCAACCCTTCGGCAAAACTCAGTTTGTCCGGTTCGCCGGATTTACCGAGGGCATATCGGCCTTCCGCATAGCGCTCCAGCATCCAGTATACGGCCGCACCGATCACGGTCGTAGAACCAAGAGCTACGGCCAGCAACAGCGGCCCCTGCCAACTCTGTGGAGCATTGATCCCGTTGGGATAAAACGCAAACTGCGCCCAAAAGCGGGAATTGTCAGCGGCAATCGACGCCAAACGCGCAATCGTCAAGTTGATACCGAAGGCGAAGCCGAGTTCTTTGCCCTTGAACCATCGTGCCAAGGCAACGGTGACGGCGACAATCTGCGATTCTGCGCCAAGACCGAGGAGCGTTCTTCCCGCAATCATGGTTTGGTAGTTGCCTTGCCACGCGGTGAGCTGGGCTCCGAGCAGGCATAGTGCCGAGAACAACATGAGTGCCTTTCGAATGCCAAAACGATCGATTAGCTTACCGCCAATGAGCAAGGTGACAATGGCGGCCGCGCTGTAGCTGGCGTTCAGCCATCCAAACATGGAGGCGGAAAAGCCAAGTTGGTCACGAAATACGCTCTCCAGCGGATTGATGCTGTCGTAGATGTAGTAATTGCCGAACTGAGCCAGGCTGACGAAGATCAGCACCAGCCAGCGGTACAGCGAGCTGGGTTGAGGGCGTTGTTGAGTATGCACCTCAGCAGCGGGCAGTTGTCCAGCGTCCATGCGACCTCAAAGTTGGCGGGTGTTCTGCTAACTGCAAGAAGGGAAACGATAACAGAAGTATTCCCACAAGGCTACGGAGCTGGAGTTGAGGTCAACGCAGATGGCCAAAGCAATTTTATTGATCGCCATCTTAATTTTAATTATTTTTACAGCTTGACATATTAAAAATATCAAGTTAGCTTTCAAAATAGATTAGGTTTTGAGGTCGGCATGGCTCAAGATTCCCAAAAACCCAGCGAGTGGCAGGAGCTGACACGGCTCACCCAGGGTGAGCCGATTGTGATGGAGCGGGTGCGGCTCACAGAGCGCGATATTGCCATCGAAGGTCGATTCGAACTTCCGCAGCTGGCGCGCCTCAGCTCGGAAGACCAGGTGTTTGTGGTGGCGTTTGTGCGGTCGCATGGCTCGATTAAGGAAATGGAACGGGTGTTTGGCGTGAGCTATCCGACCATTAAGGCGCGGCTGACGCGCATTGCCGGGAGCCTGGAGTTTGTAGAGACCAATCCGCAGCCGTCGCGGGCTGAGGTATTCGAGCGACTGCGCTCGGGAGAAATTACGGCGCAGCAGGCAATTCAGGAGTTGGAGAGATTGTCATGATCCCGATGGTTGGAGTGATCAGCGTACGGCATTGGCCGCGCAGCCGCAGTTTTCGGCTATGGATTCCGTTGTTTTTGCTTTGGATTTTGCTGCTGCCGCTGGCGATCTTAGCGTTGCCCATTTTTCTGGTGGTGTGCCTGATCGCGAGGGTGAATCCGCTCGAGGCAATGGGGACCTTTTGGGCGATTCTCTCCGGCTGCCGCGACACCCATATTGAGATCAACAACCAGGATGCACTGGTACTGATCCGCATCCTGTAGGAGAAGTTATGAACGAGCACAGACGACAGATTCTGGAGATGCTGGCAACCGGCAAGATTACCGCGGATGAGGCGGAGCGGCTGATTGCCGCCTTGGAAAAGAGTGACTCTCCCCTGTCCAGCGGCGGCGGCACGTCATCGCCTGCGGCCAAGCCGAAGTACCTCCGCGTGTTGGTGGATTCCAATGACAGCGGTGACCCATATCACGGGCCAGTGAAGGTGAACATTCGAGTTCCTATGCAGTTGCTGCGAGCCGGGGTTCGGCTGGCAGGACTGATTCCCGCACAAGCACGCGAGCACGTGAATGAGGCGCTGCGCGAGAAGGGCATTCCTTTTGACATCAACCAGATTCGTCCCGAGAACCTTGAGGAACTGGTGGACCAGCTTAGCGACCTCACGGTCGATGTCGATGTGAATGGAAACCCAAGTGAGAAAGTCAAGGTGCGCGTCTTCTGCGAATAACAGGCGCGCCTTGAAGGATGCGAGCCCAGACCGGGATTTTCACCACGGCCTGGACCAGATTCACTCTTGCTGTAAGGTGGAGCGCCGCCGCAGCGGTGCAGGAAAACCTCGCTTCAACTTCGGCTTTGGCCGTTGCGGAAAACGCTCCACCCGTCCTTACAACAAGACTGAAATTTGCCCTTAAGCTCTACGGTAGCGAACTGATGATCTTCCGATACTCCGCTTCGTTAAATGCCTTCAAGGTTTGGGTGGTGACATTCCCGAGCGAACTGACCGACAGCATGAACTTGGCGCAGACTTCGTCGCTTGGGAATTCAGCGATGATCACGGCGTCGTGATGTCCCATCGTCAGGTACCAAGAGTGAATCTTGCCACCCATAGACTCGGCAGCCTTGCGGGCAGCGTCGAGGCGCGACGGGCTGTCTTTCACCTTCGTGATTCCTTGTGCAGTGTAACGGAGCAACGAAACATAGTGTGGCATGGGCGACCTTCCTTTCTTAACCGCGCCATTATCCACCGTGGCTAACAGGCTGCCAAGACAATTTGCCAACCCTTTGCTGGTCATTCGCCGTTGGCCTTTTCGGCAGAATAGTTGATGATTACTGCCGGCGGGAAATGAGATGACGACTGCGCCGAAAACTACAAGGCCTATAACCAGATCAGAATCTGTACGCGATGGAATTCTTGTTCGCTGGGGGCTTGCGCTTGCCCGTTGGAGCGAGCGCTGGTTTCCTGATCCGCTGGTGTTCGCTTTCCTCGGAATCGTGGTCGTTTTCGTAACCGGGCTCGTCCTCCACGAGAGCCCGTCGAAGCTGGCCATTGCCGGCGGCAGGAGCTTCTGGTCGCTGGTTCCTTTCACCATGCAGATGGTGATGATCATTATCGGCGGATATGTGGTGGCTTCGACTCCACTGGTCTTCGGCGTTATTCGATGGCTTGCCGGTGTGCCCAAGTCGCCGAGGACGGCAATTGCGCTGGTGGCGGTGTTTTCGATGCTCACCTCGCTGATTTCCTGGGGTCTGAGCCTTATCTTCAGCGGTCTCTATGTACGTGAACTGTCACAGCGCGTGAAGGGGTTGGATTATCGTGCCGCCGGCGGGGCTGCTTATCTCGGTCTCGGTGCTGTTTGGGCCATGGGGCTCTCATCTTCGGCGGCGATGCTGATGACAACAAAGAACACGATTCCAGCATCGCTGTTTGCCATCAGCGGCGTGATTCCCCTGACGCAAACACTGTTTTTGTGGCAGAGCATAACGCTCACAGCAGTCCTGATTGTGGTTTCCGTGGTGGTCGCGTATCTGTCCGCCCCGCCGGCGGAAAAGGCTCGTACGGCCGCTGACTACGGCATCACCTTTCAGCCCATCTCGGGTGGAATTGAGTCTCCCACCAAGCCAGGAGAATGGCTTGAGCATAGCCCCCTGCTGAACATTCTGGTGGCCGCCCTCTTGCTCTGGTATCTCATTGACGTCTTCAGGACCTCTCCGCAAGGTGCGTTGGCTGCGCTCGATCTCAACACGTACAACCTGATGTTCCTGACAGCTGGGATACTGCTTCACTGGCGTCCCAAACGATTCATGAAGGCCGTCACGGAGTGTGTTCCGGCCACTGGCGGAGTCCTGATTCAGTTTCCTTTCTATGCGGTCATCTTTGGGATGATTGTCGGTACGGGAATTTCCGAATGGCTGGCAAGGTTGTTCGCGGCAGTAACCACTCACAACACGTTTTCCTTGCTGGTTGCGATTTACTCGGCCTTCTTGGGGATATTCGTTCCTTCGGGTGGCAGCAAGTGGATCATCGAGGCGCCATATGTTCTTCAGGCAGCAAACCTCCATCAAGTGCATCTTGGCTGGGTCGTGCAAATCTATAATGCCGCCGAAGCCCTGCCCAACCTGGTAAATCCGTTTTGGATGCTGCCCCTATTGGGCATTCTTCGCCTAAAGGCCCGCGACCTGGTGGGATACGGAATGCTACAACTCGCTGTGCACATTCCCATCGTGTTCTTCTTGTGCTGGTATTTAGCGAGAACATTGCCGTATCTTATGCCGGCAAAGTAGGAAGCGCCGATCTTCCGCAGAGCGATTGTGGAGCTGCTCATGCCCTGTCCGAGGCCGGTGTATTCAACGTTATCCTCGAAGACGGCAATGGCTTCGGCGGTGTAGGGCGAAATTTGCAGGCGCTTTTAGCTGGCTGCACCAACACTCGATCGGGCCACAGCAAAAGGTCGACCGATCTACAGCTTCTTCAGCGCCTTTGCCGCTTCTTTTATCGACTGCCGGCTGGCGAAGAGGTCTTTCCACGGGTCTGGCTTTTTCATCCGCTTGGTGAAATTCGCGATACTGAAACTGCCGGGATCGAGCGATGTTTTGACTTCCTTCCAGTCCAGCGGAGTGGATACCGGTGCGTGGGCACGGCGACGCACCGAATACGGCGCGACGACAGTCTGGCCGAATCCGTTGCGGAACGGATCCAAGTACACCCGTCCACGACGTGCAGCGATGCTGTGCTCGAAGGTCAACTCTTTAGGGTGAGCGGCAGCTACCCTCTGGCATAAGGCGTAAGCGAACTCAAGCACCTCCGAGACATCCGGGCCCACTCGAAGCGGCACGAATATGTGCAGCCCACGGCTGCCCGAAGTCTTAGGGAACGACGTGAGCTCGAGGGCATCCAGGGCTTCTTTGAGCTGGAGTCCAGCTTTGGCCGCATCGCCAAACTTGCCGGACTCGGGATCGCAATCAAAGACAACCCAGTCCGGCTTACGCAGGTTAGTCGCACGGGTTCCCATCATATGAATGGGAATACACCCGAGATTGGCCAGCGCCAGTTGGGTTTCCAACCAGCCGCCAACCACGTAGTTCACAGCTTTGCGTTTGCCATCGGTGCTCTCAATCAGTTTGGTTGGCGTGTCGGGCGGCATGCCCATCGGCTTTTCTTTCTGATAAAAGCACTCGCCCCGCATGCCGTCGGGGCAGCGCTCCAGACTCAGCAGTCGGTCCTTCAAATATGGCTGCAGGAGAGGGAAGACCTCCGCGTAAAACTTGATGAGGTCAAGCTTGGTGTATCCGTCATCCGGCCAGAAGACCTTCTCGGGATTTGAGACTGCGATCGGCAGCCCGGAGGCGGATGGAGCGAGTGTTGTGCGGGGTGTCATTTGCTTGCCCCAGGGAGAAAAACCTCGCTGGCAGATTTATCTTCGCGCAAGCCCAGAAATACCGGTTGGCGCAGCTTCCGGTCGGATGTGATTTCCTGATACGCGATCTGCGCCACCAATTTCGGTTCGAGAGATGTCACGTCGCGCTCGCGCGGAGGATCAGCAAGTGCAGATCGCTTCGTGACGAGCGGCTGGAACTTCTTATACAGCTCGGCCAGCGAGCGCTCGTTGAAACCGGTTCCAACCTTGCCCACATAAAGCAACTTGCCGCTGTGATGTGCGCCTAGAAGCAAGGCTCCGAAGTGACTGCGCGATCCGCCCGGCGCAGTGTAGCCAGCAATCACGAATTCGTCCTCCTGCTTGACCTTGACTTTACGCCAGTAGCTCGAACGCGTTTCGACGTAAGGAGACGAAAGGTCTTTGGCAATCAGACCCTCAAATTTCTTGCGTTTTGCCGTCTCGTATGCCTGCAGTCCGTTCGCAGCCAGGCGGCGCGACAGCATCAATCTGTCATTCGGGCGAACGACTTTTTCCAGCATAGCTCGTCGTTGCGAGAGGGGCTTACGACGAAGATCATTGCCATCCGCGTAGAGGCAGTCAAACAGGACGTAAATGCGTCCCTTGCTGCTCTGCTGCAACAATTGAAAGCGCGATACCCCCTCGTGATCGAACACCACGACTTCGCCGTCCAGGAGCAGCGTTTTGGGCCGGAGAGATGCGATCGCCGCGGCAACCTCCGGGTAAGTGGGGGCATAGTCGATTTCGTTGCGCGACATTAGCGAAACGCGCTTTCCTTCTTTGTAGGCCAAGAATCGGTAGCCATCATACTTTTCTTCATATCCCCAACCCGGTTTATGAAACGGTTTATCCACCACAGTCGCGAGCATCGGGTGCACGCGAAAGGGAACGAGGTTGCTTTCCGACTTAGTACTGCGAGTGGCGCTTGGAGTCACCGCTTCGGCCTGTTGGAATGCCAGATGGATGGCAATTTCTTTGCCGCTCGCTTCGCCGGCTTCTTTTTCGCCGCCGCACGCTTAACTTCTGCTTTTTCAGTCGCCTGTGCCCTCTTCAGGGCGATCATCTTGGCAGAGGTCGGGTCGCCGGTTGCGGCCTTTAGCACGTCGCCTCCATTATCGTGTGCAATCTCGGTCAGCAGGCGACCGGAGACTGCCGAATAGGGCTGTTCTTCCGTGATGTCGATCTCCGAGGCATATTCATCGCGGTGCTTGATCAGCAACCAGGCGGGCTTGCCTTTGTTGGCTCCCCATCCCTTGGTACGTACCAGCACCCAAGAGCCCTCGAGCTTTTTGCCGTACAGGGTGAACTTAAGGTCGCCTTTCCGTAGAGCCTCATCAACATCGGGAACTTCAGGCTCCCACGTGCCGATGTCCCAAACCATCACCGTACCGCCGCCGTATTCGTCAGCCGGAATGATGCCCTCGAACTTGGCGTACTCGATTGGATGGTCCTCCACCCGCATCGCCATGCGTTTCACGGAAGGGTCGAGCGATGGTCCTTTGGGCACCGCCCAGGAGAGCAGAGTCCCCGCCCATTCCAGCCGAAAATCGTAATGCAGTTGTGTGGCTCGATGTTTCTGGATTACGTAAATGAGCCGGGAAGAGGTCTTCCTGCCGGTGCGCTCTCCCGCAGGCTCCGGCGTAACTTTGAAATTGCGTTTCCTACGGTACTCGTCGAGTGACATGGCTTGTAAGTTGGATGTCGATTTTAAATGGCAGGGAGGCACTTTCGACAACAGAGACAACTGAATTCACACATTTTTGCGGTTCATTGAGCAGGTTGAGCGCCTGCGCCTCTGGTTAGTGAAAAAGCTTGCAATCCTCCGAAGTAACAGTCCATAATCCGCAATCGCTCTTAAAAGATGACACTCAAGGGGCCCATTGAAGGCAGAGGTTGCATCCGCCGTCAGGCACTTCCGCTTTGCCGCATTGCTGCTGGTCCTGGGCCTGCTGACTGCATGTAAGACGTCGCAGGAAGCAGCTGATGCCGCCGCGCAACTTACGAATGTCTCACAACAGCTCACCTCTTACTACACCGATCTCTCCAATCAGGTAGCAGAGACAATCACGCTCCAGGAGATGCATTCTCAATTGATGTTCCAGACGCCTATGGATTCTTCTGTGAGGGCTGAACTCAACACTACCCGGCAGGAACTCGCCAAGCGCGTTGCCATGGCCCAGGCTTTGGGCAAGTTGGCCACGGCGTATTCCGCGCTGGCGAACTCAAAATCGGCGACCGACATCAGCACGGCTGCCGGTGGGCTGGCGAGTGAGTGCAAATCGATTGCACCTCTGCCGGGCGGCTCGGCAATACCCGATCTTGTCTCCGTCGCATCGCAGAACCTAGTTGAGTACATCAGGCAGCGCAAATTGCGTAAGAGCTCTGAGGCGATCAGCCAAATCGTCTCCGGCATACAGGAGATGTTTGCTTCGGAAATACCGGCATACAAGTCGCTCAATCGGCGGCGCGTGGAAATTGCGCAGCGAGTGGCGGGCGAGTTATTGCAAAGAGATGTGGTAGATGTCGGTCCCGCCCTGGCTCCGGCGCTCAGGCCGTTCAACCTCACTGCAAAGCCGCAGCCGAACCAGACGACAACGGAAATGCGTACGATGGCGAGGGTTGCAATTCAGAGAACCGGTGAAACGGGGATTGAAGAATTCGCGGCTGCCACCGACTCTCTCTCGGTCGCGTTAAAGGCAGCCAGCGATCAGGTGAAACTCGCGGTCGGCAAGCACTGAGGAACGCGAAGGGGGCGTTCGACAATGGATGATGCGCTAGGCGCATTGCAGGCACAGCTCAACGCGATCGAAGATGCGCTGGATGCCTGCACCACCCAGGATCAACGCAACCAATTGCGTCCCAGCTACATTCAGGCCCAACTGAACTATCAGCGCGCGGTGAACAAGATCTTTTGGGCCAACGATCCCAAGATTACAGAGCTCGTGGCCCAGATGAAGCAAACGCAAACCTCACTGCAAGAGTTGACGCAAGAACTCGCTGATTTCGCCAAGATCATTACTGCGGTCTCCACTGCGGTCAAAATCGGAACCGAACTAGCATCGATAGCGAAATAGCGACGGCCAGAATCCAGCTTCACTTCATCATCACGGACACCCTGCAATACTCCATCGGCGAAGATATTGCCGGGAGTAACCAGTTGCTGATGGCTGGTCGCTTACTGCTTGTTGGTGCGATAGATGACCGTCTCCGCTCCGTTCTCGTTGACTTTGAAATCCGACGGAATCGTAAACAGCGAGGGGTCGGGTTCCGAGCGCTGAACATTGGTCAGCTTGAAAGTTTGCTCCCCCATCCGCGGATCGTTGCGCTTACTCAACACCACGGTCTTCAGCTCGGGAGAAGTCCACACTTCGGTGACGATGCTGATGGGTCGATCATTGCCGATCTTGCCCGCCGCAATCGTTTCCGTTGTTCGCACCCCGGTCGCCTGGACACCTTCAATCACTTGTGTGCCCAGGTCTTCGGTGGTTACTTCGCCGGCGGCATGTTCGGCGAAATGCTTCTGCTGCCACATGAAGTTCACTCCCGGAGGCGGAGCCCCTGGCGGAAGTGGCCCGGCAATCTGCCCATCGGCCGGACGCACCACCACGGTGCGAGTCGTGATTTCTGCCGATGCCATTCCCGGCTTGCCGGGAGGCATCGCATGCTTCCAGGCCGTCTTGTCGGTGAGGTTGAGGGTGTAAGCGACGCCTGCGACTGGATCCTGGATCATCACGAGGTGCGGGGCATCTTTGGGGACGGCGGCACCGATGGGCGGTAATGGAGTGTCCTGCCGAGTGCGTCCCTGCGAGTCGCGCGCCGACGAGCCGCTGGAGGTTTGCGTGATGTGCGTCCCGTCGGCAAGAGTCTGCACCGACTCGTTGGTGATGGTGGCCGAGTAGGGTGCTCCCGTGACCGCTACTCCGGGGGGGCCACCGGCCACACCGAACGCAATTGCGCCAGCCTGGATCGGAGCTTGAAATACGACATCAGGCACGCCCTGTGCGAGGGCGAAACCGGTAGTGAGGGTGACAATCAAAGCGAGTTTCATGGCGGCGTACTTCTCCCTGGTGAGTTGCATAGTTAAGGTTGCAAACGGATGCTTTGCACCGATCCGTCAGGGGCAAGACTGGCGATGTAGGCGACGCCCTCAGGCACGGCTCCGGGCGGGAACATGGCTTCCGCGGGGATGGCGATCTGTATGGCGGATGGAGCTGGTGACTCCGCAGCCTGGGAATTATTTCGTACGTGGCGCTGGTGGGCCACGGGCGTCGACTGCGACTGAGTCGGCCTGGCAGGCTCGGCAGAGGATTCGACAACAGCCGGGGTCGTGACTTTCGCAGTTTCACTGACGATTTGGGCAGGCTTGTCCGGCCGGAGCGACATCAAAGCTACCAACAGGATGGCAACTACCGCGGCTGCATATGGCGCCCAGCGCGGAATTCGATTGGCGGAAACTGCGACCGGCTGCGACTGATCCCTCATCACGTAATAGGCTGTGAAATCTCGAGAGGCGCTCTCATACAAAGCCACCTGCCGGCGGCAGTCCGCACATGACTGCACGTGCTTCTCAACATTTACCGCTATATCTGAAGCGAGTTCTCCATCCATCCAAGCAACCAGATTGCCATTGAAGTTACACATCGCATTTCTCCGCTAACTTGTTCACAGCACGTGAAACGATGTCCGCAGTGGTAGAGACTGGGATTCCCATTACTTCACCGATTTCCCGGTAGCGCAACCCTTCCGCGCGAAGCATAAGGCACTGGCGTTCCTGCTCCGAGAGCGAGTGCACGGCGGCGTTGAGTCGTTCAAATCTCTCTTTTGCCAAAACGACCTGCTCTGGACTTGCCTCCCCTGAGGCGGCGCCGGCAATCGGTTCGAGCGATTCGCCCATGCGCCGGGCATAACTCTGCTGGCAATTACGGGCCCCATTGTGCGCCACGCGGAACAGCCAGCTGCGAATGTTGTCTCGCGAGCCGCCTGCCGCCAGGTGCTTGTGCAGTTGCAGGAAGCTGTCCTGTACGACGTCCTGCGCCTCTTCCGGCGACAGGCCGAGCCCGGTGAGGTAGCGAGCCAAAGGTTTGCGGAGCTCCTGAAACAGCGTGGTCGCCTCGTAGGCATCAGTTGCGAAACGCGAAAGCGGCAGGCTCAGGGATATCGAATCGCCACTCATAAGGTCTTCAGAATCGCGCCTCTATGTATAGAACATTTGACGGATTGAGTTTTCCGGCGAGAGTTGTCGGGGCGGCGGGTAGAGGCGAGAATTCGAGCCAAATTATCAAGAAATTTTTTGATGTCATGGACTCGTAGAATCAATGGATTAGCCAGAACCTATCGTAAGTCATCGATTGCCGGTTTTGGAAGCGGCAGACAATTTCGTCGGCCATGTCCTCGAGCAGGGCGCCTTTAGTCCTAGCATTTGCGCAGAGGGTCGTCTGCAACACTTGCACCCGGCGTTTAATTCGCGCCTGTTACAAGGTGGTGCATAATTGGGAGCGCTTCTTGAGACTGCCAGAGAAAAAAGACCTTGCGATGACGGGTGAGGCACCAAGCGACTACGTGCTCGCAACCGGTGATGCGGCGGCAGAGCGGTTGCGGCTGTTGAATGATATTTTCGGCCTAGGTACACATAGACTGCTGCGGACTGCCGGGCTCACACCAGGGATGCAGGCGGCTGAGGTCGGGTGCGGTAATGGACTTATATCGATCTGGATAGCTGAACGAGTCGGCTCCGACGGTTCTGTGACTGCTATGGATGGCAGTTCAGAACAACTGCAAGTGGCGAAACGAAACGCCGAATCAGCGCAGATCAGGAACGTTTCTTTCCATCATGCTGGGGCATACGAGACTGGCTTACCAACGGAGTCATTCGATTTGGTTTATTCACGATTTCTGATGTGCCATTTGGCCGAGCCGGCACGGGCGCTGGTTGAAATGCGCAGGTTGCTCAAGCCGGGCGGAGTGTTAGTGTGTGAAGACCACGACGATGGCGGCATTTTTACAGAGCCGCCGACGCGAGCCTATCGCCGGCTCGTAGAAATCAGTGAGGCTGTAAACCGGGCCCACGGTCTGGACTCCTACATTGGGCTAAAGCTACCTCGCCTGATTCAGAAGGCGGGATTTGCAAATCCTGAGGTGCAGGTTGACCAGATTGCAGTTCTGAGGGGACCCGCCAAGAGGTTCTGGGAGCTCACGTTGCGTGAGGCTGGTGCTGCGATTTTGAAGGCGCGTGCTTCGTCCCCCGACGAACTGGAAGCGATTTACCAGGAGATGCAATCGATCGCAGAGAATGATTCCATATTGTTGATGCTGGCCAGAGTCACACAGGTGTGGGCACGCAAGCAGAAGGTCAGCAGTCCCGAAATTGCTGTATTCGGCGAAGGGCGCCAGGGCGAACCATGACACAAGAACGCGGGACGGCGATGACCGCCTTTCGCTGAAGAGGACTGGTAGCTCGTCGAGCTCTCGACTGCTGAATCATTGGAATGCTCTACCGTTTTCAAGCAGCCACTGATCTAGTGTGATCGGCTTCCGGCCGAGTACGCGTTCGACATTGTCAGTGACCGTTGCAAGACGTCCTTCACGAATTGCCCGCCAAAGGCGAACATGAGCTTCCGTCTCCTCCGATGACCCGCTTATGCGCGAATACAGTTGACGAGCCTCCTCGTCGGAGATCGGTTGAAAAGTGAGCGGCTTCCCAATGGCGGCTCCAATCCTTGCGGTTACCTCAGCGAAGGTCAACGCCTCAGGACCCGTAATCGGCAGCGATTGGCCGTCATACATGCGCGTCGTCAACGCCATCACCGCGACTGCCGCGATATCGTCGGAATGAATGAAGGCCCTCCTCCCGTCGCCGGTGGATGTGCGCACGACGCCCTCGGCCTTGATCGAGGACACCCAGGCAAGCAGGTTCGCCATGAAGCCTGTCGGCTGCACGAACGTGAACGGAACTCCGCTGGCGCGGACGGCTACCTCGCCCTGCTCATGCCATGCACCGATAGCCAGTCCTTGTCGCACGTCCATAGAGGAGAGTTTGACGAGATGCTTTACACCCGCCGCCTGTGCAGCCTTGGCTGCCGCTTCATCGCGCACTGGAATCTGGGGGCCGCTATTCAAGAGAAAGAACTCGTCAACGTCATCCAGCGCGGCCTTCAGGGCTTCGGAGTCGGCGAGATCGCCCTCGAACACTTCCACACGATCCCCGAACTGTAACTTCGCTTTGTGCCCGTTGCGGACAAATATGCGTGGCTTAATGCCGCTCCGGATCAAAAGCTCGACTACCTTCGATCCAACATTCCCGGTTGCGCCGGTGATGAGGTATTTCATCATCATCCTCCTTGATAATGTGTATGTTTGCTCATATGTTGCCAGAAGGGTACGATAGCGTAGGGGGCATGTCTACTCGCTTACGAAGCGCCCATATCTCATGCAAATCCATAGCCAAAGAAGATTATTTGTAGATCTGCTCATATTTGGTCTGTGGGAGCCGTCGTGGCTTTGAGGACCACACACAAGTCGGTTCGACGGCGACCGAAGCAGCGCCGCGCGCGGCAGACGGTCGATGCGGTACTGGATGCAGTTGTAAGAGTGTTAAAGCGAGAAGGCGTTCAGGGCGTTACTACGAACCGGATTGCCGAGGTTGCAGGGGTAAGCATCGGCTCTGTTTACCAGTACTTTCCCGACAAGCAAGCGATCTTTGTCGCCTTGCACCAGCGCCACATCGACCAGATTGATCGCATGGTGGAGACCACACTCATCGGACATGCTGCGTCATCTCTCGACGAGCTGATGCGGGCCATGATCGAGGGAATGATTGAAGCGCATACCGTCGATCCCGAACTCTATGAATTGTTGGCGACCGAGGTTCCCCACCGGGCGGACGCAACACGCGACTTCGCCGTGCGTCTGCATGGCGCTTTCCGGCTTGCACTCTCGGCGAGAGCAAATGAGCTAAACAAGGGCCGCGACCTCGACAAGCTGACATTCGTTGTCACAAACATGGTGGAGTCGCTTTCCCATGGGGCATTGTTCCGGCGTCCTCCTGGCCTCTCACTCGCTGTCGCGAAAGCAGAGGTCGTCCGAGCCGTCCTGGCCTACTTGCATTCATAGACTCGCTTACGCTCCCACGTATCTCGCATACAGGCTACGGGCGACGGCGGCGTCGGTGGTGCCTTTAATGATGGCGCGGCCGTCGGGGAAGAGGGTCATTTCATAAGGATCGCGCCAGAATTTCAGCACGAATTCGTTACGTTTTACCTGGCCGTGCGGCGTGAGGCGGCGGGTGATCTCTGCGAAGTCAATGGGGCGGCGGCGTTCGTGAATTTGCACCGAGTTGCGGCCACACAGTGAAATGTGGGGGCGGCCTTCTCCGGCAAGGTGCACAAAATCGCGCTCGCCGCAGGCCCGGCAGCCCTCGCGTGGGTACGAGGCCGAGACTTGGGCGAACTGGTTGATCCATACGTCGCAGGAAAGGAGCGTGCGGCGGATGCGGTTTCGTGCGCCGATGATGATCTTCACCGCCTCGGTGACTGCGATGGAGGCAACCATCGTCACCGCTGAATTCAGGATGCCAGCCGTGTCGCAGGTTTCAACTAGTCCGGCGGGCGAATCGGGAAAGATGCAGGCGAGGCAGGCGGTTTCGCCCGGGAGGACATTCATCGTGACGGCGTAGCTGCCGACTCCGGCGGTGTAGATCCAGGGAAGGTTCTCGCTAACCGCGTAATCGTTGATAAGGTAGCGCGTCTCGAAGTTGTCGGTCCCGTCCAGGATGAGCTGAACCTCCCCCAGCAACTCTTCAGCGTTGCCGGGAACGAGGTCGGAGGGGTGCGCTTCGACGCTGATCTCAGAATTGAAGCTGGCGATCTTGCGGGCGGCGGCGATGGCCTTGGGCAGCGACTCGACGGCGTCGGCCTCGTCGAAGAGCACCTGGCGTTGCAGGTTGCTGGGTTCGACATAATCGCGGTCGATGATGCGCACGTATCCGACCCCGGCGCGCGCAAGGAGAGAGCACAACGCGGAGCCAGTAGCGCCACATCCAACCACAGCGACGCGAGCCGCGGCGAGGCGTTGCTGGCCCTCTGAGCCTACCGGCGGGAAGAGAACTTGGCGTGAATAGCGCTCGGCGAATTCCAATGCGGTAGCCCCCCGAAAGGAAGGGACGGCGAGAGCAGAGCCATTCACCCGACGCAAAGAAAAAAACCGTTATCGTCGCGGAACTGGGGGTCAGCGCAGCCCCTTTCGTTCGTTATTATAGGTAGGCTACAGAGGTTTCGTCTCGGCGAGCGCAACTCGCAAGACTCGCAGAAGGAAAGCGGGTTAAGGCATAGGTCTGCTGGTTTGCCGGCGAGGAACGGGTGGCGCGAATTGGGCACCGAAATCCGCGACTGGCAACATCACCAAGGGTTACGGGCTTGAGGAAGACAATAACGCCATCCAATTTCGGAGTGGCAGTACTGGGCGGGGTATTGGCGCTCGGTCTACAGCTCATTTGGGCGCAGAATCCTCCTCAATCGCAAGTTCCTGAAGGCCAAGCCCTACAAAACCAGTCCCCAACATTGCCCGCCCTGAACGGCGCCGCCAAGTACCAGGGCAAGATAGTACGCGACATCCAATTCAAGGGGATCGCGGGGACCAATTCGGAAATGCTGCGCGGGCTCCTGCTGGTGAAATCGGGCGAGCCGCTGGACCGGGAAGAGCTACGCGAGTCCATTCGCGTCTTGTATTCGACGGGGCGATTCTCCAGCCTGCATGTGGAGGCGTTGCCTGCCCAAGATGGCGGCATCAACCTGACTTTCGTAACCACCGAGAACTATTTCAATGGAGACGTAAGCGTTGATGGTCTGAATACAAAGACGCCTCCCAAACCCCACCAGCTTGTGAACGCTAGCAAACTCGATCTAGGCGAACTGTACTCGGAAGACAATGTGAAGCTGTCGGAAGAGCGCATGAAAAAAGTGCTCGCTGACAACGGCTATTACCTAGCGACCATTACCCACGAACTGATGCCGCACGAAGATACGCGACAGATGGATATCGCCTTCCATGTGACACCGCGAGAGCTGGGGCGTGTGGGGAAGGTGACCATTGGGGGCGATACGGGATTGCAGCCGGGACAGGCCGAGCAGATCACGAGGCTGAAGGCCGGCAAAAAGGTGAAGAACGCCCACCTGAGCCGAGCGCTTGAGCGTTTGCGGAAGCATTACCAGAAGAACAAGCATCTTGAGGCGCAAGTATCGCTGACCGACCGCCAGTACAATCCCGAGGACAATACGCTCGATTACACCTTTGAGGTGGAGCAGGGCGCGAAGATTGTCATCGTTGCCGAGGGAGCGAAGATTCGCGGTGGCCGGATGAAGAAGCTGATCCCGGTTTACCAGGAAAATGCCGTTGACGACGACCTGCTCAATGAGGGCCGCCGCAATTTGCGCAACTACCTTCAGACGCAAGGCTATTTCGACGCTGACGTCGAAGTGGACCGGCGGCCTGTTCCGGACCAGGACTTAGTCAACATCGTCTACAAGATCGACCAAGGAAAGAAGCACCAGCTGGCGGCGATTCTCATTTCCGGCAACCAATATTTTAACGAAGACACGATACGCGAGAGGCTGAGCGTGCAACCGAAGAGCTGGATCCTCACCAACGGGCGATTCAGCCAAAAAATGATGTCGGACGACGTGAACGCCATCAAAGCGCTGTATCGGGCAAACGGCTTCGAGCAAGTGAGGGTCGATGCGACCGTGGAAGATAACTACCAGGGGCGCTCCAGCGAACTGGCGGCGGTTTACAAAATCACAGAAGGCCCGCAGACGTTGGTGAAGAACCTGGTAATCCAGGGCAATGAGAGTTTCTCAACGAAGGAACTTGGCCCCTTGCTGAGCACGGTTCCGGGTCAGCCGTTCAGCGAAGTGAACATGGCGAGTGATCGCGATGCGGTCATTTTCTTTTACTTCAATCACGGATATCCCGACGTACAGTTTGATTCCACAGGTACGCCCGTTGCGGGTGACCCGAACCGCATGGATGTCACCTACAAGATTGTGGAGGGGCAGCACGTCCAGGTGAATCAGGTCATCGTAACCGGACTACTGAACACACGCCCTTACATCGTGGACCGTCGAATTCGCATTCAACCGGGCGACCCCTTGAGCCAGGCGGAGATGATTGATTCGCAGCGGCGTTTGTACAACCTGGGCATCTTCAACCAGGTGGACATGGCGGTGCAGAACCCCGAGGGCATCGAGCCGCAAAAGAACGTGTTGTTCAACCTGAGTGAAGCTCCGCGCTGGACATTTCGCTACGGTGGTGGCATCGAGTTTGCCACGGGGAATACGCCGGCGATCAACAACCCTAAGGGGAAAGCCGGTGTGAGTCCGAACGCGGTGCTGGAGATTACTCGGCTGAACATGTTCGGACGCGATCAGACACTGAGTATACGTGCGCGCGTCGGCCTGCTCACCCGGCGCGGTCTCATCAGCTACAATGCGCCACGGCTGTTTCAGAAGGAAAACTGGCGTTTTACGCTCAGCGCGTTCTATGACAACACGGTGAACGTGAACACGTTCACGTCGGAACGCTTGGAAGGAGCGATCGGGGCCGAGCAGAAGTACAGTCGGGCGGTCACTTTGCTTTATCGGCTGTCGTATCAGCGGGTGAAGGTCGATCCGGCGAGCCTGGTAATTGACCCCGCGCTGATTCCGCTTTATGCCAAGCCAGTGACAATTGCGATGCCGAGCATGACGTGGGTGCAAGACCGGCGGGACAATCCAGTCGATACCAAGAAAGGCAGTTACAACCTGGTGAACCTAGGATTGGCGACCAGCGCACTGGGCTCGCAGTCGAACTTTGGCAAGGTGCTGCTCCAGAATTCAACCTATTACACGTTCCGACGCAAGTGGGTATTCGCGCGCAACACGCAGATTGGTATCGAGCATCCCTACGGAACCAACTATTATCCCGGGGGATCGGCCACTGCGATTCCGCTGCCGGAGCTGTTCTTCGCCGGCGGCGGGAATTCGCTGCGTGGCTTCGCCATCAACCAGGCGGGTCCGCGCGACCTGCTGACCGGCTATCCGATCGGCGGCCAGGGACTGTTTGTCAACAATTTCGAAGTCCGTACGCCGCCGGTGTTGTTGCCATACGTGGCCGATAACCTCAGCTTCGTGTTCTTTCACGATATGGGGAACGTATTCGCACAGGCGAACCAGATCTGGAGCGGTCTGGTGCGCTTCAATCAACCGTCGATTGCCGCGTGCGCGCCGCCGAGTTCGACGGTCAGGTGCAACTTCTCATACAACCCTCAGGCCGTCGGAATAGGCCTGCGATATAAAACGCCGGTTGGACCAGTGCGCGGGGATATCAGCTACAACTTCAATCCCACCCGCTATCCGGTTCGCGACCAGAACCAAGTTCAGACCCTCAGCCATTGGAATTTCTTTTTCAGTATCGGACAAACATTCTGATGAAACTCCTACGACACCTCGCAATTGTCGTTTTACTGCTTGCTCCCGCCGCGGCTTTCCCGGGAGAGGTCATCGACGGCGTAATCGCCACAGTCAGTCGCAAACCTGTGCTGCAAAGCGAATGGGACGACGCAACCCGCTTTGAAGCGTTCATGCAGCAGAAACCGTTAACCGCCGTCACCGACAAAGATCGCGTCGACGTATTGCAGCGCTTGGTTGACCGGCGCTTACTCGAAGCGCAGATGAATAGCCCAAATTTCCTTGCGCCGTCCGGTGATGAACTCCGGGCTAACCTGTCAAAGCTTCGTGCGCAGATTCCCGCAGCCAAGGACGACAAGGGTTGGCAAGCGGTGCTGGCTGCCTATGGTTTCAGCGAACGCGAGGTCGAGGACCATCTGCGCGAACAAATGCAGATGATGAACTTCGTCGAGGTTCGCTTGCGCCCTACCATTCACGTTCAGCCGGAAGAAGTGGAAGCGTACTACCGGGCGCAGATCCTGCCGGATCTGCAAAAAGCGGGAGTGAAGATGGTGACGTTGCAGGAAGTGGGGCCGAAGATTCGCGAATTGCTCGTTCAGCAACACATGGACCAGTTGCTGGACGCATGGCTGCATAACCTGCGCCAGCAGACGCCGATCCACAGCAGTGTGCCCCTGCCGGCGTGGGGACACGAGGTGATGGGCGGAAACTAGTTATGGCCGAGAACGCAAAAGTCCGGGTAACGCGCTTCCCGTGGTGGTTCTGGGTGGTGATGGCCGGGCTGTTTTTCGTTCTTGTCGTGGCCTTGGGCTGGTTCCTGCAGAGTCCTGCATTCAAGGACATCGTTCGTCAGCGGGTGATTGCCGAACTCGAGAAAGCTACTGGCGGCACGGTGAAGATGGGCTCGCTCACCTGGAAGGTGTCGAAGTTGGAGGTGGAAGCTAAAGACATCACGATTCACGGACTCGAACCGGCGCGCGATGTTCCGCTGGCGCACGCCGACCGCCTGTATGCGCGCGTGCGCATCATTTCGTTCTTTCGTGCTGAGATTGATCTTCTGCAGCTCACCCTGCAGCGGCCGATCATTCACGTCATCGTGAAGCCGGACGGTTCGACCAACCTGCCGGAACCCAAGGTGAAGTCAACCGGCACCGACCCGATGCAGCAGCTGTTTGATCTGGCGATCGGCAAGGCTGAGGTTCACAACGGCGCGATCCTGCTGAATGAGGAGAAGATCCCGCTGGACTTCAAAGCCTATGATCTAGGGCTCGTCATGGGCTACCAGACGATCGACAAGCGCTACGACGGCTCGGTACAAGTCGGCAAAATGGATGCGCGGTTTTCTGACTTGCGCGATATTTCGGCAGCCGCCACTGCGGAGTTCAGCTTGTGGCGCAACCGCGCTCAGGTGAAGTCACTCAAACTCACTTCGCAGAGATCATTGCTAGAGCTGAGCGGTACGGTTGATGACTTCAACCACCCGAAAGCCCAGCTGGATTACTCGGGAACTTTCGATCTGGTGCAGATGGGCGATATCGCGCGGATTCGCGAGTTACGAGGCGGAGGAGTCAACATCACAGGATCGGGCACGTTCTCGGTCGACAACCTGGCGACAAGTGGCAAGATCGTTTTGCGCAACGTGGATTATCTCCAGCCGAGCTTCGCCATCCGCAACGCGAGCGCAGGTGCCGAGTACGCTTTAGATCAGGAGCACATCCTGCTCCAGAAGATCGATGCACACCTGCTGGGCGGAACGATTACTGGCAGCGCCGAGATCAAGCACTACGCGTCTGCGCTAGAAACCAGTAGCGCACAGCTCAGTACGGAAACGCTAAAGACAGGTAAGTCACCAGCGGTCGGGAATACGGCAAGCGCCCATCACGCTCTTGCCATCCAGCAGGGCTCGGCGAACCTGAAGGTCGCCCGTGTTTCGCTGGGCGAAGTGGTGCGGATGGTTTCCAGCAGAAACATGCCCCTGGAAAAGCTGAAGGCGATCGGCACCGTGAACGGCACATTGGACCTGAGCTGGAAAGAGTCGATGCAGCGCATGCTGGTGGATCTTGCGCTCGACTTGAGCGCGCCTGCGCAGGCTGCTCCGGATGAGCTGCCGATTGGCGGGACATTGCGCGGGCGTTACGATCTCCATTCCGGAAACACCGATATTGCAGCGCTAAGCCTCGCCACTCCGCACACCGAGATGAACCTGTCCGGGGTGCTGGGTTCGCGTACCGTGCAGCTTCGCGTTGCTGCCAATACCAACAGCCTGCAGGAATTCGAGCCGCTGCTGAGTGCCATGGGACAGTCGCCGATCCCTATCGAGATCAATGGGCGAGCCAGCTTCAATGGCACCGTGACCGGACGTCTCAACAACCCCGACATCGCGGGACGTTTGTTAGCGACCGATTTCAGTTACGTCTATACGCCTGCAGCACCGCCGCCGCCTCCCCCGCCCCGCACCGGTCTCCTGAGTTCCGTGCTGCATTCGGGTGAGACTCCGCCCACACCGCCGCCACCCTCGCGTCGTATCCATCTGGATTCGGTTGCCGCCGACCTGCAGTACGGGCACGGTTTATGGGCGGTGCAAAACGGTGTGGTCGAGCAAGGTGCCGCTCAACTCAACCTCGACGGGTCAGTCCATCTTCAGAACGGAACCTTCAGCGACAATTCTCCGTTCGAATTGAATGTGTCTTTGCGCAATGCAAATTTGTCGGATTTGCAGAAGACTGCGGGCGCTGACTATCCGGTCTCAGGTGTTCTCAACGTCAGCCTTCATGCGACAGGAACGAAGGCCGATCCGCATGGAAAGGGCAGCATCTCTGTCACCGGAGGCCAAGCATATGGCTACACGATCAAGGCCCTAGCGTCGGACATCGCGCTGGCTAACCAAGAAGCGCAGCTTCAGAACATTCGGCTTGAGGCTCTAGGGGGCAGCATGTCAGGCAGCGCTGCCTACAACCTAGAGAACCGCCAAATCCGCGCCGACTTGCGGGCGCAGAAGATCGACCTGGCACAGATTCAGCAGCTGCAGTCTGTTCCTGTGCAGGAACACGGAACCGCCAGCTTCTCGCTCAAGGCTTCTGGTCTGCTGCAAAAGCCGTCGGTCGATGCACACTTGGAGATCGTAGATCTGGCGCTGAATGATGAGTTCCAAGGCACGCTGAGGCTGGATGCGGTCACGCGAGCAGACCGACTGGTGATCAGCGGGCGTTCGCAATTCCAGCGTGCGTCCCTGATTTTCGACGGCTCGATTGACGAAAAGGGCGATCTGCAGAGCGAGATGCGCCTGCAGTTCAGCCAATTGGATATCGATCCATTTTTGGCGGCAGAACTCAAGACCCATATCACCGGACACTCGTCACTGAACGGACGCGCAAGCTTGAGCGGTCCCCTACGTCAACCGCGGGCATTGAGCGGCTCGGTTGTAGTGGATGCCTTCTCTGTCGAACTGGAGCACGTCACCCTTCAGAGCGACGGTCCTGCGGAAATGGAATTGGGTCATCAGATGCTCACGATAAAACAATTCGGATTGCGGTCGCAGGACACCAAGTTGAGCTTGGGAGGAAGCATCGACTTTAAAGGCGACCGGCCTTTAGACCTCTACGCCAAAGGCCACCTCAACATGGAATTGTTTCACGCCCTCGATAATGAGATCACCTCGTACGGTACTACCGACGCGGAGGTCACGGTAAGGGGCACAATGGCGAAGCCCCTGATGAATGGTCGGGTGGTCATTGCCCATGCCGGCTTCTCGGTCATCGATCTTCCGGCGGCGCTGGGTGAGCTCAACGGGACCATGGTGTTCAATCAGGACCGGTTGGAGGTGGAGCATCTAGCCGGCCGGGTTGGGGGCGGACAGGTGACCTTCGCCGGCTATATCAGTTACGGCAAGACGATCGCCTTCGACCTTACGACGCAAGGGACCGACATTCGCTTCCGTTATGGAGGTGTGAGCATCACGGCTGATCAGCAGCTGCGGCTCCATGGCACGCTCAAGGCAGCCACCCTGACCGGCGAAGTGACCATTACACGCTTCGCCCAGATTCCGGCGGCGGACATCGGCTCTACCTTTGCGGTGCAACCTGCAAGTGTTCCCCATCCGACATCGCCGCTCAACAATTTGCGGCTGGACGTGCACATCACCTCTTCGCCGGAACTGACAGTGCAAACCACGCTTGCCAAGCTGTCGGGTGACGTCGATCTTCGGCTGCGGGGAACAGGCGAACGCCCAACGTTGCTGGGCCGCATCAACATCGCAGAAGGCGATATCAAGGTAAACGGCACCAAGTATCACCTCGACCGCGGCGACGTTACCTTCGCTAATGCGCTGCATATCGACCCGATACTCGACGTTGAAGCGACCACTCGCGTGCGCGACTTCGATATCACCATCGGCCTGCACGGCACGCTAGAGAAGCTGACGACGACCTACCGCTCCGATCCGCCCCTCTCCAGCGATGACATCATCTCGCTTTTGGCGTTCGGGCAAACCCAGGAGGAACGCTTCGCCTCCAGCAGCACGTCGAGTCTGGGAGAAGGAGCAGGGAACATTGTCCTGGGGCAATTCATCAATCAGATGGTCAGCAATCGTGTTTCAAAGTTGTTTGGCGTGAGCTCGATTAAGATCAATCCGGCGCTGGGTGGGCCCGAGAACAACCCAAGTGCGCGCCTTACCATTGAGCAGCAGGTTTCGAACAACGTCACCTTGACTTACATCACGAATCTTACCCAGTCCGCGCAGCAGGTGATTCAGTTTGAGTACAACATCAACTCGGAATACACGGTGCAGGGCATTCGCGACGAGAACGGAGTTGTGAGCTTCGATCTGCTGATTCGGAAGCGAAAGAAGTAGTGCGGAGGAGGCGCTGAAATGGCGCCGTTCTGGGGCGAAGATGGAAGCGCAACCGGCGATACGGCAGTCCGCCGCGCCCGCATGGTCGACGAGCAATTGAGGCGACGCGGCATCTGCGATGAACGGGTGCTGCAGGCCATGGAGAAGGTTCCGCGGGAGAATTTCATCGCACCGGAATTGCAGGGGCAAGCCTACGCCGACGCCCCTTTGCCGATCGGCTCGGGTCAAACCATTTCTCAGCCATTCATGGTGGCGACTATGGTCGAGGCGCTGGAAGTCGCTCCCACAGACTGGGTGCTGGAGGTCGGCACTGGCACGGGTTATGAGGCCGCCGTACTCGGAGAACTTGCTGCTGGGGTCTGGACCATCGAGCGTCATGCTGGGCTCGCGGAACGCGCGCGACAGATGCTTGAGGAGATGGGCTACTCCAATGTGCACGTGATCTGGGGCGACGGAAGTGTCGGGCTGCCGGAGCACGCTCCCTTCGACAAGATTCTGGTGGCGGCCGGTGCGCCGCAAATTCCGGAGGCGCTCACCAATCAATTGGTCGAGGGCGGCAGGCTGGCCGTTCCGGTCGGTACCCGCACGGAGCAGCAATTGTACATTGTGCGAAAAACTGCCGAGGGCCCGGTCGTATCGAGCCGCGTGCTGTGCTCCTTCGTTCCTCTCGTGGGTGAGCAGGGCTGGAAGCCGTAGCAGCTTTGCAGAAAGTCACCTTCGCTGTTGAGCGAATTCTCTCGGGAGCCGAAGCCCGGATATCTTTACGGCTGAGGGCAGGACTAAAGTCGTGCCCTGACCACAAAACCGTCGCGAAGTTTCTCGCACACTGCTAATTGCTCAACGCAACAGCAAGACCGTTGCCGCAGTAATGACACCGACTGCAGCAAAAACGATGCCAAGACCCCAGTACAGCTTGCGCCCGGTGAGTAGGGTTATTGAAGTTACGACCAATGCAATTTCCAGGAATACCTCGCCAAGATCGAAGCGATCAGCGCGGCTGGTCTCGTGTTTTAGCTCGTTCTCAAGTCCGCGGGCTTCGTTCTGTATCTCTTTCTGATCTTCGTGGTAGCGCTCGATATCGGTCTCAAACCGCTTGGCTACTTGCTCCGCCTTCTCGTTTTTGGCTTCCAGAGCATTGAGCACATCGTGGAGCGCTTCGAGGTTGTTGCGGCGAAGATTCTTGGCTTGGTAATAGGCCCACTTATCGGTGACTTCGTTCTGCAACAGGATCTCTTCCGTGTGCGCCCGATGTCCAAGTAAGGAAACGGTCGCCACCAGCACCGCCACCACCGCCATGGTGAGACTTACCGGCGCGAGTTCCCTACGTTCTTTAGCGGCCTCGGCACCCTCTTTCAGTTCGTTCATTTCCTCGCTGGCTGACATACAATCTCCAGAAATCTTGGGTTCAATAAGAAGATACTATGGGCCTGTTTGGCAAGAACAAGTTAACGATTCTTCGTGCACTTCAGTGAACGTCATAGACGAACATCGAGCGGTCTAGCATTTGCGAGGGCTTGTGGTTTAACAACCACCGGTAGCTATTGGGATCCGGGAGTACCTGACCGGAGAGTGCACTGAGTCCGGCAATCACTTTACCGTTGACTGGTTGGTTGGGCTCAAGGGGCAGCGCGCGCACGCCGTACAGCGCCGGATTGACCGATCCGAAGTACGCCAGGTGAGCTGGTTCGTTGAGGTGTTTGAATTCGTACTCGCGCACAGCAATGAGGCCTTGTCCCCAGTCGAGGTTACTGTCGGTGAGGAAACGCCAGGCATTTTGTGGCCGGACGAGGACGTTGAAATACGCGAGGTAATCCGGCGCGGGGCGTAACGCATCGGCGGCATTGAGCGCCAGCACCAGCAACAGTACGATAACGTTGTGGTTGATCTGCTTAGGTCCCCACCAGGTGGGGATTTCTGCGCCGATCCGAGCCTTCAGCGCGACAACGTGCTCCCAAATCGAGCCTGCAATCGTGAGTGCAAACGGATAAAGCGGCAGGATGTGACGTTCTCCAATGTCATAGCGTGAACGCACGGCAAAGAGGAAGAACACAACGGCGAAGGAGCACATAACGAGCAAGTCGCCGGGAGCGCGGCAAACTCGGCGCACGCCCATGAGCAATGCGGCCAACAAAAGCGCCAGCAGCACGGTCGGCCACTTTAAGACAATTGCTGCCAGGTAATACAGTTTGATACCGCCCGTCGGATAGATTTTGCCGAAGAACCATGCCGGACGGCCATGCTTGTTGCTGAACGCGACCTCACGCAGACCTTCGAAGAACTCTCCGGCCGGCACGTACATGCTGAGGTGCAATTGCGACTTTGTCGGCCAGGTTTTCACTCCACGATTTGGGAACGTCGCAGTGACCTTTGCGTCGCCCACGATGAAGTGAGAAACGTGAAAGAAGTAACCGGCCCAGAGCGTGACGACTGCGAGTAACAGCGCAACCAGAGCAGCGCTCCAGTTCCACTGCAATGGACGCCATGTCCAGCGATCAGGCTTGAGTACGAGCATCAGCAACAACGCGAGTAAAACCAGAGGTGGCGCATAGAATTTGGCCAATAGCAGCCCGCCGAGTGCCAATCCTAAAAGAGTGGTTTGCAACCAGTTTGGCTTCTGTCGCCAGCGAATCAATTGGAATGCGACCAGAAAAATAAAGAGCGTTCCGATGCCGTCCGTCGTAGCGACGGAAAAGTTCGCGATCAACGAAGGTGTGAACGTGAACAGCGCCAGTGCGACATTGGCTGCACCCGGCGAGAACAAGCGGCGAGTGGCGAACCACAGCGCCAGACCCAGGAAGATGCCCAGCAGAGTATTCATGGGTCGGGTGCGCGCGGCCATCTCTTCGGGTAACGGCTGCATGGATTCGACGCGATAGCCGCTAGGCATTTGCCGCCACACGAATTGGCTGTCGAGGTCGCGGATTGGCAGCGTGAGCCACAGTCGTCCGAGCGGCGGATGGTCGTTCCAATGCTCGAAACGGCCGTGTCGCCAGGCATCGACTCCGGCGATGATGTGGGCTGGCTCGTCGTACGTCATCGATTGAGTGTTGACGAACCAGAACGACTGCAGCGTGAAAACCGACAGAAGTACGAATGGGATGGCATCCTTGGCACGCAGTCTGCGGCGGCTGGCCAGTAAAGGTGATGTGGCGGATTTTTTCACGTGCAGAATTCACGATATAAGACGATGCGGGTGAGGCTCAACTGAATGCCCCTCGACTCGGCCGCCATTGGCGGCTTCGCTCGGCATGACTAGACTGAAATTGCCATCGCAGCGGGAAGCGATCAGCTTGGTTTGGGAGAGGCCTGCGCGGCGGTGTTCGCCTTTGGTTTCACGCGTTCGATTCCTTGCTGCGCCTTGGCGGCGTAAGGGCCGCTAGGCAGGATCTTTAGATATGTCTGGTAATTTTCGAGTGCTCCACTGAAATCGCCGGTCTTTTCCTGCACCTGCGCAAGTTTGTACGTCGCTTCGGCATCACGCGGCTTCCACCCCAAGGCTTCCTGGTAGCGGCTGATGGCGGCCCGGTAGTTCCCCTGCTTGTAGTAGTAATCGCCAACTTCAACGCATTTGGCGGCCTTATGCGGGTCCCAAGGATGGAACTCTCCGAGTTCCTCGTCACTGGCGCCGACATGCTTCTCGTCCCCTTTGGGAGGCGAGACATCGATCTGCGTTTGCTTACTCGAACTTTCATCGGGAGAGAATTGATTCGTATCCGAGCGCGGCGGTGCCTTGCGATTGTCTTTCGGACGAGAGGCGGATTTGTCCACCGGGATGCGCTGAACGGGGACGGGACCTTCTTGCTCATTGTTTTGAGCAGAGACGATGCAGACGCCAAAAAACAACGCTGCCGCTGCGAGCGTAAGGCTTCGCCAACCCATGTTCATATTCTAGTGGAACCCCAGCGTGCGGAAGACGACTCGCGGGTCAGCACTAAGCAAAACCCACCCCGGTTGCCCAGGGATGGGGTCGTGGGTGAGGGTTTTATCTGCCTGCGAGACCTATGCCGCGCTTGCGGCATTTATGGAATACCGAATGGGATAGCGAACCAGCGGCTGGCATGGCCTGGTTCATTCGGCCCGCCGAGACCAGTGGGGAGATCGAACTGACCCGCATAGTAGCTGTCATAGCCGATCAGAATGTCTCCGCAAACGTGAGCTTGGGTCATCCTGCACTGCTATCAGCAGATTCCACTGATAGTGGACCGGTATTTTGCCGGCGGAGCGTACGAAAAGTGACCAGGCATTCGCGCGTCAAGAAAAGCCTGCACCGAGAAAAAGGCCGCCCGCTGGATCGGGCGGCCGTTATGGGGAAAATGGGTGCTGTCAAACCCATTTTCAAGGAGGGAACTTAATCGCCTACTGCTTGTCGGTCGAATCCTGTCGAGGCGGCGGCGCCGGGGGATTTGACTGAGCTGATGCAGACTCAAGCGAGTTTGTTAGCAACTGTACATCCACACGGCGGTTCTTTTTACGGCCAGCCGCATTATTGTTCTCGGCAACAGGATTATCCTGGCCGAGACCGATGATGTAGATCCGGAACGCTGGGACATGTCCCGCCGCGACCAGGTACTGGATGACTGCATCGGCGCGGCGACGGCTCAACTGGTTGTTGTATTCCTTGGAGCCGGTCGAGTCGGTGTAACCCTGAACCGACACGATGAAGTGCTTCTGCTGCCCAATCTGCTGCGCGAATTCATCGAGCGCCTGTTGGTCGGCCTTGGTGAGCATGAACTTACTTGTGCCAAACAGGACCGTTGTATTGGCAACCGGCTTGTAGTTGTCGAGGTTCTCGACGGTGCCCTGCAATCCGCTCAAGTTATTGCCAACGCGGGCGACGCCTTGGTTGGCCTGCTGAGCCGACTCGCCGGCTGCGGCCGCTCTCTGATCGGCAGCACCGGCAGCGGTGATGCCCTGCTCCGCCTTGCCGTTAACCTCTTGAATCTCTTTTGAGTTCTTGGAGCTGATCTCGTCAAGCTCACCAATCTTGTTGTTAATGGGAGTGAGCTGGTTGCGCACGTATTTCTTGGTTGCGCAGCCGATGTTGGTCAATAGACTTGCCGTGGTCAGGGTTGCGACTAAGATGGTTTTGCTCATTGCGAGTGCTCCTGCGACTGACAAATAACGTTGACGTAAGAGCACGTCTTGTGCCATCGGCATCTAGTGAGGTTTGAAGGCACCAACCGAAGTGTTTTCAATCGGATGAAATTGCGGCCTCGGAGTTGATCATGGCGCTACTATCGGATAATCCTGACGCGCAGTGTAAAATTTTTACAGAGTGATGAGGTCCGTAGCTTGCCTGGAGAAGGCGCCGACAGCCGGCGATGCACGCTTCGGTTACTCTGAAGCTGATCACAACCTTCCACCCAAATGGATCTGCAACAGAAAATTCGCACCTTGCCTACTTCGGCCGGCGTGTACCTCTACAAGAACGCGGACGGACAGGTTATCTACGTGGGGAAGGCCAAGAATCTGCGCGCGCGAGTGCGGTCATATTTCGTCGAGGGTGCCGCCGAGAACGCGAAAATCGGTACGCTGCTGCGCGAGGCGGTCGATCTCGACTACATCGTGCTCGACAACGAGCGCGAAGCCCTCGCACTCGAGAACAATCTCATTAAGCAGAAGAAGCCGCGTTACAACATCCTGCTGCGCGACGACAAAACCTATCCCTACATCAAGCTGACCGTGGGAGAGCGCTATCCGCGGGTGTATGTAACCCGGCGCCTGCGTAAGGATGGATCGTTGTACTTCGGGCCGTACTTTCCCACTAGTCTGGCGTATCGGCTGGTCGATCTCATCCATCGCCACTTTCTGATTCCGTCGTGCAAGCTCGACTTGAACCGCTATTATCCTCGGCCATGTTTGCAGTACTACATCGGCCGCTGCCTGGGCCCGTGCGTGAAAGACCTGACCACATCCCAGCGCTATTCCGAGGCCGTGCAGGATGTGAAGCTGTTCCTGGAAGGCCGCGGCACCGATCTCACGCGATCGCTGCGCGAGCGGATGTCTACCGCCGCGGAGCGCGAACAATATGAACTGGCGGCGAAGTATCGCAACCTGATATCGACCGTGGAGTTGCAGGAGTCGAAGCAGCGCATCCATGCCGTCGATGGCGACGATGCCGACGTGTTCGGTTATCACTACGAGAACCAGATGCTAGCCGTGAACCTGTTTCACATGCGCGGCGGCAAGATCATGGACAAGCGCGAGTTCTTCTGGGAAGACATGAACGAGATCGTCGGGAAACACAGTTTTGACCCCGGAGAATTCTTCTCGGCCTTGCTGAAGCAGGTTTATATCGGGCAGCAGTACGTTCCGCACAATATCTATGTTCCTGTCGGCTTTGAGGATTGCGCCACACTGGAAGAGGTATTGTCCGAAAGCAGCGCGCGGCAAGTCCGCATCCACGTGCCGCAGAGAGGCGAAAAGCGGTCACTGGTAGACCTGGTCTGCCAGAACGCAAAACAGGCCTACGACCAGCGCTTCCGCGTGATGAAGCCTGCAGCGAAAGTCATCCAGGAAACGTTGCAGGATGTACTTATGTTGCCTGATCTGCCGCGGCGCATCGAGTGCTTCGATATTTCTCACATACAAGGCGCCGAAACGGTCGCCTCGATGGTGGTGTGGGAAGACGGCAAGATGAAGAAGTCGGATTACCGCAAGTTCATCATCAAGTCGGTCATCGGTGTGGATGATTTTGCTTCCATGCGCGAGGTAGTTACCCGTCGCTATTCGCGATTGCAAGCCGAAAACAAACCGCTGCCCAGCCTGATCCTGATCGATGGCGGAATCGGCCAGCTACACGCGGCTGCGCAGGCGCTGGAGTCAATTGGGATTACCAATCAGCCCTTGGCGTCGATAGCGAAGAAGGAAGAGATCATCTACATATATGGCCAGGAGAACGATCCCGTCATGCTCGATCGACACTCACCTGTGCTGCACCTGGTGCAGGTTGTACGCGATGAGGCTCACAGATTCGCGGTGACGTTTCATCGCAAGCGCCGGGAAATTCGCGATCGTAAAACCGAGTTGCTGGAAATCCCCGGAGTCGGCGCCTTAACTACCCGTCGGTTGCTGCAACACTTCGGCAGCCTGGAGGCGGTGAGACAAGCCGATGCCGCCGCCTTGGCCGCGGTAGTGAATCATTCTCAGGCTGAGGCGATTCTGCGGCACTTCCATCCCCAGCCTCTATCGCCATCCGCGGTTGAAGATTCGTAGCATATTCTCCGGCAAACACGGGATTTAAGCTTCCCTTGACCCGCCGAGAACGTCAAACTTGGTAGACTAGTATTCGTTGCGCCGTTATGGTGATCTGCCTCAAATTCGACCGTTCGCCAACCCATAAGTGTGTCGCGCTGGCGCTCGGACTGTTGATGGCCGCCATCGGCTTCGTACAGGCCGTTCACGTACACGACGCCCTAGGGCGACAAAGTTCGCCAGCCTCACACTGCTCGTTCTGCGTTGTCGCGCACAACGCTGCTGTAATTACTCCGCTCAGCTCGCCTCCGGTGCCTGTGGTAAAGGCTTCGCTGCAAGACCTTTCCCAACCGCAGCTCACGTCTCGTCTGCTGATTGGCGCTTCGTTCATTCGCCCGCCTCCGCAAAGCCTCTAAATTTCGCTGCACTCCCTTTGAAACTTCAGCCCCATTTGAGTGTTGGGCTGATGGTCCATTTAGGAACCGGAAAGCCGCCTTCGCCCTAAACAGGAACGCCGCGGGCTATGGCTACAGCAGTTGGAGGTTTGGATGTACGGATGTGAAATCGCGGGAGAAGCCGCGGAGTTGAGAACTCAGGAAGCTTCGCCGGACGCTCGCCGCGCTGTTTGGTACGCTTTCATAAATTTTGCACTGACCATCGTGCTGGGTGGGAGTCTCTTCGCCGCCGGCGCTGGAAGCGCTGCCACCGTCGAGGGGGTCGTCAGCGATCCCACAGGAGCGGTTGTTCCCGGAACAACCGTAGAAATTCAGAACCCGGTAAGCCAATTCAGCCGCACTGCGACCACCGACGGAGAAGGGAAGTTCAGCTTTACCAACGTTCCGCCCAACAACTACCACCTCTCGGTGACCAGCCCTGGGTTCGTGAACTATGCGCAAGATGTGGATGCCCACTCCTCCATTCCCATAGCACTGAAGATTTCTCTGCAAATCAGTTCTGCGGCTGAAACCGTCGATGTACAAAGTGAGGCCGGGGACTTGCTTGAGACCGATCCGACGTTCCACACGGACGTGGATCGCCAGTTGTTTTCCAAAGTTCCGCTGGAAAGTTCCTCGTCAGAGTTGAGTTCGCTGGTGACCTTGACGTCGCCAGGGATTGCCGCCGACTCCAACGGCCTATTCCATGGCATGGGTGACCACGCGGAGAACTCCTTCTCACTGGATGGACAGGGAATCACCGACCAGCAGAGTAAGGTGTTCTCCAATCAGATTCCGCTCGATGCAGTGCAATCGATGGCGGTGATCGCCGGCGCTCCGCCTGCCGAATATGGCGGTAAAACCAGCTTGGTGATCGACGTGACGACACGCTCGGGGCTGGGATCGACCACTCCCCACGGTCAGGTCTACGCTTCGTACGGGGCTTTCGGCACATCGAATGCCGGTTTCAATTTCTCCTATGGCGGCAAAAACTGGGGCAACTTTATCGCGGCTAATGGAATGGATACCGGGCGCTTCCTGGATCCGCCGGAATTCGGCGTCGTGCATGATCACGGCAACCTGGAGAACATTTTCGACCGGTTTGACTACCAGTTCTCGGCATCCGATGCGCTGCACTTCAATTTTGTTTTCACACGTTCGTGGTTTCAAAACCCTAATTCCTACGATCAACAATTCCACGACGTTAATGGAGCTCCTCTGTTGAATCCGGTAACTGGGATACAGCTGGGATCGTCCGATCAGCGCTCCAAGATCGTGACCTTCAACATCGCGCCGAGCTGGACGCATGTGCTCAACTCGACCACGATCTTTACTCTGGGAGGATACGTACGTCGAGACGCGTACAATTACTTCCCCTCCGCAGATCCCTATAGCGACTACTCTCCCGACTTCCAGAGCGAAACTGTCGGCCAGTTACGCACCCTGCTTAACGCTGGTGCATTCGCCAACGTCACGTGGGCCAAAGGAATTCACAGTGTGAAGGCAGGCGTTACTTACCAGCAGTGGTTTCTAAACGAGAACGACAACATCGGAATCGTTGATCCAACACTAGTTCCGTCCATTACACCCTCCTGCCTGAATCCAGTCACGAATCAACCGATTGCAGGAACGCCGTGCGCGATTCTTGCGCCTTACGACCTGAGTGGCGCAGGCGGTCTCTACGCTCCCGGTACTCTTTTCAACTTCAACGGGCATACTAACGTAAAACTTGCGTCGCTGTACCTTCAGGACACGATCAACCTGAAAAAATGGACGTTCAACGTCGGTATCCGTGGCGATCTTTATAACGGGCTCTCCACTGCGAGTCAGGCCCAACCTCGGATTGGAGTCGCCTACAACATCCGCAAAACGAACACTGTTCTTCGCGTCTCGTACGCGCGTTCCCTGGAGACCCCATTCAACGAGAACCTTGTGATCGCCAGCACTGGATGCTCGATTCCGTTCCTAGCCACGCTCGTTCCTCCATCCGGTGTTTCCTGTAGTCTGGGACCGATTACCGCCGGCTACCGCAACGAATTTCACGCTGGCTTGCAGCAGGCGATCGGCAAGTACCTGGTATTGGATGGAGAGTACGTATGGAAGTATACCCACAATGGTTACGACTTCGGTGTTGTGGGCGCCACTCCGATCGCATTTCCCATCGAGTGGCACAACTCGAAGATTCCGGGATGGGCCTTGCGTCTCAGCATGCCGGTCAATCACGGATTCAGCGCTCTGGTGGTGATGTCGAGCGTTGCCGCACGGTTTCTCCTGCCGCAGGTCGCAGGCCTGCCGATCGTGCCTCCGTCAACCGGTGTCTTTCGTATCGACCACGACGAGTTGTACAACATGACTGCACACTTGCAGTATCAGATCCCTTGGAGTCGCAAGCCATGGATCGGCTTTAATTGGCGGTACGACAGTGGCTTGGTGGCGGGCGCGACGCCGTGCTACAACCCCGAGACTGCAACCTGTGCCGGGTCTTCGACTACGCTGAACGGGCTGCCGGCGATCAATATGATCAATACGATTTCTGGCCTGCCCTTGACGGCCGACCAGGAATTCCAGGCTGGGTTCACCTGTGCCGGTCTGCATGCCACGCCGACCGTGCTCCTGCCGAGCCCATGTTTGGCTTCGCAGTTCGGATCGACGCTCATTAGCGTACCCGCGCCGGGGACGGAAAACGACGATCACAATCCACAAAGAATCAAGCCTCGCAGCCTGTTCGACATTGCCTTTGGGGTCGACAATCTCTTCAAAGGCGATCGATACCAATGGAGCGCCCAGGTCAACGTGATCAATATTGCGAACAATGATGTGCTGTACAACTTCCTGTCTACGTTCAGCGGAACGCACTACGTTACCCCACGAACGGTAACAGGACAGTTGACGTTCCACTTCTAGTACTCTAGCCAATAGCGAGGTGAGGCACTATGGCCCGAGTGGAAGGCATCGATCCGAAGCAAACCTCATTTCTGATGCGGCAGGTCTTCAAGAAGGTCCGCAAGATGCTGGGGCGGGACCTGACGCCCCAGAAAATCACAGCGCGCGTTCCGCGCGTGTTCTGGGCCGTTGCACTGCAGGAATGGCTGCTTGGGCAGAAAGCCGCCATTCCGCAACGCTTGAGAATGATCATCATGCTCCGCACCGCGGCGCGCGTCGGGTGTCCGTTTTGAATCGACGCCAATTCTGCCGGAGGCAGAATGTATGGTCTAAGCGATGCGGAGATCTCCGCGATTCGGGAGGGTAGGTTCGAAGGATTCTCTCCGGCGGAAGTCGCACTTTTCTGCATGGCCGACGCCCTGGCCGACACACCCGCCAATGTGAGTGAAGAACTCTATTCACAGTTGCGGCGGCATTTCTCCGAGGAGCAACTCATCGAACTCGCCGCCAGCGCCGCGCAGGAGAACTTTCGCGCACGGTACAACCGCGTTTTCGATGTAGATAGCGACGGCTTGTATCGCAAGGGACTACGGTTCAAGCAGCGCGAAGCAGCGTAAAACGCCGAGCAGGGCAGGGAATTCTTCCGCCAGGGCGCAACCTGGCGGTCTAATTGCCGTTAGAGTGAGCAGTGGCACAATACCCAAAGCTGTGAGATTTTGGGATTACCTGCGGACTCCAGCTCGACGCGTCGCCATCGCAATGCTGCTTGTGATGGGATTGTCGCTGGTGGCTATCGCGAAGTCCGCCACGATCAACGGTGTCATCTATACCCTCGACGCCAACCAGGTGCAGACGGTCTGGCCGAACGCCCGCGTCACCCTGAAAAACCTGAGCACGAAAACCGAGACCTCCACCGTCTCGAATGACCTTGGCGTCTACACGTTTTCGGGCATCCTCTATGGGGGCTACGAAGTCACGGTCACTCTCGCTGGTTTTGATGTGGTAACAAAGCGCGTAACCGTTAGCGGTGATGCAGCCAAGCTCGACTTCCAACTCACGCTGAAAAGTGAGACGCAAAACGTGACGGTGACGGCTGAAGCGCCAATGGTCGACACTACTTCCAGCTCCGGTGGCGCACCAACGCTTACGGCGAACATGCTGAAGTCTGTCGTGCAACTTAATCAGGATTTCCAGGATGCTCTGCCTCTGCTGCCAGGTGTGGTTCGTGGGCCGGACGGGCTCATCCGCATCAAGGGCGGGCGCACCAACCAGGCGAACACGCTGGTGAACTCTGCCAGTGTCACCGATCCATTCACCGGACAGGCGGCTCTGAGCCTTCCGGCGGTCGCGGTGCAGTCAGTACAGGTGCTGTCGAACCCGTTCTCCGCGGAATACGGGCGCTTCGCCAGCGGAGTGGTCGAGGTCAATACCCGCAGCGGAACCGATGAGTGGAAGTTTCTCTTCGAAGATCCCATCCCACGCTTTCGCTGGATCGGCGGAAACATTCACGGCGTGGAAAGCGCATCGCCGCACCTCACATTCGCCGGGCCAATCAAGAAGGGCCAGCTATACATTTTTCAGTCGATAGGATACGGGTATGACACCATCAACACCTACTCGATTCCCGATCCCTATAACGTCCGCATTGTCGAAAAGCTGAATTCCTACGCACAATTGGACTGGAACCCGTCGGCCAACCAACGCTTCTCGGCGTCACTCGCGCTCGATCCGCAAGACACCTTTTACGCCACCATCAACACCTTCAATCCGCAGCCCGTGACGGCCGACTACCGCCAGCGGGGCTACTTCGTCACCGGGACTCATCGCTGGATTCTGAGCAATGGCGGTTTTCTGCGGTCGCTGTTTTCCGCCAAGAAGCTCGACACACGCGTTTATCCCGCCGATCCTGGGCCCGGCGAGATGACGTTGTATCCGTACTCGAATTCCGGCACCTACTTCACGGTGCAGGATCGGTTTACGAACTTTTATCAGTGGACCCAGACGCTACACTGGCATCCGGTTGAATGGGCAGGACGGCATCTGTTTACCACCGGATATTCATACACCTACTCGGATTACAACGGCGCCATCACGAACACCCCGGTGAACGTGTTGCGCGGTGACAGCACGCTCAGCAGCACCATTCGCTACGGCGGCGGTCTCGCTTCAGCCGTCACGAAGAACGAATTCGCGTTGTTCGTACAAGACAACTGGCAGATCTTTCCACGACTGACCCTAGACCTCGGCGTGCGTCTCGACCACGACAGCCTGTCGTCAGAGGCGGTTAATGTCGCGCCTCGACTTGGTTTTGTCTTCGCACCGACCAAGGACGGTCGCACCGCAATTCGCGGCGGTATCGGCCTGTTCTACGACAAGATCCCGTTCAATGTAGCGGTCTTTACCAAATATCCGGCACAGACCATCACCAACTACGCTGGCGACGGCACAACCGTGACGGCCGGCCCGGCGACCTACCCGCATGTGGTCGCGACTCCTGGCTTGAGTGTTCCTTACAGCCTTGGATGGACGCTGCAAATCGACCGCGAAGTCGTGCGCGGTGTGCTTGTGCGCTTCGGCTACGAAGGCCGGCAGGTGTACCGCGAGTTCTACGTGAATCCCGTTCAGTCGCTCAACCATGGCGCCCAACTGCAGTTGCTGAACAATGGCACCCAAAGGTACCAGGAGTTCCTGGCGATGGTCCGTTGGCAAGCAACGGAGCGGACTTCGATTTACGGAAGTTACGTCTGGTCGAAGGCACGTGGCGATTTAAACGACTACAACCAATTCTTCGGCAACTTTCCCACACCGCTGATTCGCCAAAATCAATACGGCCCGCTCGCGTCCGACGCCCCCAACCGCGGACTCTTCTGGGGAGTGATCGGATTGCCATACAAATTCGATTTCGTGCCAATCCTCGACGCACACACAGGGTTTCCCTACTCCACTCTCGACCAGAACTGGAATTACCTGGGTAAGGAAAATCAGGCTGGGCGATTCCCGACGTTCATCGGCTTCGATGTGAAACTGCAATATCCGGTAGATTTCACATTCAAGAAGCACCGCATCCAGTTTCGGGCCGGGCTCACGGTGTACAACATACTGAACCACTTCAATCCGCGAGACGTACAAGAGTACTTTGACTCTCCGCTCTATGGCACCTTCTACAACTCCGTGCATCGTTTGTGGCGGATCGACGGAGACTTCAGCTTCTAGTCGCGCGCTGCGTATGCACTCGGTGCGGCGATCCGTTTGAGCTGCGATTGTCCTCGTGGCGAACGAACCCACCACTCCACGATTAGCGTATTGATGGTGAAACCCAGCCAGAACGCAAGGCCGAAAAACTGGCCAGGTCGCAAATGGGTAATAGGGCTGGTTGCAAAGAATCCCCCCATGATTGGCCGGGTCGTCGCAATTCCCAGCAGTATTCCAATTGCGCGCGTTAGCCATTTCAACTGCAGAAATCTCTCGCCCAACCGCCCGTACCAAAATGCACGCCCCAGTGCGTACAGAAAGAGGGTGTTGAAGAAAAATACCGCCGATCGCTCGATCCAGCCTCCGACCGCGTGCGTGCTCATCGCATAGGCTGTCAACCCCACAACTCCACCAAGCGGAAACAAGAGCCGTTCAGGCCACGAAGCACCAGCGAACCGCTGCATGTAGATCAGCGGCGCAAGCATGACAAATGCCAGTGCGGGAATAATGTGAACCAGCGTGAGACTGCTGTGGGAGGCGAAATAGGCATCAAGCGCAACCAGATCGGCAGGCCCAGTCTGTACCGGACTGGCCAGGGCGGCCAACCGCCTTAGCACAGCCCCTACTGCTAGGGCGATACAGACCCAGAATCCAATCCGCAGCCATAATGGCCATGGCGACGTAGCCTTCTGCGAAATGTAATCGTGGGACTCAACAGACGCTCTCATCGGTATCGTGATACGTTCTTACACGGTTCGATGTTCCGGCAAACGGGCTGACTCTTTGTTGGCAAGCGGGACTGCGGGTAGGAGTAGCAAGACTGCCAGCCGCC
>Ga0306923_10000075_pt1 | contig 60851 bp, 58 predicted proteins | sample sta12Can44000108_FD_203841 | JGI IMG/M metagenome (GOLD analysis project Ga0306923, IMG submission 203841) | Lab enrichment of tropical soil microbial communities from Luquillo Experimental Forest, Puerto Rico - statanox.12C.anox.44.000.108 (v2)... | ecosystem: Environmental > Terrestrial >... | reverse complement strand
ATAGCTTTTTAGTGAGGGGTACGACCCGGTCGATAGATGGCGACCTTCACCTGTCACATTTGACAGTTCCTAACGATTCCCTCGCGTAGTGAAATGGCAGGCCAGCAGGACGATCCCGAAATGTGAATAGAGATTAATCGGATCGAGAGTTCCGTTCTTGCGAGCCGATTGAGCCGTTAGTTCTTGCCTGTCTTCACAGTCAACCCCTTGCCGTCGAAGGCGGAAGCCATCCGACAGAGATTGAAAGGAGAAGAGCATGGATTTTCGAATGAGCACGCGAAAACTGGCGCTGGGAGCGCTGATTGTTTCCTGCTTCATGATGACACGCAGCAGCAGCGCAACCACACACGGTCAAGGCGGTTCCACTAAGCCGCCGAACATTCTCGTCATTATGGGCGATGATGTAGGCTGGTTCAATATCGGTGCTTACCACCGGGGAATGATGGTGGGCAAGACGCCGAACCTCGACAAGATGGCCGCCGCGGGATGATGTTTACCGATTATTACGCCGAGGCGAGCTGTACAGCGGGTCGCGCCAACTTCATCACTGGCGAGATCCCTCTCCGCACAGGCATGACGACTGTGGGCCAAGCCGGCGCTGATGTCGGTATTCCCGACCAGGCGGTCACGCTGGCCACCGTGCTCAAAGCGCAGGGATATGAGACCGGCCAGTTCGGCAAGAACCATCTCGGCGATCTGAATAAGTTCCTGCCGTGTGTACACGGTTTTGACGAGTACTTTGGCTATCTCTATCACCTCGACGCCATGTCCGATCCATACTGGTTTGATTATCCGCAAGACTGGATTGACAAGACGGGGCCGCGAAATTTGATTCACTGCTGGGCGACAAACACCGCCGACAGCACCAGCCAGCCACGATGGGGGGTTGTAGGCAAACGGAAGATTGAGGACGAAGGCCCACTGGCGCCTTTCGCCAGCATGGATAACATGCAGGGCTGGCAGAAAGGGCGCCCGTACAAGCACAACATGGGAACGATTGACGAAGAGCTGGCACAGAGCGTCGCCGGTTTCATGGACCAGGCCAAGAAGGACGGCAAGCCCTTCTTCATCTGGCACAACCCCACCCGCGTGCACGTCTTTACCTATCTCTCGCCGAAGTACCAGGCTTTGATGAATCCCACATCAGGCTTCGGCCTGGAAGAAGCCGCAATGGCGCAGTTGGATGACAACGTCGGAGCGGACCTGCAGCACTTGCAGGACATTGGCGAGGCTGACAACACCATCGTGATTTTCACCACCGATAACGGGGCCGCAACGTTCACTTGGCCAGACGGCGCCAACACGCCGTTCAAAGGTCAAAAGGGCACCGGCTATGAGGGTGGCTTCCGCGTACCATGCATCATCCGCTGGCCGGGACACGTACAGCCGGGCCGCGTTGAGAACGGTATTTTCTCCGGACTCGACTGGCTGCCTACGCTGGCAGCGGCTCGGGAAAACCGAACATCACTGACCAATTGCTGAAAGGAGTGAAGCTGGGTGACCGTACCTATAAGAACCATCTAGACGGGTACAACCAGATGGCGCTGCTGGAAGGCAAAGGACCTTCGGCGCGACATGAGATTTTTTACTTCGCCGGTCCGGCACTCATGGCAGTTCGAATGGATGACTTCAAATATACCTTCCTCGCACAGCCGTATGGCTGGCCGGGAGAGAAGTTGACGCTTGATATGCCGATTCTCACTAACCTTCGGTGGGATCCTTTCGAGCGCTTCTCATGCTGCGGGGTGAAAGCGCTATCAATGGCGCGTGGGGTTATCCATGGACTTCTTTTGCGCGTGAGTTCTGGCGCTTCGTCGTGGTGCAGAAGGCGGTATTCGATCTTGCGGAAACCGCCATCAATTACCCGCCGATGCAGGACCCAGCCAGCTTCAACCTGGAGGCGGTCAAGAAGCAAATCCAGGCGATGATGAAGCAGCACGAAGGACAGTAGCGGAGGAATCCCAGATTTCCCAAAACCGGGTAAAAGTGGATAGGGTTAGTGGATAGAACTGAATCCCACACTTCCTGGAACAAGGGAAGCAGCAAGTCGGCAAGTACAGGCACGAGACAAAAGGGGGCGTGCAAACCAGTACGCCCCCAGCCTCCCCAAATACAATCTTTCCGGAGGCGCTGATGAACTCCACGCATCCAGACCGCAAGCAGAAGATCAAGCACGAACTGAGGGAGATGACCGAACTCTTCGTCTACCTGGCTTTTTTCTTCGTCGCGCTGGCGGTATACGACATGCTCCTGCTGAGGCGATACAGCGTCGAATATTTGACCATCACATTTGCGTTGCTCAATGCGGCGGTGATCACCAAGGTCATCATGATCGGAGAGTACGCGAAGCTTGGCAGAAGACATGAAGAAAAGGCATTGCTGATTTCCGCGGTGTGGAAGGCTTTCGTGTTTGGCTTGCTGGTGTTCGCCTTCCATGTGATTGAGGAGGTCATTAAAAGGCTGATTCACGGAGAGGACATGGCTCGAGCTTCGCGGGAATTACGTTTGGAACAATTTGCCGGCCGGGCTATTGTGGTGTTCTGCGTCTTCGTTCCTCTGTTTGCGTTTCGGGAATTCCGGCGGGCGATGGGCGAAGAGGAGTTCCGGTCTCTAGTCTTTGGCGGGAAAGAGAAAGCTCGACGTGGGGTCCTGGACGGCACGGCTGAAGAGGTTGTGAAAAAACCATCGAAAGCAGACTCCTCGCGGACTGAAGTCCGCTCGGAATCTCAAAAATAAAGGATGTGTACGGCGCTCCTAAAGCTGCGCCCCTTCAAAACCGACTTGGAAGGGAGTTTTACCAGCCGGTGAAGCCGTGCCTTTTCAAAACCGATCTATGGCACAGGGTGTAGCAACGGGGGATCTATGGGCGGATACGATCGGGGCAGAGTTGCGGCAGTCTTCTTTGGCTTGATGATGCTAACGGGTTGTCGGCAGTTGGGAGTTGATACGGAAAAGCTATTCAGGCCGGGTGAGGTATCGGAGATCGTCGGCTTTCTGGCGGGCTTCGGAACAACTTTTGCCGCTGTGCCGGATCTCCTAGCGATGCTCAGGCGGCGGTCGAGCGAAGGCATGAACCCGCGGATGGGCGCAATTATGGGCGCCTTTCAGATTCTGTGGATCTATTACGGTTTCCTGATTGCATCACGACCAGTGATTCTCTGGAACGTGATTGCGGTGCTGATCAACTTCATAACCGTCGGCGCGTACGCGTATTACCTGCGCAGGGAAAGAGAAAAGGCCGGTACAGGGACTAGATAAATCCAGGGGTAAGCGAGCCTCGTCTGGTGTTCCCGATTGCGTCGATCGCGATACAAGCCGTCGCTGCGGGAGCACCGCCGTCAGCGACGGCTTTCACATTTGTTGAAGACAAATCGACTTCGACCGCGATGGGCTTCGACCGCCGACGACCTCGGCGTAACTCTCACCAAGCACCTGAGCTTGAACGCGGGATACCAGTTGGGGTCGAGGCTGACGGTCAACGCCGATACAAAGAAGGATCGCCTGGGCCTGCGTTTGACGCAACAGGGGCCGGTCGTGGGGATGGAAGTGTCGTTTTAGCCCCTTAAGTTGGTGCTGGCGCCAGCTTCCACAGGACTTCCTGAAATGAGCTACGGCTCGGTTCCGGGCGGTTTTTGCGTTGTGTCAGGCTGTGCGGCGGGGGGAGTTTCGCGCTGCGGAGGCAGAGGATAGTAGCCGTGCCGCGCCGTCACTAGCAGCCCCGGCCGCTTCACCCGCACCTCGATATCGCGATAGGAGCTGGAGGCGCGCTGGGCTGTCGTGTATCCAAGTGTGTATTGATTGCGCGCTTCGGCGGTGATCGACTGATAGGCGTTCTCCATCGTTTCGCGCGATGCGGAATCGAGGACGTCGCCACCGGTCGCGTTGGCGTACTTGGGAAGGATGTCGCTATAGCCCTGTCCCGGTATGTGAAGCTTCTCGAGTTTGTTCATGCCGGGAATCACCGGAGGTTCAACGTTAATTGCGTAGATCGCGATTCCGTTGGTGAGCAGGACTTTCAGAACCTGAGCGTAGCTGGCGCGGCTGCCGTACTCGTAGCCGTTGCTGACGACGAAGATAATCTTTCGGGTCTCGCGCGGTAGATGGCCGAGCTCTGTCGCGGCCATCAGGATGGCGTCGTTGAGAACATGCGATTCCCGTGTGCCGGTCTGGTTGGTGAGTGGAAGTGTGCCGGGATCGACGGGCTTGCCGTTGGTACTGGGAGGAGAGCCAAGTGGCCCGCTGATTACGGGCGCGCCGGGATTCTGTCCGCGCAGGTCGCGAATGCGCTGCAAGGCAATCTGCAAACGCTGGGCATTACCGAAATCGGACTGTTTCTGAACCGTGTTGCCGTAAGTGAATACCGAAACTTTGTCGAATGGCCCGAAGGAGCCGTCGAGCGCCGAGTAGGTTTGCGAGACTTTCTTTAGCGTGTTTTCAGAGATGCCGAGGTCGATGATCAGCGCCGCCGAGAGGGGAAAGGGATCGCTGGTAAAGAAGGTCAGCGTCTGCTTGACGTTGTCTTCATAAACGCTGAAGTCCTGAGAGAGAAGGCCGTCAACCAGCCGGCCGTCATGATCTTTCACTGTGACCGGGACGCTGACAAAATTGACGTTCTTGGTCAAGGTGAAGAGCTGATCGAAATCATTGCCGGGCCCGGTAGGGGTTTTGCCGGCGGGAACCGTCTTTATCCCTTGCGAGCCGGGTGGAGGCGCCTGCGGGTTCGTGTCTTGCGATGAAGTGCCGCTGGGCGGCGTATCTTCGGCAGTCTGGTGCGGAGAATTGGCTGGCGCGCCACTGTTGCCGGCATCCGGAAGTGGAGCCGTGACGTCTGGTCCAGGCTCGGAAGGCGGTGGAGGCGCGTTTCGCTGTGGAATGGGGGCGTCCGGCAGGGGCTCTTGCGCAGGAGCGACCGAAGCTGCGGCCCAAAGTACCGTTGCCAGAATAAACAGAGAGGCCCAAAAACGGCATCCACGCGTCAACATAGATTAAGCGGCTGTCTCCACTTGAACCCGGAACCAAGCTAAGTATAACCGCAACCACCGAGTAGTGGCACCCGCTCTGGTGTTACATCCGAATAGGATTGCAATACAATGGTTTCAATCGGAAGTAAAGCAGGTAAATTCTTGAGCCGCCTCCGTACCCCCCTCTTTCTTGCATGCTTGGTGCTCTCCACCGTGTGGCTGGCTGGCCAGTCAACGGTGCATGATCAGGAACCGCCCCACTCGACCGTGTCGCCTCCGCTGCAGGACCAGCCAGGGCAGGAACCGGAGGAGTCCGGTCAGACGTTTAAAGCGCAAGTCAACGTTGTCAACATCTTCTTTAACGTGAAGGACCACCACGGGCTGCTGATTCCGGGACTCACGAAAAACGACTTTGACGTTTCTGAGGACGGCAGACAGCAGACCATCAAGTATTTTGCGGCTGACTCCGACCAGCCGTTGACTTTGGGAATTTTGATTGACACCAGCCCTAGCCAGACGCGGGTACTGACGATCGAGCAGGAAGATTGCGCGCAGTTTCTGCAAAGTGTTCTTCGAAAGAAGGACCTTGCCTTCCTGATTAACTTCGATTCGGACATCGATCTCGACCAGGACTACACCAACAACGCTACGTCGCTAAAGCGAGCGCTGAATAAGCTGCAGATTGGTGGCGGCTCGGCAGGCGGAGGCCCGGTCGGACTCGGCGGCGGGCCGGTGCCGAATGCCCATCCGCGCAGCACGGCTCTGTATGACGCGATTTACTTGGCAGCGGACGAGAAACTGAAGAATGAAGTCGGCCGCAAGGCCATGATCGTGTTCACCGACGGCGAAGACGAGGGCAGCCGATTAAGGATTCGCGATGCCATCGAAGCGGCACAGAAGGCCGACACCATGTGTTACGTCATTCTCATTGCCGACCGGGGGGGCTGGTACCAGGGCTTTGGCCTGGGCGACATGAAGAAGCTAGCCGAGGAGACCGGCGGGCGAGTGATTGATGTGGGCAACAACCAGCAGAAGCTGCGGGCCGCTTTCGATCAAATTCAGCAGGAACTGCGCAGCCAATACAACATTGGCTACACGCCAACCAACATGAAGCTCGACGGCTCCTATCGCAAGATCCAGATCAAGACGAAGAACAACGACTACAAGGTGCAGGCACGGCAGGGATATTACGCTAGGGCGGGAGTAGAGTAGCAGAACCCTCGCGGCCTAAAGCCCGCTCGGATAATCAAAAAACGCTCATCAGCACGACTGAAGTCGTGCCCTGACTAATTGCAGTCATCCGAGAGATTTTTCCGTCACTGCTAAAGCTTACAGAGACTCGTGTTCGTCGTCACCACCTGGTGTATGGCTTAGCCACGAGGTTAGCGTTGAAGTAGCGCGGATCTTTTGTCACTTCCTCGCCAATCCAACCGGGCAGACCGACCTTCTGATTTTCGTCCTTGAGCTCGACCTCGGCTACGATTAAGCCTTTGTTCTCTCCTGCAAACTCGTCGACCTCCCAGGTGATGCCGCCCTGTGGGATGCGATAGCGGGTCTTCTCGATCAGCGGGCGCTCGCAGAGGTTATCGAGCATCTCGTTGGCATCGGCAGAGGGAATTTCGTATTCGAACTCAGAGCGGCTTGCCCCCTTGGTAATGCCCTTTACAGTGATATACCCTTTGTCGCCTGCAGTGCGCACGCGAACTGTGCGTTCTTTGACCGTGCTGAGGTAGCCCTGGCGATAGTGTTTCCCTTTCGCGCCAGCGCGCCAGGAGTCGCCCTTAACCAGGTATTTGCGTTCGATCTCTTTGCCCATTTCAATTTCCCCCGCTCTATGCCTTCGCGGGCTAAGGCCCGCTCGGGAGTACAATAAAGCGACTCGACCGCTGGCTTAAGGGCCAGCTCTGAGCCTAAATCCAAGTTTTAGTTTCCTCTGCTCCAGCCCAAGATTCGCCGGATCTCACGAATGTAATTGACATTCGGTTCATGGATGCCCAGCTTATTCACCAATTGCAACACGGCGTCGGCATCGGTCGATTCCACAGCCACTGTGTCGCGCGGAATGCTGTTGATTAGTATGCGTGAATATTCGGCTGCGCAAACCCCGATGCCGAACTGATATCGAGTTTTCGAAACAGCGACCACCGCGACTTTCGGATTGGGACGCATGACTTCTTCTGAAAACTCGTCGAAAGTGTACTGAGGCTTTGAAAGCGGAGGTGGCTGGAGCTGCAAACCGGAAAAGACCTGTTCGGTAATCGCCGCTGCTGCAATCGGAAACGCGGCTTTTAGAATAGGCTTCCATTGCTCCAGTCCGCGGTCTTCGTCGACCAGGACCTTTATGTCCATAAGCTTGTCGCGGACCTTCGCGTTGCACCGTTCGGTTTCAGCCGAGATGAAGTAGGTTTCATCACTCGACTTTTCACTTGCCTGCGCCGTTGCGCTGAGTTTCTCGCGGAGAGGCGCGAGCGATTCAGCCCAGATGCGAAATTCATAGCGGGGTTTTATCTCGGCCATAGCAATCCTTTCGGAACAAGCGAGTATATGCGATGGCAAGTCATTGGCAAATTCCGCCGACTCTGTGCGTGAACCGCCATCGATTCGAATTCACCCGTAAAATGGGCGCACGCCCTTTTCACATCATGTAAACCGCATCCCTACCCGGAGAATCTGCATGGCTCGTTTGGCGCCGTACTCGATCCGTGTTCGAAATTTGTTACTTGCGCTGGTTTTTAGCGTTGCGATGGCGGCCTCTCACTCTGAGGCGCAAACGAAGGCGGCATTGACTGAGAAGATCCAGAATGTCATGTCCCGCCCGGTTTTCGCGCATTCGAATTTCGGCATTGAGTTTCTCGACCTGCAGTCAGGCGAGGTCCTTTATTCGTTAAACGCAGACAAGTTATTTGTTCCCGCCTCGACGACGAAGCTGCTGACAGAAGGAACTGTGCTGGCGAGGCTCGGCAATTACCGCTTCCACACTTATATCTACCGCACGGGACCGGTTGACGAGCGCGGGACGCTCAAGGGGGACTTGATTCTGGTCGCGAGCGGCGATCCGAATTTGTCGAACCGCATACGGCCGGATGGGGAGCTGGCCTTTGCCGACCACGATCACTCATACCAGGGTCCGGCGGTACCGGGAGATCCGCTGGCCGTCTTCCAGGACATGGCAAAGCAAATCGCCGGTAAGGGAATTCACAAGGTCGAGGGCAACGTGTACATTGACACTTCGCTGATGCCCGATGGCCACCATGAGGGCGGCACGGAAGTCGTGCTGTCGTCGATCATCCTCAACGACAACGTAGTCGATTTCACCGGCAAGCCCGGCGTCAAAGTTGGCGATCCTATTACGATGACGGTGTCGCCCGAAACCTCGTACGTACACTTCGTCAACAAGATCGTTACTGGCACGCCCAACAGCAAGCCAAGCCTCGAGGCGTGCGATCCGACGACGCGGCCGGACGGGTCTATTGAGGTTGTGCTGAATGGCAGCATTCCGCTCGGGGCGGAGATCGAGACGGGCGCTTATCCTGTGCCGTCGCCGACGCGGTTTGCGACAGCCTCACTGCGCCAATGCGCCTCAGAAGCAGGCATACGGATTGTGTCTGGAAAGGCTTCACGCCAGCCCGATTTCGCGGCGCTGAAGCGAGATTACGCCTCAGAAAACATGGTGGCGGAACACATTTCTCCGCCTCTGTCAGAGGACGTGAGGCTGACGCTGAAGGTGAGTCAAAACCTGCATGCGAGCATGGGTATTTACTATCTCGGATTGTTCGTGGCCAAGGCGAGCAAGGACGTGTTGAACGCGGGATTCAAGGTCGAGAACGAGTTTCTGAAGTCGGCAAAGCTCGATCTGAGTGGGGCATCGCAGGGCGACGGTGAAGGCGGCGATTGGGCCGACCTATTTTCCCCGGACTTCGTGTGCCATTACTTGAGCTACTGGAAGACTCGTGCCGACTATCAGGTGCTTTTGAATGCGCTCCCGATCCTGGGCAAGGACGGAACCCTGGCGAAAATCCAGGTAAGCAGTCCGGCGGCAGGGCACGTTTTCGCCAAGACCGGGACATTTGGCTCGGATGACCGCTTAAACGGAAGTCAAATGCTGAATGGAAAGGGGCTGGCGGGATACGTGGTCACGAAGTCAGGGAGGACGATAGCATTTGCCGCATACGTAAACCACACGGCATTGAGCAATGATCCCGATGAGGCACAGAGCATCGCTGGACAGGCCTTGGGAGAAATCGCCGCGGCGGCCTACGAGGTACTGCCCTAGTCGGAATGGGCCTTGTCTTTTGGAGAGAGATTAGGCCCAGTTTCGCGTGCGTTCCAGGAACTCTGTGATCCAGGCTGAACGTATGGCCTGAAGAGTCCGCTCGTCGAAGTTCTGCGGGTCGCCCTTGAACTCGCTAAGCTGAATCACGTAAGCATGCAGACGACTCAACTCGACCTTGTCCGGTTCAACCTCGGGATGCTCGTTGGAAAGCATGATTCCAACTTTGTTGGTGTCATCCCACGTCAGTTCTTTCGCCATGAGTCTCCTCCGGAGATGCGGGCAGAATTATAGCGCAGTCTCAGGCTCTAAGAAGTACCGTTACTTCCTAAGAGTGGGCAATAAATAGCATCAGACACCCCAGTCGCCGCTGGTTGCGCCGAAGACGCGCTGGAAGATCTTGTCGATGTTGCGCAAAGGACGTTTCAAGTCGAAGGCATGCTCCAAGGTGTTGCGTTTAACCTTCGAGGAGATTTCCTTGTCGATCATGATCAGTTGGCGGAAATCGAGGTCTTCCTTCCATGCCTTCATCGCACTCCTCTGCACCAGCCGATAGGCATCTTCACGCAGCATCCCGGCTTCGACCAGATCGAGCAGCAACTGTCCGCTGAAGACCAGGCCACCGGTAGATTCCAGGTTTTTCAGCATGCGCTGCGGATAGACCATGAGCGTGTCGATCAGGTTGGCTGTCTTGTTGAGCAGGTAATCCACGAGGATGGTGGAATCGGGAAGGATTATGCGCTCGGCGGATGAGTGCGAGATGTCGCGCTCGTGCCAGAGCGGGATGTTCTCCAATGCCGCCTGCGTATTGGCCCGAACCACGCGGGCCAGACCGCTGATCTGTTCGCAGGTGACAGGGTTGCGCTTGTGCGGCATGGCCGACGAGCCCTTCTGCTTCTCGCTGAAATACTCTTCGGCTTCGCGGACTTCGGTGCGCTGGAGGTGGCGAATTTCTGTGGCGATCATGTCGAGAGTGGAGACGATGACAGCCAACGTGGCCACGTAAAAGGCATGGCGGTCGCGCTGAATGACCTGAGAGGAAACAGCGGCAACATTAAGTCCGAGGCGCTGGCAGATCTTGTACTCGAGCTCGGGATCGAGGTGAGCGCCGTTGCCGACGGCACCGGAGAGCTTGCCGACGCGCATTTGCTCTGCCGCGAGTTCGAAGCGTTCGATGTTACGAAGGGTTTCGGAGTACCAGTTGGCCAGCTTGAGTCCAAAGGTGATCGGCTCAGCGTGCACGCCGTGGGTGCGGCCGATCATCGGCGTGTCTTTGAATTCCCAGGCGCGGCGCCTGAGCACGTCACGCAGCTTCTTCAGGTCCTCGCGGATGATTGCCGAAGCCTGCTTGACCAGCAGGGCCTGTGCGGTGTCGACCACGTCGTTGGAAGTAAGGCCGTAGTGGAGCCAGCGCGAATCGGGGCCGACTTTCTCGGCGACGGCAGTGGTGAAAGCAATCACGTCGTGCTTTACTTCGGCTTCGATTGCCTGGATGCGATCCAGGTCGAAATCGCCTTTTTCGCGGATAGCCACGGCCGCCGATTGCGGCACCAGGCCTACCTCGGCGAGCGTTTCGGTGGCGGCGATTTCGACTTCGAGCCAGGTACGGAACTTGTTCTGGTCACTCCAGATATGTCCCATCTCGGGACGCGTATAACGTGCGATCAATGACGTGCTCCTTTACGAAAAACAACAGCACTGTAGGCAGAACCTTTCATTCTACCTGCTGGAAGAAGCAGGCTGCGCAGTGCGGGGTCGTTCGCGAGTGTGAGAGATCGGTCCGAGGCCGTACCATGGAAGTAGAAATTTACGAGCGACTATTTCTTTGCTTCAAAGGTTGCGAAAGCGCCGACTTTATCCAATTCGAAGCGCAAAGCGCATTGGTTCGGAGCGACGTGGCCGAAGAAAACGCTGAACTGGTTTTCCGGGTGAGCAAGCTCACCCATATCCATGGTGGCCCGCAAAATATCATCCTTCTCGTCATACTTGCCGCTAGTATCGGTGCTCTTGGAGATGATGAGCTTCCATTTCTTCTCGGACGGAACCACGAACATGGTGTAAGCACCGAGGGGGAGCGAGTGGCCTTCAAGGCTGACCGGCGTACTCACGAACAACGTCATGGGCTTTCCGCCTGGGGCCCAAACTCTGTCGTAGGGGACATCGCGTCCAAGTACCGGTCTTTTGGAAGGGGCCGTCTTCTGATACTCGACCGCCAGCTGCCGGTTTTCGTCAAAGTTGCAATCTACGGTATTTGAGTCCGAGATATCTTGCCCACACACAGCCGGTACAGCCAGAAGCAGAGCAAACACGTACAGACAGAAGCGATTCCTCATGGAATCCTCCATTTAGGCTTCCTAATCCCCGCTAGAGGTAAGTGAACGTATATCATAAGATTCAGTGGAGAGCATAAAATATATCGTGATACGATATGATTGCTGAAGATTATGACTGATCGTGAAGGATTACAGGACATCGACTATCACGCTCTGGCGGAGTTTCGCTACCAGATACGGCGGTTCTTACGCTTCAGTGAAGAGGTGGCCCGTGAGGCCGAGCTGGAACCCCGTCAACATCAACTGATGCTAGCCGTGAAGGGGGCAGATTTGGGCGAAGCTCCCCACATTGGATACCTGGCGGAGAAACTGCAGGTACGTCACCATAGTGCGGTTGAGCTTGTGGACCGTCTGGCAAAGCGAGGCCTGGTTCAACGGATTCGGGACAGACTAGACCGCCGTGAAGTGCATGTGCGGCTGACGGCGCGTGGCGAACGAACGCTGGCCGCCCTTACGCTGCACACCAGTGCGGAACTGCGCTCAGCCGCTCCAGCGCTAGTCCGCAGTCTGCGGAGAGTCATGGCCGGCCTGCAGGGTAATCATCATATACAGCGCCAGCCTGCCTCGGCGGCGAAGGCCGATCTTCATGCCCATTCTCAAGCGCGGCCTTCGCGCGGGAAGGACTCAAACTCAGTTCGTGCCGATTAACCTCGGCTTCGAAGATCGGCATCCTACCTTTCGGTGAAAATCACCCAGGCGCGCGACTCTTCCAAGTCCATGCGAATGGAACACTGGTTGGGTGCGACGTGCGCAAAATACACGCTGAACTCGTCTTCCGGGTTGGACAACTCACCATACTCCATAGGAACCCGAACCAGGTCATCTTTTTCATCGTAACAGCCGCTGGTGTCGGTGCTCCAGTGGAATGTCATGCCCGTTGACCGTGACAGGCGTTTTGACGAACAACGTCATCGGTTTGCTGCCCGGCGCCCAGGCTTTGTTGTAAGGAATCATGTGACCAAATACAGGCTGCTTGGAGGTCACCGTCACCCGCTGGTATTCGACCGTGATCTGTTTGTCGGGATCAAAGTTGCAGGTCGCGGTGGCAGATGAGGTCGTACCCTGGGCGCACAGCGTTATCGCCGTCAGCAGGGTAACAGGCAAGATCAGCAGAGAAATTAGACGATGCATCAGGCACCCCAGAACATGAGCTCTTCACCCTGTATGTGATTTGCAAAACAATCCGGCCAAGCCAGCCGGCTTTACCTAAGACGATGCAAATATATCGTATCAAGATACATTTGTTTTATTATTGTGCTTTGTTTTGGTTAATCGCTGAGTTGGTCCCGCGTTTTTTCTATATGTCGTAAAACGATATAAAATCCAAGTGAGGCAACCATAACCGGGATTCCTGCGACCGCTGCATCTTGCCGAGTGGCTTGAATGGCCAACAAGGGTGGCAAGACGCAGTTCAAAAAAGGTCAAGCGCACGTGGTCCGCCTGTAGAACGAAAAGAAGCATCCAAACAATTGAGATGAATTCGCAGAAATTCAAGGCTAGATTTTCCCGTCGAAAGACCAGTGGAGGTCTGCGGCACCTCGGCGATTTCACCACCAACTGGGAAGTTGTTCCGATTACAGCGCTGGCTGTCTTTATCGGGGTATTCAGCGCATTCGTTGCGCTCGCGCTTCTCAGGCTTATTGGGCTATTCACCAACCTCTTCTTCTTTCAGCGATTCAGCACCGCGCTGGTTTCTCCCGCGGGAAACAAACTCGGACTGCTTGTGGTGTTCGTGCCCATGATTGGCGCGCTGATGATCGGCTTCATGGCGCGCTACGGCTCTGAGCGCATCCGAGGACACGGCATACCGGAGGCGATCGAAGCCATCTTGCTGAAAGGGGGAAAGGTCGAGCCTCGAGTTGCGTTCCTCAAACCGATATCGTCGGCCATCTCGATTGGGTCGAGCGGTCCCTTCGGAGCGGAAGGGCCCATCATCATGACGGGCGGAGCGTTTGGCTCGATGATTGCTCAGTTCTTTCATCTGACTAGCCTGGAGCGTCGAACGCTGCTAGTCGCCGGAGCGGCAGCCGGAATGTCGGCGACGTTTGCATCTCCGTTGGCTGCCGTTCTTTTGTCCGTCGAGTTACTGTTGTTCGAATGGAAGCCACGCAGCCTGATACCAGTCGCGATGGCCAGTGTGGCCGCGGCTGCGACGCGACGCTGCATCATCGGCATAGGGCCACTGTTTCCCACGCCGCCCATGCGGTTTTTGTCGGGCCGCGTGGACTCTTGGGTTGCGTGCTGGTCGGGTTGCTGGCGGGAGCGCTGTCGGCGTTACTGACTCTGGCAGTTTATGCCGCCGAAGATGCTTTCCAGAGACTACCCATCCATTGGATGTGGTGGCCAGTCATCGGCGGATTTGTTGTCGGGCTGGGCGGCCTCATCTTCCCGCAGGCACTTGGCGTCGGGTACGACATGATCGGCTCGCTGCTGCAAGGTGATGTTGTACTCAAGACCATTGCCGGCATTTTGCTGGTGAAGTCAATTATCTGGGCGGTGTCGCTAGGGTCCGGCACATCTGGTGGCGTGCTGGCGCCGCTACTGATGATGGGCGGTGCACTCCGGCGGACTGATGAGCGGCTTTCTGCCAAACGAGGGCTTGGGCTTTTGGCCTTTGGTTGCGATGGGCGCGATTCTGGGCGGCACGATGCGATCACCCTTTACGGGAGTCGTGTTCGCGGTTGAGTTGACGCACGACGTCAACGTCATTCTGCCACTCTTACTGGCGTCGGTTATCGCGCACGCATTTACGGTGCTTACCTTGCGGGGGTCCATCCTGACGGAGAAGGTGGCGCGTCGCGGATATCACCTTAGTCGCGAGTATGCGGTCGATCCACTGGAAATTCTCTTTGTTCGCGAGGTGATGCGGCCTGATGTCGTGGCGCTTCCGGCCGACGCGTCGGTGAGTGAATTGGCCGAGGCACTGCACGACGAGCACAGTCCTCGGAGGCAGAGCCTCTATCCCGTCGTAGATGGTGACAAGAAGCTCATTGGCGTGATTCCGCGCCACGAGTTGCGGGAGCTGGTTCACCTGCGGGACGGGAAGCAGCTTGCGGATATCGTTCGGCATGATCCCCAGGTCGCTTATCCGGATGAGCCTCTGCGGGTTGTGGTCTATCGCATGGCTGAAACTGGGTTTACTCGCTTTCCCGTGGTGGAGCACGACGGCTCGCGCAAACTTATGGGACTCGTCTCACTCGACGATCTGTTGAAGGCCAGAACGCAGACCTTGGAGGCTGAGCGCCGCCGCGAACGGGTATTGCCGCTACGGCTGAAGTTTCCATTGCGAAGACAGAACACGCCTTCAGCTTGAGCAAGAGGTTAAAGCCGCCTCAGCCTTCGTCCACTACGCCCAGCCGCTGACTCATCTCTTCGTAGAGAAAACCTTCGCCCGGGCGGTAGGGCTGAACCCATTCTCCGTCGATGACGAACTGCGGGATGGCGCGCTTGCCAGTTCGGCGTATGAGCTCTTCTGCGGCTCCAGGCGTAGTTTCAATGTTGATTTCGGTGTACGGGACTTCGTGGTTATCAAGAAAGCGTTTCGCGATACGGCAATCAGGGCACCAGGGGGCTGAGTAAACCAGAATTTCCATGTGTTTTCGATATTAGAGAAATTGCCGCCGCACGGCTGCCCAATCATTCAGTCGCGGATAGCGGTTCTCGTTGAGATTGTGAGGGGCGGTATAAAGATAGCCCTGTCCGGAAAAGCGCGCAAAATGCCTTGGGCTGTCATCGATCAAAAAATCCGTAGCTATGACGCTCTTGTCTCCACAGAAGACGATGTGACTGTCAGGAAAATTCTGGAAGTGCGTTTTAATCCACTCGTACTTTTCGGTGAACGAAGTGGGAAACTCCATGGCGGCAGAGGCGATGAACACTTCATAGCGCTCGCGCAGTTCCTGCAAAACCGGCTCGCTGCCCGGCATAACAGGAATGTCCCGAAAGAAGCCCGGCGTCCTGGCATAGTCGCGCAGGCGGCTCCTGCGATCTGCGGGAATCAGGTTGACCAGGCCGCGTTCTGAGAGGTCAGCCTTGGTAAGGCGCTCGCCGAACTCCCAGTTGTATTCCAGCAGGAATTGTGTCAGGGTGTCGGCCAGCACTTCGTCCATATCAATGGCGATGCGGCGCCTCTTTCCGTTTTCCATTTGCTCCAAAGTAGCAAAAAGTAGGGGAGCGTTGCCGCTCCCCTTTGGTTCTGATCTGAAACCGGGTCAGTTGCTATACAACAGCACACCCTCTACGCTCTCCTCGCCCACCGGACGGTAGAAGAGCTGGTCGTTGTCGAGATAAACCTCGATGAACGCTGGGCGCTGGTTGAAGGTGCCCTGGATGAGAGCCTCTGACAGCGGATCTTCGATGTACTTCTGCAGCGCACGGCGCAGAGGGCGCGCACCGTAGCTGCGGTCGACCACCGTCTTGTTGAGGATCCACTTGCGTGCCTCTTCCGTCACAGTGACGGTGATGGCCCGCTGCGCCAGATTCTGATTGAGCTGGTTCACCATCAGTTCAACGATCTGGATCAGGTCAGCCTCGGTCAGGGCGTTAAAGAGGATGACTTCATCGAGACGGTTCAGGAACTCGGGATTGAAGGTGCGTTTTACCTCAGCCCGTACCATGTCCTCAACCTTGCCGGACACCATATCCTCGGCGTCGGACTGGAAGCCCATTCCGGTGCGCTTCTGCAGGTGCCGGGCCCCTATGTTCGAGGTCATGATGATGATGGTGTTTTTGAAGTCCACGGTATTGCCGAGACCGTCGGTGAGCTGACCATCTTCAAACACTTGCAGCAGAATATTGAAGAGATCCGGATGGGCCTTCTCGACTTCGTCGAGCAGCACCACCGAATACGGCGCCCGCTTGACGCGCTCAGTCAACTGGCCACCCTCTTCGTAGCCGACATATCCCGGAGGCGAGCCGATTAGCTTCGAGACGGAATGCTTCTCCATATACTCCGACATGTCGAAGCGCACCAATGCCTTCTCGCTGCCGAACATGAACTGCGCCAAGGTGCGAGCCACTTCCGTCTTGCCGACACCTGTCGGCCCTAGGAACAGGAATGAACCGATGGGCCGGTTCGGGTTCTTCAGTCCGGCGCGCGAGCGACGGATAGCGCGAGCCAGAGCAGAGATGGAGCGGTCCTGCGAAATGACCCGCTTGTGCAGCTCCTCTTCGATGCGAAGCAGCTTCTGGCTCTCTTCTTCCTTGATGGAAGCGATCGGAACCCCGGTCCAGCGCGATACCACATCTTCTATGTCCTCGCGACCAACAACGCCGGTCGAGGACTCGTCGAGGTGATATTTCTCGCGCAAGGCGCGGAGGTTATCGCGCTCTTTGCGTTCCTCGTCGGAGTAAAAGCGTGCCTTCTCGAACTCGTGGTTTGCGATGGCGTTCTCCATGCGATGCACGATGAACTTGATTCGCTTCTGGACCTCGGTAATGTCTTCCGGCAGAGAAGTCTGGCGCAGCTTCACACGCGCGCCTGCTTCGTCGATTAGATCGATGGCCTTGTCAGGCAAAAAGCGATCGGGCAGGTAGCGATTCGAATGCGCCACTGACATGCTGATGGCGTCGTCGGTGTAGGTGACCGCATGGAACTTCTCGTAGCGCTCTTTGATGCCAAAGAGAATCTTGATCGCATCTTCTTCGGTGGGTGGCGGAACCTTCACTGCTTGGAAGCGGCGCTCGAGCGAGCGATCTTTCTCGATCGACTTGCGGAATTCGGCCGGCGTGGTTGCGCCAATGCACTGAATCTCACCCCGTGACAGCGCCGGCTTTAGGATGTTCGCTGCATCGAGCGAACCCTCTGCCGATCCGGCGCCCACCAGGGTATGCAACTCATCGATAAAGATGACGGAGTTCTGCGACTCCATCAGTTCCTTCATGATGGTCTTTAGACGCTCTTCAAACTGGCCGCGATATTTCGTGCCTGCGACGATCAGCGAAAGGTCCAAAGCCAAGATTCGCTTGTCAGCGAGGAACGACGGAACCTCGCCGTCGGCGATGCGCTGCGCCAGACCTTCGACAATGGCGGTCTTACCAACGCCGGGCTCGCCGATCAGCACCGGATTGTTCTTGGTGCGGCGGCAGAGGATCTGAACGACCCGTTCCAGTTCGTTCTCGCGACCAACCAACGGATCAAGCTGATTGTCCATGGCGGCCTGGGTGAGGTCGCGCGAGAATTCCGAGAGCAAGGAAGACTCGCGATTGCGCTGCGACGGCTGGGCCTTCTCCTGCGAGGTACGCGAAAGCTCCTCACGAATGTTTGAGAGCCGTAGTCCTCTTTCGTGCAGAATCTCTGCAGCGAAGCACTTCTCTTCGCGCAGCAGGCCCAACAGCAGGTGCTCGGTCCCAATGTGCTTGTGCGACAGACGCTCGGCCTCTTCGGCGGCGTAGGCTAGCACGCGCTTGCACTCATTGCTCAGGGGAAGGTCCACGGAGGTAGAGACTTTCTCCCGGATCGTAGTGTGCGCCTCGATTTGCTTGCGAATGGACTCGACCGAAGCGTGCGACCGCAGGAACCGATTGGTAAGCGCCTTGTCCTCACGCAACAACCCCAGCAGCAGGTGCTCGGTCTCGATGTACGGAGATCCGAACTGGCTGGCTTCGTAGCGTGCGAAGAAGATAACGCGCCGGGCCTTTTCCGTGTACCGTTCAAACATGGGTTGTTCTCCCGAAGCTCCGCGGGACGCTTCCCCCTAGACCTGAGGCCTCCCGCGAGCTTCCTTTCACCGCCTTACCCCTGATCACCGGCCCGCAAAACATTTGGACCGATGGATGAGGACCCTTTCCAGAGCCCTCGATTACTTCAAACCCTCAACTCTACTTCCGGTTGCATTAAGTTGCGTTAAGCCGAAAGTGAGCGTGGCGACACCTCTATCATTCGTCCCCGCTCCAGGTGCAAAACTCTGTCGCAGCGCCGCGCAAACGCATGGTTGTGGGTAACGATGAGAGAAGTGAGCCGATAATCCCTATGTAGTTTCGCGATCAAATCAAATACCGCGTCCGCTGTCCGGTTATCGAGGTCTCCTGTCGGCTCATCGGCCATCAGGATCTTCGGCCTGGTTACCAACGCACGGGCCAGCGCTACCCGCTGCTGTTCTCCCCCAGACAATTCACCGGACCGATGACTGGCCCGGTCCGCTATTCCCACTTCCTGCAACCATTCCAACGCCTGTTTCTCAGCTTCCCGGCGAGGCGCGCCCTTCATCAGAAGCGGCATCGCGACATTCTCGGCTGCTGTGAACTCCGGCAGCAGGTAGTGGAACTGCCAAACGAATCCCAGTTCGCGCCCCCGAAACTCCGCGGCAGCCTCTTCCGAGAGCTTTCCCAAATCGAGTTGGGCGAAGTATACGTCACCTCCGGAAGCCCTATCAAGAACTCCGAGGATGTGCAGCAAGGTACTCTTCCCGGCACCCGATTCACCCACGATCGCAAGCATTTCGCCGGCTTGCACCTGGAACGTCAAATTCTCAAAGAGCACTAACTCCGAATTGCCCGACCGGAATGCTTTCCGCAGGTTTTGCACCCTTAGCAATCCGGCCTGCTCCGTTAGATGCAGATTTCCCCCTCCCGTCACACTGGGGTAAGCCAAACAGCGCCGACCACCGTTCCCGAGGCCAATTCATTGGCCTTCCTGAATTAGAACATGGTGACGGTATTTGCGTCAGTGACACTTCCGCCGCATATAAGGCAATAATTTGCGAAATTACGCCAGAACTGGTCGCCTATTCGTAACGCAATGCCTCGGCCGGCAGCACACCAGCTGCGGAAAGCGACGGGTAGAGGGTGGCTATGAACGAGATGGCGATGGCCACGAAGCAAACCAAAGCGACATCCACCATGCGAGGCACGAATGGCACGTAATCGATGGAATAGACTTCAGCGGAGAGCGACAGCAGGTGGTACTTTCCGGCTGCCCAGGAGGCTGAGTAGCCAATTATTAAGCCGATGACCGTTCCGATCACGCCAATAAGCAGTCCCTGATACATAAAGATGCGCCGGACTTGCTTTTTCTTCGCCCCCATCGAGACCAGCACGGCAATATCGCGAGTTTTCTCCATCACCATCATGATCAACGAGATCAGGATGTTGAGCGCCGCGACGAAGACGATTAGCCCGATCGTAATGATGGTTACCACGCGCTCGAGCCGGAGGGCACGGAAAAGGGCGCGGTTCTGCTCCATCCAGTTGGTGGACATAAAGCCCTTGCCGGCGGCTTTCTCCAACTCTCGGCCAATCTCGGCGGCCTTGTAGATGTCGTCAACCTTGAACTCCAGCACGGAGATGACGTCGCTGAGATCGAAGAGCCGCTGCGCATCGGCAAGCCGGATGAAGGCCCAGCTGTTGTCATAGTCGTAAAAACCTGAGTCGAAGATGCCCACAACCTTAAACCGAGCGTATTTGGGGACTATGCCGAAGGGCGTAAGTTCCCCTTGCGGGCTGGTCACAGTAACGACCGAACCGACCGTAGCCCCGAGTTGGTTGGCCATGTCTTTGCCCAGCACGATAGGTGCCATGGAGGCCGTGATCTTTGCCGAAAGCGGATTGGGCTCGTCGGAATCCTGCGTTGGCGCTGGGGCCGGCGTGGAGTTTGACAGAGGCTCGGCTGAACCCTGCTTTACCGAATTCAGCAGATCGCTGACCCTGTTTTCCTCGCTCGGAATGATCCCTTTAAGGACGGCACCTTGCGCGCGAGCGCCCCGCGAGATCAGTACCTGTTCGTAGATAGCAGGCGCGCCGGCGACGACGTGCGGGTGCCTGCTCAATTCGGCTAGAAGAGGCTGCCAGCTGCGAATGCCGTCGGCCTCAACCCGCAAGAGGTTGACGTGAGCCGATGAGCCAAGCAAACGATCCTGAAGGTCCTGGCGAAAGCCGTTATTAATGGCGAGGGCAATGATGAGCGAGGCGACTCCGGCGGCAACGCCGATGATTGAGATTGCGGTGATGACGCCGATGACCGCCTGGCGACGCTTAGCCCTGAGATATCGTGCGGCTACGAATAGTTCGAATCGCATCGATTGTGCACCCGGTCGTGCGCAGACCCGGCAAAAGCTCATTGTAGCGAAAGGTGGTTCCAGCGGGGTTCCGGCGATAACAATGGAATTTGCCGAGATTAAGCTGGGATGGCCTTGGCTCATAAGCTCGGCATCGGCTACCGTGGACTTCGTTCTTGGCTCACTCGCCGCTTAAAATGGTGGCTGATGATACCGTTCTCATCGTCTCCATAGTTCTGTTCGGCTTGTACCTCCTGCCTCGCTAGGTAGTGTAAAGTGCCGAAGACCAGACGACTACTTGGGAAACTTCGGCAGCAGCGCGGGAACGCTCGCCCGATACCGGCGGTACGCGTCGCCGAAGCGGGCTTCGAGTTCGACATCTTCTTTGCGGATCATGATGGTCCCGGTAATGGCGGCAAACACCAACAGCACGCCAAGTGCAATGGAACCGGTGCCCACAGTCCAGCCAAAGACCTCGCAGAGATGGCCGAGGTAGATGGGATGCCGCACTTGGCTCCGGATTCCCGTAACCACCAGCTTTTGCTCATGCTGGGCGGGTTCTAGTTCGGCCAATCCAATAACCTGGGCATGCACAAAACCTTGTGAGGCCGACCGGTAGATGGAGAATCCTGCGAGGAGGAACATGACGCCCAAGATCCACGGGATAGTGCTTTCGTAGAGATGCAGATGCCGGATAGGCCAGGCGAGCATGAACGCCGCGGCACTGAAGATCCCCCAGAGCGGCATTATGGCGAGGTACGCTTTGCGTCCGTGCTTGCGCCACCGCTCGACGAAGGGATGAAAGACCAGCCAGAACAGCGGAATGGTGGAGTAGACGGAGCTGACGAGCAAACCAATGAGGTCTAGTATGGAATGCAACTTCGCCATCTACTTAGGCTGCGTTGCCGCTGGCGCTGCGCTTCCCGCTTTCAGGACAGCTTTGGCCACGCCGACGTTATCGAATCGATCAAAAACTCGCACGACCACAACGTGTTCCGTCAGGCGGCCTTCTTTGGGATCAACCGCGGGCAGCGGCGCAACGAGGTCGTAGCTCTCCGTCCTGCTGTCAGAGATTTGTCCAACCGGCTCGATCGTCTGCCAGTCGCTGGCGTCAATCGAAAATTCAGCCCGACTGATCGGTGAAAAGCTGTCCGTAGCGCGGAAGACGAGATGCACATTATTCCCCGCGAGCCGGGCATCGCTGAACTCAACGCGAGGAGGAGTGTTATCCACGTCAAAGTGGTCGCTCGTTTTTTCGCCCGTCAATGCCTCCCCGGGCGAATGCGAGGGCGAGTCGGTTGCCACGATCCGTATTGTGTATCCGCCGTCCGGAAACAGGTCAGCTTCCAGATTGGCATAGCGCTCGTAAAGATCCTCTCTCAGAACCTTCCACTGGGTTTCGCCGTCGCCTCGGTAATAAACCGCATAGCTGAGTTGGTCGTCGTTGGCGTCGTGTGCATGCCACCGTACGGCAATGTAGTGCTTATCAGGCACTGTCGGGATGGGTGATTCGAATCCGGAACTGTCGGCATTCGTGTTGCTTGCATGCGTGGATGAAGGCACTCGGGCGCCCACCAGAACGGTTACTTCGTCCACTTCAGGAGCGACATTGCGGGTGAGGTAGTTGACGGCAACCCGCTCGATCACAGGCGGAGGGTTACTGGCTCGAAGCACGGCTTTCCACTGCAAAAAACGGGCGGGAGGAGCATCGACAAGCTTTCCTTTTGCCAAATCTACCTTGGTCCAATTGCTCCAGTTGCGATCGGGATTCTCGACATTACCGCTTCGCGCGTAAAGTTCGAAATTGCCGGTACCGCGAACCTCAGCCCTTCCCCAACGAGAGAACATCCTGGCGTCAAATACGTCACTTTCGTAGTGACCATCAGGCGCCAATTTGGGACCAATCAGGAAGATCTTGCCGAGGTTGCTGGTCGCCGCATAGAGGCCACCCTGCGGAGCCCGCTCGAGAGCCGTGACCTGGTTGGCGCTTGCCTTGGTCAGTTCGCTGTAGGAGTTGTCGCCAATCGCGTACAGCTTCCCCTTGTTGCCGGTTCCGGCGATGAGCTGTCCTGCGGAATCGAATCCGAGCGCATACACGATGTCCTCTTTGGACGACCAAATGACCTTCGGCGAGCCATCTGTAGCGATGCGGTAAATCTCCGAGCCGCCGACGTTGACGACATTCGGGAAAGGAACAGGCGTTACTCCGGGTGCGCCTTGCGCCGCCGACGCCCCGGCTTGCTGGATGGCTATGGGATTTGCTCCGCTCGGCCCCGCTCCCGATGGCCCGCCTGCACCCGCACCGCGCTTGTCTCCTGCTCCGGCCGCGTAGATATTTCCTGCTACGTCAACCGCGAGCGCGGTGATTTCTTTCTTGGCAGCACTGTAGAGTGCGAATGCATCGCCTTGCGGCGTGATGCGGTAGATGAGACCGCTACCGTCGGTTCCAGCGATGAGATTGCCCTGAACGTCGAACGTCATGGCGCGAATCTGAGCTTCGTCACTTTTGAAGAACAGTGTTCCGGCTCCGTTTGCGTCAACGCGATAAATCTCGCCGCGGTCGCCGGTTCCGACATAGAGATTCCCCTGCTTGTCGAGCGCCAGCGACCAGATGTATTTGGTTTTGGGATCGAAGTATGGGCTGGCGCTGTAATTCAAGTCAGCATCGGTTGCCGGCCTTGCTGCTGTCTTTGAAGTCTCGGCTTTTTTAGGAGCGGCAGGAACATTGCGCGTGAGTTTGTACACTTTGCCGTCCGGCGACGTCGCCGCATAAATAGTCCCTCCGGCGTCGATGGCCAACGCCTGAACGGAGAGTTCTTGCGGACCAAAGATGGCGATCGCTTTCCCATCTGGCGTTACGCGATAGACGCGAGCCGGCAATCCGGCGGCGGTGAAAGCGTTGCCCTCTGCATCGCAGACTAGGTCCCAAAAGTATGCCGAGGGAGAGGTGTACAAGGCTGTGAACACCGGCGCCAGCGAAAGGCTGCCATCACTATTGATGGCTACCGAGCGAGCCGTACCTTTTTCGAATTCGTCGTACTTGTTTTGCTGCCAAAGGCGTGTGCCCTCGGCGGCTGCTATGCAAGAGAGCATCAGCCACACCAAGGTGACGCGAAGGATTTTCGTGTTGATCATGAAAAGCTACTAGACAACTTTGGGACAAACCCGGAAGCGCATGAACCTGGTAGTGGGGAATTCACGCCAGGTGTTTCCGGGTCGCAGTCGACCTCATCATTCCAGCCTACAGGATACGAGAAAAGGCGGATAGGCGTAAGAACAGCGGGTCACGAACAACGCGTGGCCCCCCCAAAAGCCCCTTGTGTCATTGCGCGTAATTGCAAAGAACGAGCAGAATGGCTGACGTGAAGATTCCCTTCAACCTGAAGGTCCTCGCGATTCTACTGGTGTTGCTGGTCATCGTGGGGATTGCCGGGTTCCACCTCATCGAAGGCTGGAGCTTCTTTGACGGCTTCTACATGGTGCTGACGACGATTACGAGCATTGGGTATGGAGAAATTCATCCGCTGTCACAGGCGGGAAGGTTGTGGAACAGTTTCGTCATCATTTTGGGCGTGGGGCTGGTGCTGCTGCTGGTCGGGGGCGCCTCCCGTACCTTGCTAGAATTTGAGCTGCAATCGGTGTTTGGCAGGAGACGCATGGACCGCGAAATCAACCGGTTGACGGGGCATTTCATCATTTGCGGCGCAGGGCGTGTGGGACGTAGCGCGGCCCGCGAACTGGCCCGGCGACCGCTTCCTTTTGTGGTGGTCGACACTAACGAAGCGAAGCTGCAGAAGTACGCGTCGGAGGGATGGCTGACTTGCCAAGGGGACGCCACCCAGGCACCGGTGCTGGAGCAATTGCGCATTGAGTGCGCCAGTGGACTGGTTGCGGCAACAACCACCGACGCTATCAACATCTACATCATCCTCACTGCGCGAAGTCTCAATCCGAAACTGAAGATCATTGCACGCGCGGCGGAGGAAGAAGCTGAAAAGCATTTGTACACCGCCGGAGCCGATTCGGTAGTGTCCCCGTACCGATTTGCGGGATACCGTATTGCCCAGACCTTTATGCGTCCCAATGTGGTCGATTTCTTCGATACTGCGATGAGCCAGCAGCGCCCGCTGGAGATCGAAGAGGTCAAGGTCGGCCAGGGCGCACGCTTCGTCGGCAAAACTCTGGAAGGCTCGCGCATACGCCAAGAACTCGGCGTCATTGTGCTTGCCATCAAGGGAGAACACGCTCCCATGCGGTTCAATCCTCCTCCCGACGAGATCATTCATGCAGGCGATCACCTGATCGCTATGGGCGACCCAGAAGGTCTGCGCAAGCTGGAAGATTCGTCGTCGGAGCGCGCATGAAGATCACCACTGCCGAGGAGATGCGCGCCATTGATCGCGCCAGCACGGAGAAGTTCGGCATCCCCTCGTTGACCTTGATGGAGAATGCCGGCAGCGCCGTGGCTGATTTCATCCTGGCAAATTATCGAGAGGCACAGCGCATAGCCGTAGTGTGTGGGAAGGGGAACAATGGCGGCGACGGTTTCGTCATAGCGCGCAAGTTGCACCAGGCAGGACGGGTGGTGGAAGTACTGCTTTTGGCAGCTCCGTCGGAACTGAAGGGCGATGCAGCGGCGATGTTCGAAAAGCTACCGGTTCGCCCGGCGGTGATCCGGACTCCGCAGGATTTCCAGACGGAGTCGTTGCGGAGTTTGGCGAACACAGCGCTCGTGGTGGACGCTCTGCTGGGAACGGGTTTCAAGCCGCCGGTGAAGGGTTTGTATGTTGACGCAATTTCAGCGATGAACAGCAGTAGCAAGCCCATAGTTGCCGTCGATATTCCGTCAGGCGCGAACTCGGATTCGATGACGCATCAGTCGGAAGCTGGCATCGCAAGGGCGGATGCAATCGTGACCTTTACCGCACCACGCCCCGCGCACGTTTTTGGCGAACTAACGCGCGGGCCGGTGTTGGTGGCGCCGATAGGGTCACCTGATGCGGCGATTGAGTCGAAGCTGAAGTTGGAAGTAGTCACGCCGCGAGATTTCGCGACGCTGTTGAAGTCGCGTCCCCGCGACAGCAACAAGGGCATGTATGGCCATGTGCTGATTGTGGGCGGGTCAGTGGGGAAATCGGGTGCAGCGTCGATGGCTGGCATGGCTGCTCTGCGTGCAGGCGCAGGGCTGGTGACCGTGGCGACGGCGAAAAGCGCTCTACCGAGTGTCGCAGGATTTGCTGCCGAGTTGATGACCGAGCCGCTGCCCGAGACGGACCTAGGCGGGATCAGCATTGCCGCGATGAAGAGCGGCAAATTGCAGCAGTTGGCCTCGACCATGACTGTCGTCGCGATTGGACCAGGAATCGGGCGGCAGCCGGAAACGGTCGAGTTTGTGCGCACGGCGGTAGGTGTATTGAAATGTCCGCTGGTGATCGACGCCGACGGGCTGAATGCCTTCGATGGCAAGACGGAAGCGCTCGATGGAAACCAGCGAGCGCTGGTGCTCACGCCGCATCCCGGCGAGATGTCGCGGTTGGCTGGAATTTCCACCAAAGCTGTGCAGGCTGACCGCTTGGGCGTGGCGCGCAGCTTCGCGCGCGAGCACAAGCTTGTGTTGGTGTTGAAGGGCAACCTCACGGTGGTTGCGCTGCCGGACGGCACGGCGTGGGTGAACCCTACCGGCAATCCTGGCATGGCTACCGGCGGCACGGGCGATATCCTCACCGGTATCACCGCAGGAATCCTGGCGCAGATGCCGAACGACGCTGCGCGTGCTGCTATAGCGGCTGTCTACCTCCACGGACTGGCGGGCGATGCGGCGGCAGAAACCATGGGCGAGCATTCGCTGGTTGCGACGGATCTGCTGATCGGATTGCCGAAGGCGTTTCGCCGGGCTACAAAGTGGTCGGACGAGAGCGTGGTGCGCATCAGCGGATGAGGACTCACGAGTACACCACCCATTCCGCCCAAGAGACCATTGCCCTTGGGCGCGAACTGGCTCCCAGACTGCGCGAGATGCGCATGGTTATCCTGCATGGCAATCTGGGAGCAGGGAAAACCACGCTGGTAAAAGGAATTGCCGAAGGACTGAATGCGGCTTCCCAAGACGAAGTCACCAGCCCAACCTTTACGCTCATTCACGAATACCGCGCGCCCGATGTCACGCTATACCACGTCGATCTCTACCGTATCGACACACAGCGCGAACTAAACACCCTTGGACTGGACGAACTCTTCGCCGACGAAGGCAATCTCGTGCTGCTGGAGTGGGGCGAGAAGTTCCCACGGCTAGTAGCTGAGTGTGATGCGGAGATTCGGATTGAGCGTATCGGGGATAAGGAGCGAAGGCTAGCCCTTGTAGCTGCTAACCAATAGCCACTGACCACTGCTTCAGAACCCCATGATGTTGTAGCCGCAATCCACATAGACCGTCTCCCCGGTGATGCCGCTGCCGGCGGGACCTGCCAAGAATAGCGCCGTGGCCGCTACTTCATTCACATCCACATTGCGTGGAATGGGAGAGCGCTCAGCCTGAGCCTTGAGCATATCCCCCAGGTTGCCGATACCGCGAGCGGCCAGCGTCTTAATAGGTCCAGCCGAGACGGCGTTCACGCGAATATTGTGCTTGCCGAGGTCGAAGGCCAGATAGCGAACACAGCACTCGAGGGCTGCCTTGGCCACTCCCATCACGTTGTAGTTCGGGACGACGCGCATCGACCCGTAATAAGTGAGGGTGATGATGCTGCCGCCATCCGTCATTAGCGGTGCTGCAGATCGGGCTAGCGCGACCAGCGAATACGCGCTGGTGTCGAGGGCAATACGGAAGGCCTCGCGCTGGGTCTGGACGAATTCGTTCTTCAGAGCATCACTGGGAGCATATGCAATGGAGTGAACCAGGGCGTCGATCTTGCCATACCTGGCCTTTAAGGTATCGAACAAGGCGGCGATCTCGTCATCGCTGGAGACGTCGCACTGAAACCCTTCGGCACCCGGAAGGCCGGCAATCAGTTCGTCAGCTTCCCGTTTGAGGCGTTCATTCTGATAAGTGATGGCCAAACGCGCTCCGGCCTGTTGCATCTGCTGGGCAATGGCCCAGGCGATGCTTCGTTTATTGGCTACGCCAAACACTACGGCCGTGCGTCCTTCCATGCTGATTGCCATGCGGGCTGCAGTCCCTCCTCGGGTGCTCAGAGCTTCAGGGTCAATCGATGAGGATAGCAGTTAGGCACGACGATGTCTTGCGTGAGCCTGCACGACGTCCACGGGATTTTCGCTTTTCTCCAGTCCCTAGAGGGTCTATACTCCCCGCAAAGTCAGGGCGCCACTTCGGCGGAGGCACTATGGCGTCAATCGGTGACTTGCTGATCAACCGCACTATTCATTACGTCGAGCCCCAGCAGACGGTGCTAGAGGCGGCCAAGTACATGGTGGAGTGTAATGTGGGTGCGGCCCCGGTTCTGGACGGAAGCCGGCTGGCGGGAATCTTCTCCGGGCGCGACATCATGAGCAAATTGGTGATCCGTGACCTGGATCCGAAAACCACGCGCATCTCGGAAGTAATGACTACCACTCTTCAAACGCTGGCACCCGATGCCTCCTGCGAAGAAGCGTTGCTCATGATGCAAACCCATGGCGCACGGCACCTGCCGGTTTGCGATGGCAATACGCTTGTGGGATTTCTTTCGCTTCGCGACCTGATGCGGCACACCCTCGAAGAGAAATCCGGTGAGACCGAGATGATGCGCGCCTACATCCAGACCTCGGTAAGTTAACCGGCGCGCGTCGGCTACTGCGGCTAACAACGCCCCGCCGCCTGCCTAACCTGGGTCACATCACGGCGCCTTCCCGTTGGCGGTGCTAAACTCGTGGCGTCTATGCCGTCTTCTGCAATACTTGCGCAACTCCGTAAAATCGTGGGGCTAGACGCCCTTCTCGACCGTCCCGAAGACCTGATGCTTTACGAATACGATGGGGGTGTGCGCAAGTGTACGCCGGCGGCGGTTGTGTTTCCCCAAGAGACCAGGCAAGTTGCGCAAATCATGAAGCTGGCCGGCTCTGCTGGTTTTCCAATAGTGGCGCGGGGGGCGGGTACGGGTTTGAGTGGTGGCGCTATAGCTCCCGAGGGTGGCGTCGTCATCGCGTTCCCACGCATGAACCGCATTCTCGAAGTCGATGCCGGAAACATGCGCGCCGTGGTGCAGCCCGGAGTCGTCAACCAGCAGCTCTCCGACAGCGTGGCACATCTCGGCCTATATTTCGCGCCCGACCCTTCCAGCCAGAAAGCCTGCACCATTGGCGGCAACGTAGCCGAGAACTCCGGCGGCCCCCATACATTGGCTTACGGCGTGACGGTGAATCACGTTACGGGTCTCACTGTCGTAATGCCAAGCGGCGAGATCCTGCGCTTTGGCGGCAAAGCAGCCGAATGCACTGGGTACGATCTCACAGGATTTCTCGTCGGCTCAGAAGGAACAATCGGCATTGTTACCGAAATCACCGTCCGACTGCTACGCCGTCCGGAACACATCGCTACGCTGCTGGGCATCTTTGAGACCATTGACGACGGCGCAAAAACCGTGTCAGCAATCACAGCTGCGGGTATCACTCCTGCGGCGCTGGAGATGCTGGACGGATGGACCCTGCGCGCGGTCGAAGCCGCTTGCCATGCCGGCTATCCGCTGGATGCCGGCGCCGTGCTGCTGATTGAGTTGGAAGGTCTCGCTGAGCAGGTGGAAGAGCAGGCAGAAGCTGTCCGCGAAGTCTGCTTCCAGCAAAAGGCACGAGAGGTGCGGCGAGCAAAGGACGAAAATGAGCGCGGGCTACTGTGGAAAGGCCGCAAGAACGCCTTCGCCGCTTTAGGACGCCTGGCGCCATCTTACTACTCGCAAGATGGCGTAGTGCCGCGCACCAAAATTCCTGCGGTGCTGCAGTTCATTGAAGGCATCTCCCAAAAGTATGGGCTGCGCATCGGAAACATATTCCACGCAGGGGATGGCAATCTTCACCCGCTGATTCTGTTCGATCCTCGCGACCCGCACCAACTCGAGCTGGTGCAGGCTGCCGGTGCGGAAATCCTCGAGCGTTGTGTCGAGATGGGCGGCTCCATCACCGGCGAGCACGGCGTCGGCCTGGAGAAGCGCAACCTCATGCCTCTCCTCTTTACCGACGATGATCTCGACGTGATGTTAAGCCTGCATAACGCCTTCAACGCGGCGGCCGTGTTGAATCCCGGCAAGCTGTTTCCGACCACACGCATGTGTCGCGAGACGTCGGGGCCATCCACGAACCCCGTATTACAGGCGGAGGGAATGTGAGCGTCACGGGTGTATCGCTGGACGTAGCACGCGAATTGCGCAGCATCTGCGGCCATGACAACGTTGCCGAACGCCCAGTCGGCGGCGTGTATGTATGTCCGGGCTCGACAGAAGAAGTAGCAGAGGTGCTCGCCTTTGCCAACGAGCACCATCTCAGTATCGGCCCGGCCGGCGGATCGACCGAGCGCAGCGCCGCTGAGCTACGGACAGACATTGTGCTCCACACCATCCGCCTCACCGAGGTCGAGCATTACGACCACGGTGATCTCACGGTCGGCATCGGCGCGGGTGCAACCGTAGCCCAACTCAACCTGATGGTCGGCGCCGACCGCCTCCTGTTTGCCGGCGATCCTCCCATGCCCGATCGTTGCACAGTCGGTGGCTTACTTGCCACAGCGGTTTACGGGCCATTGCGCCACGGTTACGGCGCGGTGCGCGACTACTGCATCGGCGTTCGTTTCGTGACCGGCGACGGTCGTCGTGGCAAGGGCGGTGGCCGTGTGGTAAAGAACGTCGCGGGTTACGACCTGATGAAGCTGCTGATCGGCAGCTACGGGACATTGGCGGTCATCACCTCGGCCAGCTTTAAGCTGTTTCCGTCGCCGCGCCAGACGAAGACGTTTCTGGCTGAGTTTGCTACCGCCAACGAAGCTTTGCAGTTCCGCGACAGGATCGTGCGTTCACCTCTGTCGCCCGTGTGCCTGGAATTGGTTTCGCCCGGTGCCCGCAAGCTGATGCGCCCTGAGATGACCAGCGACACCTGGGTGATGTGTGTGCGCGCGGCCGGCAGTGATGCGGTTCTGACGAGATATCAGAGAGAGCTTGGTTCGGTAATTACACGTGAATTGGAAGGCGACAGCGAGCAACGCATGTGGCGCGCTATTCAGAACTTCGGTTATGCCGGGGACGGGCGCGACGACGCAGGCGCTCCAGAATTTATTTACCTCTCAGTGTGGCCGCGCGAAGTACCGGATGTAGTGGACACGCTTCTCAAGCAAAGCGCACTTAGCGGCGTTGGCGTCTCCTTGATCGGTCGTGTCGGTGTTGGTCTGCTCTTAGTTCGAGTTGCGGACAAAGAAGCGGGCACAGCCGCGATCCACAAGCTAATTGTCGTCCTCGAAAGGGTATTTGGAGACAAAATCACCCTCAAGCTCAGAGGCGCGGTGAATCCCTGGCCGATTCCTCCGACGAACCTCGCCAGCATGCGCGCCATCAAGCAAGCCCTCGATCCGAACAACACGTTGCGCGGGAGGAACATCTTTTGAACACCGTTCCAGTTGCCGCCGAACCGCGCCATTCGAACTTGTGGGACCTTTACTCGCGCTGCGTGCATTGCGGGCTTTGCCTCGATCAGTGTCCCACCTATCGCGCGCTTGGAACCGAGATGGATTCTCCGCGCGGCCGCATCTACCAGATCATCCAGGTGGCTGAGGGACGCCTTGCGCTAGGTGACTCTTTTGTTACTCACATAGACCGCTGCCTCGGATGCTTGAACTGCCAAACCGCCTGCCCCTCAGGTGTGGCCTATGGAAGCTTGCTCGAGCGGGCACGCGCGCAAATCGCCGAGAACTATCAGCGGCCCTGGCTGGCGACCTGGCTCCACAAACACTTTTACGCCGACATCCTGACGTCGTTCGGCCGGCTCGCCTGGCATGCGAAGTCTCTGCGCTTCTATCAGCGCTCGGGCTTGCAGTCCCTGGCACGCGCCACTGGGCTGTTGAAGCTGATGGGTGTGGCCGAATTGGATGAGCTGTCACCGCCAATCGACAGCAAGTTCTCCTTCTCGGATTTAGGAAAGGTCTTCCCGGCCGAAGGCGAGCGTCGCGGACGGGTTGCTTTGTTGATCGGCTGTGTAGCTAGCGTGGCATTTGTCGAGCTGAACCGCGCCACTATTCGTGTTCTCACGAAGAACGGCATCGAGGTGCACGTGCCGGAGAGGCAGTCCTGCTGCGGTGCGCTGCAGTTGCACGCCGGCTATCTGGACCTCGCTCGCGCCCAGGCACGACGCAATATCGATGCCATGCTGGGCGAGCCGTTCGACGCCATCGTCACCAACGCCGCCGGTTGCGGTTCGACCCTGAAAGAGTACGCTGCCTTACTGGAAGAAGATGCAACTTACGGAGAGCGGGCGTGTGAGTTCACCGCCAAAGCCCGCGACATTAATGAGTACCTGGCGGAAATCGGGATGCGAGAGCCCAATCGCACACTGCACGCGCGGGTCACCTACCAGGATTCGTGCCATCTCGCTCACGCCCAGGGCGTGCGCAGCGCCCCACGGCAACTCTTGCGCCACGTCGGCGCCGAACTGGTAGAGTCGCCGCGGCCGGACTCCTGCTGCGGCAGTGCGGGCGTTTACAACGTAGTTCAGAACGAAATGTCGATGAAGATCCTTGACGAGAAGATGGGTTTCGTGGCCAGCGTCGACCCAGACATCATCGCCACGGCCAATGTGGGCTGCATGTTGCAGTTCCGTGTCGGCGTCCGGCGGAAGAAGATGCAGACCCGCGTGGCGCACGTGATCGAGTTACTGAACGAAGCCTACTGAATTGCAGCGGAACCTGCGCGAATAATGGGGTATAGCCCTCCCCAGACCATCTAAGGTTGCACTTGAGCAAGGGCGATAGAATCGCGCAGTACGGCTGAAAGCTCGTTTGGATCCTCAATCGGAGGCCGGCACGTGAGGTTACTACACACCACGGCGAACGACTCCTTTTGCTGTAGCCCAGGCAAGTTCGGGACGGTCTCTGCCAGAGCCGACGGCAGGTTTTGCGCCACCGCCTCGCTGTCGGTGAGATGGACGACCGACAAATTGATGGAATACGGCGCCGAAGCAGTATTTAGTAGCGCTTCGGCCTTTTCGTCCTCGCCGAGCACCACAACTTGAGTATACGGCCGCGCCAGCCACGATGCTGCCAGCCCGTATGTTCCTGCGTAAATGCCAAATTGCTCCGCCGCTCCGGCGAAAACCTCCAGCGTATCTTCCGCTTTTTCGCGATAGCGCTGGTCGTTTGTGTAGGCGTAAAGCCGCAGCAGAGCGATTGTGGCGCAAGGATTCCCCGCGGGGGTAGGAGCGTCTTGAAACGGCTTGCGGCGCGCCGAAAGCACGCCGATTCGCAGCTTCTCTTCCAACGTGGCCTCGGTGTCGAAAAAACCTCCGCTGGTGTTATCGGCGAAGCGCCTGATCATCTCGTCGCCGATCTGCTGGGCAAACCGAAAATAGCTGAACGCCCCAGTGATTTCGTAAGCATCCAGGCAGGCAATGACGGTGTAGGCATAATCATCGAGCGATCCAGTGAGAAACCGCTTTTGTGCGGCGGGGTCACCGTACGCGATCACGTGTGACAGCCCGCGCTCGGTCACCCAGGCTTCGGCCAAAATCCGATCCAGTGAGCGCAGCGCAAACTGCCTGGCGTCCACGCGACGCGTGACGCGCGCGTAATGCAAATACGCTGAAATACACAGCCCATTCCAATTGGTGTAAATCGTCTTATCGATATATGGCGTCGGACGTTTCAGCCGCTCGGCGTTGAGCTTGGCGCGGGCAATTGCCAGCAGATCCAGTATCTCTGTCGTGCCACGCCCCATTTTCGCGGCAATTTCGTCCGGCGATATGCTGATCCACAGCACGTTCTTCGCCGGATTGTGATGCATCTCGCCGTGCTCGCCGATGTCGTAATGCATAGCAATCGCCCGGAATTCATCCGGACTCAATACCGCGCGAGCTTCGTCCGTAGTCCAGGTGAAGTAGTCGCCGTCGTCATTGAGGTTGATGTCCGCATCCTGCGAAGCGTAGAAGCCGCCGTGCTCGCGATCGCTCAGCCACTCGTCCATCCAGCGCACAATGTCTCCGGCAATGTACAGGTAGGATTCGTAGCCGAACACCTGGTATGCATGTACGTAGTTCTTCAGCAGCTCCGAGTTGTCGTACGACATCTTTTCGAAGTGCGGAACGATCCAGCGTTCATCGACCGAGTAGCGATGGAAGCCGCCTCCGAGCTGATCGTAAACACCGCCCTTCGCCATCTTCGTGAGCGTGGTCTTGATAACGGTGCCAACGCGCTCTTCGCCGGTATGCGCGTACCAGTCGAGCAATAGGTCAATGGCCGGAGCGTGAGAAAACTTTGGCGCACCACCGAAGCCGCCATTCTTCTCGTCAAAGTTTGCGATAGCCGACTGCACCATGACACCGACAATGCGCGGCGAGAAACCGGTATGATGTCCGGCGAATCTTTCCGCATGGTGCAGCATATGCATGGTTTCGTCGGCCGATTTCAGGAGTTCTTCTCGGCGCTCGCGATAAGCCTCGGCAATCGCCAGCAGGATTTTCTTGAAGCTCGGACGGCCCCAGCGATCATCAGGCGGGAAGTACGTGCCGCCGTAGAATGGCTTTCCGTCGGGCGTAAGAAAAACCGTCAGCGGCCAGCCACCGGTGCCAGAGATCGCCGAGATCGCCAGTTGATATCGGCTATCAACATCCGGACGCTCGTCACGGTCCACCTTTACCGGAACGAATTCGCGATTGATGATTTCGGCGGTTTCGGTGCTCTCGTACGACTCGCGGTCCATGACGTGACACCAGTGACACCACACCGCCCCAATGTCGAGCAGAATCGGCTTTCCTTCGCGCTCTGCCAGGGTGAAGGCTTCTTCGCCCCACTCATGCCAGTGAATGGGCTGATGCATGGCCGAGCGCAAGTAAGCGGAGGAAGCGCGCGAAAGTGCATTCAGGGCGTCAGTCATAGGGTTCAGTCTAGCAGGGAGCGTCGGTCGCGATTGTGATCAATACTGAAGCCGAGACCGGATGACTGCGGTTTCTGCTATTCGGTAGAACCACTCGTGAGACTCAACGGACAGATGCGAAAACCGGATGTGGGGTGCCTCGGGTGTTTGGGTTGGTTCATGAATAGGCAGAATAAGCAGGAGGCGCTGGCGTGTACTGCGAGGTGTCGCAAAATTCCAGTCCAAGATCTAACCCGCTTAACGGGAGATGTTCGATGCCTGCAGCCAAGGCAAGAGCCTGTCGCCCTTTTCCTAAATTGTACCGGTGCGCATGGTGCCGAATCTGGTCACGCAAACCGAACCCAAAGAGATTTTTTGATCGAGCGCAATCCGGCAACATGGTGCCGCCGTACGTCGAAGTCATCGGTGGCCTTACTGCCGGCGTCGTGCTGGCGCTGAAAGCGCCGTAAATAATCATCTGCAGCCACAACGATTGCGCCGTCATGGATGCCTCCTCCATCCCCGAGCGAGTCGAAGAAATGCCCGGAGTCCGCCATTGGATGGGGCACGGCCTCGCGGTGCGAAACCGCATGTTACGCCGTCTTCGAAGAGGTGCCCGATGAAGAGCAGCTCCAGAAAATCATCAAGTTGAACGTGCTGGCGCCAGATCGAGCACATCAAAACGCATCGCAGCATGCGTGACCGTCTGCTGACGGCGAAGTTGAAATTCGTGGCTGGCTCTACGACATCGGCGACGGTTCTGTACGCGCGGCCAATCCCGCCGGAGAACTCTCGCACCTTGGCCCAGACGCCCCTCATTTCGCCACGAGAATCACCACACTGCGCGCCTTCACGTTGTAGGAGTTCTGCGTGCGTAAAGAATACTCCTTGCCCTCCTCCGCAATATCCCGCGGCGACGGTAGCCCAGTATCTACCAGCTGATACCACTTCCTCGGCCGGGCGATCTCTGGCAATTCGAACCTGCGATCCTCCCAGTGTGCATGAGCGATGAAGTGCATATCATCTTGTGAGCCATCTAGATGTGTCTGTGTCCATTGCATCGCTACCGAGCGCGACTCTGGACTCCAGTCAGCCGACATTCGTTTCGCACCGTGCCATGTAACGTGAAACCCAGTCCCTGCATCCAGCGTAAACGTATCCCTTCGCAGCATCGGGCAGCGCTTGCGAAACGCAATCATTAGCTGGAAGAAGCGCAGCAGATCGGCATTCTCCTTCGCTATGTCCCAGTTCAGCCAGCTCACCTCATTGTCTTGGCAGTAGGCGTTGTTGTTGCCTTGCTGCGTTCGTCCCATCTCATCGCCCGACAGCATCATCGGCACACCATGTGCGAACAGAAGTATCGCTGCAAAGTTCTTGCGCTGGCGTGCGCGCAGCGCATTGACTGTGGAATCGTTCGATGGTCCCTCCACGCCGCAATTCCAGCTCAAGTTGGCGTTGTTGCCGTCCTGGTTGTTCTCGCCGTTGGCGAGGTTGTGCTTTTCGTTGTAGGAAACCAGGTCGGTCAGCGTGAAACCATCGTGACAAGTCACAAAATTGATGCTGTGATAAGGCTCGCGCGCACTGGTCTCATATAGATCCGGACTGCCCAGCAACCGCGTCGCAAGTGGCGACGTCATCCCCGCATCACTTTTCACAAACTTCCGCACATCGTCGCGAAAGATGCCGTTCCACTCTGCCCAGCGTCCCCATGATGGAAATGTCCCCACCTGGTACAGCCCGGCCGCGTCCCAGGCCTCCGCAATCAGCTTCGTATTAGCAAGCACCGGATCGTACGCCATGCTCTCCAGCAGCGGAGGATTCTTCAACACCGAGCCGTCCTGCCCGCGCCCCAGTATCGACGCCAGGTCGAAGCGGAAGCCATCCACGTGCATCTCTGTCACCCAGTAACGCAGGCAATCGATAATGAAATCGCGCACTACCGGGTTATTGGCGTTCACGGTATTACCGCAACCGGAGTAATTCAGATAGTGCCCAGTCTGCGGATCGAGGAGGTAGTAGGTCGTATTATCGATTCCTCGGAATGACCAAGTCGGCCCATCTTCCGCTCCTTCGGCAGTGTGGTTGAATACCATGTCGAGAATCACCTCGATGCCCGCCTGGTGCATAGCCTTCACTAGTTGCTTGAACTCGCGCACCTGGTCGCCGTCATCGCGCTTCGACGAGTAGGCTGCGTTCGGCGCAAAAAACGCCGTCGGCTGATAGCCCCACAAGTTTTTCAGCGGCTCGCCCGTGAATGGGTTCACCCGGTTCGTATCGCTTTCCTCAAACTCGTTGACCGGAAGCAATTCGACGGCGGTCACTCCCAACGACTTCAAGTACGGGATCTTCTCGATCAGCCCCGCGAACGTTCCGGGATGTGCAACTCCCGACGTAGGGTGCCGCGTGAAACTCCGCACGTGCATCTCGTAGATGATGCTGTCCACCAGCGGCGTGTTAAGTGGCTGGTCCTGTTCCCAGTCAAAGTGATTGTCCGTGATAACGCCCAGCCGAAACGGTCTGGTTCCTGCTGGATAAGTTCCCCACTCGGCTCCGCCCGACAACACGAGCGCATAAGGATCCAGCAGCAGGTTCGACTCTTTGAAACGATAGATCTGCGGGTTGGGATTCGGTCGCATGTCGAAGCGATATGCGTAGTGTGCACCCGCATCCAGTCCGGCAATGAGGATATGCCACACCTGCCCGGTGCAATTGGAGTGGGGATCGAGCGGGAACGTCATGAGCCCACCGGGTACGCCAGGTTCCATGAGCAACAGCGAGCAACTCGTTGCGTGCTTGGAAAAAATCGAGAAATTGGTGCCGCTGCGGTGCAGCGTCACGCCCAGCGGCAGCGGGCGTCCGCGCTCAATGACATAGATCTTCTTCTGGTTGGTCGAAGTGCTAGTGGCAAGGGATGAATTCTCGGCGGATGTCATAGAACTGCCGCATTGCGGCCTTTGTTGGCATACCAGAAAGTCCGCGGTCGAACAAGTGAAACGTGGCTGTTTTGCTCAAAGTGGCAGACTTGCTAAGGCATCTTGGTTAATTTTTTGAGAGCAGATGCCGCCCGATCCTCGCGTAGAGCTCCACTGCATCCAGCAACTGTTTCTTTTCGATGTACTCACCCTCGGTGTGTGCGACGTGAATCGAACCGGGCCCAATCAGCACCGGCTTGCCCCAATTCGTCAGCGCGGGAATATCGGTTGTGAATGCCGCGACCATGGTCTCAATGTCAGGCACCGTTTCAAGCTCCATGAACGGAATCTCAAGAATAAAGTTGGCTTCTGCTTTGCCGTCGACGGCCTCAACGATCTGCCGCCGTATTTCTTTGGTCGGCCCCACTAGTCGAATGAGCAGGTTCGCTGCGGCATGATCCGGAATCACGTTGGGAGCACGTCCTCCTTCGATCAGACCAATATTCATCGTGCAAGGCCCGGCTTTGGGATGCTGAGGCAAATTGATTTTGCGAATCCTCTCCAGCGCATCGAGCAGCTTCTCGATTGCCGACTCGCCAAGCTGCGGATATGCCGAGTGCGCCATGCGACCTTTCGCAACCACCTCTACCCGTAGCGTCCCTTTCGACGCCAGAGCAATCCGGTTCTCCGTCGGCTCGCCATTGATGAGAAACTTTGCTCCGCGCGGGTCCAAATTTGCCCTCTGTGCGCCTTGACTGTCGCGCTCCTCACCAACCAGGAAAAGTAATCCAGCGTGAATGCCGTCTGCTTTGAGCTTCTCGGTTGCCGCAATTTGCGCCACCATAATGCCCTTCGCATCGCAAGATCCCCGTCCATATATTCGCTTGGCCGTTTCGCGGGAAGAGACATGCGGAGGAACCGTGTCCATGTGGGTTGAAAACACCAGTTCTGGCCGCGGCGTACCCGAGTGCCTGGCCCACACGTTGAAACGATCGCCTTCGACAGGCATCTTTTCGACCTCATAGCCTAATCGCGTAAGTTCGTCGGCGATGGCAGCGCCTATAGTGGCTTCGTTCCCAGTAATCGATTCGATATTGATGAGCATGTGAGTGAGGGCGAACAAGTCCATGTGGGCAGAATATCGCATTGCTGGAGCAAGAACGTTATGGCCAGCTCTTGAAACGTTCAACAGAACTACTCGACGAGAGACGCTGCAGCCTGCGCACGCGAGCGCCGAACCGTCCAGCCATAGATGAGCGGGCCAAGGACAACCAACCCGCCGAGCAGCGCCGAGACCAAATAGTCGTCTCCCGCGGCACTGTGGAACTCTCCACGATAGAAGCCCAGGGCTACGAGTAGCATAGGGCCGAGGCCCAGCATCGAGACTCCAAAGATCCCGCCGGGAACCTGGAAAAGGCCGCAGCAGATCAGGCTCCTTCACTCGTAAGCGGATCAACGCAAGAAAGCTGAGCAGCAGTGCAAAGCCATAGATCAACACGTCGAGTTCTACCAGCCGATCGAACCCGAGGAGCAACGATACCGCCCACGCTATACCGCAGACCACAATCGAAACTGTGGGCGCACCCGTGATCGGGGCGCACCTCGACAAAAGAGAGGGCAGGTAACCATCTTCGGCCAGCACCATTGGCAAACGCGAGTATGACATCATTAGCGCGTTGATCATGCCCAAGCCGCAGACGAGGCCTCCGGCGATAACGAGATGGCTGAGCCATGGTCCTCCGATCTGGGTTGCGGCATCCGTCCATGCCCCGGTGGTTCAGCCATCCGGATTGACACCAGCCCAGGCACTAGCGCCCACCGCCAACACATATGTGGTAATAACCAGTAACGTCACCGTCGCCAGAACTCGCGGATAGGTTTTCTGCGGGTCTCGCACTTCGCCGGCGATCGTCGAAGCGGCATTCCATCCCATGTAGTTCCACATCGCTACCAGCAGTCCGCCGATGACGTCAGTGTGTCCTGTTGTCGCGTGCGCGGGGAACGAGACAGGCTTGTGCAACGCGGCAAGGGCAATCAGCACCACAAACGGTCCGAGCAAGGGAATAGACAACCACACCGATCCTCTGCCGACTGCCTTAGTGCCACGGATGTTCCACAACGCCGACGCCACAATCACGATCGATGCTTCGCCAGCCTTCAATAGCGCTAGGCCAAATGCGTCCGAAGTAAAGCACAAAAGATCGTGGCGCAGATGGCCATGTCGAAGATGCTGGCCACCATTGAAAGCCACGCGTCGAAGAATCCCCAGAATGGTCCCAGCGCGCGACGAACCCAGACGTAGTACCCACCTTCCTCCGGAATTGCAGAGGACAGTTCAGCTTCCATTAGCGCCGTCGGAATACTCCACAGAATTGGTGTGAGCAGAAGGAAGACAAAAGTGCGTGTGTAACCCGCCTTTGCGACGAGTTCTTCCAGTCCATACGGGCCTCCGGCGACCATAAAGTAAGTCGCGGCGACCAGCGGCAGAAAGGTCAGAACGCGCTGTGTTTTCCCACAGTCACGGCTCATGAGTGGAGAGAGAATAACAAAGTACGTTTTGGCTATTTTTTCGTGAGCTGCGCTTCTGCAAATTCTGCCGCGAAAATCCGTTCCAGCGCGTTCCGGCGATCCTCGAACATCGAGCTCATCATGCGTTGGAAGAGCAGCTTTTCCAGTATGCTCCCTACCACTCCAAATCCGATTTCGTACTCGACTTCATCGCCAACTAATGTGCCGTCGCGTCCGTCGATGCTCTTGGCTTCAAACGTGTGCGTATGATGCCACGATTTGAATGGGCCTTGTTTCTGTATATCGCTGAAATACTCGTTGTACGAGAACTCGGTGATCAACGCGACCCAGCGCTCATGAATTGGGATATGAGGGATGGCGCGAAATTTGAGGTGGATTTCCGTTCCGGCGCCCGCCAGGCGCTCAAAGCCCTTGGCACGCTGGTCCTCCAGCAGCCGCGGCGGTACGAGGTTGAGCTTGAGGATTTTCGCAGCCCGCGAGGGTGGCATGATGCGCGGCAAATTATGCGGATCGGCAAAAAATGCGAACAGTCTCGGAAGGGGAACCGGAACCCAGTGCTCAGTGAGCAGGCGCTGACTCATGGCGGGATGACACTATAACGCCTCACCTTCAGTCCTCAAAACTCTTGAAACAGGCCATCGAATACTGAGCATTGGCTTAAGTATCAAAAACCCTACTTATTGTGGTCTGCTGATCGAACAACACGATGTTGGAGTTCTCTCGAACCTCCAGCAATTCCACCAAAAATAACAAGAAATAAAGACTTTTCCCCTTGACAAGGCCGCAAAAGGGTATAAACTCCGAACTCAAGAGTGTGGTACAAAGTGGGATATTAGGGGACTTTATGGGCCACCTCGGGGGCTTCTAGAGCGAATTGGTTGAGTTGACCAAAGGCGCACTGAAAGCGGCAAACAGCTCCCCTTTGGCGTGGTTTTTCAGGTTTTCCTCCACTCCCGGTGATTTTCACACCCGGCGCACAAGCGCCGGCAATTATGTTTCGTGGCTCGCACTTAACCCGGCTGGACGACAAGGGGCGGCTCAAAATGCCCGCGGAATACAAGCGTCTGGCCGACGAGAAGTACGGCAGCAAATTCTACATCACCAGTTGGGATGGCAAGAGTGCCAATGTTTATCCCATCCAGGAGTGGGAGACGATCGAGCGCAAGCTGATCGCGCTGCCCACTTTCAACGCTTCGAAGATCAAGCTGTTGAAGCGCACAAGCTATTACGGGTCAGAAGTGGAGTTCGACAACCAAGGGCGTCTGCTGCTGCCGGCAACCTTGCGGGAGTCGGCCGGGTTGAAGGGCGAAGTCTCAGTGGCAGGACGTTTGACGTACCTGGAAGTTCAGAATGCCGACGCACTTCGCGAAGAGGTGCTCGAACCCTTTACGGATGAGGATGCGAAAACCCTGGGCGATCTGGGTATTTAGTGAGGCGGCGGGATCCATTCAACGTCTCGGAACGGGAGTGAATGGACAAAGAGGATTCAAGAGCGGGCGGCGCCACAGGGCGCGAACATGGCGAGACGGGCGGCAAGCGGTTTGGCCATGTACCGGTTCTTTTACAAGAAACGATAGATTTCCTGGCCGTGCAGCGCGGCGGGACCATTATCGATTTGACCCTCGGCTTGGGCGGACACGCTTGGGAAATCGCAAAACGCCTCGGCGTACCGGGTCGTTTGATTGGCTTCGATAAGGACCCGGCGGCGCTGGACCGAGTGCGGGAACGGTTGACCGGACCTCCCCTGGAGCTGGCCAACGATTGGCCGCAGATTGAGCTGGTGCACGCGAGCTTCGCCGAAGTGGCGAAACACGTGTCCCCGGCAAGTGCCGATGGGTTGCTTGCGGACCTAGGCGTCAGCTCGATGCAGCTTGAGGATGCCGAGCGGGGATTTAGTTTTCAGGCGGAAGGGCCCCTGGATATGCGGATGAATCCGCAATCGGGTTTGACTGCCGAACAAGTGGTAAACCGCTTCGACGAGCGCGAGCTCGCGGATGCGATTTACGAATTCGGTGAGGAAAGGAGGTCGCGGAGAATCGCCAGAGCCATTGTTCGGGCGCGGCCGATTCGCTCTGCCGCACAACTTGCGGCAGTGATATCGGCTGCGGCCCGGCCAATGAACCAGGCTGAACGGCGAATTCATCCTGCGACACGTACCTTTCAGGCGCTCCGAATTCTGGTGAACCGTGAACTCGATGACCTGCGGAAACTGCTGAGTCCAAGCGCGGCGCCGCAGGTGCTGAAGAAGGGCGGCAGACTGGTGGTAATCAGCTTCCACTCGTTGGAAGACCGAATTGTGAAGGATGCATTACGCGAGGGAGCGCGGGAAGGGATGTACCGGCTGATTACTAAGAAGCCGGTTATAGCCGGCGAGGAAGAAATTGATCGCAATCCGCGCTCGCGCAGCGCCAAGCTGCGGGCGGCGGAGCGCATCTAGTTTGTTAAAGAATTGCGAAAAATGCGGAGTTTCCGCCTCCGGATCCACAGATTCTGCGGAAAAAACTGTGGGAAATGTGGATATCCCACAAGGTAAGGCCGAGGGGAGTAGAGAAGCGCCAGGTGGGTCGTTCCGAAGACCTTGAATTGGCAGGAGATTGCAATGGCGGCAGGCGTGATGTATCCCACAATGCAAGAATCCCACAATTGGGGAAGTCAACTCTCGGAAACCCGTGGCATGTTCATGGGTACGCCCGAGATTTATTTCACCAAGCGCATCGACAATTCGCGGGTGGTACGTGTGGTTGACCCGAAGCGCCGCCGCGAAATGCTGTACTTCGGCGGAATGCTAAGCCTTTTGTTTCTGGTGGTTATGGTTTACCTGCTGCAACACCTCAGCGCTATCCAATACGGATACCGCATCGAGCAGGCAAAGGCCGAACATGGCACGATCGTGGAAAGCAATCGCGCACTCAAGCTGGAGGAATCCTCGTTGACTGACCTGGAGCGCATTGAGGTCGAGGCGCGCAAGTTAGGCATGATGCCTCCGGTGGCTGGCCAGATCCAACCCATCGAAAGTGGAAACGGAGATCCTACCGTTCCAGTGATGGCGCGCGCGAACTCCAGCGGAATTTCAGTAGTTTCGGTGCAGCAGTAAGCAGGCTGGCGAAGCATCCCAGCCGGGTATTGCGAAGTTCATCTGGCGGTCCGCCGATTACGGACCGCCTTCTGTGCGTAGTACCACATTGCATGGGTACTACACTGTGAGACTTGCGATCTCCGCGAAGCGGGATTGTGTGAAGGGATCAAGAGGGAATGCGGGCGAGCGCACCTGCTAAAACGCCAACCAGGAGATTATGGATTCTTGGAGCTGTGCTGTTTTTGTGGGTAGCCGCCGTCCTAGGTCGCCTGGTTTACCTGCAAGTCGTCAAATATCGGTTCTTCCTTAACCTGGCTTCGCGGCAGCGCGGCCGTGTACTTGACGTCGACCCTCGACGCGGGACTATCTACGACCGCAACGGGACCGAGCTGGCAATGTCCATCGACGTGGACTCGGTGTTCGCGGTTCCCAGCGAAATCCCCGACCAAGAGACCACGTCGCAGATTCTCGCAAATGTGCTGGGGCTTGATGCGCAGGAACTGCTGGTGCACTTGCGCTCACAAAAGAACTTCGCCTGGGTGAAGCGCAAAGTGGACGCCGAGACAGGTGAACGGGTGCGGGCGCTGAATCTGCGGGGCATTTACTTTCGCAAGGAGCCCAAACGCTTCTACCCTAAGCGCGATTTGGCGGCGCAAGTCATCGGGTACGTCGGAACGGATGATGAGGGACTGGGCGGTCTAGAGCTGGTCTATGACGATGATCTGCGTGGGATTCCCGGCCGCGAGATCATTGAAGTGGACGCACGTCGCAAATGGTTTGGACGCGTCGAGCGCCAACCTGACCCAGGACAAAACCTGGTGCTCACAGTCGACGGCACCATCCAGTACATCGTCGAGAAAGAACTTGAGCAAGCCATGCAGGATACTGGCGCTGCGGCTGGAACGGTGGTCGTTCAGAATCCGCACACGGGCGAAATCCTGGCCTTGGCGAACCGGCCTACGTTCAATCCTAACGTCTTCAATAGCGTGCCCAAAGAGGCACTGAAGAACCGCGCCGTCATTGATGTGTATGAGCCCGGCTCGGTTTTCAAAACCGTCACCTATTCGGCAGCCATTGAACAGGGCGTCGTCAAGCCTGAAGACATGGTGGATTGCCAGGGTGGGGCCATCACCGTATTCGGCATGACGATTCACGATGCCCACAAGATGGGCGTGATGACGATTGCGGAGGCTTATGCGCACTCCAGCGATGTGGCGGCTATTAAGACCGGAATGAAGCTGGGCGATACGCACTTCGACGAGTTCATCCGTGCCTACGGTTTCGGCAAGCAAACCGGCATCGAACTCCCGGGCGAAAGCCGCGGACTTAAGAAGCCCGTAACCCGCTGGTCGAAGGTCTCGATCGCTTCCATGTCCATGGGGCAGGAGATTGGCGTCACCGCCGTGCAGGTGGTTTCCATGGTCTCCACCATCGCGAACGATGGCCTGTACACGCCACCGCGTGTCGTGGCCGGTGAGTTGCCGCCCAACGCGGGACCCAAGCCGGTAGTGTTTCATCCCCCGCAACAGCATCGTGTGATCTCCACCCTGACTGCGGTAAAGATGAAGAAAATGATGGAAAGCGTCGTGCTCGACGGCACCGCGCGCCGTGCCATTCTTGATGGATACACGGTTGCAGGCAAGACGGGTACAGCGCAAAAGGTCGATCCGGCAACCGGCGCTTACTCAAAGACCAAATACGTTGCGTCATTCGTCGGCTTCGCGCCAGTCAACAACCCCGCAATCACGATTGCCGTAATTCTCGACTCTGCGCAGGGCTTGCACCAGGGCGGACAGGTATCCGCGCCCGTCTTCAGAAGCATCGCCCAGCAGGTGCTGGAGTATATGCACGTGCCGCACGACATCGAGCCGAAGAACCAGCAGCGGCTGATCCTGCTGGCTTCAACCAAGAACGATGATCTGGCGGAAGAAGGATCGGACCGTTTGGGCTTCGCGTTGCTGACCGACAACGACGACGCCACCGCCACCGAGACGGCCAGCAATTCGCCAGCGGAGAGCGCTGCGATAGGCATTACCCGATCAGCCAAGCAACTAACACCCGTCGCAGCCGTAGCGAGCGAACCCGTGGCATCGGCTACCGCTCCCCCAGCGGAAACCGTGACCGGGACTGTCCAGACTTCAGATGGCACTGTCATACTCAACGTAGACAGCGGCATCGTAGTGCCGTCGTTTATGGGCAAGTCGCTGCGAGCGTCGATCGAGACAGCGCAGCAGAGTGGGCTGGAGATCAATGCCTTGGGTGGTGGCATTGCGCGGCAACAGTCACCTCCGCCGGGAACCCACCTGCTGGCCGGACAGAAGGTGACGGTCAGGTTTGGCCACTAGAAAGCGCTGGACTCGCGCCGTGCCGTTTTGAAACGTTTGCGGACAACGACGCAAACCGCTGCTCCAGCGCTCGCTGGCGGAACTATAATTTTGCTGCCATGAACTTCCTACAGTTGCTGCACGGCGCGGAATATTTGGACGAAAGAGGCGACCCGCCCATTGTCGGACTGGACTATGACAGCCGGCGCGTAAAACCCGGTTGGTGCTTTGTCGCTATGAAAGGCGAGCACACGGACGGGAATTTTTATATCGATCAGGCCATCGCTAATGGAGCCGTTGCCGTCGTTAGCGATTCGCTCCCTCCTCGGGAGGGTATCGCTTGGGCCAGAGTGCCCCATGGGCGGCGTGCGCTGGCGCGTCTGAGTGCAAATTTCTATCGACATCCCGCCGAAAAGCTCCGCAACATCGGCATCACCGGAACTAACGGCAAGACAACCACTTCGTTCATCCTCAGCGGTATGCTTCGAGCTGCGGGACGCAAGATTGCGCTAGTTGGCACAGTGGAGTATCGCATTGGAGATGAGACCTTCCCAGCCCCGCACACCACTCCCGAGGCGCTGGAACTGAATCGACTTTTTGCCCGCGCGGTACATGGCGGATGCACCGAGGGGGTACTGGAGGTTTCTTCGCACGCGCTGGAGCAGCAGAGAACCTTTGGAATTCCGTTCGAAGTGGCCGTTTTTACCAATCTGACGCAGGACCATCTCGACTATCACGGGACCATGGAGAGCTACTTCCAATCGAAGGTCATTCTGTTCAACGGGCTGGGTGTGGAACCACCGCAATCGGTGGTGATCAATCTGGACGATGAATACGGCCGGCGGCTGCTAAAGCTTTGTGCGAAGCGGCATGAGGTGATTACCTACGGTCTCACGAGCGGCGACTTTCATGCCAAAGAGCTGAAGGTTACCAGTAACGGATTAGGCTTCAAATTGGTGACGCCGCAAGGTGAGCTTCCCATCTGGAGTCCGATGCTGGGGAAGGTGAACGTGTACAACTTGCTGGCCGCTGCCGCGGCAGCGTACTCGCGGCATGTGGAACCGAACGCGATTTCCGAAGCTGCCGATCAGATTGCGCATGTGGCGGGACGTTTTCAAAAAGTCGATTTGGGCCAGCCGTTCACGGTGATTGTGGACTACGCTCACACCGATGATGCCTTGCGCAACCTGACAGCAGTAGCCCATGACTTCCTGCAACAGCGCGGCGGACCGGGGCGCATCATCACCGTGTTCGGCTGTGGCGGTGATCGTGATCGAGCCAAGCGTCCGCTGATGGGTGACGCCGCCGGAAGCGGCAGCGACTTTGTGATTCTGACCAGCGATAACCCGCGCAGTGAAGACCCCACCGCCATCATGAACGATGCCCTGCCCGGCCTACAGCGCACGGGTGTTCGGTATGTGATGGAGCCAGACCGCCGTAAAGCAATCGAGTTGGCCATTCACGAAGCCGACGCAGGCGACATGGTGTTGATCGCCGGCAAAGGTCACGAGAAATACCAGGTGACCAGGGACGGTGAGGTTCCATTTGACGACGCGGAAGTGGCTCACAGGGCCCTCCAACGTGCCGGATACGCAGCTCCGCATCCGGTTGCATCATGAAACTCAGCCTGGCGAGGGCAGCCGAGCTCATGCAGGCGACCGGCGATTTTGATCAAGTGGTCGCTTCGGGCTATTCCATCGATTCCCGCACAATTCAGCCGGGCGAACTGTTCTTTGCCGTGTGCGGAGAGCGGCTCGACGGGCATGACTATGTGGAAGCCGCGCTGGAGAAGGGTGCAGTTGCCGCTGTAGTATCGCGCAGGCAGACTGCAAGGTTTGCAGGCAGTTCGCGACTTCTCTCTGTGGAAGAACCCCTGGCAGCCTTACAGCGGCTTGCCGCCGCCGTGCGCTTAATATGGGGGAAACCGCTCGTCGGAGTTACCGGCTCGGCCGGCAAGACCACCACGAAAGAAATTGTGGCTCACGTTCTTGCGACCCGCTATAACGTGCTCAAGTCGCAGGGCAATCTCAACAACCACTTTGGCCTCCCGCTGCAACTGCTCAAGCTTGAGCCGGAGCATGAGTTTGCCGTGATCGAAATAGGGATGTCGCACGCGGGCGAAATTCGTGCGCTGACGGCGCTGGCACGGCCGGATTGCGGTGTGGTGACGCTGGTAGCGCCGGTGCATCTGGAGTTCTTCGACTCCCTTGCCGACATCGCCCGCGCCAAGTACGAACTGATCGAGTCGCTTCCGGCAGGTGGAATTGCCGTGCTCAACGCCGACGATCCGTACGTGTCGAAATTTGGGCGAGACTTTCACGGCAAGGTCGTGACTTTTGGGTTGCAGAAACCGGCAGGTGTTTGCGCCCGCAACATCGAAACCCGCGGACCGCTGGGGTCGGTTTTTGAGGTAGTAAGCAACGGCGAGAGCGTTCGCGCCACTCTTTCGTTGTTGGGCGAACACAGCATCTACAACGCTCTTGCCGGAATCGCCGTGGGGTTGCAATACGGAATCGAATTGAGAGAAGCCGCAGAGTCGCTGGCTTCGCTATCGGCGGGCGACAAGCGCGGAGAGCTTGTGGAATTCGGCGGAGCGACCATCATCAACGATTGCTACAATTCCAACCCGAAGGCACTGGACAGCATGGTTCGCGCGTTGGCTTCAATGCCGGCGCAGCGCCGCATCGTGGTAGCCGGCGAGATGCTGGAGTTGGGCACGAGCGCCGAGGAGTTGCACCGCGAATGTGGCCGGCACATGGGTAATTCCGGTGTGTCTCTTGTGCTCGGCGTTCGTGGCTTGGCCCGGCACATCGTGGAAGGCGGGGCCGAGGAGCACGTCGCCGGAGCCTTTGTTGACACTCCAGAAGAGGCGGGAGTGTGGCTCCACGACAACGTGAAGCCCGGCGACCTGGTGCTGCTGAAGGCGTCTCGGGGAGTCCGGCTCGAGTGCGCTTTGGACGTGTGGATGGCTATGACTGCGGACCTATCGCATTAATCTGCCAAACGAGACGCTAATCGAAGGACGGGAATAATTTGCTCTATTGGCTGCTTTACCAGAAGGGCTTTGTCGTACTGCATATCGGCCCGTTTCGTATTTTTCGCTACTTGACCTTTCGCACCGCCTTCGCCAGCCTCACCGCCCTTTTCATGGGACTGGTCATTGGTCCGGCGGTAGTCAAGCGGTTGCGCGACTTTCAGATCGGTCAGTACATTCGCGAAGATGGCCCGCAGGCGCACCAGCGCAAGGCGGGCACGCCGACCATGGGTGGGGTCCTCATCGTTGTCGCGATGCTCGTCCCCACTCTGCTGTGGGCCGATTTGAGCAACCGCTTTGTGTGGATTGCCGTCATCTCCACACTCGCCTACGGGGGAATAGGGTTTGCCGACGACTACCTGAAGGTCGTGCACCGGCGAAACCTGGGACTGACGGGGCGGTCAAAACTGTTCTACCAGTTTGCGACGGCCCTGGCGATCGGCCTGACGCTGATCATCCTTCAACGCTACTCCCTATACTCGACCCGGCTGATCGTGCCGTTCTTGAAGCATTTTCGGCCCGACCTGGTGATCGGCAGGCTCTTGCACACCGATCTTTGGCCGCTGGCTTACCTGCCCTTTCTGCTGTTCGTAATGATCGTGATCGTGGGCTCGAGTAATGCAGTGAACCTTACCGACGGTCTCGACGGCCTAGCGATTGGGTGCACTGTGATTGCGGCCGGGGCATTAACCGTCCTCACCTATGTCAGCGGACACGCCGTGTTTGCCGACTACCTGGAGCTTTCCAAGATTCCGCAGGTTTCAGAGCTGACTATTTTCTGCGGCTCCATGGTGGGCGCGGCCATCGGATTTCTCTGGTACAACGCCCACCCGGCTGAAGTGTTTATGGGTGACGTAGGCTCGCTGGCGCTGGGCGGTGCTATTGGTACAGTCGCTGTGCTCATCAAGCAGGAGCTGCTGCTGCCTTTTATCGGCGGAGTCTTTGTGATTGAGGCGCTCTCGGTTATCCTGCAGGTCGGGTCCTACAAGTTGCGCAAGAAGCGCATTTTTAAGATGGCGCCGATACACCATCATTTCGAGTTGGTGGGCTGGAGCGAAAGTAAGGTGATTGTCCGCTTCTGGATCACTTCCCTGGTATTTGCACTCTTTGCTCTCACAACCTTAAAACTGCGCTAACCCCGACGGCGTGAGTTCGGCCCTACCATGTCAGGGCGCGGCTTCAGAGCCTGCTCTGAGCTCGTCGAAGCTTGCCGCTGAGCACTCTTATCTCGATTGCGCCGCGCGGACTTTAGTCCGCGCGTTCAGAGGCTGTGTACTATGGGGCTACACTTGTTTTCTAACTGCTCTTCTAACTGCGCTAGCGTCCGGCAAACGTGGCACAATGACCATTCGGGCACACCCTCACATGGATGTTAAAGGCAAGCGCGTACTGGTCGTTGGAATGGGCAAGTCGGGCATTGCCAGCGCCCTGTTTCTTGCTGACCAGGGCGCTCGCGTCGCTGTCTCTGACACCAAGTCGGAAGAGGAACTGCACCACGAAATTCCGCAGCTGCTCGATCGCGGAATTGAAGTAGAGGCCGGATATCACGGCGAGCGCACCTTCAAGGAACAGCAACTCATCGTAATCAGCCCGGGTGTGCCTTCCGAGGTTCCCCAGCTCATGCAGGCGCGACAGGCAGGAATTCCTGTTATTGGCGAAATGGAGTTAGCTGCCCGCTACATGAAGGGAAAGTTTGTCGCCATTACCGGCTCCAACGGCAAGACTACAACTACGACCCTGATCGGCGAGATCATTGCGGCAAGCGGCAAGCAAACGCTGGTTGGCGGCAACATCGGCACTCCGGCGATCAGCTTCGTTCGCGACGCCACCGACGCTACTTGGATCGTCGTCGAAGTCAGCAGCTTTCAGTTGGAGACGATCGAAACCTTTCACCCCCGCATCGCGGTCGTTCTGAACGTAACGCCCGACCATCTTGATCGTCACCACACTTTCGAGAAGTACGCCGCCGCCAAGGCCCGTATCTTCGAGAACCAGACCGGCGGCGATTCCGCCGTGCTCAATGCCGACGACGCCACTTGCGTCGCCATGGCGAAGAAGACGAAGGCTGCGGTCTACTGGTTCAGCCGCCAGCAACCGGTGGAGCGCGGCGCTTTTGTTTTGGACGAGAAGGTTTTCTGGCGAGACACTAACGCCGAGCTGGAAGTCATGCCCATCTCCGAAATCGGGTTGAAAGGTGCTCACAACGTGGAGAACGTGCTCGCCGGAGTCTGTGCCGGGGTGCTGGCGGGGGTTGCACCGTCTGAGATCCGTCGGGCTGTGGGGCAGTTCAAAGCCGTGGAGCACCGCCTGGAATACGTGGCTACGGTCCGCGGCGTCGCTTACTACAACGACTCCAAGGCCACCAACGTCGATGCCACCATCAAGGCGCTAGAGTCTTTCCCTGGCCGCATCCACCTGATTCTGGGCGGCAAAGACAAAGGCAGCGACTACAGTGTGCTGAATCCCCTCCTCGCTGAGCGCGTGAAGCGCGTTTATACGATAGGAACGGCAGCGGCGAAGATCGAGTCGCAGATTAAGGGTGTTCCAATCTCAAATTCCGCAACCATCGACAACGCAGTCCGCCACGCCGGCGAGCTCGCCACGCAAGGCGATGTCGTCTTACTCGCGCCCGCCTGCGCCAGCTTCGATCAGTTTGTTAGCTATGAGCATCGCGGACGCGTCTTCAAAGACCTCGTCAGGCAGCTCGAGGCACGTGAATTACAACCAGCCACCGGAGATCGCACTGGAGGTAAGCCCTAATGGCAATGCGGGTCAGCGTCGATAAGTGGCTCTTCACAGTGGTCCTGCTCCTGATTTTCCTCGGATTGGTAATGGTGTTCAGTGCCTCGGCAGTGATGGCGCAAGCGCGCTTCGGGTCGTCTTACAGCTTTCTGTTGCGTCAGTTGGGCTGGGCGGCCGCCGGCATCGCTGCCATGCTGCTGATAATGAACATCGATTACCGGCAGTATGCGCGGCCTACCGTCGTGTTCACTTTTCTAGGTCTCACCACTTTGCTGCTGGTTGCCGTATTTGCCTTTCATGACTCACATAACACCCATCGCTGGATCAAGGCCGGCCCGCTCTCCTTCCAGCCTTCCGAGTTAGCCAAGCCGGCTATCATTCTTTACTTGGCTTACTTCCTGGAGTCGCGCTGGCAGCAGATCTCCGACTGGAAACACGTGTTACTGCCCGCAGCCGCGCCCAGCATCCTGCTCGCGCTGCTGATCGTGAAGGAGCCAGACCTCGGTACTGCGGTTGCATGCATGGCGATCACCGCCTCTATGCTTTACATCGCCGGCATGAAGATGCGCTACCTCCTGTACGGTCTTCTGGCTTCCTTGCTACCGCTGTACGTCCTGATTGTGCGCGTACCCTGGCGCTGGCATCGCATCGTGGCGTTTCTCGATCCCTGGAAAGACCCGCAAGGGCACGGTTTTCACATTATCCAATCGATGATCGCGGTCAGCACTGGCGGCCTGACCGGTGCCGGTTTGATGGAAGGAAAGCAAAAGCTCTTCTACTTGCCTGAGCCGCACACCGACTTCATCTACGCCAACATCGCCGAAGAACTGGGACTCTGGGGTGCCGTGCTGGTGGTTGTCCTATTCGCGATCTTCCTGTGGCGTGGAATTCGCGTGGCTCTGAAGACCCAAGACCCGTTCGCCCGATTTCTTGCAACCGGCATTACAGCGATGGTCGTGGTGCAGGCGCTCATCAACATCAGCGTCGTGCTGGGTATGATGCCGACCAAAGGCATCCCCCTGCCCTTCATCTCCTACGGAGGCTCATCGCTGTTCATCACCCTGGCTAGCGTTGGCATCCTGCTGAACATCACTCAGCAAAACAACTGACATGCGTGTCATGATCGCCGGAGGAGGCACGGGTGGGCACGTCATTCCCGCCATTGCCATCGCGGGTGAACTGCAGTCCCGCTATGAGGCCGAACTCCTTTTTGTTGGTACAGCACTGGGAATCGAGACCCGCCTTGTACCAGCAGCCGGATTCCGCCTCGAGCTGATCACCGTCGGCGCGCTCAACCGCGTGAGCCTGACCACACGCCTGAAAACATTTTTCGACTTGCCTCGCGCGTTGTCGCAATCGGCAAGTCTGATCGGAACGTTTCGTCCCGATGTCATCGTTGGCGTTGGAGGCTATGCATCGGGTCCCGTAATGCTTGCCGGCGCCGCGAAGTGCATTCCATTAATGGCGTTCGAGCCGAACGTCGTTCCCGGTATAGCCAATCGCATGGTGGCACGCTTCGTGAAAACCGCTGCCGTGCACTTTCCCAAAACTCAGAAGTATTTCCCCAATGCCGTCGTCACCGGAGTTCCAGTGAGGCGCGAGTTCTTCTCTATTCCTCCGCGTTCTCCGGAAGAACGACCGACTCTACTTGTATTTGGCGGCAGTCAGGGCGCCCACGCCATCAACGTCGCCGTGATGCAAGCCCTGTCCCTAATCGCGCAGCAGATTCCGGAAATTCATCTCATTCACCAGACCGGACAAAAAGATTACGAAGAGGTACAGGCGGCGGTGTCCTGCGCCGGCATCTCAGCGGAGGTCTCATCTTTCATCGACGACATGCCTGCGGCCTTCGCGCGCGCCGACTTGCTGCTTTGCCGCTCGGGTGCAAGCACGGTTGCGGAAGTCGCCGCAGCGGGCAAGTCTGCCATCTTCGTTCCCTTGCCAACCGCGGCTGACGATCACCAGCGCCACAACGCTGAAGCCCTTTCCCATGCTGGCGCTGCGCTTCTGCTGCCCCAGTCAGAATTGGGCCGCGAACGGCTGGGGAACGCAATCGTCCAACTCCTGAGGGAGCGAACCCGGCTCACCATGATGGGCGCGGCCGCCCGGCAGTTTGCTCATCCTGACGCAGCCGCGACAATCGCTTCCATGGCGGCCAACTTTGCTGGCGTCACAGGCGCACACGCTGTAGGCTAGACCACGGCGAATTCGCGCGGTCGGCTTTTTCTGACAACTGGCAACCGGCGACTGGCTACTGATCATGTTTGCCAAAATCCAACGCGTCCATTTCGTGGGCATCGGAGGCATAGGCATGAGCGGCATCGCCGAGGTGCTGCTGAACATGGGTTATAAGGTCTCAGGGTCCGATCTTAAGGCCTCGGCGCTTACACATCGTCTTGCGTCTTTAGGCGCGACCACTTTCGAAGGACACCGGGCCGACAATCTCGCCGGAGCCGAAGTCGTGGTCACCAGTTCCGCCATTGCTCGCGACAATCCCGAGGTCGCAGCCGCACACGCCAACCACATACCGGTCATCCCCCGCGCCGAAATGCTGGCCGAACTCATGCGCTTGAAGTACGGCATCGCCATCGCCGGTATGCACGGCAAGACCACCACAACGTCGATGGTGGCAGCGGTTTTGGCGGCGGGAGGCCTAGACCCGACTGTCGTGATCGGCGGCCGTGTCGATGCGATGGGCTCGAATGCCCGTCTGGGCAAGTCGCAGTATTTCGTCGCTGAAGCCGACGAGAGCGACCGCTCGTTTCTGAAGCTGTGGCCCATTCTTTCGGTGGTGACGAACATCGACCGCGAGCACATGGACTGCTATCGAGACATGGCCGACGTGGAGGAAACGTTCATACATTTCCTCGATCAGGTGCCGTTTTACGGTATGGTAGTCGCCTGCAAGGACAATGATGCACTGCGCTGCATCTTGCCACGCGTGCGCCGTCGCGTCATGACATATGGTGCGCGGGAAGGTTCGGACTTTCTAATCTCGCGAATGCGGGGGGCGGTTGGCGATGATGGGGTGTTCGCCAGCAGATTCACGGTTAACTATCGCGCCCGCGACTTGGGCGAGTTCCTTCTGCACGTGCCCGGCGAACACAACGTACGTAATGCTACGGCTGCGATCGCGGTTGGATTCGGACTCGATATCCCAATCGACCAGATCCGTGAAGGGCTAGCGAACTTTCGCGGCGTTGACCGCCGCTTTCAGCTCAAGGGTCGCGCCAACGGTGTCACGGTGATCGACGATTACGGCCACCATCCCACGGAAATCCGGGCCACCCTTGCGGCGGCCCGGCAGTGTGGTTTTCGCCGTATTCATGTCATTTTCCAGCCCCATCGCTACACACGGACTCAGTTGTTGCTCTATGAGTTTGCGGCCGCATTCGGCGATGCTGATACCGTGGCTGTCCTCGATATCTACGCCGCCAGCGAAGCGCCCATCGAGGGAATTAGCGGAAAGCTGCTGGCGGATAAAATCGCCAAAGCAAGAAGCGGCGATGCGACCTATGTGGCCTCGTTCGCAACGGCGGTCGAGAGTGTCGCTGCGTCAACCGATCCTGGCGACCTGGTCCTGACACTGGGCGCCGGAAACGTGTCGCAGCTTGGTCCGCTGGTCCTCGAAGAACTCGAACGTGTTGCTGCTCACGAAACAAACCTTCATCCATTCAGCCAGACATGAACACCCACTAGAACGAGAATCCCTACCATCGACCAGAAGTGCCGTTGCCGCATTGGCCTCCGTTCGCGCAGGTCACGTTGTCGCAGCAGCAAACCGATGGCCATTTGCAGAAATAACCAGAGCAGCGCAAGGCTCGCAAGGGAGAGTCCTGCACTGTTCATACGCTGCATGGGCGCCCTGGTCATGAAAATCCACGCATGCACGAGGGCAAGCGCAGTCGCTGTATAGGCCAGCCAGAAATGTGGCCACATACGTGCGAGGTATGGCCGCCCGGTCGTTGGCACCATGTGCAGAAGTGCACTCACACGTGACCGCCGCAGCAGATATGGCAACAGGGCCGTCACTCCGATCAGAGTGAATCCCAGCCAGCCACCGACTCCTGCGTAGAAGAAAATCCACATCGCTGGGCTCACTGCACCTGCACGTATCCAGTCAGGATGGCAATCTGCTCGGCCGCAATGCTGTGGTCAGCGCGCACTCTGCCTTTCACGTGGACAATCGCATTGGCATGCAAGTCTTCGCGTTTGCCCATAACGAACGGCGTCGAGTTGGTGTAGTGGATTGCCACAGGCGTGACCGTTCGGCGATAGAGGTCCTCGCGCTTACGATCCAGCAATTTGCCCTGCGCGTCGCCCTTTTGGTTTGTGGAAGTAATCTCCGCTACCGCTTGCGTCGTGCTGCCCGGGGATAACTTGGCGAACGCATTTCGGTCGGCAGCGGCCGCCATGGCCGACGCCATCCGCATCGTTCTGCGTCCGACGGTAATCGCGGCGGCGATGGTGAATGAACTTGCAACGGCCAGAACCAGGATCCAGCGGCCAGTATTGCGAGGACTGGGCATTTCTATCTCCTCCCTGGCGGCCCTCTGGGGGCAACAATAGCCATTGTGAACCCCGTACTTTGGTACGGGGTCAAGCTGCTTTGCGACAGATGGGACGAATTGCCGCCAAACGCGGTCTACTGGCGCGAAGCCGGGCAGACTATCCCTTTGGTGCGGCGCAACTCGCGTGCCAGCCGCGAAAGACTGGTGCGCATGGTCTGCAATGTCTGGATCTGTTGGTCGATGGCTTCGATCCGCTCCTTCGACATGCGGAGAAATTTCGTCATCTCGGCGAGTTTTCGCTTCCCTGTGGCGGCAGACTCCGGGAAGGCGCGATGCAACTCCTCAAGTTGTCCGATTTCGCGAAGTGTAAATCCAAGATGCTGGCACTGCTTGATGAAGCGAACCGTCTCCAGGTCGCCTTCGTTGTACTCGCGATAACCGGCCGCGTTCCGCGACGGCTGGCGCAGCAAACTCTTGCGCTCGTAGAAGCGCAATGTCTCGATGTTCACGCCGGCAAGGCGCGCTAATTCTCCGCTTCGCATGACCCAGTATTGTGACCGACGGAAGCCCATTTTGTCGCGGCCCTGTTTACCTTCTTGGTGATTCCGGAAATCGTGCAAAAACCTGCGATTTGCTGCCGACGAAACCGGATATAGTGAGGCAAATAGCCGAAGTTGTCGGCCATTTTTGTCTGCATGGCTCGACGAAGCACGTCCACATTGCCGGAAGAGGACTTCGAGGCGGTGCCTGCGCCTCGCGCGCCCTCGCGTTCTTATGAAGAGTCTCCCCTCGACGCGCGCATGCTCGACCTCGATGAGGAGGGCGAGTCGCCATTCCTTCGCGGACAGAAGCGCGTCCCCGTCCGCCGCGGCGTGCTGCCGCGCAAAGCCGCCGACCGAATCAAGCTGCTGCTGGTTCTGCTCCTGCTGCTCGGAGCCATCGGACTGGCATCCGTGACACTCTATCGGTATGCCACACAATCGTGGCGCTTCCGCATGGATTCCAGCGAAAACATCGAGATTCTCGGCATGCGCAATGTCACTCGCTCGCAGGTGCTTGACGCCCTCGGTGCCGACATTGACCGCAACATCTTCTTCCTCTCTCTGGCCGATCAGAGGAAGCAGTTGGAGTCGATTCCCTGGGTAGAGTCGGCGACGGTCATGCGCCTTCTGCCCAATCGCTTACGCATCCAGTTGCTGGAGCGCGTACCTGTCGCATTCGTCAACGTCAACGGGCGCATCGCATTCCTCGATGCGCACGGCATGATCATGGAAATGCCGCTCGGCACCCAGACGAGCCTCTCGTTCCCAGTCGTTGTTGGCATGAGCGACGGCGAGCCGCTCTCCACGCGCGCAGCCCGCATGAAGATTTACAACCAGCTTGTTCGGGAGCTCGACTCAACCGGCGCGCACTACTCGCAGCAGTTGAGCGAAGTCGATCTCTCGGATCCAGACGACGTGAAGGTGATCGTAGACGACCCCAAGGGCGTCGTGCTGGTTCATCTCGGCTCGGCGAACTTTCTCGAGCGCTTTCGAGTCTATGAGGCGCATGTGCAGGAGTGGCGAACGCAGTTCACCCGCGTGGATTCCGTGGACCTGCGTTACGACGGCCAGGTCATTATGAATCCCGATACCGCTGCGGCACGCGCAAAACAAGGCAGATTTAACGCTGCGACGGCGAAAGCACAACCGCCAGCGGCGGTTGTGCCGCCGGCCAAGCATTCAACTCCGGCCAGGAAGAAGGGGAACAGGAAGCACTAGAGACACGAATGGGCAGTCAGACAGAAAACCTGCTAACGGTCATTGATGTTGGAAGCGCGAAGACCTGTGTCATCGTCGCCGAAGTCAACGAGTACGCCCTCCGCTACCGCGGACACGGGATTTCCGATTCCCGCGGCATGCGCAAAGGGGTGATTGCCGACCTCGATAAAGCGGTCGACTCCATTAAGAAGGCGGTAGAGGAAGCCGAAAACGTCGCTCAGGCTCCGGTAGAGCGCGCCATCGTCGGCGTCGCCGGATCGCACATCCGTGGCGTCAACAGCCATGGAGGTGTGGTCCTCGGCGGACGCACTCGCGAAATCAGCCGCGATGACGTCCGTGCGGCGGTGGAGAAGGCGCGTTCTGTTCCACTGCCCGAGGACCGCGAGCCACTTCACCTGCTGCCGCAGGAGTTCATCGTGGACGGGCAACCCGGCGTTCACGATCCTGCCGGACTGATGGGCAAGAAAGTTGAAGTCCGCGTGCACATAGTGACCGCTGGAGCGACGGCTACGCAGAACGTCGTCAGCGCCGCTAATCGCGCGGGCATACACGTAGACGATACAGTGTTCGAGGCCTTGGCCTGCGCCGACTCCGTCCTGCAGACCGATGAACGTGAGCTCGGCGTATGTCTTGCCGACATCGGTGCCGGTTCCACCGACCTCATCGTTCTCTACGAAGGCGTGGTCATTCACTCCGGAGCGGTTCCGGTCGGCGGAGATCACTTTACAAACGATGTCGCCGTCGGCTTTCGCACTCCGATTCCCGATGCTGAGAACATCAAGAAGATGTTCGGCTGCTCGATGGTGACGCGTATTCCCGAAGGCAACGAAATCGAGGTGCCTTCGGTTGGCGATCGTCCCTCGCGCCTGATGCAGCAGCGCATGCTGGGCGAGATCCTGGAACCGCGAGCGCGCGAGCTGATGGAACTGCTGCGCGAGCACCTTCGCCAGGCCGGCGTTTATGAGTTGCTTGGAGCAGGGGTGGTGTTCACAGGCGGCGGTTCACGGTTGAACTGTCTAATCGATACCGCCGAGGACATCCTGCGGCGGCCAACGCGCCTGGGTTATCCGGTTCCGATTGCCAAGCTCCCTTCCAACTTGCTGGAGCCGGAATTCGCCACTGCTATTGGTTTGGTTCTGTACGGACACCGCGCGCGGCAGGCGCGCATGAACGTGGATCGCGGGTTTGGCGCCAGGCTGAAGGCCCTGTTCGTGAGCAGGAGCGTGTAGTGGGAAGTGCGGGGCTTTAGAGCCTGTCCTGAGGGCAGTCGCAGGCCAGCATCCAAGGTTGATCTTTAAAGGGTGCGGCTTAGCCGTGCCGCAACGGCAGGCAATTGAATTTCCACGCGGGCTTTAGCCCGCGAGAGGTAACCATGATCGAGGATTTCAACGAGAAAGAGCAACCAGGCGACATTCGCATTCACTTTAACGAAGACACACTGAACAGCGCAAAAATCAAGGTGATCGGCGTCGGCGGCGGTGGTGGCAATGCCGTCAACCGGATGATCGAGTCCCACCTGGAAGGCATCGAGTTCGTGGTGGCGAACACCGATTTACAGGCGCTCAAGCTGTCGCGTGCTCCGGTCAAAATCCAGCTCGGCGTCAAGCTCACCAACGGCCTGGGCGCGGGTGCTAATCCTGAAGTCGGCCGCAAGGCCGCGCTGGAAGACGCCGACAAGATCATCGAAGCTCTCGAAGGCGCAGATATGGTCTTCGTCACCACAGGTCTTGGCGGCGGAACCGGAACCGGGGCGGCTCCGATCATCGCCTCGCTTGCCAGCGAAATGGGAGCTTTGACAGTTGCTGTAGTGACAAAGCCATTCGCCTTCGAAGGCAAGCGTCGTCAGAACCAGGCTGAGCGTGGCTTGCAGGAGCTCATAGACTCGGTTGATACGACCATCGTCATCCCTAACGAAAAATTGCTTGCAGTCGCTAAAGACGCGGGCTTCTTCGAATCCTTCCGCGTGGCCGATGACATTCTGCGCCAGGCGGTTCAGGGCATCTCCGACATCATTACCATTCCCGGCATCATCAACCGCGACTTCGCTGATGTGAAGACCATCATGGCTGGCATGGGCTACGCGGTGATGGGCACTGCGACCGCGCGCGGTGAGAACCGCGCAACAGCAGCCGCCCAGGCGGCGATCGCTTCACCGCTGTTGGAAGCTGGAGCCATCGACGGTGCTCGCGGCATCCTCATCAACGTGACCGGTTCCAGCTCGCTGCGACTGGCTGAGGTGAACGAGGCCTCCACAATTATTCAGAGCGCCGCGCATGAAGACGCTAACATCATCTTCGGTGCAGTGCTCGACGAAAAGATGAAAGACGAGGTCAAGATCACTGTGATCGCGACGGGCTTCAAAGAAACAATTCGCAACCGCGATCGTGCTCATGTGACGGTTGGCTCCGTGCTGAGTCACCGTCCCTCTTCGACTTCTACCTACCAGGTAGGTCCGATGAGCGAGTCTGAGTCGAATGCCTCAACCACAAGCATGGCTGCCGATCCACGCATCGGCGAGCGGCCGCGCAATGCCGGTTATGCTCCCGATTCCGTGGACGACATGGAGCTTGGTTCCGAGGTCGTCCGCCACGCGGAAGTGGTGGAAGAGGGAGACGGCGCTAGGAAGTACGCAATGGAAGCGGAGTCCAAATACGCAGCGGCGGTCAAAGGAACAAATGCCGTTTCCGAAGAGCCACCGACCATCGATAACGTTGCCAGCAGCATGAACATCACTTACGAGGCAAGCGACCTGGAGATTCCGGCGTTTCTGCGAAAGCGGGGAGGAAGCTAGCGCGAAGTTCCCAAGACCTCAAATCTTGTGGCGTTCCGGCCTTGCCCGCGAAACAACTGCGGTGGGAGCGCCGCAAGGTATTTTAGAGCATCGTTTCCAGCCGCCCGTAGCTGGCTTCCATGCCCTTTTCCATGCCGCTTGCGAGCATAGCCGCCCGTGTCTCCGCATTGCGAAGGGTCATGCGCATGGTCATCAGAGTACCCGTTCCATTGGCCTCAAACGTAGTTTCTATATGGTTGTCAGGCGTTGGGTCGGGCAGGTGCATTCGTTCCACGTGAACGATCCGGCTGTAAGGCTCCAGCTCCAGGTACTCACCGGTGAGATAGAAGCCTTGGCCCTTGCCATTGACCCATTCATAGCGAATCTTGCCGCCCGGCTTCGGCTCACTGATCCTGAAATCCGAAGTTGAGGCGTGCGATTCCTCGTTTCTTGCCACTTGAGAGCAGGGTTAAAGTAAGGGCCTCAGCTCAGGTAGCTACGGCAGACTCCAACTTCGGCGAAGTTGGAATTTGCCAGCTTAAGATTTTGTCGAGCAATGGGTTTCGTGTTTGTAACCCTCCCCAACTTCGAGACAGGTGCAAG
>Ga0306923_10000074_pt1 | contig 60978 bp, 51 predicted proteins | sample sta12Can44000108_FD_203841 | JGI IMG/M metagenome (GOLD analysis project Ga0306923, IMG submission 203841) | Lab enrichment of tropical soil microbial communities from Luquillo Experimental Forest, Puerto Rico - statanox.12C.anox.44.000.108 (v2)... | ecosystem: Environmental > Terrestrial >... | reverse complement strand
CTTTGCCGAATCGCCAAGACGATCGAGTGATTGAACTCCACCAAGATTATGACCGTCAGGATCAAACCGAAGGTATCCTTCAATGCACCGGTCTCCATGGATCCTATACCAGACATCAAATCGTCGAATAAGGTGATCGTCGCCAGGATTAGCGAATAAACGATAACCAATGAAATAATGACCACTATAATACCCAAAATAATTTGCTCAAACCACTCGTATAATGTACGGCCTTTGGTCTGCTACCGGAACACGTCGACTAGAAACAAGGAACCCCCTTTTGGCCAAGTTACGGCGAGTAAGTTTGGTCCAGGTGGGCAGTGTGCCATGCTTATCCGATGGTGCAAAATCACGTGCTAATGGGTATTTAAAACCGAGTGTGAAGGCAGCCGGTCATCCTCGCTCTCCACCGATCTCGTGGACGGCGACCGCAGTTCATATCGCGCTTGGAGGTAGAAATGCCGAAGACTTATTTGAAGCGTCAGACAGCGCAGGCGCGGGCCTATTCGCAAGCAGTCGTCAGCGACGGCGGAAAAGTTGTTTGGTTGGCCGGTCAGGTCGCGGCCGAGGATACGTCAGGCAAGTCGCTCGCCGGAGATTTTGACGGCCAGGTGCACGAGGTGTTCTCCCGATTGGGGAAAACGCTCGACGATGTTGGCGGCGCGCTCGCCGATATGGTGACGATGACCGTCTTCATCACCGATGCGCGGTTCGGCGACCGCTTTACGCAGCTGCGCAAGGAGATCTTCGGCGACAATTTCCCGGCGAGCGCTCTGATCACCGTCGCCGGGCTCGCACGCCCGGAATTGCTCGTCGAAGTTCAGGGTGTCGCAGTGATCGGTTGAGCGAGATGATGCATGATTCGTGATGACCTTGTGCAGTGCGCTTCGCGCGCTCTTTTCGTGATGTATTTTGAGCGACCGCGGGACGTGATAGGTTAGCTTTTGAACAGATCAGGAGGGAGGCGGTCTGATGCGCGCCATGGACGTCATGACGACCAACGTAATCACAGTCGAGCCCAACACCTCGGTGCAGGAGCTGGCGACGCTCCTTTCCGAACGCGGCATCAGCGGGGTCCCGGTCGTCGACAAGGACAACCGTCTGATCGGGGTCGTCACCGAGGGCGACCTGCTCCATCGTGCCGAAACCGGAACGGAACGGCGGACCCAGCGCCGGCGCTCGCGCTGGCTCGACACGTTCGCCTCTGATCAGGAGGCGGCTCGCGACTATGTCAAAGCACACGGCCGCGTAGTGCGCGAGATTATGACGCGCGACGTCATCTCGGCCAGCGACACGACCGAACTCGCCGATATCGCGACCTTACTCGAGACAAAGCGAATCAAGCGCGTGCCGGTCCTTCGCGACGGCAAACTCGTCGGCATCGTCAGCCGGGCGAACCTCGTGCGGGCCTTGGCGATGACGAAGAGCGAACCGGCGATCGAAGCCGATAGCGACGACCATACGATCCGTCAAAAGCTGATCACCGAATTGACGGGACAAGAGTGGGTTCACATGTGGGCAGCAGACATCATCGTCAGGGACCGGGTCGTGCATCTCTGGTTCTCCGACGACCGGTCCGAAGAGGAGAGGCAGGCGGTGCGCGTCGCCGCCGAGAACATCCCCGGGGTCCGCCAGGTCGAAGAGCACATCGTACCCGCACCGGTATTCCCTTCGTTTTGACGTGCTGCCCACATGACCGGGCGTTCGACCCAGAACGCCCGGTCCCTCTGCCGCCTGCTTAGTAGCGGCGCTGCGCGCAGCGTAGAAAATTAATTAGGATCGCCGCCAGGAGCCCTTCCTTGGCGTTCCAATCTTCCAATGCGACATCGAGGTCGGGGCGGTCTTCGGTCACCACCTCGTGGTACTCGGCGCTGGGCATCAAGCGATGGGCGACCTGGCCCGGCTCGCGCGGATGAGTCCGATCATTGCCGGGGATGATGCAGGCGGGCATGGTCATTGAGCGCAGCTCGTCCGGGCTGATGCCGATGACCGGATGGTTCGCTCCCTCGTTGAAGCTTCGGCGCCAGACGTTCATCACCCCGATGAAGCGCTCGGCATCCATCGACAGCAGCCGCGCCCGGTTGGCCGGATTGTTGGCGATAAGCTCGGCGAAATGTTCGGTGCGGCAAACCGCTTCCATGCCACCCCGTTGCGCGGCTTCGATGAACTGAGTGTAGTAGTTCTGGACCAGGCGCCCGGCGGCAAAGGCGCCGCCGGTGACCCGCCACAACAAGAGCCCGCGCACATCGGCGGGATGACGCAACGCCGCCAGCAGAGCCAGCCGACAGCCTGACGAGCTGCCGCCGATGAAGGCCGGAGCAGCGTCGAGCTGCTGCAGCAGCTCGTGAAGGTCGGCGGCCCACACCTCGTTTTCGGAGTTCCCGCCGTCGAAAGAAATGTCGGAGGCGCCGCAATTGCGGCGGTCGTAGACCAGCACGCGATTGCCCGCCTCGGCGATCTTTTGTCCGAGCGGCTTTACCCCGACCAGACCGCGGCGCCCACCGGGCTGGAGCGCCACCCACGGGCCGCGGTCCCCGAGCACCTCGTGATTGATTGTAACGCCACGGACAGTCGTGATCGGCATGGCTCTCCTCCTCCATGGTCGAGATTGCGTAATTATGCGATCCTAACCGACATTGAGCGGGTGCGGCGAGGAATTGGGGTGGCGACGGAATGATACGCGAAGAGTTGATTTTCGTAGCGACCTGCGACATCTCGGGCCTCGTGCGCGGCAAGGGGTTCCCGGCCCGCGAGCTGCCGCTCCGCCTCAAGAAGGGTGTCGGGTGGACCGGCAGCAATTTGATGATGTCGCCGTTCGGACCGATCTGGGACACGCCTTTCGGCACCGCCGGGGATTTCATGATCGTGCCCGACCCTGCCGTTGAAGTGCGGGTCGATTTTGCCGACGGCTCGGCGATCGAGCATTTCTTTTTGGGCGACATCTGCAATACCGACGGCAGCAGTTGGGAATGCTGCCCCCGCGATTTCCTGCGCCGCGCAGAGCGCGAGCTCGAGCAGGTGGGGGGCCTCGGCTTGGTCGCCGCGTTCGAGCAGGAGTTCCTCTACACCGGCACTTCCGACCGTCCGGGTGATGCCTATGCCCTCGGCGCCTTCCGCCGCCAGGGCACCTTTGGCGAGAGTTTCATCGCGGCCTTGCGGGCGGCTGGGGTGGTCCCGGATACCTTTCTCGCCGAGTACGGCCCGCGCCAATTCGAGGTGACTGTGATGCCGCGGCCGGCCTTGACCGCGGCCGATCACGCGGCGATCACCCGCGAGATGGCGCGCGCCGCCGCACAGCGGCTCGGGCATCGCGTGATCTTCTCGCCCAAACCCGACCCCGAGCTCGTCGGCAATGGTGTGCACATTCATATGAGCCTCGTTGACATGGCGGGCCGGCCGGCGACCCACGCGCCCGGCGAGCCAATGGATCTCAGCAAGCCGGCGCAGCATTTCTTGGCCGGCGTGCTGCACCACATGCCGGCGATCTGCGCAATCACCGCACCCTCGCCGGTCTCTTACCTGCGCCTCGTGCCCAATGCCTGGGCGCCGACGGTGATCGATCTGGTGCGGCAGGACCGCGGCGCCAGCCTTCGTATCTGCCCGGTCTTCGCGGCCGCGACACCGGACGAGGTGACGCGCCAGTTCCATGTCGAATTCCGCGTTACCGACGCCTCGGCCAGCCCGTATCTCGCCTTGGGCGCGGTGATTTTTGCCGGGGCCGACGGGATCCGCCGGGCGTTGCCACTGGCGGCCACGGGCGGCATTCCGGCGTCGCTTCCGCGGTCATTGCCCGACGCGCTCGACCGGCTCGCCGCCAGCGAGACGATCGCCGGCTGGTTCGGCCCGACTCATTTCGACGCCTATCTGCGCTTCAAGCGGGTCGAGGCGGAAAAGTTGGCGGGGCTCTCGCACCCGGAACTTTGCGCCCGTTACGCCGAGGTCTACTGAGCGCGATGGCCAAGGAAGCATTGTTCGACCCCGGCGACCCCGACCCGGTGACCTTCGACAACGAGGCCGGTAGCTCGGACTTTTTTCTCACCTGCGACCATGCCGGTCGCGCCATTCCCCGCCGGCTCGACAGGCTCGGCTTGCCGGAGCGCGAGAGCCGGCGCCACATCGCCTGGGACATCGGCATCGGCGCGGTCGGAAAACAGCTATCGCAGTTATTGGACGCAGCGGTCATCCTGCAGACCTATTCACGCCTGGTGATCGACTGCAACCGAGACCCCACTGTGCCGAGCTCGATCCCCGAGATCAGTGAAACGACTAAGATCCCCGGCAATCGAGGCTTGACCGAAGCGGCGCGCACCGCGCGGATCGACGCAATATTCCGCCCCTATCACGACACGATCGCGGCGGCGCTCGACCGGCGTGCTGCGGCGGGCCGCGCCTCGGTGCTAGTGGCACTGCATAGCTTCACCCCGGTCTTCAAGGGCGCGGCTCGTCCGTGGCATGCCGCGGTGCTGTACAATCGTGACCCGCGCCTTGCGCATTCTCTGTTCACCTTGTTGAGCGCCGAAGAAGGTCTCGTCGTCGGCGAGAACGAGCCCTATCGGGTTAGCGATCTGACCGACTATACCGTTCCCGTGCATGGCGAACGCCGTGGTCTGCCGCACGTCGAGATCGAGATCCGTCAGGACCAAATCGCCGACCCGGCGGGCCAGGCTGCGTGGGCCGAGCGTCTGGCGCGCCTGCTGCCGGCTGCGTACAGCGAGTTTTTCCGCCGATGATCGCACTGAGCCGCGACGTTCCGATCGACCCGGCCCATGCGGCGCTGTTGATTGTCGACGTCCAGAATTACTGCGCGCATCCCGACGGCGCCGGCGCGCACACCCTCGACGCGCAGCGGCGCCATTATCTGTTCGGCAGCCTGCGCGAAATCGTGATCCCGAAGCTGCAGCTTCTGCAGTCGGCCTGCCGCCGCGCGCGTATCGAGGTCGTCTACGCGGCAGTCGAAAACATGACCCGGGACGGCCGTGACCGCAGCCTCGACTACAAGATCTCGGGGATCGACGTGCCGCGCGGATCTTGGGACGCGCAGGTGCTAGCTGAAATCGCACCGTCAGAGGACGAAATGGTCTTCCGCAAGACGTCGAGCAGCGCCTTCATATCGACCAACATTGATTTCGTCTTGCGCAATCTCGGCGTGCGCTCGCTGATCGTCGCCGGAATGATGACCGACCAGTGCGTCGAGAGCGCAGTGCGCGACGCCTGCGATCTCGGCTATCTTGTCACCCTCGTGACCGACGCCTGTACCACCGATAGCGCGGAGCGCCACGAGCAGTCGCTCCTCGGCATTCGCGGCTATTGCCCCAGCGAACCACCGAGGCACTGTTGGCCGAAATCGCAGCGTTGACCGGGTCGCCTTGACCCGCCGGCTGGCGCGGTCCCACCCGGACTAGCGCTCTACGCGCCGGGTCAGGCCAGCTCTTTTATGTGTGTGGCCCGCATCAGTCGCAGCGATTCGGGATCGTTCATCACCGAAAGCTGCGGATTCTTTAGAAAGTCCTCGTACTCTCGGGCCATCGCCGGCGAGACGACCTCGATCATCAGCCGGTTTTCGAGCCAGAATTCGATGTCGTGAAAGAACAGCTTTTGCCCCTGCATGCCGCGGCCTCGCGAATTGGAGCTCGCCATTGGCCGGGTTGACGCGGAATACCGCAATATCGTCGGTATTCTGGTTGGCGGCGTACAGAAAGCTTCCCGATGGATCCAGGTTCATCCCTCGAGGCCACTCCCCGCGTGTCGACTCCCAACCAATAACGTTAAGTTCGCCGGTTTCCGGCTCGATTCGGAACATCGCGACACTATTATGACCGCGATTGGTCGTGTAGAGAAACCGCCCGTTTGGGTGGATGCGAATTTCACCAGTCTTGTTGGCGCCGGTAAAATCGGCAGGCAGCGTCGAGATCGTCTGCTCCCAAATGAATGCCGCGCGTACCCGATCATAGTCGAAAACGGTAACCGAGAAGGCCAGCTCGGAGAGGACGTAGGCGTGCTGTCGGTCGGGGTGGAAGGACATGTGCCGCGGCCCGGAACCGGACGCGATCGGCGCGAACGGCACCGTGTTTGGGACCAGCTTGCCGGTGCCGGAATCAAGGTTCCACACATTATCCTTGTCAGCGCCGAGGTCTACGCCGAAGACATGATTGCCATCGAGGTCCGTTAGGATCTGGTGCGCGTGCGGTCCTTCCTGGCGGTCGGGATCGGCTCCGGTTCCGTTGCCGATGCTCGCGAAGTTGTCCGTCATGAGACCTATCGAACCGTCACCATTGATGCGGAATACCTGAAAGTCGCCGCTGGTATAGCTGCCGGGCGCGGTGCCGGGAAATGTGTAGGTCCCGACATAGACGAACCGCGCCATAGCAGCGGATTGGCCGCCAAATCGGCCGGATAATTGGCCTGCGAATGTTGGACGCGCGGGAGTAGCTACAGCGGTCGTGCCGAATAACGGCATAACTTGACGACGAGTGAGGGATGCGCGCGCCTTGTCGCTACCTGTCCAATCCTTCGACCGAAACGTGACTTGCTCCCCTTATATGGTCACTCCCCAGCGGCGAGCATTTGGAAGCCGGGGCAATGCAGTGCGAGGGCATTGACTGCTTCTCCGCAAAGGAGAAGCGGGAAGGATCGGAGCGAGGGGCAGGGGATGCCGAGCCTTCGTCCAGCAGCCCCCTCACCTCCCCACGCCCTCGGAGCCTGGCTATTGCGGTGCGATCGGCGCCGGCGCCGGAACACAAGCGTCGGGATTCCTATCACAAGGCGCTGGCGCGCCCATGATGACGTAATACTTCGTCGGCAGATGCGGGTTGCTCAGGTCTTTCTGCTGTTTGGTAAAGATCAGCTGACACCAGCTCATGAGGACATCCGGGTTCGAATTGCCAGTGCAATCGATAAACTGCTGGTTAATTATTGGTATTTGCTTTGCGTTTGGCCAATTTTCCTGTCCTTCGACTGGTGTCGGAAAGTCGGTCGGAAACCCCTTGAGTTTGAATGTGTAAGACCGGTTTTTGCTGTCCGTCAGCGTTATCCGACAATTCTCGACGCTGTTCGACTCGTTTTTGATCCTTCGGGAACGACAAAGGTCGTGTAATACGAGACCGTGTCGCTGTTGGGAGCCGTAACGCAGCGGCCGTACTTGTCAAAGGTGATGCCGCCGGCATAGCCCGATTCATAGCCGAACGTGAACAGGACCTCCGGCGTGACGTGATCCTGGTTCGGCAGATCTTGCGGGGCGCCGATTGCGACGATCAGCCCGGTGCCGTCCGTCTGCATGTTGCCCACCGCGTCTTCGACCGAATAGGCATAGGTGTAGGGCGCATTCATATAGTCCTCGCCGTGGACGAGTGCCACGTAGGGGTCAAATTGCCCGTAATCGGGTTTTGTCGTATCCGACCATTGGCCATTTTGGCCGTTTAGGACATTGAACCAATACTGCAGCTGGTCGTATTCCGTTTTGACGTTCGCGTAGTAGGGCGTCTTTGTCGGGTCAGTGTAGCCGTCCGTCTGCTCCAGTAGGTTGACGTTGGCCTGGCACTGCGAGTCGGCATTGAACGGACCCCAGCCGTAGACGTGTGCCAGCAGCACCGCTTCGGTGCGCCAGGTACGGCACCGCGCCAGGCTGCGCCAGCACGGCCGCACGACCCCGACGTCGCCGACCCCGCGCATCCCTCCGCGGCCCAGGCGGTGGGCGGCAGCGGCAGCCGCGCTCGTCAATCTGCAGGACGAATACCGCGCCTGGCTGGACAACCTCCCGCCCAATCTCGAAGGATCAAGGCTGGCGGAGAAGCGGCAAGCGATTGCCGATCTCGACCTCGAGGAGCTGCAGACGATCGACCCGCCGCGCGGCTACGGCCGCGACTGACACAGCAGGTTCTCGACCGGCACGACCCAATCACCATGGCCATATTGCTGAACTTGACGCACGCAACTAACAGCAGTTGAGAGACACAGGACTTGCGAGGGTGAACAAGCGTGATGGCATCGTCGGTCAACCGACGGATCGAGGGACACCTGTCACGGGTCATGGGGCAACGCGACCCCGCGGGCTTGATCAGACCTCGATCCACGGAACCCATCAGGGCCTGCGGTTTTGCACCGCGCCTCCAGGCCGTACACATGACTGCAATTGGTCTTCGATGCAGACACGTGAAAAAATCCTTGCCAGCCGGGGGCCATCCACACATGACCCGTGCCTTGAGCCCACGGACTTTGATCCGTGGGCATCCAGTCTTTGAACTTGACCAACATAAGATGTGGGTGCCCGGATCACCGCCGGGACGGCCCGCCAGGGCCGGCCCGCCCCGGGGGCGGACACGGGGGTCAGTGCTCACACAGCTGGTATCAGGTACGGTCTCATTCGGCAGCTATGTTGGGAATGTCCGGATGCTCAGCTGCGACGAGTTCGCGTTTGTGCGATAGCCTCTTTATTCTTTCCCGCAAGGTCTGGAACGAGACATATAGACCTGGGATCACAAAAATCCCGAGAAAGCTGGCAGCGACCATGCCGCCAAAGACCGCGGTGCCGACGGCTCTGATCGTCGCCGCACCGGCGCCGGTTGCGATAACGAGAGGCACCAGTCCGGCAATGAACGCGAACGATGTCATCATCACGGCGCGGAACCGCAATCTCGCCGCTTCGATCGCGGCGGCGACGATTTCCTGTCCCTGCCGGCGCTGATCCATCGCAAATTCGATGATCAGGATGGCATTCTTGGCGGCGAGGGCGATCAACACGACAATGCCGATCTGCGCATAGAGGTCGTTGTCGAGCCCCGACAGTTTGATGGCCGCCATTGCCCCGAACAGGCCGACGACGACCGACAGCAGCGCGGCAACCGGGATCGTCCAGCTCTCGTACAACCCGACAAGGAACAAATAGGCGAAGACGAACGCCAACCCGAGAATGTAGCCGGTTTGCCCTGCTGCCGCCTTCTCCTGCAATGCTGTGCCGGTCCACTCGTACGCGAAACCGGGCGGCAAGGTGCTGGCAGCAACGGCCTGCATTGCCGCGATCGCTTCGCCCGACGAGTAGCCGGGAGCCGGCCCGCCATTGACCGTCACCGAACGCAAATTGTTGTAGCGAACGATCGATGATGGAGCAGTGATCAGCTGGACGTCAGCGACGGCACGCAGCGGAACGAGGTCCCCCTGTGCCGTTCGTACCCGCACGCGGAAGATGTCGTCTACTCCCTTTCGGTCGGCCGCGTCCGCCTGGACCTTGACCTGCCAGGTGCGGCCAAAGCGATTGAAGTCGTTGACGTAAGCGCCTCCCATCGTCGTCTGTAATGCGCTGAAGATGTCGTCGATCGACACCCCCAGGGTCTCGGCGCGTTCGCGGTCGAGTTTCAGATAGACCTGCGGGGTCTCGGCTCCATAGGTCGTGTAGACATTGGCGAGCGCCGGGTTCTGGTTGGCGGCAATGACGAGGCCGTCCGACACGGCCGCGAGATCTTCCGGTGTCGCACCGGAGAGGGTTTGCAGCTGCAATTCGAACCCGGCGGCGTTGCCGAGACCTAGAATCGGAGGCAGATTGAAGGCGACGACATTGGCGGCGGCGATTTGCCGGAATAAGGCATTGACCTCGGTCAGCGCCGAGAACACCGACAGTGACTCGTCGGTTCGTTCCTCAAAGGGCTTCAATCCGACTACAGCGACGGCCTTGTTCGGCAGGGAAAGGCCATCGATCAGGCTAAAGCCGGCGACCGTCAGCAGGTTTTGCGTCCAGGGCCGGTCCTGGATCATTTTCTCGACTTGTGCCAGAACCTTGGTCGTGCGGTTCAGCGAGGCGGCATCCGGGAGCTGGATTTCGACAAAAAAGGCCCCCTGATCTTCTTCAGGAAGGAAGCCCCTGGGCACGACTTTTGCGAGCCAACCGGCCCCCAGTGCGAAGGCGATCACCAGCGCCGCAGTAATCAGCACGCGCCGCGCCAGCGGCCCCGCCACGGCCGCATACCCGTCGCGGCTCCGATCGATTACGCGTTGAGAAAAGGCGATCAGTCCGCGCCGGCGGCCGCGGTGTCTGAGCAGCACAGCGCACAACGCCGGCGAGAGGCTGAGCGCGTTGATCGCCGAAATCAGCATCGATACCGACACGGCGACGGCAAATTGTTGATAAAGCTGGCCGGTGATGCCGGGGATGAAAGCGGTCGGCACGAATACCGAGAGCAGCACGAGCGTGATCGCAATAATCGGTGCGGTGACCTGCGACATCGCCTTTTCCGCCGCCTGGGCGGGGGTCAAATGTGGTTCGCTCTCGAGGATGTGCTCGACCGCCTCGACGACGACGATCGCATCGTCGACGACGATGCCGATCGCCAGAACCAGTGCTAGCAGCGATATGGTATTGGCCGAGAAGCCGAGCGCCAACATCACCGCAAATGTGCCGACGAGGGCAACGGGCACGGCAATGATCGGGATCAACGTGGCCCGCAGGCTGCCGAGAAAGATGAAAACGACGATGCTGACGAGCACGAAGGCTTCGAGCAATGTCTTCTGAACCTTGTGGATCATGGCCTCGACAAAGACCGTCGTGTCGTACATCACGTCATAGGCGACATCCTCGGGGAGACTGGGCTCGAGCTCTTTCAGCGCCTTCTTGACACCGGCGGCCACGGCCACGGCATTGGCCCCGGGCGATTGGTTGATTGCGATCCCTTCGCCGGGTCGTCCATTATAGCGAACGAGAGCGTCGGCCGACTTCGAGCCGAGCTCGGCCCGCGCGATGTCCTTGATGCGGACGACCCCGCCGTCGGGGGTCGCGCGGACGACAATATTGTTGAATTCCTCAACAGTGGTCAGCCGCCCTTGTGTGGTTATGTTCAGCTGAAATTCGACCTCGGGGACGAGAGGCGCCGCGCCGACGCGGCCGACGGCGGCTTGGGTGTTCTGAGAGTTGATCGCCTTGACGACGTCGGCGGGGGTAATGTCGAGGCTGGCCATGCGGTCGAGGTTCAGCCAGATCCGCATCGAGTATTCGAGATCGCCCCATTGGGCCGCGTCGCCCACACCCGGTACCCGTTTCAAGGTGTCCACAATATTTATTTTGGCGTAGTTCGACAGAAACAGAGCGTCGCGGGTTCCTTTTGGAGAATAGATCGCAACGATCTGCAATAACGATGTCGACTGTTTACGGGTGGTGACGCCATTGCGCTGCACCTCGGGCGGCAGTAGCGCCAGCGCCTGGTTGACGCGGTTGGTGACATTGATCGTATCGAGGTCGGGGTCGCTTCCGACCTGGAAGGTTACGGTGAGAGCATAACTGCCGTCGCCGCCGGAGGTGGACCTCATATAGATCATCCGGTCGACGCCATTGACCTGAGCTTCGATGACCTGGGCGACGCTCTCTTCCACAGCTGCGGCGGACGCGCCTGGATACAAGGTGCTGACCGTGACTTGCGGCGGCACAATGTCGGGAAACTGCGCGACCGGAAGCGCGCCGAGCGCGATTACACCGGCGATCACAATGACGACGGCGATGACGATCGCCAGCCGCGGACGATGGATGAAGACGGAGGAAATCATCGTCGCATCCTCGGTCAACCGGCCGGCGGCGATTCGAGCTGAGGCGCGACGGTTATGCCCGCCCGGATGCGCTGTTGCCCCTGAACCACGACGCGCTCACCCGGCTCTATCCCTTCATCGACGACCGCGAGCCCGTCGCGGACGGTGCCGATACGGACGCGGCGTTGTTCCACCTTGTCGTCCTGGCCGACGACAAACACGTACGAACCGGTTTGATCGACGGCCGTCGCGGATTGCGGGATCACGACGACCTTGTCGCCGCCCTTCTCCTCTATGATTACGCGAACCGTCTGCCCGCTGGTGAGAATGTCGTCGGGATTGGGGAACATCGCCCGGACCGTCTGCCCATCGGTTCGTGGGTTGACTTGGACATCAAGAAAATCGATACGCCCCTTCTCGCTGTAGAGCGAGCCGTCGGCCAGTCTGACGCGGGCTCGTACCTTCCCGGTCGGGTCAGATTCGCGCGCTTCGAGCAACTCGCGCTGCGTTTCGGAGAACAGCACCTGCATCGGATCGTCTTTGACGACCGTCGCGAGCACGCCGCTGTCGGGCCCGATCAAATTGCCGGGCGAAACCGCCGCGCGTCCGATCCGACCGCTGATCGGCGTCTTGATTTCGGTGTAGGAGAGCTGGATCTGCGCGTCGCGCAGGTTCGCCTCGGCCTCCATGACCGCGGCCTTGGCTTGCGCTTGCTCCGCCCTGCGCTCGTCCACCTTCGCGAGCTCGATATTGCCTCTAGGCGCAAGCTCGACCGCGCGCCGCAATTGTTGATCGGCGTTGACAAGCCTCGCCTGGGCAGAGGCCAGCTGCGCCTTGCGCTGGTCAACGGCGGTTTCGAACGGCTCTTTTTCGATCGTGAAGACGACCTGCCCTTCTTTGACATCGTCGCCGTCCTTGAACAGGCGAGGGCCGAGAAAACCGGGTACGCGCGCTCGCAGATCGACCTTTTCGAGCGCCTCGGCGCGGCCGACGAATTCGGCCTGTTTGGTCATCGACCTTAGCTCGGCCGGGTGGACCAGCACCGCGGGCGGCGGAGCAGCCTGCTGAGCCTCGGCCGAAACACCGCCAAGGATCACAAGCGCCGAGGCAAAGCCGAAAGGAGAAAAGCCGGGCCTCATCACACGCCCCTCTGTTTGTCGACCACTGGAGCTTACCCCGTGCGCCTCACGCGGCTCGCCGACAGCTAGTGCACAGATTCATTCAGGTGATTCAGTTTCCCCTTGTTCGTTCGTGCCCGGACTTGTTCCGGGCACCCACGGAAACCGAGAGGGCAGCTGGTGGCCCGAGGATGGCCGGGTCAAAGCCCGGCCACGAACGAATTGGTAAATCGTCTGTCTGGGTCGGAACACTAGACCGTCCGGCCGGCCGAAGCGCCACGAAAAGCGAATAGGGCACACGAAAACCGCACTTATTTGGGATCAGCCGAGTACGCACGATCAAACCGGCCGACGTCCAAGGCCCCGAAGGCGGCCCGCCCTTGGGCTATCCTGCGAGGGTGAAGCGCCTCTCCCGCAGCACCTCCGACGGATAAACGCCGTATTTGCGCCGGAACGACTGGGCGAACCGGGTCGGGCTGCTGAAGCCGTGCTCGGTAGCGATCCGGGCCAGTGACTGCCTCTGGCCGGGCGCAGCATCTCGGTTCGCGCCTGTTCCAACCGGGCCTGCGTTTGGTCGCCGACTGACACGCCGCTTATTCCGTTCGCGAGTACAGACGGTCGGTATCATCTTCAGTACCAGCTCCTGATCACCAATGCTAGGGCGGTGGACGTCGTCATTACCGACGGCGATGTACTTGATCCCGACAAGCCGGCTGGGAACAATCGCTCGCTTAGCGCCGAGGGGGTCGACATCGGGTTCCGGCTCGGCTGCTGCGGTTAGGGGCGACCAAGACAGCGCGACTGCAGTGGCTGATGGGCCGAGGTGAAGTATCGGAGGTCATCGGGGTTCCTCTCCTAAGCTGAAAGTTGTCAGACCTTCGATGCTCGGGATCGGACGCCCCGACCGTCACGCGCCTACTGCGCCTCACCTCGTCGATAAATGCGCCGACCACGACGCGTGCTCCCTCAAGCCGGCAGTCATAGCTGTCACAACTGGATCAATCTGCCTGCGCACGCCGACTCACGGCGGGCTTTAAGCCTAGGAGTTCGAGAAAGACGGCCGCGAGCGGAAGGTGCGCGTCGAAGGCCAGCGGGCCTTCGACGACACTACCCAGATACTCAATGCGGCGGTCGCCGGGTTGGGCATCGCCCTTATTGTTTGTCGGAAAAAGCACCTGGCGCCAGCCCAGCTCGCCGGCCGTTTCGAGCGGGTACGGCGAGGACTGGTGCAACCGACGTCACCGGGACAGGTTGAAGCCGAACACATCGTTCCTCGCCGGCATCAGATCGCGCTTTACGCCGGCGACCGTTCGGTCGATGGTCACGGTAGCGCCGTCGGGCACCACGTCGGCATCAGCCTCGGACAAGCGGCCCTCGAGCAGCTGTGTGTCGAACACGAACGGCAGCCCGGTCGCCACGGGCGGCGGACGGTCCGTCACCTCGAAGTGCAGGTGCGGCGCGGCGCTGTTCCCGGAGCTGCCAAGACGGCCGATCAGCTCCCCCGCCCTCAGGGCGGCACCCTGGCGCACCCCGGCCGGGATCGTGCCGGGCTTGAGGTGCGCGTATTGCACGTAGCGCCCGCCGCCGATGTCCTCGATGATATGGTTGCCGGGCGCGTTCGCGGGACCGAATGGGCCGCCTTCAATCGTTGGCGGGTGCTGCTGGTCTGGCATGCCGTCCACTACCTCGACGGCCACGCCATCCGCGACGGCCAGGACCGGCGTGCCGTAGCCCAACCAGGAGCTTAGAGCCTGGGGCGGACCGTTGCAGCAGGAATTGTTCGGCCCGATCTGCATGAAGTCGATAGCGAAATGCTCCGGCGTCTCCAGGTCGCCGTTGATCCCGTAGATAGCGTCGCGGTGGTACTCCGCGGTGGTGCAGCAGCCGTTAACAGCGGTCCAGCCATGCCCGACCAGCGGCGGATGCACGACGGCCAAGGGTACGCAGCCCACGGGCACAGGGGTGGTCAGTCGGCGGACGCCCGGTTCGCCGGCGGGGATGGCGAAGGTGATGGCGTGGGCGAGCAGTTGTGGAATCTGGCCGGGGTCCGTGTAGGTCACATCGAACAGCATCAGCCCTCCGCGTCTGCCCGGCACTTGCGTGAAGAACTTCGGTTGTCCCGGCGCGAGATCACCCCGTTCGGCCGCCGGAAGGGGGAAGTCCAAGACCTTGCCGGTGACGTCGTTGCCCTCTAAGTCCACCTCGATGTTGCGGCCGGTCGGGGCGAAGTCGGCCAACGGGTCGACCGCCACGACGTCGAGGATATCGGCCGGCTTTGCTCGCGTGTTGGTCACCTGCGCCACATAGGCGAGGTGGATGAGCCCATCTGTCGCGGGCACCGGCTCGATCGAGGGCTGTAACACCCGCAGCAAAACCGGCGTGGCGGTGGCCGGCGGCTGTGGCGCATCCCGCAAGGCGGCGGCGCACCGCTCTCCCTCGGTTTGCATGTCCTCCCCGGCCGCCCACGCCTGGGATGCGGCGATCGAGGATGCGGCCGCCAGCAGGGCGACCATACAGGCGAAACGACAGATCAGTAATCGTCCCATTTTGATCCCTCCCGTTTCGGGCCCCGACTTCATCGGGACTCCGGTCGAGACGGTGAACGTGGTTTGGACTGCCATCGACGTCTCCTCTGTTAGTGCCGGCGCGGGGTCTACCCCGTGCGGCCGCTCACCAGCGATGTTCGGAGTAAGGATCCGAACGACCGCGGCTTGCCGACAGCTAACCCGTCGGTCCCCGGCGGTGCGCTACGAAAAGCGAATCGGGGAAACGAAAAACGCACATATTTGCGATCAGCCCGGCGCGCGCGGCAAACCGCTGGCGCAAGGGACCCGAACCCGCCCGGCGGTCGTACTACCTGGCGAGGGTGAGGCGCCTCTCCCGCAGCATTTCCGACGGATATATGCCGTATTTCTGCCGGAACGACTGGGCGAACCGGGTAGGACTGCTAAAGCCGTACTCAGCGGCGATCCGAGCCAGCGAATCCGTCCGTCCGGCGCGCAGCATCTCCGTTCGTGCCTGTTCCAGCCGGGCCTGGTGCAACACCCGCATCGGGGCGGTGCCGCGGAAACGCTGAAACGCGATTTGCAGCGCGCGAACGCTGCAGCCAGCGGCCTCGGCGATCTCCACGATGCTCAGCGGCAGGCTGGCATTGGCCCGCATGAACGCTTCGGCCCGGCGCACATTACCCGGAGCAGCGGCCGTCTTCTGCCGTCCGATCCGTTCGGTGTAGTTATGCGGCAGCCCGAGCAACAGACAGAGCGCCAGGTTCTCCTCGAAGCTGCGGACCGCGATGTCGTTGGCCAACAGTGTATCGGAGTGCTCGAGCTCGGCGAACAGGTAGTCGAACATGCGGCGGATCGTGCCGCCGGCGCCGCGTGTCTGATCGAACATCAGCTGGAATTCGATGGATTCGACGCTCTGCCCGTCCAGCAGAGCCTCGAGCTTCCGCCGAACGAGCGCGGTTGGCAATCGAAGAAAGAGCCGGTCTTGCACGTCGCTCGCTATCACGCGGATTCCAGGCCGGACGCTATAGATAAATCCTGTCGTGGCATTGCCGGTTAGCGGTTCATCCGTTCTCGGGAGGACCAACCGGTTCGCACCCCGCTCGATTATCGAGAGCCCAAAACCATCGCTGCCGGGCGACCGCAACGTCGTCTCTGTCGCACCGTTGCCGGTGATCCGAGACGCGCGCAGCACGCCAACATTGGCGACCGACGCCGCAGTGCGGTAGTTTTTCGGTTCGATGCGAAAACGCCGTTGGTCGAGCGGTGCCCATTCTTGGGAACTGAACTCGTGCTCCGCGAGCAAGACCTTTTGACCTGGCGGGATGCTCTCCCAAATCGTCTGAGCGAACAGATGCGGGTCGGCAACTTCGATTTTCGTGAAATACCCGGGCAACAGTAGCGCTCAATACGAGCGTGACATGCCGAGCACGTGCTGGCCGATATAGGCGAGGATCAGGTTGGTCGAGATCGGTGCTGTCTGATAGAGGCGGATCTCGCGCCATTTGCGCTCGATGTCGTATTCGCGGGCAAAGGCAAAGCCGCCAAAGGTCGTCATCGTCGCCTCGGCGGCGTGCCATCCCGCCTCAGAAGCCAGGAGCTTTGCCATGTTGGCATCGGCGCCACACTCCTTACCGGCGTCGAACAATGCCGCCGCACGCCGGCAGATCATGTCGGCTGCTTCAAGCTCGGCGTAGGCTCGCGCCAACGGGAACTGCACCCCCTGGTTCTGGCCGATCGGCCGGTCGAAGACAACGCGTTCCTTGGCGTATTCGATGCCCTTGTTTAGCAGCCAGCGCCCATCGCCAATGCATTCCTGGGCGACCAGGATGCGCTCGGCATTCATCCCGTCGAGGATATAGCGGAAGCCCCTGCCCTCCTCGCCGATCAAATTTTCGGGCGGCACTTGGAGATTGTCGAAAAACACCTCGGTGGTGTTGTGGTTGATCATCGCCTCGATCGGCCGGATCTCGACCCCGTTGCCGAGGTTCTCGCGCAGATCGACGAGAAACACCGAGAGCCCGTCGGTGCGCCTTTTGACCTCGTCGACCGGGGTGGTGCGCGCCAATAGCAGCATCAGGTCGGAGTGGCGGGCGCGCGAGGTCCACACCTTCTGCCCGTTGATCACATAGTGGTTGCCCTGCTTGACCGCCCGGGTCTTGAGCTTGGTCGTGTCCGAGCCGGTCGTCGGCTCGGTCACGCCGAAGGCCTGGAGGCGCAATTCGCCCGAGGCGATCTTCGGCAGATAGCGCCGCTTCTGCTCCTCGCTGCCGTGCCGCAACAGGGTGCCCATGATGTACATCTGGGCGTGGCCCTGGCTCGCCGTGCAGCCCGACGCATTGACCTCCTCGAGGATCACAGCGGCGGCCCGCAGCGGCAGCCCCGAGCCGCCGTACTCCTCGGGGATCAGCGAGGCGAGGAATCCGGCCTGGGTCAGCTCGGTGATGAACTCCGTCGGATAGGCCTGGTCCGCCTCCAATTTGCGCCAATAGGCGCCGGGGTAGCGCTCGCAGATCTTGTGCACCGCTTCGCGCAGCTCGGGATAATCCTCGCCGAGGGCGACCATCGTCGGTAGCTCGCTCACCCTGCCCTCCTCTTTCCGTGGATTGGGCCAAGATAGCCGCGCTGCGAAAGTTTTGCACCACGGAGGGACAGAAAACGGGTGGGTATGGTGTTGCTCGGCGGCCCATCTCGATTACGATAATCACGATCCCAAAATTGCCAAACTCATATGACAGATTCCCGGCCGATGGCGGCACCGGAGGCGGACCGCCCCCGGTCGAGGAAGTACGCACGGCAATCGACTTCTACGGAACGCTGAGCCCGAGCAGACATTTCAACCCAAACGAGAGTCTTTGCTGCAGATTTGCTACAGGTGCAGTGATCGGCAACAATTGACTCAACCATTTATTGCGGCTGGCCCAAGTACCTGAAAGCTCGAGGTCTGCTTCTGTGGTAATCAGGATCGGCTAAGGTAAGGAGGTTCGATGTCGAGCACTCGCCCTCTCTCTGGTCTCACCGTGATCGAAATCGGTCACAGCGTCGCGGCACCCTATGCCGGGATGATCCTCGGCGAGCTGGGCGCCGAGGTCATCAAGGTCGAGAACCCCAAGGGGGGCGATCCGTGCCGCGGCTGGGGCCCGCCTTTCACCGAAGGCACCGCGACCGCCTTTCACGCCTTCAACCGCGCCAAGTGCGGCATAACGATCGATCTCGCCGATCCGGCTCAGGTCGACCGTCTGCGGGCGCTGATCCGCGACCGCGCCGATGTGCTGATCCACAACCTCAAATACGGCACGCTCGACCGCTACGGGCTCTCGGCCGAAATGATCACGGCCGAGAAGCCCAGTCTCGTCTGGTGCAATGTCGGCGCCTTCGGGTCAACCGGGCCGTTGCGTGACCGGCCGGGCTACGACCCGATGATGCAGGCCTATGGCGGGCTGATGAGCCTGCTGGGCGAGGATGGGCGGCCGCCGGTCCGGGTCGGCGTCTCGATCATCGACATCGCCACCGGGATGTGGTCGGTCATCGGTATCCTCGCGGCTCTGCAGGAGCGCCAGCGCAGCGGGTGGGGCGGAGTGGTCGACACCTCGCTCTACGAGACGACACTTGGCTGGATGACCTTGCCGATCTCGGCCTATCTCGCGAATGGCGAAATCCCGAGGCGGCACGGCTCGGGCATCGATCAGATCGTGCCTTATCAGGCCTTCGAAACCGCCGACGGTTACATGATGGTGGCGGCTGGCAACGACAACTTGTTTCGCCGCTTGTGTGCGGCAATCGGCCGGCCTGGTCTCGCCGAAGAGCCGCGGTTTCGCACCAATGCTGAACGCGTCGTCAATCGCCGGGACCTGGTCCCGATTCTGAGCGATCTCTTCCGGACGGCGCCAATCGCGGTCTGGTCCGAGCGTCTCGACACGGCCGGCATCCCGAACAGCCCGATCCAGACCCTAGACCAAGTGGTGATCGATCCGCAGACTACGGCGCTCGGAATCATCCAACAATCGGCGGGAAGCCCTGCCTTGTCACTGGTCGGGCTGCCCCTGTCCTTCGACGGCGCCCGCCCGGCGTTTGCCAAGACGGCGCCGCGGCTCGGCGAGGACAATTCCGAGATTGTCGCCCACCCCGTATGACCTGCTGCCATGGGCGACTTGTCGCAGCCTCCTTGGTTGTGGCGCTGACCGCCTGCGCCCAGCTCACGCCAGCCGGGACTGCCGCCCGCGGCGCGCCCGTCGCCGCGTCTCGCCAGGATTTGTCGTCGCGCTTTGTCGCCTTCGTCGGCCCGAAAACCCAGCACGCGCCGCCTTTTTTGAACATCCCGGGAACGAATTTTTACTGCCTGCGCAGCTTTGTCGATCTCCAGACAGGCGACGCTGCGCATCAGCTCTATGTCTCCGACAGCTATTTCGGAGCCGAGCGGGGCTGGAACGCGGCCCGCGACAGCGCGGGCAGTCCCTTGCAGTTTGTCCAGATCAGCCATGACGAGATTTCTTGCGACGCGGGCTGCTCCTATGTCGAGGAATTCGCCGCCATTCTCCTGGAGAGCAAGCTGCGGGCGAGCCCCGGCGGTCTCGCGGTCACGTTCCTGTCGCCCTCGGGCGACGAGAAAACGATCGTTATTTCCGGCGACAGGATCGCTGCCCAGCTCGCGGCGATCGACGCAAGACGCACCCTCACGGAGCCGGCTGCTGTGGGTGCCCAGCCCGTTGCGGCGGAACGATCACCGACACATTAAATGAGATACATTGACTGCACACGGTCAGGAGGCTGGGCATGAAATTCGGACTGTTCGGCGGAGCGCGGGCACGCGGCGGCCCAGCCGGCGACAGCTACGCCTATCACGACTTCATCAACTATGTCGTCGAGGCGGAGCGGCTCGGCTTTTCGAGCGTCTTTCTGGTCGAACACCACTTTACCGGCTTTGGCCAAGTCTCGGCGTCGATGAACTTGCTGAGCTATTTGGCGGCGCGCACCGAACGCATCCGTCTCGGCACCGCGGTCGTCGTATTACCCTGGCACAACCCGATCCTGGTCGCCGAGCAGGCCGCCACACTCGATCTCTTGTCGAACGGCCGGTTGGATTTCGGTGTCGGGAAGGGTTACCGTAGCTACGAGTTTTCCGGGTTCTGCATCGCGCCCGAAGAGGCGACCGAGCGGTTCGACGAGGCGATGGAGGTCATCCGCAAGGCGTGGACGACGCAAGGCCGGTTCTCCTATCAGGGCAAGCGCTGGCGGTTCGACAATGTCGTCGTCGAACCGAGCCCGATCCAGCTGCCTCATCCCCCCTTCTGGCTCGGCGCCGGCAGCGCCGACTCGATCCGCCGCGCGGCGCGCGAAGGATACAATCTGCTGCTCGACCAGATCGCACCCACCGATCTGATCATCGATCGCGTCGCGACCTTTCGCCAGGAATGCCAGCGGATCGGCCGGCCTTACGACCCCATGATGGTCGGGGTAACCCGCGGGTTGCAGATCGTGCATAATGAAGAGGAGCGCAAGCGAGCGGTCGCCACCCGTCGAAATGTGTTGAAGAATATCGGCGACCTTGCCCGCGGCCCCGGTGCGGAGCACTACGCACACATCAAGGAAGACGAGGAGTCGTTCGTGCTCGACGACGCGCCGTTGCTCGGCACGCCGGAGGAGATCATCACGCGGTTGAAGCGGCTCGAGGCGGGCGGGGTCGAGAATGTGTTATTCGCCGCCCCAGGTGCTTCAGTCGCCGGCCTGCGCACCTTCGCCGAGGAGATCATGCCGGCTTTCGACCGCGAGCCGATGGCCCTCGCCCAGGTCTGAAGAGGCAGCGATTATGCGTTTACGGACAGCGACGGGACTGGCGGTAGGGCAACGCCAAACGGCACTCCTCGACTTACCGGAGTGGGATCTCTCCGACCTCTATCCCGGTCGCGACAGTGAGGCGCTGGCGCGAGATCTCACCCGGCTCACCGATGATGCCGAAGCCTTTCGCGAGCGCTATCAGGGGCGCCTCGCCGATCTGTCAGGGACTGCGCTGGGCGCTGCTGTCGAAGCATACGAGCGGTTGCAGGAGCAGAGCGGGCGGATCATCAGCTACGCGTCGCTGGTTCATGCCGGTGATCTCGCCGACTCGGAAATCGGCCGCTTCTTCCAGACGATGCAGGAGCGGATCAACGCAGTTTCGACGACGCTGTTGTTCTTCACCCTTGAGCTCAATCGTCTCGACGACGCTGATCTGGAGGCAAAGGAAGCCGATCCGGCGCTCATAGGTTACCGCCCGTGGCTGCGCGATACCCGCGCTTTCCGGCCACATCAGCTCTCAGACGAGATCGAGAAGCTGCTCCACGAGAAGTACGTCGCCGGGCGCGCCGCCTGGACACGACTCTTCGACGAGACCATCGCTGATCTTAGATTCCCAATCGGCGGCAAGGAGCTTACCGAGGCCGAGGCGCTCGATCTGTTGTCGGACCGCGACCCCGCAATTCGCCGCGAGGCGGCGCTCGTCATCGGTGACGTCTTGGGGAAGAACGCGAGAACCTTTGCGCTGATCACCAACACGCTGGCCAAGGACAAGGAGATCGAGGACCGCTGGCGCGGGTTTGCACACCCAATCTCGTCGCGCAACCTGGCGAACTTTGTCGAGGACGATGTGGTCGATGCGCTGATCGCGGCGGTGCGCGACAGCTATCCGTGTTTGGCGCACCGCTACTACAAGCTCAAGGCGAATTGGTTCGGGGTGGAGGCGCTGCCCTTCTGGGACCGCAATGCACCGCTGCCCGAGGACGAGGACCGCCAGATTCCCTGGCGCGAAGCCGAGGAGACGGTGCTGTCGGCCTATGGCGCCTTCTCGCCCCAACTCGCCGTAATCGGCGGACGCTTCTTCGCTGGACGCTGGATCGACGCGCCGGTGCGGCCCGGCAAGGCCTCGGGTGCCTTCGCGCATCCGACGGTGCCGAGCGCGCATCCCTATCTGCTGCTCAACTATCAAGGCCGAGTGCGCGATGTGATGACCTTGGCGCATGAGCTCGGGCATGGCGTGCATCAAGTGCTCGCCGCCGAGCAGGGCTACCTGATGGCCGACACCCCGTTGACCCTGGCCGAGACCGCCTCGGTCTTTGGCGAGATGTTGACCTTTCGCGCGTTGCTCGCGCGCCAAACCGACCCCAAGCGGCGCAAGATCATGCTCGCCGCCAAGGTCGAGGACATGCTCAACACGGTGGTCCGCCAGATCGCCTTCGCGACCTTCGAGCTAGCGGTGCATGACGAGCGGCGCGAAGCCGAGCTCACGCCGGATCGGCTCGGCGAGATCTGGCTCACGGTGCAGCGCGAGAGCCTCGGCCCGGCGCTCAGTCTCGGCGAGCCCTACCGCTATTACTGGACCTACATCCCGCACTTCATTCATACCCCGTTCTACGTCTATGCCTACGCGTTCGGGGACTGCCTGGTGAACTCGCTCTACGCGGTCTACCAAGACGCCCATCAGGGCTTTGCCGAGAAGTATCTGGAGCTGTTGAGGGCAGGCGGAACCTTGCGGCACCGTGAGCTCCTGGCGCCGTTCGACCTCGACGCCGCCGAGCCGTCCTTCTGGTCCAAGGGCCTATCGGTGATCGCCGGGTTTATCGACGAGCTCGAGCAGCTCCCCTGACCTGGTTACGGTGACAGACGACAATTCCTTTTCGGGGCGGGTGCGCCGCTATGCCCAGGTGTCGACTGCCATGGGAGGGCTGGCCGCGCGGCTAGCGGGCGAGCGTTATCTCGGCCTCAGCCTCGATCGCGGCCGTCACGCTGCCGAGCTGAAGACTGCACTCGGTGGCATCAAGGGGCCGTTGATGAAGGTGGCGCAGCTGCTCGCAACGATCCCAGACGGGCTGCCGAAGGAGTACGTCCAGGAACTCGCTCAGCTGCAGGCAAACGCGCCGGCGATGGGATGGCCGTTTGTCAAAAGGCGCATGGCAGGCGAACTCGGCACTGACTGGCAGACCCGATTTCGCGATTTCGAGAAGACTGCGGCACGCGCCGCTTCTCTCGGCCAGGTACACCGGGCTACGGCACTAGACGACAGGCTGCTCGCCTGCAAGCTGCAATACCCCGACATGGCATCGGCGGTGGAGGCCGATCTGCTGCAGTTGAAGCTCGCGATGGGTCTTTACGAGCGTTACGACCGGGCGGTCACGACCGCCGAGATTCATGCTGAGATCGCCGAGCGACTGCGTGAGGAGCTCGATTATGAGCGCGAGGCCGCGCATATGCGGCTCTACGGCGAGATCCTGCGCGGCGAACCCGGTGTCGCCGTCCCGGTACCGCTGCCCGACCTCTCGACCCGCCGTCTGTTGACGATGACCTGGCTCGAAGGGTCGCCGATCCTCGATGTCGCAAGAAGAGCGCCGCTGGCGGAACGGAACGAGAGCGCGCTGCGGATGTTCCGGATCTGGTACGTGCCGTTCTACCATTTCGGGGTCATCCACGGTGACCCGCATCTCGGCAACTACACCGTGGCGCCGGACCGGACGGTTAATCTACTCGATTTCGGCTGCGTCCGCGTCTTCCGCGCCTCATTCGTGCGCGGCGTCATAGATCTCTACCATGCATTGCAGCGAGACGATCGCGACCTTGCTGTCCATGCCTATCAAAGCTGGGGGTTTGGCAATCTGTCACGCGAGATGATCGAGGTGCTGAATCGCTGGGCATTATTCGTCTATGGCCCGTTGCTCGACGATCGCGAACGGCTGATCCAGGAAAAGCGGAGCGGAGCCTACGGCGCCAGGGTGGCCGAGAGCGTGCACCGCGATATCCGCCGGCTGGGCGGCGTCAGACCGCCACGCGAGTTCGTCTTTATGGACCGCGCTGCGATCGGGCTCGGCTCGGTGTTCATGCATCTCAAGGCCGAGATTAACTGGTACCAGCTGTTCCATGAGCTGATCGATGATTTTGACGAGTTGGAACTTGCGGCCCGCCAGAATGCCTCACTTCTCGCGGCCGGAGTGCCGTCACCCACCCCCTCGAAGAGGAGGCCGCGCCGATGATCCGGCGTGCGCTCCTTTCTGTCGGCGACAAGACGGGAATGGTTCCATTCGCCGCCGCGCTAGTCGCGCGCGGTGTCGCGCTGATCTCGACCGGCGGGACGGCACGGACACTTGCGGCGGCCGGGCTGCCCGTCACTGAGGTGGCCACAGTCACCGGCTTTCCCGAGATGCTCGATGGCCGGGTGAAGACCCTCCACCCGGCGATCCATGCCGGCCTCCTAGCGCGGCGCGACCGGGCCGAGGATCTCGCGGCACTTGCCGAGCGGGGTATAGCGCCAATCGACCTTGTTGTTTGCAACCTTTATCCCTTCGCCCAAACGGTTGCCTCCGGAGCGGATGCCGCTGATTGTATCGAGAGCATCGATATCGGTGGGGTAGCCTTGATTCGTGCCGCCGCCAAAAATCATGGTGCCGTGACGGTGGTAACGGACTTTGGCGATTACGAGCCGGTGCTTGCCGAGATCGCGGCGCAGGGCGGGGCGGTCGGCGCAGCAATGCGTCGGGCGCTGGCGCGCAAGGCCTATGCCCTGACGTCGGCCTATGACGCCGCTGTCGCCGAGTGGATGGCGCGCGAGGCAGGGGTCCTCTTTCCAGAGACGACTGTCATTGCCGGCCGGTTGGCGCAGCAATTGCGCTACGGCGAGAACCCGCATCAAGCAGCAGCCTTCTACCTGACCGGCAGCGAGCGGCTCGGGGTCGCGACCGCGCAGCAGCTCCAGGGCAAGGAGCTGTCCTATAACAACTACAGCGATGCCGACGCCGCCTTCGAGCTGGTTGCCGAATTCGCCCCACCTGCGGTCGCGGTCGTCAAACACGCCAACCCATGCGGTGTCGCGATCGGTGAGACCTTGCGCGAAGCGTGGGACAAGGCGCTCGCCTGCGATCCGGTCAGCGCCTATGGCGGCGTCGTGGCGCTCAACCGTTCCCTCGACGCGGCGACCGCCGAGGCGATCGGTCGGCTCTTCATCGAGGTCGTCATCGCGCCTGACGTGCCGAAAGAAGCGGCTGCAATTCTCGTCCGACGAACGACCCTGCGGCTGCTGGTGACCGGAGGCGTGCCGGACCCGGCTGCGGCGGGCAACGGTATCCGCTCGGTGTCGGGCGGCATCCTCGTGCAAGAGCGTGACCGGCTTTGCGTCGGACCGGACGCGCTTCGCACTGTGACCCGCCGGGCGCCAAGCGAAGCCGAGATCACCGATCTGCTCTTCGCCGACAAGATCGTGAAGCACGTCAAGTCGAATGCGATCGTCTTCGCTCGCGGCGGGGCGACGGTCGGGGTCGGTGCCGGCCAGATGAACCGCATCGATCCCGTCAGGATCGCCGCCTCGCGGGCAGCCGAGATCGGCCGGGCGGCGGGACTGCCGCAACCGCCGACCATAGGCTCTGTGCTCGCCTCGGACGCGTACTTCCCTTTCGCCGACGGGGTCGAGGCGGCGATCGAAGCCGGGGTCACGGCGGTCATTCAGCCCGGGGGCTCGATCCGCGACGCGGACGTGATCGCTGCGGCGGACGCCGCCGGCATCGCCATGGTGTTTACCGGTATGCGTCACTTTCGGCACTAAAGACGATGTCTTATCCGCGAGACCTATGACCCGAAAGAGTAATAGTGACGCGTGATGACTTGCGCTACTTTTGGAGGACAGATGTTATAGCGGATCAAAGGGGGACGCGCGTTCCGGCATGGAGAGCGATTCGGCGCGAAGCACCATCCTTATCGTCGATGATGATTTAGCCATCCTCGAATATGCCGGTGGGGTGCTGGAGGAATATGGCTATGCCGTATTGACGGCATCGAACGCGGCAAGTGCGTTGGTGATGCTGCGCAGTAACGAGGGGATCGATTTGTTGTTCACCGATCTGGTGATGCCGGGGTTCGACGGCATCGAATTGGCGCGTCGGGCCGGTGAAGAAATTCCCGGCCTCAAAGTGCTGTTCACCACGGGTTACTCAACAGATCCGGCCCCTAACGGTCGCCTACTCAAAAAGCCCTACAGACCGCAACAGCTTGCCGGAGCGATCGCTGCTGCACTGGCCCGCTAAACCGGGCGATTAGCCGCCACGTACACCTTCACCGCGTCCGCAGTAACGCTATCGCGACGATATCGACCGGCCAGAACAGCGCGGCCGAGTAGGCGACAGGGATTTCGGCATACTTGCTCGTCTGGTCGGCGCTGCCGACATCGACGATAAGGTGGTAGGCGAAGTCGACGCAAGCCGCCAAGCCATAGAGCCAAAGCCCGATCAGCCAAGCTCGCCGGCCCATGTGGGGCTCGTCAGACGACGCGAACGTTCTTGAACTGCCACGGGTCCTCGCGGTCGAGATCTTCGGCAAACAAGTTCTCACGACCGTCGAGGGGCGTCCAGTCACCACGGACCCCGACCATCTCGCCGAGATAAGGCCTCGCGATGTCGAGGATGCGCTCAAAATCCATTTCCTCCGGCTCAACGATGCCTTGGCGCGGATGCTCGAGCGCCCAGACGACGCCGGCGAGCACGGCCGCGGTGACCTGCAATGAGGTGGCGTTGTTGTGGGGTACGATCCGCCGCGCCTCGGCGATCGTCAGGCGAGAGCCGAACCAATACACGCCCTTCGGCGGGCCCATCAGCAGCACACCGAGCTCGTCGGTGCCGCTGGAGATTTCCTCCATCATCAGTCGCTTGAGGCGCTGCAGCTGCCAGTTTTTGCCGGCGAATTCGTGCAGGCTCAACACGGCATTGTCGCACGGGTGATAGGCGTAGTGGCAGGTCGGACGGCTGCGCACGCGGTTGCCATCCTTGAGGGTCAGATAATCGGCGATCGAGATCGATTCGCCATGGGTGATCAGAAACCCATGATAGGGACCCTCGAGCGGCGTCCAGCTGCGGACACGGGTCGCCGCGCCGGGGCGCAACAGGTAGATTGCTGCACCGCAGCCGAAATCGTGCCGGCGCCCATCCTTCGGGAAATGCCGTTCATGGGTGCCCCAGCCGAGTTCCGCTGGTTGTGATCCTTCGCTGACGAACCCATCAATCGACCAGGTGTTGACGAATTCGCCCGACTCCTTAGGGGTCGTGGTGACCTGGGTGTCCCGTTCGGCGATATGGATGACCTTGACGCCGAGTTGTTCGACCAACAGGGCCCAATCGGTCTGCGATCGCGGGGCGGAAGCACCAAGCCCCGATGCCTGAGCGAGATCGATCAGCGCCTGCTTGACAAAATGCGAGACAAGCCCGGGGTTGGCGCCGTGGGTGAGGACCGCAGTAGGCCCGCCGGGATAGCGCGGACGGAGCGCCAGCGCACTTTCGCGAAGCGCGTAGTTCGAGCGTGCTGAAGGCGGCAAGCTCGGATCGGTATAACCGCCTGGCCAGGGCTCGATGCAGGTGTCGAGATAAAGCGCGCCTTTGTTCTGGCACAACTCAATCAGCGCAACGCTGGACACGTCGACTGAGACATTGAGCAGAAAATCGCCGCGGCCGACCCCCGATTCGAGTATCGCCCGATAGTTTTTCTGGGTCAAAGCTGTTTCGATGAAGCGAATGCCGTACTTGGTGGCGATAGCGCGACCGCGCGGCTCGGCCGCGATGATAGTGATTTGATTGGGACCTATCTCAAGATGGCGCAACAGCAAGGGCAAAACGCCTTGGCCAATACTGCCAAAGCCGACGATAACGAGGCGGCCGGGGAAGGCGACGTGCTTCTTGTCGAACATGGCAACCGAACGATGATCGGACTGATCAAACCCGTACGGTCAGAGTATGGTGTTGTCAAGCCATGCACCCGCCAATCTTCTCCGACCGCCTCCGAAAGCTGAACCCTGTCCAGCGGGGAATTGAATCGGCGCACAGCGCGGCTACCGTGCAGCCGCCTTATGGAGACCGCGGAATATGATCAAATTGGCGGCGGCGATCTTCTTTAGCGTGGCTCTCGTGCCAGGGGCAGCGTCCGGACAGGCGAAGAGCGGCAAAGGTAGCGGGTACGAGCAGCTGAATCTGTTCGGCGAGGCGTTCGAGCGCATTCGCCAGGATGCGGTCGAGCCGGTCACTGAAGCAAAGCTGATCGGAGCGGCAATCGCCGGCATGCTGTCGGGCCTTGACGCACGTTCAGCCTACATCAGCGAAGCGGCATTTCGGGCGTCGCAAACACCAGCGAATGATGACGCTGCCACCCTGGGACTGGTGCTGACGATCGGAAACGGCCAGTTGCAGGTGATCTCGCCGCAGGACGGATCGCCGGCGGCGCAGGCCGGGATCAGGCCCGGCGACGTCATCTTCACGATCGACAAGGTGCCGGCTTACGACATGACCTTGGGCGAGGCCGAGCAGAAGCTGCGCGGTCCGATCGGCAGCGAAACTCAACTCACCTTGCGTCATGGCACCGACAAGCCGATTGATCTGACACTCAGGCGCGAGGCGTACAAGCTCCAGACCGTGGTCGGGCGCGTCGAAGCGGGGAACATCGGCTATCTCCGCATTGCCGGGTTCGACGGCGGAACGCAGGCCGCACTCGCCGCCGCGGTTCGGGACCTCCGGCAAAAGATCGGCAGCAAGTTGATCGGCCTCATCCTCGATCTGCGGAACAACCCCGGAGGCGCTTTCGATGCTGCGGTCACCGTGGCCGACGCTTTCATCGACAAGGGCGACATCGTCGTCGTCAAGGGCCGCAAACCCACGAGCGTCAAGCGGATCAGCGCCACCCCAGGCGACCTTGCCGACGGTCTGCCGCTCGTTGCGCTGGTTAACGGCGGCACGGCGCGAGAGGCCGAACTCGTCGCCGGCGCGCTGCAGGATGATCGCCGAGCCGTGCTGCTCGGCACTCAGACCTTTGGCGAGAGCTCGATCGAAAGTGTGATTCCGCTGCCCGGCAATGGGGCCATCCGTTTGACCACCGCCCGCTTCATGACGCCGACAGGCCGGCAGATCCATGGAAAAGGTCTCGAACCTGATCTCGCTGCGGTGCCGGTGAAGCTCGAAAAGCTGGTGCAAGGTTACAGGCGTCGCGAGGCGGATCTGCGCGGCGCCCTAAAGAACACCGATACGATCGCGCCGAGCAGCAAGCCGCCCGCGGGCGGCTCTCCCGACGCGACCGCCACTCCGGCCGTGTCAGAGGCTCCCTCAGTCGCAACCAGCGATATTGGTTCAGCAGGCGACGAGCAATTGAGTCAAGCCGTGGACGTGCTGCACGGCTTGGCCCTGGTCATCGGCCGCGCGATCCAGTAAAAATCGGCCGCCCCTCCCATGCGGGCTCTCCACCTGCGCGTGTCGGCCGGGTCGAGGGATGAGGCAGCGCTATCCAGCATAGACTAGTCGCGTGTTTGACGATAACTGAGGTCAGGGAGCGAGTGAAGTCGAACGATTCCGCTGTACGTCTCACCCGTGCTCGCGTCGCCGCACAGATCCCATCGGTCAGGGTCGTCACCTACAATATTCATACCTGCGTCGGCGTTGACCGGCGCTACGATCCGGGACGAATCAGCACGGTGTTGCGGGAGATCGATGCCGACATTGCTTGCCTGCAGGAGGTGGACGCCCGCCGCCGGAACGAGCGGCACGCCGACCAGTGGGCCTATCTCGGCGCGGCCACCGGCTGTCGGGTCATTACGGGCACCGGCGTCCGCCAGCATCGCGGGCAGTTCGGCAACGCGATCCTGACCCGGTTTCCGGTGCTTGCAGCGCGGTTAATCGATCTAACCGTCGCCGGCTACGAACCGCGCGCGGCGATCGATGCGGACGTTCTGATCGGCGAACGAGTGCTCCGGGTCATCGCCACCCATTTTGGCCTGCATGCCGCCGAACGGCGTCAACAGGCGAACCGACTGATGGCAGCGCTCGGGGAACCAGTTTCGGCGAACCGGCGCAAGGCCCATGCGGTGTTGCTGATGGGCGATCTGAACGAGTGGCGAGGTCGACGCGGTGCGATCCGCTCGCTGGATCGACGTCTCGGACCGAGTGCGGCCGCGCGCACGTTCCCATCATGGATGCCGGTGCTGGCACTCGACAGGATCTATGCGGACGGACCGGCAGTACTGCGCGACGTTGGCGTCTATCATTCCCCGCTCGCCCGCCTCGCCTCCGATCACCTGCCGCTCGTCGGCAGATTGTGCTGGAGCGCACGCGACCTGCGGGATCGCGAGCGGCTCCGGGCATCGCACCACCGGGTGAGACCGCGAAGCAATAAGTCGGCGAAAAACTGAGCGCGGCGCGTCCACGCGCCCGGCAATTGACGACGGATCATCGGTCATCCGTAATCGGTCGAGCAGGGTTGCATAGTACGGAGTGCCAGTCTAATCAGTCCGAGTGCCACCGAAGAAAAACCCGCTCAATCTGAACGCGCTGCAGCTCCGAACGCTGACCCTGCTGCAGGAACTCGCGCGAGTTCCCGATTATTCCCGGCCCGCCGATGAGCTTGGCAGCGTCGTCATCGCCGGCTTACCCGTGGCGCACGGCGACCATTTTCACATCGGGGAGGCGGTCGTCGCGTCACATAACGCCACCGGGCTGCGCAATCCTGCCGTGTGGCGCGCGCTCGAGCGTAAGGGTCTGGTCCGTTACCTGCCGGACTGCGCTGTCTTAACCCCGCTCGGGATTGGCTACGACACCGGTCTGCGCAACGCGATCTTGAACGTCGATCGTCACTGACGCGCTCTATCGCTACCAGCAGAAGCTCCGTGCAACGGCGACCGGGCAGTAAGACGCTTCGCGCATCGCGGCCGCGATTCGCTGGAGATCCGGTGGGTGGCTGTCGACAGCACCGAATTCATCGGCATGGATGCCGCCGACGATTAGAACGCTATCGATGCCGGCCCCAGCCGCACCGGCGATGTCGGTGCGCAGACTGTCGCCGACGGCGAGAATGCGCGAGAGGTCGTCGATACCGAGAAGGCCGAAGCAAGTTTCGTAGACCGAGCGGAAAGGCTTGCCATGCCAGCGTACGCGCCCTCCGCGTTCCTCGTACCACTGCGCCAACGCGCCGGCGCAGAGGGCGAGACGGCCACCATGCATGACGACGAGATCAGGATTGGCGCACACCATCGGAAGACCACGCTCCAGCGCGCGCCGCAGTAGCGGCGCGTAATCCTCTATACGGTCGTCCCACCCTGCAGGTCCGGTATTGAGGATGAACTCCGCTTCGTCCGCGGTTTCGACGAGTTCAAGCCCGAGCCCTTCGCGGATCCCGGTGTCGCGCTCTGAGCCGATATGCACGCACCGCCGGCCAAGTACCGCGTAAAACGGATCATCGCGCCGGGAGAGGTGTTGCCACGCTTCTTCACCCGAAGACATGACATTGTGGTAAAGCCCGGCGGGCACGCCGATCCGATCAATGCGCTCGACGACGTCTTTGGCTCGCCGTGGCGCATTGGAAAGCAGCACGATGCGCTTGCCCGCCTCGATCAAGCTGCGAAGGCATTCCACGGCACCCGGCATCGGGGCAACACCGTCATGTACCACGCCCCAAAGATCGAGAATAAACCCATCGTAGCGCGGCGCCAGCGCTCCGATACCTCGAATCAGCCGAATTCCCATGATGCTCCTTAAACCAGTGAGTGCGACAGCTTTGGCGAAAAGCTAAAGAGTTTCGACCTTCAGATCGAGGATACTTGTGCACGCGCGGACTTTTCGTATCCTCCTTAAAGGGGGTAATCATATCTCATGCCTGCGCGACATTCTGGAATTCTCGCGGCGGCGTGTCTGCTGATTTGTTTATCGGTGCTCCCGGCGACCGGGGCCGAACCGGTGTCCGATCGCCAAATCATCCATGTCTTGAACCGACTCGCCTTCGGGCCGACGCTCGAAGATTTCAACCATGTTAGGTCGATCGGGGTCGACCGTTACATTGCCGAGCAGCTCGATCCCGGATCGATCCCCGAACCGTTCGAACTGCAGTGGCGCATCGCTGCGCTGGATACTCTCCGCTTTGACGCGGCTCAACTCCGGCAGCTCTACGGACCGCTGACCGGCATCCGTGGCTTTAGGCTTTCTCCGGAACTGGAGAAGATGCAACGCGAGCGCGCACGGACCATCGTCCAGCAGGCCGCTGAAGCGCGGATCCTCCGGGCCGTTCTGAGTCGGCGTCAGCTGCAGGAGGTCATGGTCGATTTCTGGTTCAACCATTTTAACGTCTTTGCCGGGAAGGACTTAGATCATTTGTGGATCGGCGACTACGAGAAGCGGGCAATTCGTCCTTTCGCTCTGGGCCGGTTCCGTGACCTGCTCTTTGCCGCGACGAAGCACCCGGCGATGCTTGTCTATCTCGACAATACGCTGAGCACAGCCCCCGGAAGCCCAGGCGCGCGCGGCAGCAGAAGTGGACTCAACGAAAATTTCGCGCGCGAGGTCATGGAACTACACACGCTCGGCGCCGATGGCGGCTATACCCAGGAGGACGTGATCACTTTGGCGCGTATCTTGACGGGGTGGAGCATCAATAGACCGGACGCCCGTGAATTTCCCGACCATGCCGCCGTATTCGAGGGTGCTCGCCACGACTTCGGCTCCAAGGTCTTTCTCGGGCATGCACTGCGGTCGAAAGGCAAGGCCGAAGGGGAGGAAGCGCTCGACATTCTTGCAAAGAGCCCCGCGACCGCCCGTCACATCGCCTTCGAGCTGGCGCAATATTTTGTTGCCGACGAGCCGCCGACGCCTCTCGTCGAGCAGCTCGCCGCGCGGTTTCTCGCGACCGATGGCAACATTCGAGAGGTGCTCAGGGCACTTTTCATCAGCCGCGAGTTCTGGCAGAGCTATGGCCAAAAGTATAAGACGCCTTATCACTTCGTCGTCTCGGCAGTACGTGCGGCCGGCGCTCCGGTCGACAACACCCGCCCGCTGCTCGGCGCGATGACCCTGCTCGGCATGCCGTTGTTTGGCTGCCTGACCCCCGACGGCTACAAGAACACTGAGGGCGCATGGCTGAGCCCAGACGCGACCGCCCGCAGGATCAACTTTGCGACGGCGCTCGCTCTAGGAAACCTGCCGATCGGCAGCCTGGTGACCGGCGTCGCACTCGGCGCTTACTCGGACCCACCGCGACCGCATGCGACGAGCCCGGTTAACGCCGCGGCTCTTGAGGAAATATTCGGCTCAACCATGAGTACAGCGACCCGCGAGACGGTCGCTGAAGCTCCGCCAGGCCTGCGCGCCGCCCTGATCCTAGGCAGTCCCGATTTTGTGCGCCGCTAATGATGACGCGGCGTTCGACCGCTTTGCCGGGCCTCGTCACGCGCGGCCGGAGGCCTTACGCCCGATTTCCAGTGCCGCAAAGGAATAGGTAGGCCCGGGCATTAGATAGCGGAATCCTTTCTCCATCAATGCCTCGACATTCTTGCTGTCCACATGCGGGTGACCGCATGCAACATTGTATTGCTTGCAGATAACCAAGATCTCGTCGATTGCCGAAGCCACTGTAGGGTGGTCGTATTGCCGGGGATAGCCGAGATCCTGAGACAGGTCGCCCTCACCGATGATTACCACGCCGATACCGGGTACCTGTTGGAGCATGTGCGGCAGGTTTTTGATCGCCCGCGCCTCCTCGCACATGATCGCGACCAAAATCTCGCCCTGCGGGTTGAGCGGCCAAACATCGGCGCGTGCATAATATTCCGGCTGGGTCAGCCCCCAATAACGTGCCGCCGCGGCTGGTGCATCACCGCGCTGACCCGGGGGCTCGAAATAGGCGGCTGAGCGCGGACGCGGGTACCGGCATGCGGTAACCGCGTTGCGGGCTTCTTCGACGGTGCTCACATGCGGCCACACAATCCCATAGACGCCTTGATCGAGCACCTGCTTGGCTACCCATTGGCTGATTTCGCCGCCATTCGGCGGAATGCGGACGAACGGTGTCACTGCTGGCGCCAAGCTGCCGGTGCGCAGTATTTGCCTGCGATCGAGCATGAATTGCAGGCAGTCGCGTAAGGCACGGATATCGTAGGCCCGGTGCTCCATCTCGAATACCACGCCGTCATAGGGTGCGGCATTGATCGCCTGGGCCGCCCCGATTTCCGCCGGTGAAAAAGTGACGAAGGTGGGCTTGCTTTGCTCCAGCGCCCGGATCACGCCGTTCAGTCGAGGAATTTCGGCCATCATTTGTCTCCTTCCCCAAGAGAATCCGATCGTACGAATTTGCTCAGCGCGCCGTCAACCTCCGGCCGAGATGAGTATCCGCCGGCTACCGGTATCTTACTACAATTGCCCGAGATAATCGCGCACGCCATCATCGAGGGTGTAAAACGAGGCGTCGAAGCCGGCGCGACGTAACTTCGTGACGTCTGCGCAGGTGAAATATTGATATTGCGCTCGCAGCTCATCCGGGGTGTCGATAAACCGAATATCCGGTGCGCATCCGACCGCCGCGCAGACGGCGTGGACGAGGTCGAGAAAAGTCCGTGCGGTGCCGGTTCCGATATTGAATAATCCGCTCGTCTCGGGATGCGCGAGCAGCCAGCTAACGACGGCAACACAATCCTTGACATAGATGAAATCGCGTAGCTGGCCGCCGTCGGGGTAACTCGGATCGTGCGATTTGAACAGAGTTACTGTCTGACCGGCTTTGACGGTCGGGGAAATTTTACTGACGAGCGACTGCATGAAGCCCTTGTGGGTCTCGTTCGGACCATAGACATTGAAAAACTTGAGTCCGGCCCATTGCCGCGGCGTCGCGTGGCCGCGAGTCACGTCGTCGACCACGCGACGATCGACAACGTGCTTGCTCCAGCCATAAGCATTGAGCGGGTGCAACGCCGCGAGCGCAGCGGGGCTCTGCTCGTCGCTGAAGCCGGCGCTGCCATCACCGTAAGTAGCAGCAGAAGAGGCGTAAATCAGTCTTACAGCGTTTGCGGCACACCACCCCCAGAGGTCCAAGGTGAGGCGGATATTTGTCGCTACGAATTTGTCGACGTCTTTCTCCGTCGTCGACGAGATAGCTGCCATATGCACGACCGCAGCCACTTTGTCGCCGTGGCGAGCCAACCACTCAAGCAAGTCGTTTGGATGAACGATGTCATGTAACCGAGCTGCAGCGACGTTGCGCCACTTCTCGCCCGATCGGAAAAGGTCGCAGACAACAACGCGTCCCCCGGCGTTAGTCAGCTCGACGACGATGTTGGACCCGATGAACCCGGCGCCTCCGGTCACGAGGATCAGATCGTCACCGGAAAAATTCTGAACTGCCGGCATGATCCTTTCTCTCGATTACGAAATGTGCATAGTCGACCCCGACTTCTTAGAGCCCCCCGCCCGAACTTACCGAACCCTTTACCACAATCCCGGTAATCACCGGCCCGGTAATCGTGTTCAACAGCGTAAAGAACTTTTGCAGCTCGTTCAGCCGGGCGTTGGCGACGTAGATAACGTCTTTGTCCTCGACGGGAAAGCGTTGGGCAAAAAAATAGGAATTGGCGTCGCTGAGATCGAGACGGTAGACGACGGGGGAACTGCCACCGGGCCCGGTTGCCAGAGCGGAAGCTTTCAGAGCGCCGACGACCGCGGGCGGCTCAAACCGAAACAAAAAGACCCCCGCCGGATCCGCGCGCAGGTCTTGCAACCCCCCGGCCTTTGCCAGCGCCTCAGCCAACGTTATCTTCTCGGCACCAAAGGTCACCTGCATGTTCTGTCCTGTTGCGCCGAATACCGAGAAGGTTTGCGGGACGTGAACCAGAGTCAACACGTCTCCCGGCCACGCATAGATGTTCTCGGCGGGGTCCGACACCAGCTGCTCCATCGGAATCGTAGCTGTGACGCCGTTGCGCGAAAGCCGCACGAAGGTCTCATAGACCGGGGATTTCGCCCCGCCGGCGAGGGCGATCAAATCTAGGAGACGATCGCCGTTGACCGAGAGCGGCACTCTGGCGCCGTTGACGACTTCCCCCGATACCGTGGCTGAGTTAGTGACGCTCCTCGTGATAACGACGATCGCCTGGGGCTCGATCGCCTTGTCCGCAAGGCGCTGCTCGATCGCGTGCTGAACCTCGAGCAGCGACTTTCCTGCGACGGGGATTCGGTCCGCGAAGGGCACGCTGATCGCGCCGTCGCGGGCAACCACCTGATCGGGGATGGTAACGGCTCGCGCACCCGGCGAGACACCGGTAGTTGTCCCTCCACCAAAAAGCCCTCCCCCGGCGCCTTCCCAGATCGTCACGATGACCGCGTCACCGATTCCTATCTTCGGTTCGGGCGGCTTGCCGTATTGCCGAAACCGGTTTTGGAAGCTCTCGGCCGGCTGCGCCAAGAGCGTCGAGACGACATTGTTGTCCACGTCAACAATGTCAAAGCGCACCTGGTCGTCTTTGACCGCCTGGTCCACAACTTGACCAGTGGTTGGCCCTGCGGTCGGCAATGTCGAGCACCCGCCGAGCGCGGCGCCGACCAAGCTAAAGAGAATAGCAGCAAACTTCATTGTGCGGTACGGTTTCACAATCAAGGCAAAGTTTCTATCAAGACGGGCGGAGAAACAAGAGGGCGGCAAATTGCTGCCTACGTCGTACGCTGGACAAGAACCTCGCCAAAGTGAGGTCTTGGCGCATCGGCACATTGGCGCGCCGCCTCGCAGCGGCGCTCGGCTTCCGATTTACCTAGACGACCTGCAGCTGTGTCGCGATTAATCGCGATGCATAAACACCCATCCAGCCGGCCGGATCGAGCCAACCCTTTTCGTTGCGCGGTGGGCGAATCGCTCGGATATGGGCGTCGGTTATCTCGGCGAGGCCGCCGATCGGACGCGGCGGGTCGAACTCGGTTGACCAGAAGAAGTGAGCAGTGCCGCCTACCTCGTGCTTGGCAACCAGGCAGTTCGGAGCGCCACCCGCCCGGTTGTACAGTCCGACGGCCGAATAGTTTTCCAGATGGTTTACCATCATCACGCCTTCCGTCCCCGGAAAGGCATATTTCATCGCAGAGAACCAACGGCATAGCGCCGCGAGCTCCTGTTCGGTAAATTCGTACTTGGTCGGGGCGGGGTCAGCCCGTGGCGGAACACCCCGCACCGTCAATGGGAAAGGCACAATATTGGTTTGCTCGGACACTTCGTCCCGTTCGCCCCCGATTATCTGGCCGCAACGTGGGCGGCCGTAGTCCCCGCTTTCCCCCGCTCGTACGCGCTTCGACTCTATCGCCTCGCTCCCGATGCCGGGCGGCGGCAAGCGAGAAAGCCGAGCTTTTGCCGACTACTTATCAATCGGCGATCGATACAGCGCGCAGACCAATTTCGATTCAAAGAATACTATCGGACGGCATTTCCGAGTCAATCGAGCCCATAAGCATAATGCGGCTTTTCTGCCAACTGTGATGAAACGGCAACAGTGGCAGATAGGCGACAGTCTGTTAAACTCCAAGTTTGGTCGGCCTGCGCGGCCCCGCACGGAAGCCCCTGACCACCTGCGGTTTCCGACTTTCCCTCCGCCACCGCTTGCGGGGACGCACCGCGCAAGCCGGACCTCCTATCGCCCAAAGCCTCAGGGATCGCGCCGAAACTCTCCGCTAAATCAGCGGTCTCCCCGAATTGCCCTGCTTGACCCGCCGATGCGGTTCTGTTAGAGAGCGCAACTATGCTACCCAAGCGCTTCGAACTTCGACTTACCCGCTCGGCGCCCTGACGGGCGCCATTGTCTTGTTGTTCCCGTCTGGGAACTCTCTTGCGCTCGGTAGTGCTGATGCCCGCGACCCATTTGATCAACCGATTCGCCTTTCGCCTCACGCCCTCGGCGGACGATGCGCGAGCTCTGTGGCTGCGACTTAGCGGCGGCCGGCAGCACTGACGCCTGCTGGCTGCGATACCCTTCCGATCATAGAGCCGCCGTACTGGCAGTGTTCCTACAGTCCCTACATTTGGAGTGTCCGATGTCTGGCATGCCCATCCACAAATACCACTCCTTCGCGCCCGTCGATCTGCCTGACCGGCGCTGGCCGATGCGGGTCATCGATCGGGCGCCGCAATGGTGCAGCGTCGATCTGCGCGACGGCAACCAGGCGCTGGTCGAGCCGATGGGACCCGACCGCAAGCGGCGGATGTTCGATCTTTTGGTCAAGCTCGGCTTCAAGGAAATCGAAGTCGGGTTTCCATCGGCCTCCGAGACCGACTTCACCTTTGTTCGCGAACTGATCGAGCACCGGCTCGTCCCCGACGACGTTACGATCCAAGTGTTGACCCAGGCGAGACCCGAACTGATCGAGCGCAGCTTCGAGGCGATCCACGGCGCCAGGCGTGCCATCATGCACCTCTACAATTCGACATCGACGTTGCAGCGGCGGGTCGTCTTCGGCCTCGACAAGCCGGGGATCGTCGACATCGCGGTTGCCGGCGCCAGGCTCATTCGCGACCTCGCTGCAAGGATGCCCGAGACCGAGGTGGTTTATCAATATTCGCCCGAGAGCTTTACCGGGACCGAGCTCGACTTCGCGGTCGAGATCTGCGAGGCGGTGATGGATGTCTGGCGGCCGAGCCTTGAAAGAAAGACAATCCTAAACCTTCCCGCCACCGTCGAAATGGCAACGCCGAACATCTACGCCGATCAGATCGAATGGTTCGGCCGCAACATCCGCGACCGCGGCTGCATCACGCTTAGCCTGCACCCGCACAACGACCGCGGCACTGCGGTGGCGGCCGCTGAGCTGGCCATCATGGCTGGGGCCGATCGCGTCGAAGGCACGCTGTTCGGCAACGGCGAACGCACCGGCAACGTCGATATCATGACCTTGGCATTGAACCTGTTCAGTCAAGGCATCGACCCCGGCCTCGTGATCAGCGACATCGATGAGATTGTTCGTACCGTCGAGCACTGCAATCAGCTCCCGGTCCACCCCCGCCACCCTTACGCCGGCGAGCTCGTCTATACGGCGTTCTCGGGCTCGCATCAGGACGCGATCAAGAAAGGTTTCGAGGCGCTCGCCAAGCGCAATGACGCGTTCTGGGAGGTCCCCTATTTGCCCATCGATCCGAAGGATCTGGGCCGCACTTACGAGGCGGTGATCCGGGTCAACAGCCAATCGGGCAAGGGCGGTGTCGCCTACGTGATGAAAGCCGATTACGGCCTCGACCTGCCGCGCGGGCTGCAGATCGAATTCAGCAAGCGCGTGCAGGAGGTTGCCGACCGCACCGGGAAGGAGCTCAGCAGCACCGACATCTGGTCGCTATTCGAAGAGATGTATCTGCGGCGCGATGGCGTCGTTCTAAGAGACTACAGCCTCCTTCCAGAGCCGCGCGCCGGCGAGCGGCGTATTGCCGCGACAATCGTCGTCGATGGAATCGAGCACCGCATCGAAGGTGTCGGCAACGGACCGATCGCCGCTTTTGTCGACGCGCTGCGCCGCGATTGCGACATCGCGCTGAGTGTTCTCGATTACCACGAGGACGCGGTCAGCGCTGGTGCTGATGCTCAGGCAGCCGCCTACATCCAGATCCGCGACAGCGGCGACGCAACGCTTTACGGCGTCGGCATGGACAGCGACATCGTCACCGCCTCGTTGCGCGCGGTCGCCAGCGCGGCAACCCGCGTTCTTCACCGAACTCGAGGCTGGTAGCGACGGCCTCAGGCCACGCGGTCGCCTTGCCTGATCTCGACCGTACGGTTGTCGACCGCCGGCAGCATGCGGGAGGGGTCGCGGGTGACGACGATGTCGACGACGGTCGGGCGGCTGCGCTCGGCGAGACCCTCGCGGAGCGCAGCGCCGAGACGCTCGGGGTCTTCGACCCGGACGCCGCCGCACCCCATGGCGCGCGCGATCGCCGCGTAATCCATCTCGACAAGGTCGGACGATTGGTAGCGACCGCGGAACATCGCATGCTGCAACGCCTTGACATAGCCTGATGCGGCGTTGTTGACGATGACGATCGTCAGCCCGACCCCGGCCCGCCGCGCGGTCTCGAGCTCCCCCAACATCATGTTGAACCCGCCATCGCCTGTGATCGCAACGACCGGCGTTTGCGGAGCCGCGAGCGCCGCCCCGATCCCGCCGGGTAACCCGTAACCGATCGATGCCAGACCGCGATCCGGGATGAAGTGACGCCCAGGCGACTTCGTGTCGTAAAGAAGCCCGGTCCAGTGGCCGGCAAACCCGCCATCGGCGACCAGAATGCTGTCCGCTGGTAAAGCGACGTTCAGCTCACGGCAGAGCCGCGCCATGTGGATCGGCCGCTCGCTCGAATCGAGGCGCGCGGCGGCCTCTTCCCGCCAACCCGCCATCCGGGTTGGAATTTCGCCGATATAATCGGCACGCGCGGCGCGGGCCCGTTTGGCATCGTCGGCGAGCGCTTCAGCGAGATCTTCGAGTCCGGCTCGGGCGTCACCCCACAATGCTATCGTGGCCGGGCGGCACCGCCCGATCTCCTCGGCAAGAATGTCGAGGTGAACGAGCGGAATCCTCTCCGGCGGCAGGGCATAACGTTTGGTCGCGATCTCGCCAAGCTTGCAGCCGACGACCAATAGACAGTCCGAGGCTTCGATCAGCTCATTTGCGATCCGTGAGTAGCGGCCGAACAACCCGATCGACAGCGGATGGGTGCAGGCAATGCCGCCCTTGCCGCTCATCGTGTGGGCGACCGGGATCGACTGCGCCTCGGCAAAGGCAAGGAGCGCTTCGTATCCCGCCGAGAGGTGAATGCCGCCGCCGACCAGGATCAACGGGCGCTTGGCATGCCCGATCAGCGCGGCGGCGCGGGCGATGTCGGCCCTGTCAGGTCGAATGCGGCGCGCCGGCACGCTCAGTGTTGTCGGGTCGATCGCGAAATCCTCGGCGGCAAAGTCGTGCTCGCCATGGCAGACATCCTCGGGAACGTCGAGCAAAACCGGGCCCGGTCTGCCGGAAGTCGCCACGGCGAAGGCGCGGCGCAGCAGCTCGGGGACGCGGCTCGTCAGCTCGACCCGGATTAGCTCCTTGACCGCCGGCCGCAAGATCTCGGCCTGCCGGCATTCCTGCGTCATGTTCTTCCAGGAATGCGCACGGTTGGTGTCGCCGGCGAGCGCGATCATCGGGGTCCCGGCGTTCAACCCCTCGATCAGGCCGGTCACGAGATTGGTCGCACCGGGCCCGAGCGTCCCGTCGCACACCCCGGGGCGGTTGGTCACCCGCGCGTAGGCCTCCGCGGCAAAAGCGCCGCACCGCTCGTCGTTGATCAGGAAGTGCCGCATGCCGAGCTGAGCCAGCGCATCGTAGAATGGCAAAAGCTGAAACCCGCCCATCCCAAACATCGGCCCGATCCCGGCGAGCCGCAGCATCTCGGCGAGCGCGCGGCCGCCGTTCATGCGGCCCGAGGGTCGGTTGCTCGCGCGGTCGATGTCGGTCATGTGCGTCCCTCCCGTTCAGCCGCTGCCCGGCGGGTAATCGCAACGAATTCACGCGCCCCCATGCCCGGAACGATGCCGAGCGCCGCGGCGCGAGGGTTTACCCGGCTCAGGATACCATCCTGGTAGGTCGAACGTGCGTCGCCGATGCGTGCGCTCGCCACCGCGACAGTGCCGGCGGCGATGCCACGAGCCTCGAGCGCCGGAAGGCGGGTCACGCCGGCCTCGTCGATCCCGATCCCGGCGTCGTTGAACAGTGCGGCGAGCGCATCGTATTTGAGCGCGGTATCCGGCCGACCGCCGAGGAGCCCCCCGTGCGATCCGGTGACGACGACGGTTCCGACGTGCTCGGCACCGACCAGCGAAGCCGAATCGAGCGCCCAGGCGGCGGGCGGTTCCGCGACCAGGAGAAAGGCTCCTTCCCGTTCGGGCGGCGGCTCGCGTCCGCCCGGCACGGCTCGCCGCAACAGGGCCGCTGCGTCTCGGCACGCCATGCCGACGCGGCAGCCCAATGCCTGGGCCGAATCGTTGGCATGAGTCACGAGCCCGCGCGCCATCATGTCGGCGCCGTCGCCGATGCGCGCGGTATCATAGCCAACGGCAGCGGCCGGGATGCCAAATCCTTCGAGGTAATCGAGCCCGGCGATCCCGGCCTGATCGCGTCCGACCCCGGCATCGTTGAAAATTGCCGCGGCGACGCGGAGCTTGCCCGCCAGATAAGCGGCATAGATGCCGCCATGGGAACCGTTGACGACGACGGCACCCGCTGCCTCGGTTCCGACGCGGGTGATGCTGTCAGCGGTCAGAATCGGCGGTGGTTCCGGCACGGGTCTCTCCCGGACAGGGCGATCTGCTCATCATAGCAGTGGAACTCGGGCCGAGGACAAGTCGGATCTAAGCCTTTGTCGAAGCTCTCCTTTTCCTGCCGCAGGCGCAGAAACTCAGGGGAAAATTGCATTCCGCGAGCGACATCGAAACGACTATTCGTTATAGTTCAGCCACTTACGAGTTCTTCCCGACGCCGTTTTGACGCATCGGCAGGGGAAATTTGACGTTTCGGAGGACGCCCGGGAAGAGATGCTCGGGCTAATGCTGCTCGCCAGCCGGTCGGGCGCGTTCGGCGGCTTGCTGTCGATAATTCTCGCGCTGCTTGTCGCGCCAGGCGGCACGCTCTTGCGCGTCGAGCTTGCCGTCGTGATTGGCGTCGATCTGGTCAAAGCGCTCCCGATACAACCTGTCTCGTTCCTCGGCGGGCATCGCCGCCAGCTGATCGTAATAGGCCTTGCGGCTCTCGAGGCTCGTCTTTTCAGCTGCTGTAAGGCCGGGGGCCGCCAATTGCCGTGCCAGCCGCGCCTGGCGTTGTGCCAGATCGTGCAGCCGGAAATCGCGATATTGCTCGAAGGTGATCGCTTCGCTCGCGGCGGGTTGTGTTGCCGCCCGTTGGGCTGCTGCCGGAAAATGCCACCACGCCGCCGCAATCAGCGCGGTGAGGGCGACCGCTATCGTCCATGGTCTCATCAAGGATCTCCTTACTCGGGTCCCCACCCACATATAGAACAAAACGTGATCACGCTTGGCAAGCACTTTCTTTGGCGGTACCGATGAAAATCTGCACAGCGGGCGGTTGTGCCGGGGCGAGTGGGCCACATGACATCGGCGGTAAAAGTCAAACCCGGGTTCAGGCTTGCCGAGCTCGATCTCGAGCGCCGGCTCGCCGATGAGGCGAGCTATCAGCAGAAGCTGCGCAAATTGCAGATCGCGATGCTCGACGTCGAGGAGATCTATCGGGTCGAGCGGCGGCGCGGGATCATCGCGCTCGAAGGCTGGGATGCCTCGGGCAAGAGTGGTGCCGTCCAGCGTCTGATCGAAAAGTGCGACCCGCGCTGGGTCGACGTCTGGTCGATCGGCCGGCCCACCCCGGAGGAGCAGGGCCGCCATTATCTTTGGCGCTTCTGGCAACGGCTGCCGCTGCCCGGCCAGATCGCGATCTTCGACCGCACCTGGTATGGCCGGGTCCTCGTCGAACGGGTCGAAGGCCTGGCTCGGCCAAAAGAGTGGCGGCGCGCCTATGACGAGATCAACGCCTTCGAGAAGATGCTCGTCGACGACGGCGTCCGCCTCGTCAAATTATTCCTGCACATCTCCGACGAGGAGCAGCTCCAGCGTTTTCGCGAGCGGATCGCGACGCCGACAAAGCATTGGAAGATGAGCGCCGAGGACATCCGCAATCGGGCGCACCGGCACGACTATCTCGCAGCACTCGACGACATGTTCGCGCTGACCTCCACGGCCGCGGCGCCGTGGCATGTTGTCCCGGCCGAGTACAAATGGTTCGCCCGCGTCGCTTTCGCGAAGACCGCGGTCAAAGCGCTCGGCAAGGGAATCTCCGTCGGGCCCCCTGCCCTCGCCCCCGAAGTCGTCAAAGCGGCCGCAGAAATCCTGGGTCGCAAGGAGATGGCGGCACTCGGTCTCGCAGATCCACAGCCGGCAAAAGACTGAGACGCTGGGGTCAGCCCCGCAGCTCGGGGCATTGATCCCGTGTCGGGCTCGATACTGAGAATCCCACCGCCCTGATCGCGAGGGTCGCCTTGGAGCAGGCCAGAAACTTCAACGGCACGACCACGCTAATCGCAACGGATGTTGGCTGAAACCGAACCTCACGCTAATTCAAGCTGGGCTAGAGCAATTTGGTTCGCGCAAATCTCGCCTCGATCGTCCGCCTTAACTCCGTCGCTACATTTGTGTACGCCTCGTCCTGGTTACGCCAACCGCCGCCTGATATCGGGCGATTATCCCGCGGTACGGCCTGCGCCTTGTATCCAGGTTGGTTAAATACTTCCGTCCAGTCACAAGAACGTAAGATAATGGGGATTGGCAGCGACTTCCCTTCGCCGCGCCGCTCGATGGCACGCAAGAGCTCGTGTTTACAGTAACGAGAGGCCAAAAACGCTGCACTAACCAAGAGAAGAATTATATCGGCCTCCTCGATCGCCCGGTCTATATCGCTTTCCCAATTAGCTCCGGCTTCGATTTCTCGATCATGCCAAATTTCGATTAATTTTTTATCTATCATAGGCGCCAGATGCTGACCCAGTCTCATCCGCATTCTTTCATCTTCGTGGCTATAGGAGATGAACACCTTCAACGGCCTTAGCTCGCTCATTTCAGACTCCGGCTGTCTCGCGCCCCTGCGAACCTGAACTATCGCAGCCTGACCGGCGCGAGCGGGCTCTGGCGCTCTCGTGGGAATTTCAACTGGCCGGGCCACGCTTACGTAAGCCTCGAGGTAAGCCGCAGCCCGTGTCAAGAGCTGCGCAAAAGTGAGTTCCGCAGCAGCGGCGTCGAGGAGACCACCGGCGCAAATGCATTCCGTAATAAAGCTGCCAAGGACGCGGTAGGCCTCAATCTGCGACTCGCTGACCCATTGTTCCACCCCCGACTCATGCGGAAAGGCCGGGTGCGAAGCGGCGTAGGCGCGTACGTCGGCGGGTTCGGTGCCATGGTAACCCGGCTTGATGTAGAGGAGCTGCCCGGGTGTGGCCTCAGGCTCCGGGTAGAAGATGTCAGCGATCGCACAATAGACGCCGTCTGTCGGCTCAGGCTGTCGTGCGACCATTTGGATGCTGCGAAAGCGGATGTCGACACCCAGGTCGACCCGTACCTTGCGGATGGCGTTGCCGAGATCTTCGAGCCGGTAATCGGGGTCGCAATCTGCATCGCTGACTACAATGTATCGACAGCGCCGGCGAATCATCTCGTAGATGCCAAGATTTTCGAAGTGTCCGCCATCGGATAGATACACGTATCGTGCGTAAGCGTCACTCAGCCCCAACATTTGGTTGATGATCGGAACAACGCCCAAAGGAGGGGCTTCGCGACCCGCCGTGGTGTCGTATCGAGGATTACCGAGCCACCAACCGAGCCGTACATTGCCAAGCGTCATCAGAGCGCTGACGAGCGGCGAAGAGTTGTAGCCCTGATTCGGGCTGGCGGCGGCCCCTGAGATCGCTATTGCGGTTCCCAGCGTGATTCCGCCTCCGGTATCGCCATAGTGGTTGGTGGAGCGAAACTTTACTCTTTCGTTGCCGGACGCCAGCGGAGTGATGATGAACGAGTCGGCATCTCGTTCTTGCCGTCCCAGGTCGGCTGTAACGACCACATTCAGTCTCGTGTTGATGACCGGGAACAGACAGCGTCGCTTTGTGCTTGAAGTCCGCGGCCACAATTCGAGCATGCGAAGGTCGCCTTCGCGATGAAGCCCCGTAACGCGATCGGCACCTAGCCATTGGGTCCGAGCCGGTCTGAGAAACATCCGGATTAGATGATCGCGATACAGAGCGGTAAGCGACACACGATTAATATTGATGTACCACGACGCAGCCAGTGCAAAGAGGAAGCAGGCAACGCATGCAATTGCCGTGACCAGCAGGCGCAGACCGGGTTGGAGAAAGTATCGGTAATCATCGGGCGACAGGCTACGCTCGATCGCGTCGAGCGCGTGGCGTGCTCCGTCCGCAAGCAGGATCGCCAATAGGGGGAGAAAGATCAACGTCGCGATCGAAATGGTCACGGTGACCGGCCGTCTTTCGAACGCTTGGCGAGCAGTCGTCGCCGCCGATTTGGCGCTGCCGCCCATCAGCAGGGCGATGAGACCCGAAACCGTGCCGCCCGCCAAGACGAAGCCAAAATGCCAGACTGAATCAAGCGCCCGCGAACCAAACTCAACGATACCGGACAACACCAGCCATACGACGGTCCCCGCCACTATCCAACCGGAAGACCGGGCCCGCCATTCGCGTTCGGCGGCCCCGTCCCGAGCGTACCTCGCCAGCCCGACATAAAGGACATCGCCCAGCAGCAACGCGATCAGCGCCCAACCGACACTGGCGACCACGAGCGTGCTCCTTGCCCACCAGCTTCCGATCCAGTCTGCGTAGTCCTCGGCGCCCCGCATGCCGAGCCAGAGCTCGTAACCGCCCGCAAGGACCGCCCCGGCGACCGCGCCGCTTACAACCCAAGAGAGCAGCAGCTGCAGCGCAGGCACCTGATCCTTTTCACCGTTCGGCGTGGCGACCCGGCGGAAGGCCGCTGGTCGCCGGAGGAACGCGAACGCGATCCACCACGCAATAAAATAGACGAAGGCGCCGGCAACTGCGCCGGAGGCGAGCCCGGGCCGCCCTCCGAAGAGCGGGTGCAGGGCCACGGCAGCGAGCAAGATCGCCGCCAGATATTGCGGCATCGCGATCTGCCACAAGAAGCGCCCTAGGTCGATGGCGTGACCATCGGCGCCCGGGCCGCTTGCCAACCAACGCGCCAATGCCCAAACGAGCAACGCCGCGGCCAGCGCTAGGCATAGCTGCGGCCCTGGGCTGACCCACAACGGCGACCAGCCGATGAATTCAGCGACACATATCGGCACCAGCACTACCGCGAAAAGCAGCGGCAGCAAAATCATCCAGGTAAGCAGTAGGTTTTGGACCCGGGCCCAGATGCCGGCCGGTATCGCGCGTCCCGGCGGCGCCAGGAAGTTGTTGCCAGAATTGGGGAACGCATCCTGACTAGCGGCGCCCGACCCAACGAACGAGTGTACCACATCCTGATCGGTTGAAGCATAATAGCGCGAAGCCGAGAGCCAGCTACCGATGTGAGCCCCGCCTCCAACCATCGACAGGTAGTCAAACTGAAATAGCAATCGATGCCGCGCAAGCCCCTGCATTATACCCATGGCGAAAGAGGAGCTGCGTAATCCACCCCCGGATAGACATAGGGCGGTGCGTGGTTGTTCAAGCCGGTGGATGCTTTGATAGAGAGCACCCAGCGAAGAAGAGTCGAAGACAACGCCTGGGCGAAGCTGCTTAAGCTCCTCGCTAAGAACATCGAGCAGGTCCCGAGCGCCCTCCGCCGATACAGGCGCTTCGTGCGGCTTCGCGGAGGTGAGTTCAGCCTCCGATAACCCCATGGTGCTTCCTATGTTTCTTCGTATACGCGCCGCGGGATTATAACCGAGATTAGCCGTTGTTCGAGGCAGTGACATCAACCTGCGCCGGGATTGTCAATCTGACGTCAGCTGGCCCGGGCGCTGTTGCTCGGCTAATCGGCGCTTGCCGGGAGCGGCCCGAACGCGCGGGCTAATGATGCTTCACGATAGGGGTTGCGCGCCCACCCCCTGGTCTCGCGCCCGATATCAAACCGATCGAGAAGTCCATTTCGGGCGCACTGTGAACATCCTTGGCTAGCACTTTCTTCAGGGGTACCGATAAAAATTGGTACAGCGGGCGGTTGTGCGGTGCGAGTGGGTCACATGACATCGGCGGTAAAAGTCAAATCCGGGTTCAAGCTTGCCGAGCTCGATCTCGAGCGCCGGCTCGCGGATGAGGCGAGCTATCAGCAGAAGCTGCGCAAGCTGCAGATCGCGATGCTCGAGCTCGAGCAGATCTACCGTGGTCGAGCGGCGGCGCGGCATCATCGCGCTCGAAGGCTGGGACGCCTCGGGCAAGAGTGGTGCCATCCAACGCCTGATCGAAAAGCTCGACCCGCGCTGGGTGCAGGTCTGGCCGATCGGCCGGCCGACCCCGGAGGAGCAGGGCCGCCATTATCTCTGGCGCTTTTGGCAAAGGCTGCCGCCACCCGGCCAGATCGCGATCTTCGACCGTACCTGGTACGGCCGGGTCCTCGTCGAACACGTCGAAGGCCTATCCCGACCCAAAGAGTGGCAGCGCGCTTACGACGAGATCAGCGCCTTCGAGAAGATGCTCGACGATGACGGCGTCCGGCTCGTCAAATTATTCCTGCACATCTCCGGCGAGGAACAGCTGCGGCGTTTCCACGAGCGGATCGCCACGCCGACCAAGCATTGGAAGATCAACGCGGAGGACATGCGCAACCGCGCACATCGGCCCGACTACCTCTTAGCACTCGACGACGTGTTCACGCTGACCTCGACCACCGGGGCACCGTGGCACGTCGTCCCGGCGGAGTACAAATGGTTCGCCCGTGTCGCCATGGCAAAGACGGTGGTCAAGCGCTCGGCAAAGGGATCGCACTCGGCCCCCCTCGCCCCCGAAGTCGTCAAAGCGGCCGCAGAAATCCTGGGTCGCAAGGAGATGGTGGCACTCGGCCTGCCGGCGCCGGAGCGGCCGAAAGACTGAGCCGCCGAGGCTCAGCCGCGCAGCTCGGGGATGACCCAGAGCGGCTTCTCGCCGCGGGCCACGCGCTCGATGTTGTCGAACGAGTTGCGGAACGCCTTCTTCCAGTTCTCCCAGCTCGGCCCTGCCAGATGCGGCGTCAGGATGATGTTGTGCAGCGTGAAGAGCTTGTGCTCGGGCGCCGGCGGCTCTTCGACCATGACGTCGAGCCCGGCCCCGCGGATCCGCTCGGAGACCAGCGCATCATAGAGCGCATCCTCATCTACCACCGGGCCGCGGCAGGTGTTGATCAGGATCGTCGTCGGTTTCATTAGCCCGAGCTCGCGCGCCCCGATCAATTTGTGCGTCGAAGCGTCGAGCGGCACGTGCAAACTGACGATGTCCGAGCTCCGCAACAGCTCGGGAAACAGCGCGAAGCGCACGCCGAGCGCGTCTTCGGCGTCGCCGCTGAGCCGGGCAACATCGTAATACTGCACGCGCATACGGAACGCTTGGGCGAGGCGTGCCACCTTCTTGCCGATGTTGCCGAGCCCGACGATGCCAAGGATCTTGTCCTCGAGTTCGTAGAGCATGATCGACGAGAAATCGTTGCCGCGCCACCGCCCGGCGACGACATTCTCGTACTGCCAAACCAATCGCCGCGAGACCGCGAGCATCAACAGCAGCGCATGCTCGGCGACCGCGACCGAGTTTGAACCGCCATTGTTGCAAATCGGTACCCGAGCCTGCCGCGCCGCTTCGACGTCGAGGCGGTCGTAGCCGGCGCTGAACAGCTGGACCAGCTTGAGGCGGGGCGCCGCGCGATAGAATTCGGGACCGAGCTGAAAGCGCGGGCTGCCGATGTAATATTCGGCGTCTTTCAATGCCGCCGCGAATTCGGCGCTGTCGAATTCGGCGACGACGAGCTCGTAACCCGGCGGCAATATCTCGCGCGCGACATCCATGACCGCCTCGGAAAGCTGCGAGGCCATAAGAATGCGGACTGGCATAATGCTCTCCTTATCGATGGACAGCGCCCCTCACCCTCCCTCTCGCCGCGCGCGGGGAGAGGGAGGGTGAGGGGCAGGCGGCGGTTGCTCGCGAAGTCCCTTAGGGTGGGCAGGTCAGTCGCGCAATTCGGGGACAATCCAGAACGGCCTCTGGCCGCGCGCTACGCGCTCGAAATTGTCGAAGGCGTTGCGCCAGCGCTTCCAATGATTGTCCCAGGTCGGCCCGGCGCCGTGCGGGCTGAAGATCGCATTCTTCAGCGTGAACAGCTCATGATCCGGTTTTGGCGGCTCTTCGACCATGACGTCGAGCCCGGCGCCGAGGATCCTCTCGTCGCGCAGCACCACGTAGAGCGCCTTCTCGTCGACGACCGGACCGCGGCACGTGTTGATCAGAATCGCCGTCGGCTTCATCATCGCGAGCTCGCGCTCGCCGATCAGATAGCGTGTCGACCGGTCGAGCGGCACGTGCAAGGTGATGATGTCCGAAGTCTTCAACAGCTCGGGGAACAGCGCAAACCGCACGCCAAGCGCATCCTCCTGGTCGCCGGTCATCCGGTTGATGTCGTAATATTTGATATGCATGTCGAAGGCCTTGGCACGGCGAGCGACCTTCTTGCCGATATTGCCGAGGCCGATGATACCGAGCGTCTTGTCTTCGAGCTCGTAGAGCTTGTAAGAATTGAAATCATTGCCCCGCCAGCGACCGGACACCACCCCCTCGTGCTGCCAGATCAGCTTGCGGCAGACCGCCAGCATCAGCAGCATCGCATGCTCGGCGACGGCCGTCGCATTGGCGCCGCCATTGTTGCAAATTGGCACCCCGGCCGCCCGCGCGGCTTCGAGGTCATAGGTGTTGTAGCCGGCGCTCAAGGTCTGGACGATCCTGAGCTTGGGTGCGGCCTGATAGAATTCCGGCCCATGTTTGAACTGACCGGCGCCGATGTAATATTCGGTGTCCTTCAGCAGGTCGAAGAACTCCGGCCTGCCGTGCGGGGCGGTGGCCAATTCCCAACCGGTCGGGAGCAGGTCATGGGCGATCGCCAGGGTCTCCTGGGAATGGGTGCTGGGACTGAGAATGCGGGGCATCGTGCGTCTCCTCTTCGGGGGATTGTCGCGTGTGGGTGGTGAGGAAGCTATCGTAGCGATACCGTGCGATAGTCGTCAAATTAGCCAGGGAGAAGAGACATGCCGGAATCGCTTGCAGACCGCTTCCAGAACCTTCACGAATTCATCAAGCAGGCGCGCACCAACCTCAACCGCAACGCCTGGGATTACCTGATCGGCGCCTCGGAGACCGAGACGACGGTCGCGCGCAACCGTATGGCTCTCGATTCGCTCGCCTTCCGCCCGCGCGTGCTGTGTGACGTCAGCAAGATCGACTGCAGCGCCAGCCTGTTCGGCAGAAAGCTGCGCATCCCGGTGCTGCTGGCACCGGTCGGCTCGCTCGAGAGCTTCGAGCCGGGAGGCGGCGCCACCGTGGCCAAGGCGGCGACCGAGTTCGGTAACGGCATGATCCTGAGCTGTGTTTCGGAGCCGGGCCTCGCGGCTACGGCCGAGGCCTCGGGCGACGGCTTCAAGATCTTCCAGCTCTATGTGCTCGGCGACGGCGACTGGGTCGACGACCAGTTCCGCCAAGCGATCGACGCCGGCTACGACGCCTTCTGCATTACCGTCGACACCGACCGGTACAGCCGGCGCGAGCGCGACCTTGCCAAACGCCATGAGCGCCGCCGGGCCGGCGGCCAGGTCGTCACGGGCGACGCGCGCGTCCATCAGGCGCGGTTCAACTGGCGCGACGTCGAGCGCGTTAAGGCGCAATTCGACATCCCGCTGATCTTAAAAGGCATCGCCACGGTCGAGAACGCCAAGCGCGCGGTCGAGCTCGGCATCGATTGCGTCTATGTGTCGAACCATGGCGGCCGCCAACTCGACCATGGGCTCGGCTCGATCGACGTCTTGCCGGAAATCGTGGAGGCGGTCGGCGGGAAGGCGCGCATCATCGTCGACGGCGGGATCAGCCGCGGCACCGATGTCGTCAAGGCGATGATCGTGGGCGCGGACGCGGTCGCGGTGGGCCGGCTCTATGTTTATGGCCTCGCCGCGGCCGGCGGCCCGGGCATCAAGCGCCTGCTCGAGATCCTCGAACACGAGATCACGATCTGTCTCGCGCTGCTCGGCGTCACCAGCTTTGCGGCCCTTGACAAATCCTATATTGCCCCGGCACGGCCGGTGGTGTCGCCGCATGTGCACAGCGCCTTCCCGCTCCTCGACCTGCCGCGCGAGACGTATTAGCCGGAGCTAGCCGATTCCGGCTCGGTGCCGATGGCGGCTCCTCAGACCGAGGGCGCCAAGCCCTACGCCGAGTAGGGAGAGGGTGGTCGGCTGGGGGATCACGGCACTCGGCTCAACGATCAGGTCCACATCGCCGGAACCGATGACGCCCACGAACGAGCCGGTAATCGTGTCGGTGCCCGGTGGGAGCACAAATGTCTCCGAGCTGTAATCGGCATTCGCTAAGCAGGCGGAGATATCGTCAGGCATTCCGGGTGCCCACGAAATCTACGTGCCAGGGACCCGCACTCACGTATCTGCGCCAACAGCCTGTTGGCCATGGGGCACCAAGCCGGAAGGATTTCCAGCAGCAGCCATTGCTGGGGCTCCATTAACGTCCATCATGAACCGGTCCCCGATATTTTGAAGTCCGTGACTGTGAGCCGGCCGCCACCCGGCGGCGTGATAGTCAGACCAAAGGGCGCAATCCTTCGCCGCCTTCTGGTTCAACGCGCGGCGCTGGATCTTCTGCATCGGGCCGGTGATCGCCGGGACATTGATCGTCGGGCTCGGCGGCTATGGTCCTGCGGCGACGCTCGCCGACCTCTGCTTTATTCTCGGCGTCGTTGCGGCGCCGTTCCTTCCTGAAACGAACGGCAAGCCGCTCCCCGAGACCCGGTCGCCGGCATTAGCCGGGGGAGGGAGCGCGAGGGGGCGATTGAGCGCCCCTTCTCGCATCTCGAACCTCACGCGCTCAAGCTAGAAGCGCGCGCGTGACGGTTGAAAACAGGAGCCGGAAACTTAGTACGCCACCAAGTTAGCCACACCCGTCAAGCAATCGGTCGCGCCCGTGGCCGGCCCGAACGTAATGCTCAGCGTCGTTGTCAGCGTCGGATATAGGGTGAATTGGTGTCCGGTGTCATCCCACAATTGCGGCAGCGGGAAACCCGAGCTGCCGTTCCAATCACCGGTCAGGTTCTGTGTTGACCCAGGTCCAGCCACCAATAGACCGTTTATCGTTGTGGTTTCGCCGCTGTCACTAGCGGTCGCGACTCGGCCCGTTCCAAGCTGTCCATCGGCTCCGATATTATCCCACAGAACAGGAAGAGACCTCGTCGAGCCGCTCAGCATCAACGTGTAGGAGAAGGGCGGTTTGACAGCCTTCCCCGCCAGTCCTTTGTCAAACAGATCGACAGTATTGGACCCCTTTCCGATTACGACGATCGAGGCTCCCTCCCAAAGAGGCAACCTTGGTCTTACAACCCAAGGATCGCCTCCGTTCACATCCCCGCCGGCGAACGGCAGGGTCGTAACCTGGTAAGAGCCGTTGGTAACCCCCAGAGCTACGGGGAGCTGTGCCCGGTAGACGTAGATCGTGCTGCCGGAGATCCAGCATGGCTGCGGGCCTGAATCGACAAGGGTGCCGGGCAGCTCCATCTGCGCCGACTCGGGGGTCGGCAAGAGGCGCTGTACCCTAATCTTTGTGGCAGCAAGAGTCGCGGGTTTAGTCGGCGCGCCGTTGTCTATGAACGCCCAGTAAATATACGCGTCCTTCACAGGCAGGACGACACCACTGATACCGATGCCCCCTCCTCTGCGGTTCCGCAGTGCCACTCCGCCTGTCGCATATTGGAATTGTTCCTTCCAGCTTTTGAAGGGCGTAATTGGCGCCGCAGCCAAAGGAGCGAGCTGCGCCCGGGCCTCCGCGTCAAACGTGGGCGATGCGGTGGTCCCGTACGCTGGCGACTCCTGGTCGTCAGCCTGGGCGAGTGCAACCGCAGCACCGCCGACAGCGAATGCCAGAACCAATGCTGAAGTTTTTATTGAACGCGATGACCGGTTTTTCATTGAAGGCTTCTCCTGTTACCTGTGCGGAGACGCCATATCGGCACCGCCCCTGCGATGTGCCATAGATCAAATGGGATAGCCGATGGCCTAGGCCATCAGCGCAAGCGAGTAGGCGTTTTGGACTAGACCATAGATCTAGAAGGTTCCGGGGGAGCCGCCCCCAACAGCCCTCGTGAGGTGCCCAGGCGGTTGGAATCGCAGTGGATTTCAAATCGCTGGAGATTTGATTCGATTGGCCAAGGCGCCGGACGACGGCTTGAAGATCTTCCAGCTCTATGTGCTGGGCGACGCCGATTGAGTCGACGATAACTTCCGCCGCGCGATCGACGCCGGCTACGACGCCTCCTGCGTGACCGTCGACACCGACGGCTACAGCCTTCGCGAGCGCGATCTTGCCAAGCGCCACGAGCGCCGCCGGGCCGGCGGCCAGGTCGTCACGGGCGACGCCCGCGTCCATCAGGCACGGTTCGACTGGCGCGATGTCGAGCGCGTTAAGGCGAAATTCGCCATTCCGCTGATCCTGAGGGGCATCGCCACCGTCGAGGACGCCATGTGCGCCGTCGAGTTCGGGGTCGATTGCGTCTATATGTCGAACCATGGCGGCCGCCAGCTCGATCACGGGCTGGGGTCGATCGATGTCTTGCCGGAGATCGTTGAGGCGGTCGGCGGGAAGGCGCGCATCATCGTCGACGGCGGCATCAGCCGCGGCACCGATGTCGTCAAGGCGATGATCCTGGGTGCCGATGCAGTCGCGGTCGGCCGGCTCTATGTCTATGGCCTCGCGGCGGCCGGCGGTCCCGGCATCGTGCGCCTGCTCGAGATCCTCCAACACGAGATCACGATCTGCCTCGCTCTCCTCGGCGTCACCGGATTTGCAGCCCTCGACAAATCCTATATCTGCCCGGCGCGGCCAGTCGTGCTGCCACATGTGCACAGCGCCTTCCCGCTCCTCGATCTGCCGCGCGAGAGGTAATAAATCGAATTTCTCTCCAAGGTTGTTCTACCTTTACCACGCTGCGTGACTTTTGATATTGCTCGGCTTGGTAGGTGCGGCGCACCGCGTCGAGCTTCGGGCGAAATCGAGGCCAGACCGTGTAAGGAGAGTCGTCGTCGAAGGAGTTGTCGGCCAATGGAATGAACGAGAATGTCAAGACTCTCGCGAGTCCCGAATGGCTCCGGCTTGCCTTTTGGGTCTGTTGCCAGTGCGGCGGATGCGCCCGGGCTCTCTTTGGGAGACTGCCGCTGCTTCCGAGCCCCGCCGGCAGAACCCGCCTAGCCTAAGGCGTTCAGCCGGGTCAGTTCCGTTGGGCGTGGTCTCGGTGGCAATGGCGCCGGTTCGCGCCGCTTTTGGAAAGCGGCGCAGCCGCCGCTCGACCTGGGCGCCGCCGCGATCACCTGGTGCTCAACTCCCGGAGGAATACGGCCGTCTAATTCTTGCTCCAGTTCAACGTAACACCGCGCCCGTCGCGAAAGCTGCCCTTTGCGTCGATCCGACCATCACGAACAGTTCCAATCAGATCACAGACAGCAAAGCTCGACCCGTCGGCCCTCTTGCTATGCATGTGGATCGCCACCTCACCGGATCGAGAGATTTCACCCGCAAGATATATTGTGACGCCAGGATTGCGACCGGGCCACTCGCCGGATATCCGGTTTCCTAACACGACCGCCTGCGCCTCGAAGCAGTGGGCCGGCTCGGTGGCGCCGCCGGCGGCGTAGCACATCTGCCCGCGATAGAGCCCGCTCACATCGTCACCGAGTGTTGCGGCGGCGGTCGGGCCGCTCACTGGATCGGGCTGCGGCTCGACCTGTCCCGCCTCCGGCGCAGCCAACGCTTCGACATCGGCCATCTTGCGGCTGGCTCTAGCCAAGCGGTGCGCTTCTCTCTCAATCCGCCGCGGATCGACTGGCGGCTTTTGCGGCGCCGGCAATTCGGCCGTCGGGGCGTATTGCGTCGGATTGCGCTCATGGTGAGAACGGACCCAGGAGACGCCGCCAGCCGCGGTCAAAATCAGAGCAGCAATGACGAAGGGCCGAAGCCGCAACCCATTCACGAATTGGTGCCGGCGGGCGGGAGAAGGAAGCACGCCGAGGCCAGCGACCTTAGCGATGGCGAAGGTCCGCACCGGCTGGGGCAGGTTCTTGTAGTTTAATTCACCCAGCGGCTTGAACGACAAGGACAGCTTGTTCAGGACCTGGTCGTATACGCTGCCTGAAATGCAGATACCGCCGGGCTCGGCCGCGCCTTGCAGGCGCGCCGCGACATTGACGCCGTCGCCAAGCAAATCCCCGCCCTGCACCATCACATCGCCGAGATTTACGCCGATGCGGAAGTTCACTTGTCGCCCGCTCGGGAGTTGATCGTTGCGCGTGCGCAAGGCGGCTTGGATCTCGGTGGCGCAGCGCACAGCTTCGACGGCGCTGCCGAACTCGGCGAGGATAGCGTCACCAGCAGTATTGAAGACGCGGCCACGATGCAGCTGCACTAGTTTCTCGAACACCTCCTTGTGGGCACGAAATGTTTGCAGCGTGCGCTCTTCGTCCTCTGCCATCAGACGGCTGTATGCCGCGACGTCGGCGGAAAGGATCGTCGCCAGTTTGCGTTCTAGGCCGTCGGCCGCGGCGTCGCTTTCGGCCATAGCATGCCCGCTAACAGTTCCGGCCATCGATCATATCGAGGAAGCGAAGTTCTGCCACCGCTATGTTTGCTGGGTACATCTATAGGATGACGACCAAAGGGTGATGCTCACAATCTCGTATGCGCTCCGCCCGCATCATCTCGCAGGTCCGCTGTGTGTCGCGGGCACTGCGGCACGGTTGGGAGTCAGACGATTTTCGCGTGCGCCACCCCGGCGCCCGTCGGCCTCCTGCTTGTCCTCGCTAATCTTCATAAACCACCGGCCGTAGCAGGTTGTCGTCGGCCCGGGCCGGATATTTGACTTGGGCGACGAGCTCAGGCCCACGCGCCGGCTGTACAACCGGCCGGCCCACATTCTGTGGTATAAGCCCCGCATGACGACGATCGGCACGCTTCGGATGGTCTTGTTATGTTTGTCTTTGCTGTCTGTTCCTCTGGCGGTAAAAGCGCAGACGACCTGCATGAATTGTTATAAGGCGTTCCCGTGCAGTCAAAAGTACAAAGAATGTACCAACTCCTGTAAAGTATATCCGTTTGGAGACGACAGCAGAATCACCTGCGACAAAAGCTGCCAGCCTATGTTAACCGAGTGCATTGCGGCTGCGCGAAATCGTTGCGGTTACTGGTGTACTCCTTGAATGTTTTCCTTTTGGCCTCATTTGCACCGGGATGCCGGGCTTCAGGCTGCCAAAGCTACGCCGCCACCGCGCCTTCCGACCGCTCGACCTGCTGCACGCGACGTATTAATTGAGCGATACCGAACCGGTGCGACCGAGCAGGCCGCTGCAGCGGACACCGTAAGGACTGGAGCATGCGATGGAACGATCCCGCGATCGAGCAGGCGCTCGTGGTAGCGTGGAACTACATGAGGCTCGTTCATCCGCTTTCTGCGGCCGATGCGATCTTGGCGTTGGGAAGCTTCGATCCGATGGTTGCCGTTTGCGCCGCAGCCTTGTGGCACGCGAAGCTCGCGCCCACCATCATCATGTCGGGCGGCATCGCTCACCGCGGCACGCTGTTGGAAACCGGTTGGGGTCGTTCTGAAGCTCAAGTTTTCGCGGATGTCGCGGTGAAGGAGGGAGTGCCCCTTCAAGCAATCATATTAGAGGATAAAGCTCAAAATACTGGTGAAAACTTCTCTCGTACCAAGGCTTTAACGGAAAGATTAGGGCTTAAAATCAACAGCCTGACTGTCGTTGCCAAGCCGTATATGACGCGCCGCGGCTTTGCTACCGGTCGACTGGTTTGGCCCGAGGTGGCGCTCAGTTTGCATTGTGAGGACATTGGGGTGCAAGAATACTTCAAGCGTGAGCCGGACCCGGAACGTGCCTTGCACGCTCTCGTCGGTGATCTGCACCGGATCATCGTATATCCGAAACTTGGATACCAGATTAGGCAACGAGTGCCGCGTCCCGTAAGAGCGGCGCTGGGCATGCTCGCAGCGGCAGGTTATGGAAGCCGATTGGTGGGGAGTCTCGGCTGCGATTAGCCTGTGTTCACCCAGTACGGTCATTGACTGCGCCGGACCTTGAGGAGTTCGCGTCATTCCTATCACGACCGGTGTGGTAGGGATTGGGAAGCATCCCGACCTGCTCGCCGTCGGCGCTTCGTCCGCCAGTGACTGATCGAAGGTACCGACCTTGGTGTCCGGCAATCCGCCAGCGGGCCCATATCGGGGTTGCTTAGAGATCCGTCGTCGACAAGTTACTGACAAGTTATCGATGCGAAACTGTCGCATCGATGCGCGTGCGGATCACATATCGAGTTCTGCCCGATGGTCATCGTCGGAACGCCGAGATTAGGCTGAATTTGGAATTGGCCGCTCCCGCTGAATCCCTGCGCTCTGCAAAAGGCGGCAGCCGCTGGCGCGCCACAGTCGTTCTCAAAGATGCGACACCAATCCAACCGGTATCCGCGATATGAAGGGTTCCTAAACGTCCTTGATACAGTGTGGCACTCAATAAATGAGAAGGTGTCGCACACATGCGAGGATGGGTCGCAAATTGAGTTTTGACCCATTGTCATTGTGCGAAACCCAGGATTGTTCAACTTTTCCCACCGAACTGCTTGCCCTTGTCCATTCATCCGACAAAAAGCGTCTGCTGCGGGTTTGCCGCATTGATTCTCAAACACATAACACCAGTCAAGGTGATAACCTCTATATGTGGGACTATTGTACTCTGCGGCTCGGGCGGCCGTAGCGCCATAAATCATTGAAGTGCCTAGGAGAGCCAAGCAAGCGGCGAGATTCGATCTGTTCAACATAGGTTCTCACCGCCCTGGCATAGCCTGGCGCTGCCAATACGGCAGCAACTATCGCCTTAACAGTCGTCACAGCGTCCGCCGCGACTTGAACCGACGTTCGCCGGATGCCGCCTCCGAGGACGACCGATATGGCTGGTATTGGCGATTGTCTGAAGCGAATTGTTTTGACCACAAACGGGACTTGTCGCTTCCTGTCGCTTGACGAGTCGTGCATCAGGTTTTGTTGGTCAAAACGGGTCGGTCCCCTCGATCAACATCGTGACCGCCCGCCCGGAGCGTCGTAACCGCACCGACATGGAATTAGTATACATGGTGGGAAGGCCCAAGGCGGTGGAGCCGTGGTCGCTGACCAGCCGGCACGAGAAGCTGATCAAGATCGACGTGAAAGTCTTCAGCCGCGGCCGCTATGTGACGTTCCAAATTGCCGAGGTTGCGGTGGCGGCAGATGTTCGCGGAAATCCCGTCGCTGATTGCCCCGCTGCGAGCACCGCTACTGCCGGGGTGAGGCGCGGGGTCAAATGCGACGGACGACGACAGCAAAAATGCACTGCCCAAGGCGGGGCGATCCTGGTCCCACAAGCTCCCGGAAGCCGGGGATTGTCGGTCCAGATATTTCGTCTTCGATTCGGTTACCCTTAGTTCGTACCAACGACATACTGGAGACTTTTATGGGGAAGTGGTTTCTTAAATTAACAGTGTTTTTGGTCTTAACCTCTCGACTATATGCTTTCTCGGATAATTTTGATAGCGCACCAGTAAATGTGACGACCATTCTCGACGATACGAGCTCGACAATCCCGTCGAATTTTATTGGCTTAAGCTTAGAAACCCAGGACATTATTGCAGATACGATTTATACAGGATCAAATACATCTCTGCAAAATTTGGTGAAGCTTCTCGGCTCTAATGGGATTCTGCGCGTTGGCGGAACGTCCCAGGATACCGGCCACCAAGGAAATCCGACACCGGCCCTTACTCAACGGATCGCTAATGATTTAGCAGGCTTTAATTCGGCCCTCGGCAGTGGTTGGTCACTCATTTATGGTTTAGATTTAGGAAGCAATAACCCTTCAGAGGCGGTGACTCAAGCCGGATATATTGTAAAAGCCTTTGGGATCGGAAATGTAATTTTTCAGATCGGCAATGAACCAGATAACTGGTATTCCCCTTCTGAATATATGTCTATGTGGAATGATTATTATTCGTCACTAAGTGCCTCCTACCCATTAATCATTTTTGCGGCCCCGGACGTAGCTGAACTCATCTCGAACTCACAAAACTATACGGTATCACTTACGCCAGGAATTTCTGGTCTTAATAGTTTTTCAACACATTTCTATGGTGTTGGATGCAATCCGGTGAGCATTTCCTATGCTTCCTATCTAGCAAATCCGGCTGCTCAATCATGGACGGCCAGCTATGCTCCGGGCAAGCTTCGCTTGACCGAAAGCGGAGGTATATGCGCAGGAGGACAACCGCTATATACGAACGTTCTTTTGCAGACGGCGTGGTATCTCAATACCGCCATCAGCATGGCGAATGCGGGCTGGATAGGATTTAACTATCATTCTGTGATGACTCCCTACGCCCCTTGGGGAGGCCGTATTTCGTATTATAATCCGTATACCGAGCAAAATGACAAAGGCTATTCTCCAACCGCTGTGTTTTATGGAATGCTCCTTTTTTCTAAAATTGAAGGTCAGAAAATTGTGAACACATCACTATTTAGCGCTAGTTCTGTAAAAGCGATAAGCACAAAAGGTTCCTCAGGTAACGCTAATATTCTGATCGTTAACAACGATACATCCTATGCATTGCTTGCGAAGCCGGATCAATCTAATAATTGGTCAACCGCGGAAATTTATGTAATTAATAGTTCACTCGGATGTGTCGATACAAGCCCGGCGCTTAATGGATATGTGATTGGCGAAGGCGGCTCATGGGCCGGTTCTCCTGCTATATTAAATCGCGGGTCATCGATTTCTATTCCGCCTTGCGGTGCTGCACTTGTAGAGATTCAACCATAAGTCAGTAGGCAACGCGGATAACGTGCCTGATTCGATGCACCGTGCTAGAAGTTCGCCTATCGCTACTTCTCGAACCAGGCCGTCCCGGCGCCGAAAATCAACGTCCCCTTGCCGAGCGGTTACTCAATATCGGCTTCCAGACGATTACCGCGCTCGTCTCGGTCGTCAGACCCACGACCGCGACGCTTTCCGGCGTGCCACCGCCGGGAGCTCGACGTCGCCAGCCAATCCTTCCGCGCCCGACCTATTAACCGCGCCACCGGATTGCTCCTGTGGTCCGGAGCCACGCTTTGAGTGCCGCAACCGTTCTGTCGGCGCAAGATAGAAATGGCACCGGGCGCGCAAAGTAGAAATGACACTCCGGGGCCGCGGAGCCGATCGCATCGGCATTGCCTCGATGTTGGGTCCTGTCCAATGAGACCGCGGGCTGGT
>Ga0306923_10000072_pt1 | contig 61144 bp, 59 predicted proteins | sample sta12Can44000108_FD_203841 | JGI IMG/M metagenome (GOLD analysis project Ga0306923, IMG submission 203841) | Lab enrichment of tropical soil microbial communities from Luquillo Experimental Forest, Puerto Rico - statanox.12C.anox.44.000.108 (v2)... | ecosystem: Environmental > Terrestrial >... | reverse complement strand
CGACAGTGGCCCCGGCTCGTATCGCTTCGTCGAGCACCGCCGCTACCTCGACGCCCTGCTCGAGGCCCTGGATGTGCGCGAGCGGGTCACCTTCGTCGTCCATGACTGGGGCTCGGCCCTCGGCTTCGACTGGGCCAATCGCCACCGCGAGGGCGTGAAGGGTATCGCCTACATGGAGGCGATCGTGCAGCCGCAGGGCTGGGACCACTGGGACACATTGAATATGCGTCCAGTCTTGAAGGCGCTGCGGTCCGAGCCCGGCGAGGCGATGGTCCTGCGAGACAACTTCTTCATCGAGCAGATCCTGCCGAAGGCCATCCTGCGCCCGCTCTCCGCCGAGGAGATGGCGGAGTACCGACGGCCGTTCGCCGAGCCCGGCGAGGGGCGACGGCCGACGCTGGCATGGCCGCGGCAGATTCCCATCGCGGGCGAGCCCGCCGACGTGACTGCAATCGCGGCCGCCTACGCGGACTGGCTGGCGACGAGCCGTGTACCTAAGCTGTTCGTGAAGGCCGAGCCCGGTCTGCTCGTCGCCGGCGGCGCGAATCTCGACTTCGCCCGCAGATTGCCGGCGCAGACCGAGGTGACGGTCGCGGGGCTCCATTTCCTTCAAGAAGATTCGCCGCACGAGATCGGGCGCGCCATCGCTGGCTGGATGGGCACGTTGGGCTGACGGGGGCCATGCAGGGCCACGATGGCGTGGCCTCGTACAGACCGGACAAATGACCAAGATCGCTTACCGGCGAACAGCCGTCGACAGCATCGAAATCTTCTACCGGGAGGCCGGTCGCCCGCACGCTCCTGCACTTCTTCTGCTGCACGGCTTTCCAACTGCAAGCCACATGTTCCGCGATCTCATTCCGCAGCTCGCCGACCGATTTCATGTGATTGCGCCCGATCTGCCCGGCTTCGGCCAATCGGACATGCCGGAACGGACCCAGTTCAGCTACACCTTCGACAACATCGCGGCGACTATCGACCGCTTCACCGAAGTGATCGGACTCGGCCGCTTCGCCATCTATGTCTTCGACTATGGCGCGCCGACCGGTTTCCGCCTCGCGATGAGGCATCCCGAGCGCATCACCGCCATCATCTCGCAGAATGGCAATGCGTATGTCGAGGGGCTGAGCGACGGCTGGAAGCCGATCCGCGCATACTGGCAGGACCCGTCCACAGCAAACCGCAAAGCGCTGCGCGCGTTTCTTTCGCCTGAGACCACGGTCTGGCAATACACCCACGGCGTCGCCGACACGTCCTCGGTTTCTCCGGACGGGTATTCGCTCGACAACTTCTATCTCGCACGACTTGGCGCCGACGACGTGCAGCTCGACCTTTTCGGCGACTACAAGAGCAACGTCGCGCTCTATCCCGAATTCCAGGCCTATTTTCGCAAGCACAAGCCGCCGTTTCTGGCAGCTTGGGGCAAGAACGACCCATTTTTCCTGCCGGCCGGCGCCGAGGCGTTCAAGCGCGACATTCCCGACGCTGACGTGCGCTTCTTCGACACCGGCCACTTCGCCCTCGAGACGCACTGTGACGAGATCGCCGCGGCAATTCGCAATTTCCTGTCGCGCGCCATCGGCGTCATTGCTCCGGAGCGGCGGCGCCTCATTCCCGAAGGGAATAATCGATAATCCGGCACGGCTGCTACTGCGCCACGTGCCGGACATGACGGTGCGTCGCGGCTGGATCGCATCACCGACGGTTGCCTATGGACATTGGAGAAAAAGATGGCTGTTCGTGAAGATCATGTGCGTCGAGTCTTTCGCGCACTGGAGAACGGCCACCGCGGCAAGTTCCTCGACCATGTCGCCGACAATGTCGATTGGATCGTCGAAGGAGCCCATTCCCTCGTTGCGCACTACCGCTCCAAGCGTGACTTGCTTGCCGGCAGCTTTGCCAATCGGATCGTGCCTGTGGGTGCGCAGCTCGTCGTGGAACACGTAACCGTGAAAGACGACGAAGCCGTCGTCGAGCTCCGCTCGTTGGCGATCGCAAAGGACGGCGGCCGGTTCGACACGCGCTACTGCTGGGTTGCCCATTTTGCCGGAGAGACCATCGATCAGGTTCGGGCCTATCTCGACTCGGCAATGGTCGCGCGTCTCTTTGATGAGACTCGAAATCCGACCCAGCCACCGAGGAGATTGCATAGCGGCAAAGTCCGCGGTGTTCGCAGCGGAGAAGACATCGGAAGCGCGCGAACTCGAGCCTCAAAGCGGCGAGCGCCTCTCGGATTAAGCTTATGAAATCGCGGTGCGCATCAAGACGCGTGAGCTTCTTCAGCTCTGTAAATCCAACAGGAGTCAAATCATGAACGCCCTCACAAGCATATTGATGAGGTTCGGGCTTCTAAAAGAGGATCTCGACTACCACCTGCTGCGCGCATCGATGGTGATCATCTTCTTGGCGTTCGGCTATCAGAAATGGTGGGAGTACGAAGCACAGGTGTTGATTCCGTATATCAGCAACGGCCCGCTCATTTTCTGGATGTATCCCGTGTTCGGCATCCGCGGTGCGAGTTGGTTCTTGGGAGTTTCGGAATGGCTGATCGCCGCGCTCTTGTTCCTGGGATTCTGGAACAAGAAATTGGGAATTCTCGCAGCGCTCGGCTCGTGCGCGACATTCGTATCGACCGTCACCATCATTCCGTTCATGCCGAACGGCTGGGATCCGGTTGCCGGATTTCCGGCGATGGCGGGCAACGTACCTTTCCTGATGAAGGATGTGGTCCTGCTGGCTGTATCGTTCTATTTGCTGAAGCAGGACGTGGTGAGGGTATCGCTCGCCGCAGGAAAAGCCGCGGATACGCGAATTGCAGGCGCTGGCATCGTCGGCGCATCGCTCACTGCGCCAAACCGCTAACGAAATCCTGGATAGGCCACAGCTTCGAGTCGCCGGTTTAGGGCCGTTACTGGCCGAAATTGATTGTGACAACTCCCGGTGGGACAATGCCAGTGTTCGCCTCCGCCGGATGATGTCTGGCCTTTCAAGGGCAAGCGAACTCGAGACAGGGACCGTTTGAACGGACGCCACTGCATTTAATTTGCAAATGGTAGCGCAGGAGGAAGCCATGGCGAGAAGTGCATCGTCAGTGATTGTCATTGCAGTGATGGCCGCCGTCTTGGCCAGCATGGCCCTCGCGGCGCAGGACAAGTACAGTTTGAAAGTACCGAACGGGCTCGCGTTTTCCGAATTCAGAGGATACGAAAACTGGCAGGACGTCGCCGTCAGTCAGACCGAAAACGGGATCAAGGTGATCCTCGCCAATCCCGCGATGATGAAAGCTTACAGGAGCGGCACTCCCGGTAACGGCAAGCCTTTCCCCGACGGCTCCAAGGTTGCGAAGATCGAATGGACATCGAAAAAGAGTGCGGAGTCCCCTTATTTCGTGATGGTGCCGGACACCCTGAAATCGGTTTCATTCATCGAAAAGGACATAAAGCGATTCCCGGACACGCACGGATGGGCATACGCCCAGTTTGTTTATGACGCCGCGTCCGACACGTTTTCGCCTAACGGCAACGACGCCAAGTGCGGATACGAGTGCCACTCGAAAGTGTCGGCGAAAGATTACATTTTCACGGCGTATCCGAAGAGGTGAAGGTCCATCGCAATGCGCTTATTGCGCCCTAGGCGCTCGTATTTGCAAAAAAACAGGGAAATACAGGAGAGATGTACGAGATTCTTGCCGTTTTTGTCCGCCTCTCTCAAGGAAGAGCCGACATTCCTTGCTGATTCAGTGACTTAATCGCAGCTCAATTTTCCGTTTGACTCGTGTAACGAGAATCTTCCAGAAGAGCGTATTCACCGAAACTACGCCAAGAGCCCGGGCGGCGTGCCGCGCCGGGTTTTTCGTTGCGCGACCGCATGCGGCCGCGCGCGGCAGGTTCTTTGCAAAAAACAGGAAAATACAGGAGGGTCCCGCTCACCTCGAGCCCCGCGCCCATGGCAAGACAATCGCCGGTAGGCGCATTCCATTGTTTTTCATTGATCCGAACAATCGATTTGGCAACCAAAGCCTGACATCACGGCCACTAGTCGGCGCATTCCATTGTTTTTCATTGATCCGAACAATGGATCGCCACCAAGGCTTGTGAGCTCGCCGCACAGCCAGGGCCATCCATACCCCCGGTACGGCTAACCGAGCTTTAGCGCATAGCGCTCCTGCAACTCGGCTACGGTCGGGTGGTGCTGCGCCCAGAAAGCGTGGATGGGCGTTGGCGCCTTGCCGACAATGTGCGTGAGCGCCCAATTCGGATTTCCCATCGGATAGGGTTGGAGCCTGACCGCCTCAACCCAGGCGAAGCCCGCATCACGCACGGTCTGCAGGACAAGCGCGGTGAGTTCGGCCTCGGTTTTGGCTTCCCTATCGGCCATTCGTCGCCAGGGCTTCATTTCGCCGGGACTTTCGACACGTTGGTCTCATAACGCCTACGCACTTGCTAAGTCACGTTCTGCGGGGACTTATCCTCCTCGAACACGGAGATCGCAGGGGGCGTTCCGCTCAATCCCAGCTCCTGCCACCTCGCCACCACGTTGTCGTAAGCCTCTTTGGACAATTTGGTGCGCTTGGAGAAAGTCTTGATGAAGCGATAATCCATGCAGGCATTGATCAGGCATTTCGATCCCCAGGGCCTGATCTCCGGCGGGTTCAGGCTCGGATCGAGGTAGGTGCTCCAGGTCTCGCGCAGGATGTCGATCGACTGCGCCGGACGCGAGCGCGTCGCCATGGCCCATAACACCTGGCTGACGTTGGTCGGATCGATATCCTCGTCGACGACGATCACATACTTGCCGAAATAAGCGCCGGCCGTGCATTGCGCGGCGAGCGCCATCACTTGTGCTGCGTGGCCGGCATACATCTGCTTGATGGAAACCACGGTGATTCCCCAGCCCGCGGCCTCGGGGATCGACCACACGCCCTTGATCCCGGGCACGCCGAGTTTCTGCAGGTCGGCCCAAACGCCGGCGGAACGCAAAGCCGCCCAGAACAGGCCAGCCTCGTTCGCCGCGCCATCCGCCATCAAGGCGCAGGTCAAAGTCGGATTATCGCGGTAGCGGACGCGTTCGACCCGCATGAACGGCGTCGCCCCGCTCGGCCGGCCGTAATAGCCGGTGAACTCCCCGAACGGTCCTTCGGCGAAGGTCTCGTCCGGATAGAGAAAGCCTTCGAGCACGATCTCGGCTCTTGCTGGTAACGGCAACCCGGTGAGGTCGCTGGTGAACACCTCGATCGGCGCGCCATTGATGCCGGAATAATAGTCGTACTCGCATTCGGTCTTCGGCAGACTGGTCGCGGCAACCAGAAACAGCAACGGGTCGATGCCGTAAGCGGCGGCGATCGGCATCGGCTTGCCCATCTTCCACCATTTCTCGCGATCGATGGTGGCGTCCTTGCCCGGCGACGTATAGACGCCGACCTCGCGCGGCCCCTTGATCATCATCCGGTAGGTGCCGACGTTGATGCGTCCGGTTTCCGGATCCTTGGTCACGACCGCATCGCCGGTGCCGAGATACATGCCGCCGTCGAGCGGCCACATGCGCTGCGCCGGAAAGATGCGGATATCGATGCCGTCGCCCTCGACGACGTTCTGGTTACAGATCGCCTGATCGGCCGGAATCTCCTTCGGAGGCATTTTCCGGCCGAGCTTCTGCTGCAGGATCTGAACCGCCTTGAGCGGATGGTCGACCGGCTGCTCGCCGATCATCAGGCAGAAGCGCGACAGGTTGCATCCGATCATGTTGTAGAGCGCGCGATGCCCCGGATGGCCCTTGATGTTTTCGAACAGCAGCGCCGGCGACTTCTCGCTGCCGACCAGATAGGTGATGGCCGCTGCTTCGAGATCGGGATCGACTTCAGCGGTAATGCGCTTGAGCTCGCCGAGCTTTTCCACCTTCTCCAGCCAAGCATCGAGATCGCTCGCGTTGGCGCCGCGCGCAGCCTTTCGGGCCTCGGCTTTCGCGGGTTGCGGTTCGGCGGCCGCGCCTACGCTCACGCTCATGTCCATGTCCGTCTCCCGTTCTTTTGCCGGTCAGCCGAAGTCTAGCGCGCTTTACGACAGGGGGAATACCGCCGGCCCGCGCGCTCTCGAGCGATCGCGCGCGAAAACAAAAGCCCGGCGCAAGGGCCGGGCCAAGCTAGATCGCGGTGCAACGGAACGGTTAGAGGCCCGCCATCACGCTCTCGAGACCGAGCAGGTGGGCGAGCGATTTAAGTTCCCGCCGCTGGTCGTCGCTAAAGCTCATGACCAAGGGGAACCCCGCCGATTTGAGCCCTTCGACATTCATCTTGCTCATGTCGATCGAGGCCGTGCGGCTGCCGTCCTGCGCTTTCCTCGTGTACTCCATCTTGCGCAGTTCGGCCTCGACCGCTGGCCAATAGCGCTCCTGGTCCGGCGTCAGATTGAGACGCCGCTTGATGCTCGCAAGCTGAGACTCGTTGAGGACCGCGTTGGAGTGAGGCTTGGGACGCTTGGGAGGCATGGGCACCAAGGACGCAACCGCCAACCTGGCGGGCTCCGGCTTTGGTGCCGCCTCGACCATTGTCGCTGGAGCGTCGGCATCGCCGGACGCATAGGTCGGCTGCGGATTAAAGAACGTCCCCGGATCGGCCGATGCCAACGTCACCGTAGGCGACACCTGTTCCGCGTGGGCTTCCGCCCAGTCCGCCGGGAAACGCAAATTCACCGTCTCGGAAGGCGCCATGTTGGCGATGGTGGCGACGACCGTGGACGACGGCTCTGGAGTAAGGGCCTCGCGCGCATTGAAACCCGCAGCAAGACCGCCGAGTCCGGCCCCGCCGATAATGGCAAGACAAGCCAATACGCTTCTGCTGATACCGCTGGATCGCCCCCGCATGTCCCCGACCTGCTGACTCCCCGATGGGGCTCCATCTTCTTTGCAAACCGAGCGCAATTATGGCTGCGCCGGGACATTTGTTCGGCAGCTTTCCCCTTATCCAAGAGAGGGTTAGCCGTCTTGGCGGGTCCGATTATGGGCACGACGAAAAAGCCCGGCCGCTCGGCCGGGCTTTCTCGATTTTGCCGCTGCGCGAACGCTTAGGCCGCCTCTTCCTCCACCACCGCGTCTTCGTCCTCGCCCTCGCCCTCCGTGGGCTTGGGGCCGCGACGGGGGCCCTTGGCCAGCGCCGCTTCGATCTCCTTGATCGCTTCGGTCTCGGTGATGCGCTGCACCGCCGAGATCTCGCGCGAGAGGCGATCGAGCGCCGCCTCGTAGAGCTGACGCTCTGAGTAGGACTGCTCGGGCTGGCTCTCCGAGCGATAAAGGTCGCGCACCACCTCGGCGATCGCGACAATGTCGCCGGAGTTGATTTTCGCCTCGTATTCCTGCGCGCGACGGGACCACATGGTGCGCTTGATGCGGGCGCGCCCTTTCAAGGTCTCCAACGCGCGCTTAACCAGCGGCGGCTCAGCGAGCTTGCGCATACCGACGGCAGCGATCTTGGCGGTCGGCACCCGCAACGTCATCTTGTCCTTGGCGAAGTTGATGACGAAGAGTTCGAGCTTGGCGCCAGCGACCTCCTGCTCCTCGATGGCAAGGATCTGGCCCACGCCATGGGACGGATAGACGATGAACTCGTTGGTCCTGAAACCCTGACGTTGAGTCGTCTTCTTGCTGGTCATTCCGGGAGAAGCTCCTTCGTCCGGCTTGCGGCGGACCGGCGGCTTGGCCGCGGTTCCGCGCCGCGTCACCGCACGGGGGGTATGCGATCCCCTGCGGCGGGCGCCGCCTGCTGTCTTCTTGGTCCGCCGGGCTGCGGCGGTGGTTTTCTTCGACCGATGGCGCGTTTTTCCTGCCACGGCTTTTTGCGTGGGTCTCACGTCCCTGGTTAAGGTTCCTCGGAAACGACCCGAAAAATAACGCTCCCCACGGGGGAGCGGCTCGGGTGCGCTGTTTTGCTCATTTTCTCGCTATATAGCACATTTTCCGGAAAAATCAAAGCCTTGCGGCGCTGCAAACGCCGAATTCCGGCCGTTTGGGCATTACATTTTCGTCACGCCTAGTTAACGGAGCGCTCAGTCCCCGGTTCCGGGTTTGGAGGAGAAATGCTCTTCCAGCTTATTGGCTACGCCCTCCCAGGCCTTGGCGTCGGCGGGGGGCTCTTTCTTCTGCGTGATATTGGGCCAGATTTTCGCAAAATCCGCGTTGAGCTTCAGCAGGTTTTCCAAGCCCGGTTCGGTGTCCGGCTTGATCGCTTCGACCGGACATTCCGGTTCGCACACTCCGCAATCGATGCATTCGTCGGGATGGATGACAAGCATGTTCTCGCCCTCGTAGAAGCAATCCACGGGGCATACCTCGACGCAGTCCATGTATTTGCACTTGATGCAACTTTCGACAACGACATAGGTCATTTGCAAACTCTCCGGCGCGGTGACTAGCGCATGGCCCTTTTGCAAGCAAGGGTTGTCGGCCTGCGCGCCGACGTGCAGGCGGCTGCCATTCCCATCGCGCGGGACGGCAGCTGACGCGGCTCCGAAACGCCGCGCGATCGAGCCCCCACGGGACGGCGCTCTTTACCCTGCCTCCTCGCCGTGCATGCCCGCCGGCGAATGGCCGCCTGACGGATTGAGCGCCTCACAGAGCGCGCGGGCGTCAGCCGCTGACCCGCGGCGTTCGGCAAAGGCCACGACTTTGAGCACGCGAACCGTACGGTCAAGCGCGACCGTGACCACATCGCCCGGCCGTACCGGACGGCTCGGCTCATCAATGCGCCGGCCGTTGATGCGCACATGGCCGGCGGCAGCGAGTGCCGCCGCACCCGATCGCGTGCGCACCACCCGCGCGTGCCAGAGCCATTTGTCGATGCGTTGGCGGTCCAAGCTTCTCAGCGCGGCTCCTTGTTGCTCGCCTCAAGCTGTTCCTTGAGCGCCGCGAGCTTCGCGAATGGCGAGTTCGGGTCGGGCTCTCGCCGGGCCGCGCTCTCGCTTCGACCTTTCATATATTTCGCTCGCAGCGCGGGATCGCGATCCGGACGATCGCCGCGCGGCGCTCGGCGGTCGCCGCGCGAGCGCTCGCCATCGCGTTGCGGGCGCTCCGCTCGCTTCGGGCGGGGCGAACGGCGCTCGGGCGCACCCGCGCCCCGCCGGCGGTCAGGCCTTTCGCTACGATCGGGAGGGGCGCTCTCGGCGGCCTCGGCAGGCGCCGGCCCGTTGCCCGGGCTTGCGGCAGCAGGATCAGCCGCAACCGGCGGCGGCTGCGCGTCTCGCTGCGGGCGCCGCTGCCGTGGACGCCGCTCGCGGCGCGGCTTGCGCGCGTGCTCGTCGCGCCGCCCGGGCCGCCAAATCTCGATGAATTCCTCGGCGGCGAGCGGCGCCTTTGCGGCGTCATCCGGCGGTGGCTGAGTGCCGGCGACATCGCCGCCCGGTCGCTCAGCGGAGTAAGCCAGGGACGGCGTTTCCTCGACGTTGATCGGCGGTTGGTCCGGCTGCGGCGGCTCTGGCGCGGATGCGGCCAACTCACTCGACGCAGCGACGGCCGGTTCTGGAAGCGGCGTGTCTGTAGTTTCCGCCTCGAGCGCCTTGTCCGAGGTCGGTGCGGTCGCCTCGCGCTCCAGGGCGAGGACGGTCGCGGCGGATTCGCCCGTCGGAGAAGCTTCCGCGGGTACGGCTTGCGGGGACTGCACTTCCGTCGGCACGAGCGCGGGCTCGGCGGGCTTGGGTCGCCTTTCCATGCGATAGCCCAGCGCACGCAGGACCGAGGCGAAATTCTCTCCCGAACAGCCTGCGAGCGACGTCATCCCGGAGGTCACCATGAAGCCGAAGCCCTCGGTCGCGCCCGGCGGCTTGGCGCTCGCTGCGCCGGGGCGCCAGGCGAGTGCCGGGCGAATGAGATCTGCGAGCCGCTCCAAAATATCGACCCGCACGGCGCGCGCGCCGCAGACGCGATAGCCGGCGATGCGATAGAGCGGCTTCGGGATCTCTTGGTCGGCGGCGATGGACGTGCGCCCGCTTCCGGCAAGTTGCTCAATGGCTTCGAGGCCTTTTTTCTCCGTGCCGGCGTGTTTGAGGGCCCATAGCTGGGTCGCCAACACCCGCGCCGCCGGTTTGAGCAACAGCGGCAGGTAGATGTGATAGGCACCGAAGCGCACCCCCAATTTGCGCAACGTCGCGCGCGCGGGCTGCTCGAGGCCCTTCACCTCGTCCGCGACCTTCTGGCGATCAAGCACGCCGAGCGCTTCGGTGAGCTGGAACGCCACGCCGCGCGCGATGCCGGTGACCTCCTCCGCGGCGGCGAGCCGGAACAGCGGTTCCAACAATCTCTCAATGTGCGACTTAAGCCACAGATCGAGCCGCGCCTGCACGGCGTCACGGGGCGCGCCGGTGAGACGCTCGTCGGCGATGATGCGCACCCGCGGTTTGAGCGTTTCCTCCGCGGCAACGATCTTGCCGACCGGCTGTCCCAGCCATCTGATGATGCCGTCGGTCGCGAGCACCAACTGTCCGTCGGCTGCGTGTGCAAGGCGCGTTGCACGCGCGTCTATTTCTCCCGCCAGCGCTTTTTGCGCGGCGCTGGCGAGGGCCTTCGCTTCCGAGCCCGCCGCCGAGGCAGCGGGGGTAAACGTGAATCCATCGAGCCGGCCAATCGCGTGACCCTCGACCACGACTTCTCCGCTCTTGCTGATGTCGGTTTCGAGGATGGCATTCTCGCGCAACCGGCGCATCAACACGCTGGTGCGCCGATCGACGAAGCGCTCGGTGAGCCGCTCGTGCAGCGCGTCCGACAACCTATCTTCGACCGCGCGCGTGACGCCTTGCCAGTGTTCGGGATCGGCCAGCCAGTCCGGACGATTCGCCGCAAACGTCCAGGTGCGGATGTGGGCGATGCGGTTCGACAGCGTGTCGATATCCCCCTCGGCGCGATCCGCCTGTTCGACTTGGCGTGCAAACCAGTCAGTCGGGATCGTTCCTTCCCGCATCAAAAAGCCGTACAGCGTGGTGGCGAGCTCGGCATGGGTTGCCGGCGAGATTTTGCGATAATCGGGCACCTGGCAGACGTCCCACAGTCGTTCGACCGCTTGGCGCGTCTTCGCGACTACGCGGATGTCGTCATCGCGCGCCGCATGCTCCAGCACCAGGATGTCCTCGGCGATGGGCGCCCGGGTGAGGCCGTTCTGCTTCGGGGTTTCGGCGAGCGAAGCCTGCAGTGCGCCGACCGAGGAAAAGTCGAGCGCGGTATTGCGCCATTGCAGCACCTTGATTGGCTCGAACGAATGGGTTTCGAGCGCCTGCACGAGTTCGATTTCGAACGGCGGGCATCTGCCGGTGGTGCCGAAGGTGCCGTCGCGGGTGGCACGGCCGGCGCGCCCGGCAATCTGCGCCAGTTCGGCCGGATTGAGCCTTCTGAACTGATAGCCGTCGAATTTGCGGTCGGAAGCAAAGGCGACGTGATCGACGTCGAGGTTCAGGCCCATTCCGATGGCGTCGGTGGCAACCAGATATTCGACGTCGCCGGACTGATAGAGCGCGACCTGCGCATTGCGCGTGCGCGGACTGAGCGCCCCGAGCACGACGGCAGCGCCGCCACGCTGGCGACGGATCAGCTCGGCGATGGAATAGACTTCTTCGGCCGAGAAGGCGACGATCGCGGAGCGGCGCGGAAGCCGCGTAATCTTCTTCTCGCCCGCGAATGAGAGCTGTGAGAGCCGCGGCCGCGTTAAGACATGCGCCCCAGGCAGGAGCCGCTCGATCATCGGCCGCACGGTCTGCGCGCCGAGCACCAGCGTCTCCTCGCGTCCTCGGCGATTGAGCATCCGGTCGGTGAAGACGTGTCCGCGCTCGAGATCGGCGCCAAGCTGCACCTCGTCGATGGCCAAGAAGGCAACGTCGAGGTCGCGCGGCATGGCCTCTACGGTAGAAACCCAATAGCGCGGGTTCGGCGGCTTGATCTTCTCCTCGCCGGTAACGAGCGCGACCGCATCCGCGCCCGAGCGCGCCGCGACCTTGTTGTAGACCTCGCGGGCCAACAGCCGCAGCGGCAGCCCGATAATGCCCGAGGAATGGGCGAGCATGCGTTCAATGGCGAGATGAGTCTTCCCCGTATTGGTCGGACCGAGCACCGCAGTGACGCCAGTGCCGCGCGCGTTGAAATCGCGGTTAGCCGGAGAGGAGAAGGAAATGGGCATCGACTGCCGGGGGCGCTGTGCCGTTGCTGCCGCGTGATGCTATCCGTCGGACTTCTGCACGAGCGTGGCGAAACGCCCAAAGATAGCAAATGAGAGGTCGCGCCGCGCATTGGGCTCTTGCCGTCCCGCAAGCGGCGCCTGGAACCGCGCGTGCATCTCGCTCGGGAAAAGATACCTGGTTCCAGCACCTGCGGCAAACGCCCCATTCGAAACCGAGCGATGACCGCTGATCGGGCTATGACCTTGAGCGGTATTCGTGAAGCGCTCTGAGATCGTCCGCCTTGAAAGTTCCGTACGAGCGAATTTTCGCTGACAGGCAACGCCGATCGCAAAGACGCGCACCGGGCTCTGCAGCCTATTTGCGAAGCGCGATCAAATCAGAGCGCGGGCCGACACACCCCCGCGAGTTGCTGCCGGCTGAAAATGCAAGCCATACGCTCCGGCCCTCAGGCGGGCAGCGCAAAATGTCGCGCTGGGCGTCGGCATCCATCGAGCTCGTTGCGACCAGAAAAATATCCGACGCCGCCCCGCCTCGAATTGAGCAAGAAACGGACGAGGCGACCAGTAAGCGTCCCGTGGGCTACCGCGGGAAAGGTCTGTGATGAGGCCTGTGTTTTAACTGTGGAACGAGTCCCGAACGAATCGCGCCCGAATCGCTGACTCCATTGCTGTCGGAATTCGTTCACGGCCACATCTGGTGGCAAGGTCGGCGCGCACCACAAAATCGTGTAAAAGGCTGACAAACCGCCCGTGGCGACTGATTAACGGCGGCGCCAGCCGACGGCCAACACTCCCGAACGAAGTGAATCCGCGTGAAGCGTCATGGCGTCCTTGCCGTCGCCTTGCCCGGCTGCGGCGTCGAAATGAACTGGGTCGCCTGCAGGACGCCGAGCCCGATCGGCGTCGTAAGCGTGGTGCGAAAGGGAACCATCACGCGCGTGCCCGCAATGGGAACAAGCCAGACCTCGGTGTCGCGCAGCTGTGCGAGATACTTGATGGCGTAACGGTCGCGAACGTACCCGGCGATCGGCGAGAAATACACCGCGCAGACCACGGCCAGTCCTTGATAGCCCCTGTCCGACCTGACCCGGTCAAGCCGCTTGAAGACGAGCTGAAGGTCGTAGCGCATGCGACCGTCGAAAATCGAGAGCGTGCGCTGGCAGGCCTGCGGGACAAACGTGTCGCCGCTGCCAGGGACGCGAATTAACGATGCCGTCATGGGGTCCGATATCCCGTGCCGGTGAGCCTCCGTCACCGGAACGCGGTCGGGGCTCGCAACGGTCGGCGGGTTGGCGCTCAATTCCTTGACGTTGCCGGCGCTGATCGTCATACGCACTTCATCCGACTTGTCGCCGGTGACGATGCGCGAGGCATAGGTCGAGGGTACGAGCTGCCCGCCGGAAACGGCACCGCGCGACGCGCTCTGCCCTTGGCCGCTGGCAAAGACGCGCAGCAGGCCAGCCGTGGCACCGCTTGCGGACGCGGTGAAATGATCGTCGCCGATGTCGATCACCCAGGCGCCTTGCCCGATTGGCAGACCGCTCAAGGTGACGATGTAGCGCGCATCAAGCTTGCCTTGGGCAACCGCGCGGCTCTGCGGCGCATCCGTCCCGATCGCTGCGAGCGCCATCGCGCTCAGGAAAATCGCGCGATGGGTGAGGCGGTATGAGCGCACGAGGTCGATCCCTGCTGTGGCGCCATTTCTTATTGAACCCGCCGGACCATGGCTAGCCCGCCCTTGCAGCGCGACCGAGGGCCCGCCGCGACGTGGTTTCCCGTCATCCCTGGCGCGGCATTCTGGCCCGATCAAGGCGGTGGGAATTGGCCGGCATCGCCCCAGCGAAGAAGCCTGGGTGCTCGCGACACCGCAAGATGGACGCGGGTTGACGGCTTTTCCTGCTCTCAGTATAGGTCCCGGCCTGCGAAGGGCCGATCAAGCCTTCCTGGAAAGATGCTTGATCGTGCAATCTCTTGAATAGGATTTTCTCAATGTCGCGGCGGTGCGAACTGACCGGCAAGCGTGCGCAGGTTGGGCACAAGGTGAGCCACTCGAACATCAAGACCAAGCGGCGATTCCTGCCTAATCTGCTCAACGTCACGCTGATCTCGGACGCGCTCGGGCGCTCGGTCAAGCTGCGCGTATCGGCAAACGCGTTGAAAACGGTCGACCATCGCGGCGGTCTCGATGCATTCCTTATGAAGGCGAGAGATGCCGATCTGTCCGAGAGGGCACTTGAACTGAAACGACAGATCAGGAAGAAAACGGCCGCCGCAGCGGGTTGAGCGGAAGGCCTCCTCGTGAAACGGCAGCATTCCCCACGAACCGTGACCGGGGCGGACTAGGGCTCTGCCAGCGTGAACTGCAGCAGCAGCGTGCGCTGAATTGCCGAAAAATTGTCGTCGGAGATGAGCGTGAGAACGGTTTCGCCGCCGGCCGTGCGGTGCGCGCTCAACCCCTCCATATTGTCGATCTCATAGCCGAGGTCAGCGTCGAACAGAACAGCGCCGTCGACCAGCGCGCCCGGCCTGATGTCGCTAAGCGCGATACGTCGCATGCGGATAGCCAAGCCGCTGTACCAACCGAATCTGCGCTCCAGCAACAGAATGGCGCCGCCGTGTAGCAGCGCAGCGTCGGTGATGTCGTAATTCGAACTGCGCTTGATCGCGAAAATGCCGGGGGTGGGTCCGCCGATAAGAAAACCGGTGATATTGCCGGCCTTGTCGAGACCACGCTCCGAAACGGCGATCAGCGTGCCCGTGAGCGTCGAGCCGTTTGGAACGAACACCAACCCCTCAATGCCCTTATTCGCAGGAAGCGAGCGAAATCCCGGCGGCACCACAATGGGCCGGCCGCGCGCGAGTAGGCCCTCCTTGGCGTAGTTGAACCGAACGATCTGATGCACGCGCTCTATTACGACATAGAGCGTGCCACCGTCGACTGCGATCGATTCCGCGTCATACCAACCGCGCGCCGCCAACGGATGTCCGTCGGCGCCCAGCATCGGCGCCATTTCCGCGTCCGCAATCCCGCTCGGCCGGGTACCCTCGTAAAGGAGGCGGCCGCGAAACCACCATCCCTTGTCGCTCACAGCGATGAAATGCGCACCATCGGCTGCGAGGCGGATGGCAGATATGCCGCCGAAGTTTTTGGAGGGCGAGCGCAGCACCAGACCCCCGCGAAATTCGAGCAATCCGAACTGCCGACGCGAGGGATCGCGGACGTCGAACGACGTGATCGGCTCGCTGCGAACCTCGATTGCGAACGGCGAGGCGATGGAGGGCGATGTCTGCGCCGCGCCGGCGACGATACCGGTCACACACGCGCTTGCCACAAGCGCTGCGATGGTTCGTCGGTTTGGCCAAGCGAGACCGCGCTGCTTCGGCGTCGCGCCGTCGGTCACGCGTCGAGCCTCCGCCGCGGCTCGGCGTAAGATTGCTCGTCAAACAATTCGGCGAGCTTTTCAGTCATGGCGCCGCCGAGTTCCTCGGCATCAACGATGGTGACAGCGCGCCGGTAATAGCGCGTGACATCATGACCGATACCGATCGCGATCAATTCCACTGGGGAGCGCGTCTCGATATCCTCGATCACCCAGCGCAGATGGCGCTCAAGATAGTTGCCGGGGTTGACCGACAGCGTGGAATCATCGACCGGCGCCCCGTCAGAGATCATCATCAAGATTTTGCGCTGTTCGCTTCTGCCCAACAACCGCTTGTGCGCCCAATCCAGCGCTTCGCCGTCGATATTCTCCTTGAGCAAGCCCTCGCGCATCATCAGGCCGAGATTCTTGCGTGCGCGACGCCAGGGCGCATCGGCCGACTTGTAGATGATGTGGCGCAGATCGTTGAGCCGCCCCGGATTGGCAGGCTTGCCCGCCGCCAGCCACGCCTCGCGCGATTGCCCACCCTTCCAGGCCCGCGTGGTAAAGCCGAGAATCTCGACCTTGACGCCGCAGCGCTCCAGCGTGCGCGCGAGGATGTCCGCGCATGTGGCGGCCACGGTGATCGGCCGCCCGCGCATCGAGCCCGAATTGTCGAGCAGGAGCGTGACGACGGTGTCGCGGAAGCTGGTTTCTTTCTCGTGCTTGAACGACAGCGGATGCAGCGGATCGACGATCACGCGCGACAGTCGCGCCGGATCGAGCAATCCCTCCTCCAGATCGAATTCCCAGGCGCGATTCTGCTGCGCCATCAAGCGCCGCTGCAGCCGATTGGCGAGCCGCGCTACCACGCCTTGGAGATGCGAGAGCTGCTTGTCGAGATAGCCGCGCAGCCGATCGAGCTCTTCCGGCTCGCATAGGTCCTCGGCTGCAACCGTCTCGTCGTGTTTGGTGACGAAGGGCCGGTAGTCCGGCCCGCGCGGCTCGTTCTGACCGTGGCGGCGCGGACGACGCGGTTCGGCGGGCGCCTCGGAGTCGCCCATCTCGGCGTCATCCGCCATCTCGGCGGAGAGCGCCTCGGCCGCCTCGGCGGTGGAGTCGGACATGTCCTCGCCAGCCACATCGGCTTCATCGACGCGGGTCTGCGTGTCCTCGGCGTCGGCGCCCTCCCCGTCTTCGCCCGACTCTTCTTTGCGGCGGTCCTGCTCTCCCTCCTCGCCTTCCTCCTCGTCCGATTCGGTGCTGCGGTCCTCGCCCATATCGAGAGCGTCGAGCAGATCGTGAATGGCGTCGCCGAAACGTGCCTGGTTTTCGATCAGCCGCTCGAGCCGATCGAGGTCGCGGCCGGCGCGATCCTCGATCAACGGCCGCCAGAGATCGACAAGCTTCCTCGCCGTTGCCGGCGGCGCCTGGCCGGTCAATCGCTCTCGCACCATCAGCGCGACAGCTTCCTCGATAGGCGCATCCGCCCGGTCGGTGACTTGGTCGAATTTGCCGCGATGAAATCGATCGTCGAGCATGGCCGTGAGGTTCTTGGCAACGCCGGACATGCGGCGGGCGCCGATCGCCTCGACGCGGGCCTGCTCGACTGCCTCGAATACGGCGCGCGCCTGCTGCCCGCCCGGCACGAGCTTGCGATGCACCATGGGGTCGTGGCAGGCGAGCTTGAGTGCGATCGAGTCGGCATGTCCGCGCACGATTGCCGCATCCGTGCCGCTGAGCTTGCGTGGCGGCTCGGGCAGCCGCGCCTTGCCGGCCACGATACCCGGACGTTCCGCGGCAAAAGCAACCTCGAGCTCGGGCTTGCGGGCGATCGCGCGCAGGCATCCCGTGACCGCGCGCTTGAACGGCTCGGTTGGGGAATCTTTCGATGGATTTTTGGGCCTGATGTTCGACGACATCACAGCGTCACAGGCATCCTCAGCTCAGCGCCACATTGACCGATGATTCCGGCAACTCCACTCCGAAACAGCGCTGATAGAATTCGGCTACGATCGGCCGCTCCAACTCGTCGCACTTGTTGAGAAAGGTCAGCCTGAAGGCGAAGCCGATGTCGTTGAAGATGTCGGCGTTCTCCGCCCAGGTGATTACCGTGCGCGGACTCATGACAGTCGAAATATCGCCGTTCATGAAGGCGTTGCGTGTTAGATCGGCGACCCGCACCATCTTATTGACGATGTCGCGGCCCTGATCGGTCCGATAGTGCTTGGCCTTCGCCAGCACGATATCGACTTCATTGTCGTGCGGCAGATAATTGAGCGTGGTGACGATCGACCAGCGATCCATCTGCGCCTGATTGATCTGCTGAGTGCCGTGATAGAGACCGGAGGTGTCGCCAAGGCCGACCGTGTTTGCGGTCGCGAACAGGCGAAAAGCCGGATGCGGCCGGATCACACGGCTCTGGTCGAGCAAGGTCAGCCGGCCGGACGATTCCAGCACGCGCTGAATGACGAACATCACGTCGGGACGGCCCGCGTCATATTCATCGAAACACAATGCGACGTTGTGCTGGTAGGCCCAAGGCAGAATGCCGTCGCGGAACTCGGTCACCTGCATGCCGTCACGAATGACGATGGCATCCTTGCCAATCAGATCAATACGGCTGATGTGGCTGTCGAGATTGACGCGCACGCACGGCCAGTTGAGGCGTGCCGCCACCTGCTCGATGTGCGTGGATTTGCCGGTGCCGTGATATCCCGTGACGATGACGCGGCGATTGTGGGCGAAGCCGGCGAGGATGGCGAGCGTCGTCGGTTTGTCGAACCGGTAGTCCGGATCCACGTCCGGAACATGCTCATCCGCTTCCGAATACGCCGGCACCTCCATGTCGCTGTCGAAGCCGAAGAGTTGACGGATCGACACCTTCATGTCGGGAAGGCTGGCGATCTCTTGCGTTGTGGCGGTCATTGTTGCTCCGTGATCTCGGAAGCGACCGAGACCCGTTTTCGGTCGACGCAATGTGGTGCGGATTCGTCCGCAACTTAGCAGAAAAGCCGTGCGGCGCGAAAGGCGCCGGGCGTTTACTGAAAATCTCGTGATTCCAAGTAAGTATCGGTCGCGGCAAGGTCAATGCTGGCTGCCGGGTCGGGCAAATCCCGGCCGGCGGGCTTTGTTCGCGAGCCGAACCAGTCCAGCTCCTTTCGACAACAAATCGCCGCCAGCGCCGGCCGCCTGCAAAGCGCTCATAACAGGACCGCGCTTGGCGCAATTCGGATCGGGCCGCGCAAGGGAATGAGCGACCCAGCGCACTGACCCTCAGCGGAAGCCGATCGATTTGAGATAATTATAGGCTTGGATGATCTCGCGCAGCCGATCTTCCGAGGAGCGATCTCCGCCATTGGCGTCGGGATGATGCCGCTTCACCAGCGCCTTGAACCGAGTCTTGACCTCTTGTGCGGAGGCATCCGCCTCGAGCCCAAGCGCATCGAGCGCCTTGCGCTCGGCATTACGCACCCCGCGGGATTCTGTGAGGCGCTGCTCGCCGCCCCGCCGTGCGCCAGCGACTCCGCCGAGTTCCCGGAAAAAACCGAATGGATCATCCGCACCGCCGAACTCGGGACGAAAACGAGAGGAATGGGAGCGCGAGGTCGGTCGTCCCCCGTTCATCCCCATCTTCCAAGTCGGACGGTGGCCGATCACGGCTTCCTTCTGGTAGCGGGCAATATCTTCGGTGCTCATGCCGGCGAAGAAATTGTAGGCATGGTTGTACTCGCGCACGTGTTCGAGGCAAAACCGCCAATATTCACGCTCGCGCAGCCGTCCCTTCGGGGCGCGATGGGTCGCGGGCGCTTTGCAATTCGGCCATTCGCAGGCCGGGCATTGGGCGCGCAGCCGACGATCTTTATCGGGTTTGACCCGGATGCGATCGAAGAGGGGCGAGTCGCTTTTCATGACCGATCAGTATGCGCGCTTAGCGGAGCCATCTTCAAGTCTTGACAATCGCGTTAGCGCGTTTCCTGCCGGATTGACCGCTTGGTCCCGCCCCCGCTATGCCGAGAGGATGGCAAGGCGCGACCTCATCGCCGAAAGGTTGACCAAGGCTTTCGCCCCAGCGAGCCTGGAGGTCATCGACGAATCCCAGCAGCACGTCGGGCACGCCGGTCATCGGGAGGGCGGAGAGACTCATTTCCGGGTGTATATTGTAGCGGAGGCGTTCCGCGGGAAGAGCCGGCTCGAGCGCCACCGCATGATCAACCAAACGCTCGTCGCCGAGCTGCAAAGCGGGGTGCATGCGCTTGCCATTCATGCTTCGGCGCCGGGCGAAGGCGCCGCGTAAGATCGGCGCTGAGCAGGTCCGGCGCTAAAGCGCCCTAGGCCAGCTTTGCCGTCGGCTTGCGCGCCAGCGGCGTGATGCGCAACGCGGTGATGCGATTGCGATCGCGGCGCAGCACCCGGAAGCGAAAACCATGGAAGGTGAAGGCTTGGCCCGGCTCGGGAATCGAGCGCGCCTCATGGATGACGAGACCGGCGACAGTGGTTGCCTCCTCGTCCGGCAGGTTCCATTCCATGGCACGGTTGAGATCGCGGATCGGTACGCCGCCGTCGATGTTGACCGACCCGTCGGGCTGCGGCCGCACGCCTGGGACTACGACGTCGTACTCATCGGATATATCGCCGACGATTTCTTCCAAAATGTCCTCGAGCGTGATCAAGCCCATCACCTCGCCGTATTCGTCGACCACGAGCGCGAAATGCGTCTTGCGCCGGCGGAAGGCTTTGAGCTGCTCGGAGAGCGGGCGGATCTCAGGCACGAACCAGGGGGGCCGCGCTATGGCGGTGACGTCGATCTTGCTGAGGTCTCCTTCTGATACCTGCATCGCACGCAAGAGGTCCTTTGCGTGCAGAATGCCGATAATATTCTCAGGCTTTCCTTTCCACAGGGGCACGCGTGTGACTTCCGATTCCAGCACCGCTTTCACTACCTGCTCGCGCGGATCATCGGCACAGACCGTGATCATCTCGGTGCGGTGGATCATCACATCGGAGACGGTAAGATCGCGCAGGTCCAGAAGTCCGCTGAGCATGTCGCGATCAAGCCTCTCGACGCCGCCCTCGCGGTGCAAGAGATCGACCGCTCCCCGTAGTTCCTCGTGAGGTGAAAGAATCGATTCGGTTTCACCCTTCATCCCGGCGAGCCGCAGCAGCCATTTCACCATCCACTCGACAGCAATCAGTACGGGCGCGAGCAGCCGGACCGTCCAATCGATCGGACGCGCAACGGCAAGCGCAATCCGGTTGGGCGCGTTGAAGGCGGCGGTCTTCGGCAAAACTTCGGCGAACACCACGATCAAAATAGTCATGACGACCGTGGCATAGATGACGCCCACGTCGCCGAACCAGGCGAGCAGCACGCCGGTCGCCAGCGCGGACGCGGCGATGTTCACGGCGTTATTGCCGAATAGCAGCGCGCCGATCATTCTCTCGCGCGCCTTGAGCAGGCGATTTACGATCGCAGCGCCTCGATTTCCCTGCTTCTCGAGACGGTGCATGCTGGCGCGCGAGGAGGCGGTCAATGCAGTCTCGCTGCCGCCGAAAAAGGCGGAGAGCAGGATACAGATCAGAACCGCCACAAGGGCGAACCAGTCGTGGGCAGTCATCTCTCGGCGAGTTTCTCGACCAGAAAGGCGTGGACCTCGGCGGCATCGACGTCGGGCGCGATGAAGCTTTCGCCGATTCCGCGCGCCAGGATGAACGTCAACTTGCCTCGCTTGACCTTTTTGTCTTGGGCGATGAGTTCCATCAGGCGGTCGGCGTCGGGCAAACCACCGGGAATAGAGGAGAGATGGATCGGCAGACCCACCGCCGCAAGGTGACGCTCCACGCGCTCGCCTTGCGATCTAGGAAGCAGCCCGCGTTTGGCGGAGAAGGCGAACGCGAGTGCCATGCCGAGCGCGATGGCCTCGCCGTGCAACAAGCGGTCAGAAAAGCCGGCTGCGGCCTCAAGCGCGTGACCGAAGGTGTGGCCGAGATTGAGCAGGGCGCGCTCCCCGCTCTCGCGCTCGTCACGCGCCACGATCGCGGCCTTCATCCGACAGCTCACCGCGATGGCGTGCTCGCGCGCCGCGCCGCCCGCGAACAACTCGCGCCAGTTTGCCTCTAGCCAGGCGAAGAAGCCGGCATCGCCGATCAGGCCATATTTGGCGACTTCGGCATAGCCGGCGCGAAATTGGCGCGCCGGCAGCGTGTCGAGCAGCGCGGTGTCGGCCACGACCAAGATCGGCTGATGGAACGCGCCGAAGAGATTCTTGCCGTGCACGGAATCGATGGCGGTCTTGCCGCCAACGGAGGAATCGACCTGCGCAAGCAAAGTCGTCGGAACCTGCACATAGTCGAGACCGCGGCGCACAAGCGCGGCGGCAAGACCGGCAAGATCGCCGACGACCCCGCCGCCGAGCGCCACCACGACATCGGCGCGCTCGATGCGTGCCGAGATGAGCGCTTCACAAACTCTCTCGAGTATCGCGAAGCTCTTCGAGCTCTCGCCCGCGGGTACCGTCACGCACGTTGTGCCGATCCCAGCCGCGGCAAGCGCGGCTTCGGTCGCCGCGCGGTGGTGGCGTGTGACCGTTTCGTCGCTGATGATCGCAGCCATGGACCGCGGCCGCAGCGCGAGGATTTTTTGCCCCAGCAACGCCAGCTGCCCGCGGCCGATGACGATGTCGTAGCTGCGCTCGCCGAGCGCGACATTGACGACGATCGGATCGCCGGCGCGCAGCGGCGCAGTCATGGCCGGCGATCTCCTTGTGCAGGAACGCTCGTGGTCGCGTCGGCCGTGCCGAGTTGGCCGGCGAGCGCGCTTACGATCTCGTCGACGATCTTGTCGTGCAGAACGTCGCGCGATTGTACGGTGATGTCGGCCAGAGCGTAGGTCGGATCGCGCTCTTCCATCAGCCTGCGCAGCGTCGCGCCGGGGTCATCGGTCTTGAGCAGCGGCCGATCGTGCCGACGCCTGATCCGCTTCATCAACACGTCGAAGTCCGCCTTGAGCCAGATCGAGATGCCTTTGGCCGTAATGACGGCGCGGGTTTCCGGGTTTGCGAACGCTCCGCCGCCGGTCGCGAGCACCTGCGGCCCGCCCTCCAGCAGGCGAGCAATGACGCGCGCCTCGCCGGCGCGGAATTCCGCCTCTCCTCGGATGGCGAAAATATCGCTGACGCTCATGCCGGCCGCCTTTTCGATCTCCGCATCGGCGTCGACGAAAGCAATGCCGAGGCGTAGCGCCACCCGACGACCGATCGACGACTTGCCAGCGCCCATCATGCCCACGAGCACGATCGAGCGCCGGCCGAGCGCCGCCGTGACGGCGGCTTCCGGCCGCGCCGCGAGGTCGTGTGTCGCGCCGTGGGACATAATCCTTAAATCCTGCTGGTCCGAGCAAAGCCGCGTATGAGCCGATTATCTTCTAGCACAACCGCTCGCCAATGCGTTTTGGTAGCATACGCGGGCCGCGCCATTAACCATCTTTGCCGAGCCTGTCGCGATCGGTCTGTCGGCTGATACACCCCCCATCATGTCCTAGTTTCTCCATTCTTTTATACAAGATTGCCATCCGAGGTCTCACCATGCCGAGCCTGCTTCGATTCCTTGCTGTGGTCGGCGTCTTGGGCGGGCTGACTTATGGCGCCATGTTCATGCTCGCGACCTGGTTTGACCCCAAGCCGCGCGAGATTACGGTTTCGATTCCGCCGGATCGGTTCGCCAAACAGCCCTGACTTTGTCATTCCCGAATGGCCCCGCCGGGCAAAAATTCCGACCAGGCACTGATCGAGTTGTTTCTCGATATGGTTGCGGCCGAGCGTGGGGCGGCCAAGAACACGCTCGCTGCCTATGCCCGCGACCTCGCCGACTTCTCCGCAGAACTCCACAAGGCCGGATGCAGCGTAGCCCGCGCGTCGACCGACGACCTACGCGGCTATCTCGGATCACTCGCCAGGCGCCGCTTTGCGGCGTCATCGGTGGCGCGGCGGCTTTCCGCCATTCGCCAGCTCTACCGCTTCCTTTATGCAGAGGGACGCCGGGCCGACGACCCATCCGCCGTGCTCGAGGGGCCGAAACGTCATCGCGTATTGCCCAAAGTGCTGAGCCTCGCCGAGGTAGACCGCCTTCTGGCGCAGGCGCGCGCCGGCATGGACCAGGCGGACCAATCCGCCCCGAAGCGGCTGCGCGCTGCGCGGCTCGCCTGCCTGGTCGAAGTCCTCTACGCCACCGGATTGCGGGTCTCCGAGCTCATCGCGTTGCCGATTTCGGCGACCGAGCGCAACATCCGCATGCTCACCGTGCGCGGCAAGGGCAATAAGGAGCGCCTGGTGCCAATCAACGACGCCGCCAAAAAAGTCATGGGTGAGTACCTCGCGCTCTTGTCCTCAGCCAATCCTCACCATAAGGCGAAATGGCTTTTCCCCTCCTTCGGCGAGACCGGTCATCTGAGCCGTCAGCACTTCGCCCGCGATCTCAAGGCGCTTGCCGGCGCCGCCGGGCTGCGCTCCACGCAGGTGAGCCCGCACGTGCTTCGCCACGCATTCGCCAGCCACCTTCTGCACAACGGCGCCGATCTTCGGGTGGTGCAGACGCTGCTGGGCCATGCCGACATTTCGACGACACAAATCTATACCCATGTTCTCGAGGAGCGCCTCAAAAGCCTGGTGCGCGACCTGCACCCGCTCGCGGACGAATGACAACGCAGCGGAATATCATTTAGCTTGTTCGCCGCAAGCGATGGAGTTGCCGATGTCTGGCGTGGCAGCAAAGCATCTCTCCCTTATGGTGACGGCTGTCGTGTTGGCCGGCGCACCGGCGCTGGCGCAAACCCCGCAAGAGCGCGCCTGGTGCGAGGGCGAGGACGCGGTGAGCGTCGATCAGCGGATCGACGGCTGTTCCGCGGTGATCAAAGCGGCACGTGACAGGGGCGACAAGCTCGCGGAGGCCTTCAACAATCGCGGCATCGCATATCGGCTCAAGGGTGAGTATGACCGCGCCGTTCAGGACTATAATCAGGCGATCAAGCTCAACGCCAAATTCGCCGCAGCCTTCAACAATCGCGGCGTCGCTTACGACAGGAAGGGCGACTATGATCGCGCCATCGCGGATTACGATCAGGCGATCAAGCTCAAGCCCTCGGCCGAGCTTTACTTCAACCGCGGCAACGCGCATCTGGGCAAGAGCCAGTACGATCACGCCATCGACGACTACAATCAGGCGATCAAACTCAAGGCGGGTTTCGCTGCCGCCTTCGACAATCGGTGCTGGGCGCGCGCGGTGGTCGGCATCCTCAAGCAGGCGCTGGCCGACTGCAACGAAGCGCTCCGCCTGATGCCCAACAACACCGCAACGTTCGGCACCCGCGGCTTCATCTTTCTGAAAATGACCAACTTCGATGCGGCGGTGTCCGACTATGATGCGGCGCTACGGGCTAACCCAAAGTTTGCCTTTGCGCTTTACGGTCGCGGCTTGGCGCGAGTGCGGAACGATGATCCCTCCGGCGAGGGCGACATGGCGGCGGCGAAGGCGCTTCAGGCCGACGTCGCCGAGGAATATGCACGCTATGGCATGCCCGAGGCGCGTTAGCGATTTTCCCGCGCGGCTTATCTGAAAGCGTCTCGGATGCGCAGTTATCTCGACTTTGAAAAGCCGGTGGCGGAGCTCGAGGCCAAGGTGGCGGAGCTGCGCGCACTCGAGAGCAGTGATAGTGCAGCTGCCATCGGCGAGGAAATCTCCCGCCTGGAAGCCAAGGCGGCGCAGACGCTCAAAGATCTCTACGCCGAGCTCACGCCCTGGCAGAAAACCCAAGTCGCCCGCCATCCCGACCGTCCGCATTGCCTGGACTATGTCGCGGCACTGATCACCGATTTCGTTTCCTTGGCCGGCGACCGCAAGTTCGGCGAGGACGTGGCGATCGTCGGCGGCTTCGGACGCTTCCGCGGCGAGAGCATCTGCGTCATTGGCCACGAGAAGGGATCGTCGACCGATAGCCGGCTGAAGCACAATTTCGGGATGGCGCGGCCCGAAGGATACCGCAAGGCGGAACGGCTGATGGAGATGGCCGATCGCTTCGGGATACCGGTGCTGTCGCTGGTCGACACGGCCGGCGCCTATCCCGGCATCGGCGCGGAGGAACGCGGACAAGCCGAGGCGATTGCACGCTCGACCGATGCCAGTCTCGAACTCGGCGTACCCAATATCGCAGTCGTCATTGGCGAAGGCGGCTCAGGCGGCGCTATCGCGATCGCATCTGCCAATCGGGTCCTGATGCTCGAGCACGCGATCTATACCGTCATCTCGCCGGAGGGTGCCGCTTCGATCCTGTGGCGCGACACCTCCAAGGCGCAGGAGGCGGCCACGAGCATGAAGATCACCGCCGATGACATGATGCGCTTCGGCGTGATCGATCAAATCGTTACTGAACCGGTCGGGGGCGCCCATCGCGATCCGGCGACGGCGATCGCGTCGACCGGGGAGGCCATCGCCCATGCGCTCGAGGAGCTTGCGGGGCTCGACCGGGAGACCGTCCGCCGCCAGCGCCGCGAGAAATTCCTGGCCATGGGGCGCACGTTGGGCTGACGCGCGCAGCCGCGGCGCTGTTTTTGCCCGAAGCCCGCAGGTAAGTCTTTGTTTCCCAAGGGGATCCTTAAAAGCGCGATTCTCGAATCCTGCCCTGATCTCACCCAAGTCTTTGCCTAGCCTGCGTTTGCCGCGGGAAATGAGGCTTGGGGAAGCCTAGCGGTCGGGGGAGCTTGCAGTTGAATCGCCGGCCTTTGGTGCGCGCCCTCTTGGCGTCAGCTGCGATTGCGGCGGCGTTGGCGCTTGCCAGTTGCGACACGGACGGTACGACGAGCGCAGTCAGCGGTCGCCACATGCAGCCGCTTTCCGACCGGATGCTGGCCGAGATCGAAAGCAAGAACATGGCGAAAGAATCGCCGATCCTGGTGCGAATATTCAAAGAGGAGTCCGAATTCGAGGTCTGGAAAGAGGACAAGAGCGGACGCTTTGCCCTCCTTCACACGTATCCAATCTGTCGCTGGTCGGGCGAACTAGGTCCCAAGATCAAGCAAGGCGACCGACAGGCGCCGGAAGGCTTCTACACCATCACTCCCGGCCTGATGAATCCCAATTCCAACTACTACCTCGCCATCAATACCGGTTTCCCGAACGCCTACGATCGCGCGAACGGACGCACCGGCGCGTTTCTCATGATCCACGGTGACTGCTCTTCCGCCGGCTGCTACGCCATGACGGATGAGCAGGTCGGGGAGATCTACGCGCTCGCACGCGAATCATTCTTCGGCGGGCAGAAGTCGTTCCAGATCCAGGCCTACCCGTTCAGGATGACGCCCCTCAACATGGCGCGGCATCGAAATTCGCCGAGCATGGCATTCTGGAAAATGCTCAAGGAGGGCTATGACCACTTCGAGGTGACGCGCCTCGAGCCCAAGGTCGACGTATGCGAGAAGCGTTACGTGTTCGACGCCGAATCGTCGGGCAAATTCAGTGCCGCCGACCGCTGTCCCGCCTACAAGGTGCCCGAAGAGATCGCGAACGCAGTCAGGGAGAAGCAGCGGCGCGACGATATCCAGACCGCCGAACTGACCAACCGCGGCACGCCGACTGCGCCGATCAAAACCGGCGTCGACGGCGGCATGAATGCGACCTTCTTGAGCGCGGTGAAGAGCCACGGCGGTCCCGGCGCGACGATTCACACCGCGGCGGGCACCATCCCTCCGCACGTCAACCCACCGGCAGAGCGCGAGACCGCGCCCACAACTATCTTCAGCCTTGCCTCCAGCGACTCGAGCCCGGTGTCCCCGGCAGGGTCGACGGTGCAGGTCGCCTCGGCGACGAGTTCGGGCGGGGTCGGCGGCTTCTTCAGCAAACTGTTCGGCTCGAAGGCGGCGGATCAGGAAGCGCCTTCTACCCAGCCCGCTCTCGTCTCGAAGCCGAAGCGCACTGCGGCCGTGAAGCCCGCTCAAAGCGCCGCACCCCGACCGAAGCATGAACCAGCAGAGACCAAGACCGCCGCTGCCGCCGCCAAGGCTCCCGCGCCGAAACAAGAGGTGAGCGAGGAGCCGCAGCGAAACACCGCCAGCGCCACGGGCGCGCTCAACGGCGCTGCGCCGACCGTACCCTCCGGCGGGTTCGAAAGCCGCTTCGGCGCCTGGAACAACTAACGATTGACGTGCGATACCGGAGGAGGTCCGGACCGTCGGTCCGCCCTCTCGCGTTGATCACCTTATCCTGCTCAAGCAAACCGCCCGTGGCAGTGCTTGTATTTCTTGCCCGAGCCGCAGGGACAGGTTTCGTTGCGACCGACTTTGCCCCAGCTTGAAGGATCGTTCGGATTGCGCTCAGGCGCCGTCGCCGCGGCCGTGATCCCGTGCCGCGCGAGCGTCTCCGCGCCGGCGCGCGCCAGCGCGAGCTCGTCCTCGCCGGTCGAGGGATCGATCTTATGCGCCTCCATATAGGGCAGGCTGGCCGACTCCTCCGGCGGGGGCGCCGTCCTGATCTCCACGCGCATCAGCTGCGAGGTCACCGCCTCGCGCAGATTGGTGCTCATCGCCTCGAACAAGTTGAAGGATTCTGCCTTGTACTCGTTGAGCGGGTCGCGCTGGCCATAGCCGCGCAGGCCGATGACTTGGCGTAGATGCTCGAGCAAGACCAAGTGTTCGCGCCAGAGGTGGTCGAGAGTCTGCAACAGGACCGATTTTTCGACATAGCGCATCACGTCGGCGCCCCATTGCGCGACCTTCGCCGCCATGTGCTCGTCTGCACGGCGCTCGATGCGGGAGAGAAGCTCCTCGTCGGCGATGCCCTCTTCCTTCGCCCATTCGTCGACCGGAAGATCGAGATCAAGGATGCGCTTGACCTCCTCCTGCAAGCCCTTGGTGTCCCACTGCTCGGGATAGGCATTTTCGGGAACGTGCTTGGCGACCAGCTCCTCTATTGCCGAGTGGCGCATGTCGGCCACGACCTCATTGACCGCTTCGTCCCGCATCCACTCGACCCGCTGCTCGAAGATCACCTTGCGCTGATCGTTCATCACATTGTCGAACTTGAGGAGGTTCTTGCGGATGTCGAAGTTGCGCGCCTCCACCTTCTGCTGCGCCTTCTCCAGCGCTTTGTTGATCCAGGAATGGACGATCGCCTCATTCTCCTTGAGACCCAGGCGCTGCAGCATGGTGTCGAGTTTATCGGTCCCGAAAATCCGCATCAGGTCGTCTTCCAACGAGAGGAAGAACTTGGAATGCCCGGGGTCGCCCTGCCGGCCGGAGCGGCCGCGCAGCTGGTTATCGATGCGCCGACTCTCGTGCCGCTCGGTGCCGAGCACGTAAAGCCCGCCGGCCGCGAGCGCCTTTTCCTTGAGCCGCGCGACTTGCTCGCGGATCTCCCCCGCCTGGCGGCCGTGCCCGCCGCTTTCCTGGCTGACATCCTTGAGTTCTTGGCGAATGCGCATGTCGGCATTGCCGCCCAGCTGAATATCGGTGCCGCGCCCGGCCATATTCGTCGCAATCGTGATCGCGCCGGGCACTCCCGCCTGGGCGATGATATACGCCTCCTGTTCGTGGTAACGCGCGTTGAGGATGGCGAATACCTTGGCCTTGGAAGCTCCGTCGTCGCCCGAATAGAGCGCGGCGAAGGCATTCGGGTCGGAGAAGTCGTGCTGCTCCCAGCCGCGTTGGCGTAGCATCTCCGCCAATTGCTCAGACTTCTCGATCGACGTTGTGCCCACCAGCACCGGCTGCCCGCGCGCCTTGCAGTCGTCGATCAAAGTGAGGATCGAGCGGTACTTTTCCGCCGCCGTACGATAGACCTCATCGTCGTCGTCGACCCGAACCATCGGCATGTTGGTCGGTACTTCGATCACTTCCAGATTGTAGATGTCGATGAACTCGTCGGCCTCGGTCATGGCCGTCCCGGTCATCCCGGCGAGCTTCTCGTACATGCGGAAATAGTTCTGGAAGGTGATCGAGGCGAGCGTCTGGTTTTCCGGTTGGACCGTCTGACGCTCCTTCGCCTCCAGGGCCTGGTGCAGCCCTTCCGAATAGCGCCGCCCCGGCATCATGCGGCCGGTGAACTCGTCGATGATCACCACTTCGTCGTTGCGGACGATGTAGTCCTTGTCGCGATGGAACAGCTTGTGCGCCTTGAGCGCCTGGTTCACGTGGTGGACGGTCGAGACATTTTCCACGTCATAAAGCGAGTGGCCCTTGAGCAGACCGTCGCCGCGCAACATCTGCTCCATCTTCTCCATGCCGACTTCAGTCAGCACCACCGTGCGCTGCTTCTCGTCGACCTCGTAATCGGCCTTCTCGAGCTTGGGGATATAGGTGTCGATCGTGTTGTAGAAATCCGAACGGTCGTCCAGGGGACCGGAGATGATCAGCGGAGTTCGCGCTTCGTCGATGAGAATCGAGTCGACCTCGTCCACGATGGCGTAGATGTGCCCACGCTGGACCATGTCCTCGAGCCGATATTTCATGTTGTCGCGCAGATAGTCGAAGCCGAGTTCGTTGTTCGTGCCGTAGGTCACGTCGGAGTCGTACTCGCGCTTGCGCTGCTCGTCGTCGAGGCCGTGGACGATGACGCCGACCGTCAGGCCGAGGAAATTGTAAATCTGCCCCATCCATTCGGCGTCGCGCTTGGCCAGGTAGTCGTTCACGGTCACGACGTGCACACCGCGGCCGGCAAGCGCGTTGAGATAGACCGGCAGCGTCGCCACCAGCGTCTTGCCTTCGCCGGTCTTCATTTCAGAGATCCGCCCCTCGTGCAGGATCATGCCGCCGATGAGCTGTACGTCGAAGTGCCGTTGTCCGAGCGTGCGCTTGGCCGCCTCACGGCAGGTGGCAAATGCCTCGACCAGAATGTCATCGAGGCTCGCTCCCTCCGCCAGCTGCTGCTTGAAAGCATCGGTGCGCGCCCGTAATGCGTCATCCGAGAGCGCCTCGAGCTCCTTTTCCAGCGCGTTGATCGCCGCAACCCGCGGAAGATAGGATTTGATCCGGCGCTCGTTCGAAGAACCGAACAACTTGCGGGCAATGGCGCCGATCATGCAGTGAGTCCTTCGCGTCCTCGCAGGTGTTGCTGCCGCACCTTACCAAATCCGACGGGGAGGAACGCCGCAGCAGAAGACGATTTTTGTCGCAACAGCGCCTGCCTGGGACCATCCATGGCCGTGGGACGCGGAAAATGCCGCACTTTTCGATCGTCCTTCATGCAAACGGCGGCGGCTTGCGGTCGGAACGGCCAGGTTTCGTCGAGAGATAGGAGGGGGCCACACCCTTGTCAATCGGCCGCCGAGGCGCTCACGTTCTCGTCACAATGTCGCTTAGCGATTGCCATGCAGCGCCGTTTTACCTAACTGTCCGGCGCGCCTTTTGATGGCCGCCCGATCCAGGATCTCGCCATGACCTGCCCAAACGTGCTGCCCAGTTCCGCGCCGCGCCGGCGGCCGATCGTGTTTGCCGCTGCCGCGGCATTGCTGCTCATCGCGCCTGTCGCTTCTGGCTGCTCGAAAAACTCCTCGTCGGAAGCGCCGGCCTCCGCGTCTGATCCCGTCATCGCGCGCGTCAACGGCGTCGACATCACGCAAGGCGATCTCGCGCTCGCCGAAGAGGACCTGGGCGCCGACCTGCGCGCCGTCTCGCCGGAGGCCAAGCACGAACAGCTGATTTCCTACCTCGCCGATATCATCATGGTCACGCAAGCGGCCGACAAGCAGAAGCTCGCCGACGACCCCGACTTCAAGCGGCGGCTCGCATTCCTGCGCAACAAACTATTGATGGGATATGAGTTGCAGCGGGAAGGCAAGGCCGCGCTCAGCGACGAAGCCTTGCACCAGACCTACAACGAGGCGGTGCGATCGATGGCCGGCCAGGAAGAAGTGCGCGCGCGCCATATCCTGGTCGACGGCGAAGACGAGGCAAAGGCCATTCTCGAGCAGCTCAAGGGCGGTGCTGATTTTGCAAAGCTGGCCAAGGAAAAGTCCAAGGATCCCGGCGCCGCGGAGGGCGGCGATCTCGGCTACTTCACCAAGGATCAAATGGTGCCGGAATTCGCCGATGTCGCCTTCAAGATGTATTCGGGCCAGCTCTCGAATCCGGTGAAGACGCAATTTGGCTGGCATATCATCAAGGTCGAGGACAAGCGCACCAAGCAGGCGCCGGAATTCGACAAGGTGAAGGACCAGATCGAGGCCTATTTGGCGCGCAAGGCACAGACCGATTTCATCGCCAAGCTACGCCAGAGCGCAAAAGTCGAGCGCCTCGACAAGGCGGCCGAGCAGAAGAAGAACTGAGCAGCGCCTCCATTCGCAATTTCGCTTGCCGCAGCCATCCCGCGCGAGCGGGGCAACTCCCCAGCCTGTCATTACGGGTCCCGTTCAGGGGCAGCGGCGAGGCATGAACCGATCGATCGGATTCGATATACCGCCAGTTGCCCTTGCCCGGCTCCGGCCGCCATAGAGACCATGCCATGTCCGCCATCTCACCGCTTGCTCCCGCGCAGTTTCCCGATATGCCGCCGGTCGCAGGCGTCAGGCTGGCGACCGCGGCCGCCGGGATCCGTTATGCCGGGCGCACCGACGTGCTGCTGGCGCTCTTCGATCAGGGCACGACGGTCGCCGGTGTGTTCACACGCTCGAAATGCCCCTCCGCCCCCGTCGATTGGTGCCGTGCGCACCTGAAAGGGGGGGTAGCGAGCGCGCTCGTCGTCAATTCCGGCAACGCCAACGCTTTTACCGGCAAGTCAGGACGCGCCGCCACCAAACTCACCGCGAACATTGCCGCCACTGCCGCCGGCTGCAATCCCTCGCAGGTGTTTCTGGCGTCGACGGGCGTGATCGGCGAGCCTCTCGACGCGACCAAGTTTGCTGCCGTCATGGATGGACTCGTCGGGCGCGCTGCACCCGGCGCCTGGCACGAGGCGGCTAAGGCCATCATGACCACCGACACGTTTCCGAAAGGCGCCGCCGCCATCGCGCGCATCGGCGCGACGTCGGTGACCATCGGCGGCATCGCCAAGGGCGCCGGCATGATCGCGCCCGACATGGCCACCATGCTCTCCTTCGTCTTCACCGACGCGCCGATCTCGGCTCGCGTGCTGCAACGCCTGCTCACGCAAGGGGTCGCCGACACTTTCAATGCGGTGACGATCGACGGCGATACCTCGACATCCGACACGCTGCTGGCGTTCGCGACCGGCGCCGCGGCCGCGCGCGGGGCGCCGAAGATCGCTGACGCGTCCGATCCACGGCTGCCGGCATTCCGCAAGGCTTTCGACGCGGTGCTCGCCAATCTTGCCGAGCAGGTGGCTCGCGACGGCGAGGGCGCGCGCAAGCTGGTCGAGATCATCGTCGAAGGCGCCGTGTCCAAATCCTCAGCGCGCAAAATCGCGCTGTCGATTGCCAATTCTCCGCTGGTCAAGACGGCCATTGCCGGCGAGGACGCCAATTGGGGCCGCGTGGTGATGGCGGTCGGCAAAGCCGGCGAGCGCGCCGAGCGCGACCGGCTCTCGATCTGGTTCGGCGGCATCCGCGTCGCCCACCGGGGTGAGCGCGATGCTTGCTATGACGAGGCAGCAGTCTCGGCGGCGATGAAGAAGCCAGAGATCACGCTGAAGGTCGCGCTCGGGCTCGGTCGCGGCCGCGACCGCGTTCTGACCTGCGACCTCACCAAGGAGTATGTCGCCATCAACGGCGACTATCGTTCGTGACGTGAAAGTCGTTCCCCTGGTGCTCGTCGCCGCCTGTGCCCTCGTGGATACGGACACGCGCGTGCTGATCGCCCAGCGACCGACCGGCAGGCCGATGGCCGGCTTGTGGGAGTTTCCCGGCGGCAAGGTCGAGGCGGGCGAGCGGCCGGAGACGACCTTGATCCGCGAACTCAGGGAGGAACTGGGAATTACCGTCGAGGAGCAGTGCCTCGCCCCGCTCGCCTTTGCCAGCCACAGTTATCCGGACTTCCACCTGCTGATGCCGCTCTATGTCTGTCGGCGCTGGCAGGGAACAGCCACGGCGTTGGAGGGGCAGAAGTTGGCGTGGGTGCGCCCCAACCGATTGCGCGACTACCCGATGCCGCCTGCCGACGAGCCGCTGATAGCTCACTTGATGACGCTACTGTGAGCGGATCCGCCCGCGCGCAGGGAGCAAACGCGGCGCCGGCCTCAGTTGTCCGACCATCACCCCGCATCATCATCATCACGTGGCAGTCGGGTTTCCTTGGTCCCGAGCGCATCGGCCAATCGTCGGCGCGCCGAGCCCGGCGCAAGCGGCTTCTGCTGGCTCTCGTGCGGCGCCCAGCCCGAAAGCCAGATGATTTCGAAGGTCGCGCGAATGCGACCATCGCCGTCGGCGAAGCGTTCAGTGTAGATTTCCGTCATTCGCGTCAAAGTCGCCCGCCTGAGCGGCCGGCGGCTGCGCTCGACCAGCGCGTTCGTTGCACCCATCCGGCGCAGGTCGTGCATCAAAGCAATCGGCGACGCATAACGCGCCGTGACTCGGTCGACGTCGGTCACCGGCAGTGCGAAGCCCGCCCGCTGAAGGAGTGCGCCCATCTGCCGCACGTCGGGGAAAGGAGCAACGTGCGGCGAAACGCCTTCCTCGATCTCGGCCTCAGCGGCCGCGAAGGCTTGGCGTAGCTCGGTCAGCGTCTCGCCGCCGGCGAGCGCCGCGAGCAACAGGCCGTCGGGCTTGAGCGCACGGCGGATCTGGATGAGCGTGCCGGGCAGATCGTTGACGAATTGAAGCGCAAGCGCCGATACCACGAGATCGAGCGAGGCATCGCGCAAGGGCAGCGCCTCCTCATCGGCCGCAACGGCAAGCTGCGCGCCGGACCTCTCGCCGCCGGGGTGCAGACCACACAGGACGGGCGTGCCGGCCAATGCGTCGGCGGCGATGATGGTGCCCACCTTCCCGCTCGCCGCGAGCGCCCGGCGCACGGCATCGGTCGGCGTGCCGAGATCGAGCGCACAGTCGAAACGGCGCAGCACCGCAGCCAGGCGATCGGACAGATCTTCCGCCACACGCTCGATCAGAAACATCGAAGGGCCCAGCGCCGCCGCGCGCGCCCGATACGCGCGTTGGCGAATGCGGTCGATGATGATGGGGTGCGGCGAAACCATCGCCGTGCATTAGCACGCCGAGGGCGCACGGACGACACTGGGATGCGTGCTCCGCCCCGTTCGCGCCATCGCCCTGATGCCGTTGAGGTTCGCAACTCCAGGCATTAGCGTAAGCCGCCATGCAGGGGGAAACCGGCCAAGCGCTTCGCCCAGTGGAGAGGCGTGTTGCGAGCGGGCTTCGCGCTCGTCGCCGACGTGGCGTTGCCGCAGCTGTGCCCGAGCTGTCGCGAGCCGGTCGACGGCGCGGGCCTGTGTCCGGCCTGCTGGTCCAAGCTGTCGTTCATTGCGCCCCCCTATTGCCAGCGGCTCGGCATCCCGTTCGCCTTCGATAGCGGAGCGGGCCTGTTGTCGATGGAGGCGATCGCCGATCCACCGGCCTATAACCGCGCCCGCGCAGCCGTGCGCTACGACGATGTCGCACGCAAACTCGTTCATGCCTTGAAATACGGCGACCGGCTCGACCTCGCGCCGACCATGGGGCGCTGGATGGCGCGTGCCGGGGGCGAACTGCTTGCCGACGCTGACGCCCTCGTTCCGGTGCCGCTGCATTGGCGGCGGCAATGGGCGCGGCGGTTCAACCAAGCGGCGTTGCTGGCGCAAATCATCGCCAGGACGAACGGCCGGGTGGTGGCTCATGGGGCGCTCAAGCGCGTGAAGGCGACCCCGCAGCAGGTCGGACTCGACAAGTCGGAGCGGGCGCACAACGTTCAGGGCGCCTTCCGCGTGCCTGCCGCCGGCAGGGCCGAGGTGGCCGGGCGCAAGCTCCTGCTGATCGACGACGTGCTCACCTCGGGGGCGACGATCGACGCCTGCACACGGGCATTGCTGCGCGTGGGCGCCACCTCGGTGGACGTGCTGGTATTCGCCCGGGTTGTGGCGGGAAGCCGTACTCCCATATAAAGCAGTCGGTAAGATCGAACGCTCATGATCGAGATTTACACCACCCGCTATTGCCCCTATTGCCATGCCGCCAAGGGGCTGTTGTCGCACAAGGGTGCCGAGTTCACTGAAATCGACGTAAGTGGCGATGCGAAACGACGAAGCGAGATGGTGACACGGGCGAATGGACGAATGACCGTGCCGCAGATTTTCATCGGCTCGACCCACGTGGGGGGCTATGACGATCTTTCCGCGCTCGAGCGGGCGGGCAAGCTTGATCCGCTGCTCGGCCGGGATGGCGCCGGGAACAGGCCTTCCGCATGAACATGACCAAGGCTGCGACCTTCACCGCGGGTCTGGTGCAGATGCGCTCGGGCCTGTCGTCGCACGCCAATCTCGATGCCGCGGTGCGGCTGATCGAAGAGGCCAAGAGCGCCGGCGCCGATTACGTGCTCACGCCCGAGATGACCAACATCTTGGAGATCAAGCGCGAGCGGCTGTTCGCGGCGATCGCGCCGGAGGAGAACGATGCCACGCTCGCTGCCTTCCGCGAGCTCGCGCGCAAGCTCGGCATCTTCCTTCACGTCGGCTCGCTGGCGATCAAGCTGCCGTCCGAGCGGGCGGCGAACCGCTCGTTCCTGATCGACCGCAACGGCGACATCATCGCGCGCTACGACAAGATCCACATGTTCGACGTCGAGCTCGGCGAGGGAGAGAGTTATCGCGAATCGCGCAACTACCGTCCGGGCGAGATCGGCGTCGCGGCCGACCTGCCCTGGGGGCGGCTTGGACTCACCATCTGTTACGACATGCGCTTCCCTGCCCTCTACCGCGCGCTCGCCGAGGCGGGATGCTCATTTCTCGCCATCCCTTCGGCTTTCACCAAGCAGACGGGCGAAGCGCACTGGCATGTACTCACCCGCGCGCGTGCGATCGAGAACGGCGCATTCGTGCTCGCGGCCGCGCAAGGCGGCAAGCATGAGAACGGTCGCGAAACCTTCGGCCATTCCCTCATCGTCGACCCGTGGGGTCGCGTTCTGGCCGAGGGCGGCACCGAGCCGGGCGTGATCCTGGCGGCAATCGATCCCGCCGAGGTCACGGCCGCACGGGCGAAAATCCCGTCGCTGCAACATGGTCGGCGGTTCGAGATCATCGAACCGATGGCGGAACCGGCTCACCTGCGCGCAGTGCGAGGTCTGGCATGATCCGTTACGCGCTGGCGTGCGATAAAGGGCACGTCTTCGAAAGCTGGTTCCAGAACTCGTCCGCCTACGACAAACAGGTCAAGGCGGCCCTGATCGCCTGTCCGGTTTGCAGCTCGACCAAGGTCGAAAAGACCATTATGGCTCCTGGTGTCGTGGGAGCGAAAAAGAGCGGCAAGGCGCCGCCGCCGGAGCTGCCCGCTGCCCCCCGCCCGTCCGCAGAGGCGCCGTCCCCCGGAGCGACGCCGTCGCCTGTAGCGATGATGTCACCGCAGGAGCGCGAGTTTCGCAAGAAACTGAAGGAGCTGCGCGATCATCTCACAAAAAACGCCGATTATGTCGGCCAAAAATTTCCCGAAGAGGCGCGCAAGATGCATTACGGGGAGATCGAGCACCGCTCGATCTACGGCGAGGCCACTTCCGATCAGGCCAAAGAGCTGCACGAGGAAGGAATCGAGTTCCACCCGCTTCCCGTATTGCCCGACGAGCGCAACTAGCGCCGCGCATCCGGCGGTGACACCGCGCGGGTCTGTGCACGGCTGTTACGTTTCCGGAACTGTCCGCTCGTCACCGCAAGGCGCCGTTCGCTGTGATTTCGCCGTCAATGCGCCCACAGCAGAAGCGCTACCCCGATCACGATCAACACAATCCCGGCGGCCTCGCGGCCAGTCATCGTCTGCTTGAACACGAAGCGGGAGATTGCCTGCGCGAACAGCACTTCGACCAGCGCCAGCGTGCGCACGCTCGCGGCGGTGGCGAGGGCGAAAGCGAGGAACCAGAACTGGGAGGCAAGCGCGCCCATGAATCCCGCGAACAGCGACGGCCGCCAGGCGCGCACGATGGCGGTAAGGACCTCCGGATCGCGCAGCCGCAGGTAAAGCGAGAGCAACACCGATTGAAGCATGAGGCCGACCACCACCGTGACCGTTGCGGCCATGACGTAGCTCACGCCCTCGAGGCGCAAGATCGCGCCGCGAAAGCCGACGGCGGAAAGCGCGAACATGGCGCCGGCGGCGAGGCCGAGCAGCGTCGCCGCCAAGCTCGACGGCGTGCCCGGCTTGATTGCCATGATGATGACGCCGGCGGTGGCGGTCACGATCGCCGCCGCCATCGCTGGCGTCACCACGTCGCCAAGAAAGATGAGGCCGAACAGCGCGACCTGCACCGGCTCGGTCTTGATGTAGGCATAGATTACGACGAAGGAGCGGTCGTTCATGGCCGCAAGCATCAGCGCGGTCGCGCCGATCTGCGCTAACGCACCCAGGACCACCCAGGGCCAAAAGATGGCGGGCGGCCGCGGCAGGCCCTGCCCGAGCGCCAACATCACCGCGGCGAGAAAGATAAGCGCAAACGGAAAACCAACTAGAAACCGCACGTGGGTGGCGCCCACGGTACCGAGCTTGGCGGTGAGCTCGCGCTGCGTGGCGTTACGCACGGTCTGCGCGGCAGCAGCGATAATGGTGAAGAGAGCCCAAAGCACGAGGGATCGAGCACCGGTGTAGATCGATCAGAGACGATCTAGGAGGGTGGGCGTTCGGCGACGACCATGTAGTTCACGTCCATGTCGCTCGACAGCTGCCAGCGATCGGACAGGAGATTGTAGATAACGCCAGTCTCGTCGATGACGCGCAGGCCACGGTGCTCGAGCGCCGCCTCGAGCTCGTTCGGCGTCACGAACTTATCCCATTGGTGCGTGCCGCGCGGCAACCAGCGCAGCACGTATTCGGCGCCGACGATTGCCAAGGCGAAGCTCTTGAGCGTGCGGTTGAGCGTCGCGGTGATCATCAGTCCGCCGGGTTTGACCATCTCCGCACAATGTTCGATGAAGAGGCCGATATCCGCCACGTGCTCGACCACTTCCATGGCAAGCACGATGTCGAACCGCTCGTTTTCATCGGCCAGCGCTTCGGCCGTGCTCACGCGGTAGTCCACGGTCACTCCCGCCTCGGCCGCATGCAGCTTCGCCGCCTCGATATTGGTCGCCGACGGATCGGCACCCAGCACCGCCGCGCCCAGCCGCGCCAAAGGCTCGCTCAGAATGCCGCCGCCGCAGCCGATGTCGAGCATGCGCAGCCCGGCGAGCGCGTCGAGCCGCCTCTCCTCGCGAGCGAAATGCTGACACGCGACCTGCTTGATGAAGGCAAGCCGCACTGGGTTGAACCTGTGCAGCATGGCCATCGGGCCGCGTGGATCCCACCACTCGGCGGCGCGCGCCGAAAAGCGCGCAACCTCCGCCACGTCCACGGTTGAGCCGCCTACGGGATTCGCCCCGCCCGTCATCAATCCTTCTCCCAAGGCGCGGTTGCAGCCATGCGGCCTCCCCCGCTATGTATACGCGCCTTTTCGCGCGAGGGCTTGCCGTAAAGCGGAGTGCGCCTCGACTCACGCTGGAAACGTTCGCGAGCCCGCCATGGCCCGCCTGGTTATGAAATTCGGCGGCACTTCGGTTGCCGATATCGAGCACATCCACAATGTCGCGCGACACGTCAAGCGCGAGGTCGACGCCGGCCACGAGGTGGCGGTCGTGGTCTCGGCCATGGCCGGAACAACCGACCGGCTGGTGGCCTGGTGCCGCGAGGCGGCGGCCTTGCACGACGCGCGCGAATACGACGCGGTGGTGTCCTCGGGCGAGCAGGTCACCGCCGGACTGTTGGCCATCGTGCTCGAGGGATTGGGCGTCAATGCCCGCTCATGGCATGGCTGGCAGCTGCCGATCCTGACGTCCAACGCTCACGCCGCCGCCCGCATCCTCGACGTCAACGGCGCCGAACTCGTCAAGCGCTTCAAGGAGCGCCACGAGGTGGCCGTGCTCGCCGGCTTTCAGGGCCTGCACAAGGAGACCGGCCGCATCACCACGTTGGGACGCGGAGGGTCAGACACATCCGCGGTTGCGATCGCCGCCGCCATCGCAGCCGAGCGCTGCGATATCTACACCGACGTCGACGGCGTCTACACCAGCGATCCGCGCGTCGTGCCGCGCGCGCAACGCCTGGAACGGATCGCCTACGAGGAGATGTTGGAGTTCGCTTCGCTCGGTGCCAAGGTGATGCAGGTGCGCTCGGTCGAGCTTGGAATGGTACATAATGTGCGCATCTTCGTGCGTTCGAGCTTCGAGAGGCCCGAGCACATCGATCCGCATGGGACGCCGCCGGGAACGCTTATTTGCGGCGAGGAGGAGATCGTGGAACAGCAGGTCGTCACCGGCATCGCCTTCTCCAAGGACGAGGCGCAGATCTCGATCCGGCGCGTGCAGGACAAGCCCGGAATCGCAGCCGCCATCTTCGGTCCGCTCGCCGACGCCAATATCAATGTCGATATGATCGTGCAGAACGTCTCAGCCGACGGCGCGACCACCGACGTGACGTTCACCGTTCCCGCTTCCGACTATCAGCGGGCGACCGAGGCGCTGATCAAGGCGAAGGGCCATGTCGGATACGAGCGCCTCGACGGTGCAAATGATGTTGCCAAGATCTCGGTGATCGGCATCGGCATGCGCAGCCACGCCGGCGTCGCCGCCAAGGCGTTCAAGGCGCTGGCGGAGAAAGGCATCAACATCCGCGCCATCACCACCTCGGAAATCAAGTTTTCGCTGCTGATCGAGGCGAATTATACCGAGCTCGCCGTGCGCACGCTGCATAGTCTCTACGAGCTGGATAAATGACGGGCGCGTAGCGACCCCGGTGCAGCGCGAGGTGTCGCCCCATTGCGGATGTGAGGCATGGCTAAGCCGACCATCTCCTATGCCCAGCGCTTCGAGGACCTGTACCTCCTGCGCTGCTTCGGCGGGCGCAGCGAGGGGTTCTATATCGATATCGGATCCGGGCACCCGGTTTACGACAACACGTCGTTCGCGTTCTATCTCAAAGGTTGGCAGGGGATCACGGTCGAGCCCAATCCCGCCCTGACGCGCCTGAGCAGAGCGGTAAGACCGCGCGATCGGCACGTCGAGGCTCTCCTTGGCGCCAGCGTCGGCGAGGCCACGTTTTATCTCGTCGACGATTTCCATGGCCTCTCGACCATGATCGAAAGCCACGCCCACGCGGCGCAAAGGCAATTCGGAAAATCCTCGCACCCCCTCGTCGTGCCCGTCACGACGCTGAAGGAGCTTTGCCGAGAGCATGTGCCGGCCACATTCGAATTCCTCAAAGTCGACGTGGAAGGCGCCGAGCGGGAGGTTCTGCTCAATGGCGATTGGCAAAACTTTCGGCCGAAGGTGGTCGTGGTCGAAGCGCTCGCGCCTTACACACTCGCGCCGGCCTGGCCGGAATGGGAACCTTTTCTCGCCAAGCACGGCTACCGCTATGTCTGGTTCGACAGCCTCAACCGTTATTACCTCGCCGAGGAGGCAAACGACCTTGCCATTTGTTTCGAGACTGCCCCGGCCTCGTTCGAGGACGTCTTTCAGTTCCGAAATAGCAAGCCCGCGCTCGCCGACGCCGCCCACCCCGACCACCGACTGGCTAAGCTGTTGGCCGGCAACGACATGACGCGCCTGCCGTTGCTTGGGCGCGACATTCTCCTCAAGCTCCTCACCGCCGATATCGGCGGCGCCTTGCTCGAACAACCGGCCGGGGCGGACGGAATTGCGAATGCGATCGAACGGGTGTTCGGGCCGGATGGCGAGCAATCGAGCGCGGAGCTGAGGCTGCCGCCCGCGCCGAGTTTGCACCAGGTCTACGCCGCCCTCGTCGACAGCGATCAATTCCGCACTGCCTGCGGGCGGATTTCTGCCAGCTATGCGTGGTAGGAGCGTTCGAAGGCTTTGGCTTGCCCCGCCCTCCCCGCATTGGCTATACGGCCTGATGGATTGTAGCCGCCGCGGACGCCCGGCCCCGGCGGATACTGTTTCCTGACTTGGTCGAGCCGAGGGCTGCCACCTCGGCCGGATGAGCTGACCCGAGGAATCACGCCATGCGTGGCGCGCTCGGCGGCCCGCGCGTGCTGTTGCGCCGACTTCGCGAGGTGATGGCGGAGCCGGTCAGCGCGCAGGAGCGCCTTGACAAGATCGTGGTGCTGATCGCCGCCAACATGGTGGCGGAGGTCTGCTCTGTCTACGTGCTGCGCGTGGACGGCACGCTCGAGCTCTACGCCACCGAAGGCCTCAACAAAGCGGCGGTTCACCAGACGGTGCTGCGCTCCGACGAAGGCTTGGTCGGCCTCGTGTCCAGCGAGGCCAATCCGGTCAACCTGTCGGAGGCGCAAAACCATCCCGCCTTCTCCTATCGCGCGGAAACGGGTGAAGAGATCTACCACTCGTTCCTCGGCGTGCCGATCTTGCGCGCCGGCAATACCCTCGGCGTGCTCGTGGTGCAGAACCGGGCGCGGCGCACCTATACCGAGGAGGAAGAGGAGGCGCTGCAGACGACCGCGATGGTGCTCGCGGAGATGATCGCCTCGGGCGAGCTGTCGGCCATCGCCAAGCCCGGCGCCGAGCCCGCGGCGCGGCGGCCGCTGCAGCTCGTGGGCACCGCGCTCAACGAAGGCATCGCGCTCGGTCACGTGGTGCTGCACGAGCCGCGCGTCGTGATCACCAATTTCATCGCCGACGACGTACCGAAAGAGTTGAAACGGCTGGAAGCTGCGGTCGAGACCATGCGGTCGGATCTCGACGTTTTGCTCGAACGCGGCGAAGTGGTCGACGGCGGCGAGCACCGCGACGTGCTCGAGGCCTACCGCATGTTCGCCTACGACCGCGGCTGGGTGCACCGCCTGGAGGAAGCGGTGGCGACCGGCCTCACTGCCGAGGCCGCGGTCGAGCGCGTACAGTCGGATACGCGCGCGCGCATGCTGCGCGCGACCGATCCCTATTTGCGCGAGCGCCTACACGACCTTGACGAGCTCGCCAACCGCCTGATGCACCAGCTACTGGGCAAGGACTACGCGCCGGCGCGCGATCGATTGCCGGAAAACGCCATCCTGGTCGCCCGCTCCATGGGCCCTGCGGCATTACTCGAGTACGATCGCAAGCGCCTGCGCGGCCTCCTGCTCGAGGAGGGTGGGCCCAACTCGCACGTGGCGATCGTCGCCCGCGCCCTCGGCATCGCCGCGGTGGGCGAGATCGCCAATGCGACCGGCGTGGTCGATCCCGGCGACGCCATCATCGTCGACGGCGCGAGCGGCGACGTGCATGTGCGGCCGTCGCCGGACATGGAGGCGGCCTATGTCGAGCGAGTGCGGCTGCGCGCCCGCCGGCAATTGCAATATCTCGCCTTGCGCGACAAGCCCTGCGTAACGAGGGACGGCGAGAAGATCGAGTTGATGATCAATGCGGGTCTCGCGGTCGATCTGCCGCATATCGAGGAGACCGGCGCCGCCGGCATCGGGCTGTTCCGTACCGAATTGCAGTTCATGGTGGCGGCGACGTTCCCGCGCACCGCCGAGCAGTTCTCGCTCTATCGCGCCGTCCTCGATGCTGCCGGCGACCGGCCGGTGACGTTCCGCACCCTCGACATTGGCGGCGACAAGGTGCTTCCCTACATGCGCAATGTCGAAGAGGAGAACCCGGCGCTCGGTTGGCGCGCGATAAGGCTTGGCCTCGACCGGCCCGGTCTGCTGCGCAGCCAAGTCCGCGCGCTGCTGCGCGCGGGCAGTGGACGCGATTTGAAAATCATGTTTCCGATGATCGCGACCGTCGAGGAATTCGACGAGGCCAAGTCCCTGGTCGAGCGTGAGCTCACCCATCTGCGCCGGCACGGCCATAAGCTGCCCGATCAGCTCGAGGTCGGCACCATGCTCGAGGTCCCCTCGCTGCTTTATCAACTTGACGAGTTGCTCGATCGCGTCGATTTCCTCTCGGTCGGCTCCAACGATCTCGTGCAATTTTTCTATGCCGCCGACCGCGGCAATTCGCGGGTCGCCGATCGTTTCGATGCCATCTCGGCGCCGGTCTTGCGCGCACTCAAGGCGACCGTGGACAAGGGTCGCGTGCATGCCAAGCCGGTGACGCTGTGCGGGGAACTCGCCTCGAAACCGATCGGGGCGCTCGCCCTGGTCGCGATCGGCTACCGCTCGCTTTCGCTCTCTCCCTTGGCGGTCGGACCGGTCAAGGCCATGCTGCTCGACCTTAACGTCGGCAAGGCCGCAGCGCTGATGCAGCCGCTCGTCGAGAGCCCGGCCGGAAGCCAGCCGATCCGCGAGCGGCTCAAAGCCTTTGCCGCCGAGCAGGGGCTGCAGATTTGATGCTGGCGCATTATCTCAACGGCGACAGACGGCCGGCTGGCGCATTTGCGACCCGCTGCCGGCGTTCTCCTGATTTTGCGAAACATGCTTCCTGAACAAAAACTCGACGCGCTCGTCGCCCGCCACCGGGCAATCGAGAGCGAGCTGGCGAGCCCGGTGGCGCCCGACACGTATGTCAAGCTCTCGCGCGAATTCGCCGAGCTCGCGCCCATCGTCGAAACGGTGAAAAACTATCGCGGCATCGTCGCGGAGATCGAGGGGCTCGATTCCTTGATGGCAGATGCTGCGACCGACGCCGAAATGCGGGCTATGGCCGCCTCCGAGCGGCCGCAGCTCGAGCAAAAACGCGCCGCGCTGGAGCGGGAGATCAAGCTGGCGCTGCTGCCGAAAGACGCGATGGACGATCGTAACGTGATCCTGGAGATCCGCGCCGGTACCGGCGGCGACGAGGCGGCGCTGTTCGCCGGCGATCTGTTCCGCATGTACGAGCGCTACGCCGCCAATCAGGGATGGAAAGTCGAGGTGATCTCCGCGAGCGAAGGCACCATGGGAGGATTCAAGGAGATCATTGCGGAAATCCGCGGCCGCGGCGCGTTCGCCAGGCTCAAGTTCGAATCAGGCGTCCATCGCGTGCAGCGCGTGCCCGATACCGAAGCTCAAGGCCGCATCCATACCTCGACTGCGACCGTCGCCGTGCTGCCCGAGGCGGCCGACGTCGACATCGACATCGACGACGACGACCTCAAGATCGACACCTTGCGCTCGGGCGGCGCCGGCGGCCAGCACGTGAACAAGACCGAGTCCGCCGTGCGGGTAACCCATATCCCCACCGGCATCGTCGTCATGATGCAGGAAGACCGTTCGCAGCATCGAAATCGTGCCAAGGCGATGGCGGTGCTGCGCGCCCGGCTCTACGACTTCGAGCGTCAGAAGCGGGATGCCGCGCGCGCCGCGGAGCGGCGCGGCCAGGTCGGCTCAGGCGACCGCTCTGAGCGCATCCGCACGTATAATTTTCCCCAGGGGCGCGTGAGCGACCATCGTATCAATCTCACCCTGTACAAGCTGCCGCAAGTGATCGAAGGCGAGGCACTCGGCGAGATCATCGATGCGTTGGTGACCGAACATCAGGCGGAATTGCTGGCGGCGGAGGGAGCGTCGTGACGAGGCTCGCGCTACCGCTCGCCGAGGCTGAGCCCAATGTGCTCGCGGGCATCTCGATCGAGGCTGCGCGGCGGGAGCTGGCGCGCGGCTTCGGCCGGCGCGGACTCGAGGCACCCGCGCTCGACGCACGCATCATCATCGGCTACGCGCTAGGACTCGATCACACGGCGCTCGCCGCGCAATCGAGCCGCGTGCTTACCCCCGATGACGCAGGCGCCATCGCCGAGCTTTCGGCGCGGCGGCTCGCCCGCGAACCGGTCGCCCGCATTGTCGGCCGCAAAGAATTTTGGGGCCTGCCTTTCAAAGTCAATGCCGACACCCTCGTGCCCCGCCCGGAAACCGAGACCGTGGTCGAAGCGGTGCTGGCCGCGCTCGATTGCGACAGGCGGAAATCCTCCGCGCCGCACATCGTCGATCTCGGGACCGGCTCGGGAGCGCTGCTGCTGGCGCTGCTGTCCGAGCTGCCGCGCGCGTGTGGCATCGGTACCGATATCAGCTTTGCCGCGCTGCGTTGCGCCCGCGACAACGCCGACATTTTCGAACTTTCCGCGCGTGTATCATTTGCGGTCTGCGACTATGGGTCGGCGCTCGCCGGGCCGGCCGACGTCATCGTGTCCAATCCGCCCTACGTCGCACGTGCCGACATCGCGGACCTACAAGCGGAAGTACGCGACTTCGACCCGCGCCGCGCGCTCGACGGTGGACCCGACGGGCTGGACGGCTATCGCGCGATTGCATCCGACGCACGGCGCCTCCTCTCGCCCGGCGGCATCCTCGTTGTCGAACTCGGACGGGGTCAGCGCGACGCCGCGGCCTCGATTTTCGCCGCCACGGGGCTTGAACTGGTCGCGGCGCAACACGATCTTTCGGGCATCCCTCGGGCCTTGGTCATGCGGGAGCCGCATGAGGGGTCCACATTCCTGGTACGAAAAAAAGCACTTGGATTGTGACCCAAGACCGACTAGGTTTCGGCCAGGAATCGACCCGAGACAGTGAGCGCCGATAGCGAGCCCCGGAGCAGGACTGCGGAGAGCCGACGGTGCGGACGAAGCGAACGAAGGACGCCGGATGACCCGGCAAGTGGTTCGCCCAATCGGGACTGGATATTTCATCGGTTCGACGCTGATCCGCCGGCGACGCGGACATGCTTGTGAGGAAGAGCTGGGCAACGCCGCGGTATGCCGCGGACTAGGGGTTGCTGCTTCGCGACACGGAACATGACATTGCGACGCGAGGCGTCGCTTTTGCCTCCTGCTTGAGCGGGCGAGGACACGGTCGTTCACGCCGCTTGCAAGAGCATCGAGGTGTTTGGTGAAGGCCGGCGGCGGCGAGCCGCTACAACGAAGGGGTTGGCAACAGGCAAGTCATGAGAAACGGTCAGAACAAACGCATGCGCGGACGCAACAATCACCGCAAGAGTCACAATCCGATGGTGCGGGTGTACGAGTCGAACGGTCCGGATGTGAAAATTCGCGGCAACCCGTCTCACATTGTAGAAAAATATATTCAACTCGCGCGGGACGCACAGACGTCCGGTGATCCGATCGCGGCGGAGAATTACTATCAGCACGCCGAGCACTATTATCGCGTGATCGCCGCGGCGCAGGAGCAGTTCAGGCAAAACAATCCTCACTTCTCCCGTCCGGAGAACGAACCGTCCGGGCCGCGCGAAGGCAACTTCGAAGACGGCGACGACGATGGGCAACCGTCAATGGCCGGCCCCTCCGATTCGCCTTACGGCACCCGCGAGCCGCAGCCTTATATCCCGCGCGCGCAACCCTTCCCGCAGCATCAACAGCGCCAGCAGCATCAACAGCGCCCGCAAGGCCCCACACCCGCCGATGGTGATGTCGACCGCTTGCCTTCCTTCATCACCGGCGGGCAGCAGCACCAGCCCCACCAGGGCCATCAGCAGAACCAAAACGGCCACGACCATCAGCCCGACCGTTTCCCGCTGCACCGCCGGCGCCGCCGTCACCGCGGCCCCCGTCCCGACATGCAAGGCGGCGGCGAGGGCGGAGACGAACCGCGCGGCGAATGATGCCCAGCCTGGTTTGAGTCCCAGCCGGATCGATCGCCGGCGCCAATAGCAGCTATCGACCGGGTGAAGGCACGAGCGCGGGCTCGAGCGCAGGCACCAGCTGCGTTCGCCGGCGGCGCGCAGGAACCGCGCGATAGACCTGCTTCGTCGCCTCGACGATGTGCACGCCCGCGAACGGCGCGGCGATGTACGAGCCCGCGCGCTCCCAGGCGACCGCTGAGCGCAAGAACCAGCCACGCGGCACCGGCGGCACATGCAAAGCGTCCTCCCAACCCGTCGGCGTGAACCAGGCCTCGCGCAGCAGGTGCGTGATCTGCGAGCGCGAATAGGGCCGGCCATGACCGAAGGGCGTGGTGTCGAGCCGCGCCCATACGCCGCGCCGGTTCGGCACCACGATCAACAGACGCCCGCCCCCCGCCAAGACACGCCAGACCTCGCGCAACAAGACGATCGGATCGCGCGCCATTTCGAGCGCATGAACGAGGAGCACCCGGTCGACCTCGGAATCGGGGAGCGGCATCTCCAACTCGTCGACCAACGCGGCAAGACCGGGCCGGTCGGTCGGCCATTTGACCACCCCTTGCGCGGCCGGCATGAAGGCGAGGCAGCGTTCCGCCTCCTCGCGAAACAGGCCGAGATAGGGCGTCGGATAACCCACTCCCAATACGCTCATGCCGCGGGTATCGGCAAAGCGCTTGCGGATGCCGCGGCCGACAAAGCGGCGGGCCACGACGCCGAGGCGCTGGGCATAGAAGTTGCGCAGATCGACGACATCGATGGACATGGCAAGAACCGTAGCACGGATCGCATGGCGTTTCCGGCTGAGGGAACCTATTGCCACCAGCCTTGCAGGCTCAGGTTCAGGGTGCCTAATTAGGCCAATTGGGCCGATGCATTCCGGAGAGCGATATGCCCGCGCAAACCCGTCTATTTCTTTGCCTTAAGGACAATTACGGCGTGCTCCTGCACGATCCCGAAAGTGGCGCGACGGCGGCGATCGATGCGCCCGAGGCCGCACCCGTGGAGGCCGCGCTGAAGACAACCGGCTGGCGCCTCACGGATATCCTCGTCACCCATCACCATGCGGACCACACCGGCGGCATCGCCGACCTCAAGCAGCGCCACCGTTGCCGTGTCGTCGCCCCGCACGGCGAGGCCGCGCGCATTCCACTCGTCGATGCGACGGTGCGCGAAAATGACGAGGTTCGGGTCGGCTCGCTGCGGGGACGGGTGCTCGAGACGCCGGGACACACCGCCGGTCACATCAGCTACGTCTTCCCGGCCGACAAACTTGCCTTTGTCGGCGACACGTTGTTCTCGATCGGCTGCGGGCGCGTCATCGAGGGCACGGCGGAAATGATGTGGCAGTCGCTGTTGAAGCTGCGCGGATTGCCCGACGATACTCGCATCTACTGCGGCCACGAATACACCAAGGCGAATATTCGCTTCGCCAAAACGATCGAGCCCGCCAATGCAGCGTTGAGCGCGCGCGAGGCGGAAGCCGACAAACTTGTCGCCGCCGGTCAGCCGACCATTCCCTCAACCATGGGCGCAGAAAAGGCGGCAAACCCGTTTCTGCGCGCGGATGTTCCGGAGATCGCGAAGGCGGTCGGGCTTGCGGGTAGTCCCGCTTGGAAAGTGTTCGCCGAGATCCGCGAGCGCAAGAACAGGTCCTAGCGCACCAGCGAAACTCGGCGATACTTCACAATCCGCGAACGACCGGCCTCAATTCGGCGCCGCTTGCGCAAGCTTGCTCCATTCGTCCGGCTTCACGCGGACAATCACTTTGTATCCACCCGCTGCGGGCTGGAACACGGTAGCCTCGCCTTCGCCCACATCGAACAAGTCCTTGCCGAATGCGTCGAGGATATTCGGCTTGTGCGTGACGACGACGGTGTTGGTGCCGGCGGCCGGTGCGGTTGCTGCGAGCTTGCGCAGCGCCTGTGCGCGCCGATTGTTCTCGATCGGGGTGACGACCAATCCCCCTTCGCTAAGATCGGTCGTGGACGCCACCTCTCCCACATTCATCAGCTTGCCGCTCTCGATCGCGCGATTGAACGCGCTGGTCTGGACGAGGCCGACAGGGATTCTGAGCTTGCGGAAGGCATCACCGATCTCCTTGGCTTTCGCGCGCCCCGCATCGTTGAGCTGGCGCTGCTGCGCCACGTTCTGGGGATTAAGCGGATCGGTGTCGGCCTGGTCCTGGTGAGTTGCGCCGTGACGGAAGACGATCACGTATCCGCCTTGGCGCAGCGCATTGACCCATTCGGTCTCTGCGTATGCGCCTCGCTCCGTCAGTGCCAGCAACGAAAGAGCCGCTGCGAATACGGCAAGCGAAAAACGGCCACGATGTCTCGTCATGTATTGCCCCCTTTATCCAGATGCCGTCCCGCGCACCTCGCGCGGAACGCGGCGGCACCGTAAAAATGTCGCCTGCCAAAGGCAATCTCGCACCGTTCACGAAAAATCCCGCACTGTTCACGAAGAGGTCATCATGCTTTCCGCCGCCGAGGTCATGCGCCTGCTCGATCTCAAGCCGCATCCGGAAGGCGGACATTATCGCCAGACCTTCCGCGACCCGCGCACCGTGGACGGCGCGCGCGCGGCATCGACGGCGATCTATTTCCTGCTGGCGCGCGGCGAGCGCTCGCACTGGCACCGAGTCGATGCGGCCGAGGTCTGGCATTACTATGCGGGAGCGCCCCTCAAGCTCGAGATCGCGGCCGACGCGCAAGGCCCGATCGAGCGGATCACGTTGGGGGTCGATCTCGCTGCCGGGGAGCGGCCGCAAGCCATCGTGCCGGCGCACGCTTGGCAAGCGGCGCAAAGCCTGGGTGAGTGGACGCTGATCGGCGCCACCGTCGCGCCGGGGTTCGAGTTCAGCGTCTTCGAACTGGCTCCGCCGGACTGGGCACCCGCGGGAATGAGCTGAGGTCCAATCCCGGCCGTCCGTTCAAGCGAGATATTGCCCGCCGTTCGCAGTCAGCGTCGAGCCGGTGATGAAGCCCGCGTCGTCGGAGGCAAGGAAGACGACGCAGCGCGCGATCTCCTCCGGCTCGCCCAGTCGGCCGAGCGGAATGTGCGGCAGAATGTTCTTTTCCAATACGTCCTGCGGCACCGCCTTGACCATTTCGGTGGCGATATAGCCTGGGCAGACGGCATTGACGGTGATGCCGCTCTTGGCGCTTTCTTGCGCCAGCGCCTTGGTGAAGCCCAACTCCCCGGCCTTGGCGGCGGAATAGTTGGCCTGGCCGATTTGTCCCTTCTGGCCATTGATCGAGGAGATGTTGATGATGCGGCCGAACTTGCGGCTGCGCATTCCTTCGATTACCGGCCGGCACATGTTGAACAGCGAACTCAAGTTGGTGTTGATCACCGCAGTCCATTGCTCCGGCGACATGCGGTGAAACATCGTGTCGCGGGTGATGCCGGCATTGTTGACGAGTACCTCGACCGGACCGAGATCGGACTCGACTTGCTTGAGACCGGCCGCGCAGGACTCGTAGGAGGAGACATCCCATTTGTAGACCGCAATGCCGGTCGCGGCTTTGAATTTCTGCGCTGCCGCGTCGTTGCCGCCGTAGTTCGCGGCAACCTTGTAACCGGCCGCATTGAGAGCCTTCGATATGGCTTCGCCGATTCCGCGCGTTCCGCCCGTCACCACCGCGACGCGTGACATAGCCGCCTCCTTAAGTCGAACCGTTTCGTTGTTATGATAAGGACGACAGGCGACAAACGCGATACTCGCGTCGTCGCCTGCGCCGGCTTCCGGTTGTTTAGCCTCGTCTCATCTTTCGACGCACATCGCAATGCCCATGCCGCCGCCGATGCAGAGCGTGGCGAGACCCTTCTTCGCATTGCGCTTCTGCATTTCGTAGAGCAGCGTGACCAGCACGCGTCCGCCCGAGGCGCCGATCGGATGGCCAAGCGCGATCGCCCCGCCGTTGACATTGACCTTCGACGTATCCCAGCCCAGGTCCTTGTTGACGGCGCAGGCTTGCGCGGCAAACGCCTCGTTGGCTTCGATGAGGTCGAGATCACCGACATTCCAGCCGGCCTTCTTGAGCGCCGCGCGCGATGCGGGGATGGGTCCGGTGCCCATGATTGCCGGATCGACTCCGGCGTGAGCCCAGGACACGATGCGGGCGAGCGGCGTCTTGCCGCGCTTGGCCGCCTCGCTTGCCTTCATCAACACGACCGCCGCCGCGCCGTCGTTGATGCCCGAGGCATTGGCAGCCGTCACCGTGCCGTCCTTGGCAAAAGCCGGCCGCAGCTTGGCGATCGTCTCGAGCGTGGTTCCGTGCTTGGGATGTTCATCGGTGTCGACGACGACGTCGCCTTTGCGCGTCTTCACCGTCACCGGCGCGATCTCGTCCTTGAACCTCCCTGCTTTCTGCGCAGCCTCCGCCTTGTTCTGCGACGCCACCGCGAACTTATCCTGCTGCGCGCGCGTGATCTGCCACTGTCGCGCAACATTCTCGGCCGTGTTGCCCATGTGATAGCCGTTGAAGGCGTCCCACAGGCCGTCCTTGATCATGGTGTCGACCATCTCGAAGTTGCCCATTTTCACGCCGCCGCGCAGATGCGCGCAGTGCGGCGCTTGACTCATGGATTCCTGGCCGCCTGCCACCACGACTTCGGAATCGCCGTTGAGAATGGCTTGGTAGCCGAGCGCGACAGCGCGCAAGCCGGACCCGCAGAGCTGATTGACTCCCCACGCGGGACTTTCGACCGGAATACCGGCGGCGACCGAAGCCTGGCGCGCCGGGTTCTGTCCTTGGCCGGCGGTGAGAATTTGACCCAAAATAACTTCGGAGACCTGCGCCCCCTCGACGCCGGCGCGCTTGAGCGTCTCCTGGATCGCGACCTTTCCCAATTCGTGGGCCGGAAGCGTCGCAAATGCGCCGTTGAACGCCCCGACCGGCGTGCGGGCCGCAGCGACGATGACAATATCGTCCTTCATTTTGTAACTCCCTTCGGTATCCGGCTGGACGGCGGCGGAGACTCGCCTGTTGGAAGCCTGGCGCCCCGGGCGACCCCGCAAGAGGCGCCGGTGGTCCGCCGCCCGTTGCCGCATCCTTGGAATGTGGGGGTTGGCCTGTCAATTGGAAGGATTGCTGGTCTGTTCTGCTATCAATTGGCCGCGAGCAAAAAGCCTTCGGCGCGACTTTGCGCGCGGCGCCACAGACAAAAACGGTGGCCGGGCTCAAGAGAAACAGGCTATGCTGCCGAGCGCAGAAGCGGGAACCGAGCTCACCCATGGCCGCGGAACCGGTCACGATCAAGAAATACGCCAATCGACGGCTCTACAACACCGGCACGAGCACCTACGTCACGCTCGAAGACCTCGCGGGCATGGTGAAGGCGGGCGAGGACTTCATCGTGCACGACGCCAAGACCGGCGAAGACATCACCCGCCAAGTCTTGGCGCAAATCATTTTCGAACAAGAGAACAAAGAGGGGCAGAGCCTTCTGCCTATCGCCTTCCTGCGTCAGCTCATCCGCTTCTACGGCGACAGCATGCAGATGCTCGTGCCGCGCTACCTCGAAGTCTCCATCGATTCGCTCACCCGCGAGCAGGAAAAATTCCGCCAGCAGATGGCGCAGGCTTTCGGCGGCAGCCCCTTCGGCGCGCTCGAGGACCAAGTGCGGCGGAACATGGAAATGTTCGAACGCGCATTCGCCATGTTCACCCCCTTCGGGCGGCGCGAAGGACAACCCTCCGCCGAGCCCGACAAGGGTCATTCGCAGCAGGGCGGCAGCAGCGAGGAAATCCACGATCTCAAGCGGCAGATGGAAGAGATGCAGAAGCGTCTCGACCGCCTGAGTGACAAAGATAAGACCTGACGATTAGGTTGGGGCCGATCGGTGACTTTGGGTACCGCGTTGCACGCGTGAAGCATGGCCGACTCGAGTTTCCTCTGCTCCCAATCATCAATCGCGTGGCGTACTGATTGACTAACGATCATTGAAATCCTCCAAGTTCCCCGACTTCGTGAGCTATGTGAGCGATACTTGCCGAGCGCTTTAACCCTTCATAAACCATCTTCGATGCACCGTGCCGACCTGGGGCGCCGCGCCGACTTCGCAGGGGAACACTCCATCCGTCACGTCAGGCGCGATGTTGGCGCAGCCCATTCTTAGGGGGGCGAGGATGCCTTTTCTCCTCAGCGACGACGTTGTGCTGTTTTTTTGTCTGGCCGCATGGATCGGTGGACTTGTGATCTCGATTGTGAGCCTGCTCAGCTAGGGTCGGCTGTTCCCGATCCTTGTACCAACTCGGCCGGCCCAGGGCGTAGTCGCGTGCGAACGGCTACGCCCTCGTCTTTCTGAGCCCCCACAGCGCCAGTCGGAACATCGCACCTTGCTCTCAGTTGGTGGGGCATAGCGCTGCCTCCAGGAGGACAACGACCCCTCGAGAGAGCGTGGAGAGCAGCCTGCAGGAGAGCCCCGGCGTCCCCACAGCCCCCGGTCCGGGGCTCTTCGTTGTCCCGCCTCCGGAGAGCTTGTGTTTTTTGTCGGCTCATTTGCGCGTTGAGTGATGGCTATCCGGAAATGAGAGGCGCACTGATACAAAGATCCTTTATTGTTTCCATCAAAAGAATGATGATCCTAACTGTGAAGCAGTTCACACATCTCCCCCGAATTCGGCCCTCACAATCCGCCCTAGCGACTTTGTTTGCCATGTGAGGGGAACAGATGGCACCGAACGCAACTAGGTTCATATTTGCCGTCGGGATGGCGTTGACCATCCTAGCGGTCATGACGTGGGAGGTGGCTGCGCCGAACGGGTCAATTTATCCGATTTACCAGCCTCAACTTTTGCTTTTGCACTAAGGGCACGACATGCGCGAGCATGTGCTCATATTCTGTCTGTTGGGTCTGGTGCTCATAGCCGCGATCATGCTGTTGATCGCACCGGGGGAGGTGACTTGGGCGCTGTCCCTCATCGAAGGCCCCTACTGAGAGAAGATGAGCCAGTTGAGCCACTTCGAAACCGGCGATTGAGCGACGTGCGCGTCGTCCGAGGGATAGGCAATGAACCGGCCGGTGAAGTCGTAAACGGCCGCTAATATCGCGGAAGGCTTGTCGTCAAGCGTCCACCGCCGCCTCTAATACCCCAGCGCGCAGCCGTCCTTGCGCGGATCGGAGCCCCCGATCAATACGCCGCGCTGCCAATCGATGCGGATCGCCTGCGCGCCGCCCCACGGCGCTGGCGCAAGCGCCACCTCGTGCCCGCGCGCCAGAAGTCCTTCGACGCTCGCTGCCGGCAGTCCCCGCTCGACTACGCTCGTTTCACCCACGAAGAATGCGCGCGGACCGTCGATCGCTGCCTGCACGTCCATGGCATAGTCGACCAGGTTGGTAACGACCTGCGCGTGCCCCATGGGCTGGTAGTGCGCCCCCATGACCCCGAACGACAGATCGCACCGCCCGCCACGAAAGGCGAGCGCCGGGATGATGGTATGCATCGGCCGCTTGTTGGGACCGAACGCATTGGGATGGTCGGGATCCACCACGAAACAGGCACCGCGATTGGTGAGTACGATACCTGTCTCCTCCGTGCAGACGCCGACTCCGAAATGAGAATAGAGCGTATTGATCAGTGAGACCGCCATGCGGTCGCGGTCGACAACCGCAAGGTACACGGTGTCGCTATCTGGCGAGGGGGCGCTCGGCAGCTGCACGCGCCGTGGGCGATCGATGCGGCCGGCAAGTCCGGCGGCAAAAGCTTTGTCGAGCAGCCTTGCCACCGGCGCGCGCATGAAAGCGGGATCGGCGACGTGCGTATCGCGCACCGCATAGGCGAGCCGCGCGGCCTCGAGCGCGAGGTGGAAGCGATCGGGGCCGAGCGGATCGAGCGCGGCGAGATCGAAACGCTCCAAGATATTGAGCAGCACCAGCGCGGTCAGGCCTTGGGTATTGGGAGGCAATTCCAGCACGTCAAGCCCGCGATAATTGGTGGCGATCGGCGCAACCACATCGCCACGATGACGGGCAAAATCCTCCGCGGTGAGGAAGGAGCCGCGCGCGGCGACGGTGGCGACGATGTCGTCAGCGATGGGGCCTTCGTAGAAAGCGCGCGGCCCCTTTGCCGCGATCGTCTCGAGGGTTTTCGCCAGCGCGGGAAGTTTGACGACGTCGCCTTCCGCCGGCGCGCGGCCGCCGAATAGGAAATGGCGCATAGCACCGGCATCGGCGCTGAGCTTCTCGACCTCCCAGGCCCAGTCCCAGGCCACGCGCGCCGCAACGGGAAATCCGCTGCGCGCGTAATGGATCGCCGGCGCCAGCGCGCGATCCAGCGAAAACGTCCCATGCGCCTCGAGGATTGCCGCCCAGGCATCGATGGCGCCCGGCACCGTCACGGCGTGGATCGAGTCGGAGGCGATCGAGCGGGCTCCCCGCGCAATCAGTGCGTCGAGCGATGCCAGGGCGCCGCTTCGCCCGGATCCGTTGTAGCCCCAGACCGGCTGTCCGGGCACGTGGAGCATGCAGAAGCAGTCTCCGCCGATGCCGGTCATTTGCGGTTCGACCACGCACAGCACCGCGACCGCGGTCACTGCCGCATCGGCCGCGGTGCCGCCTGCGCGCAGCGTCTCCACGGCGGCGCGCGTCGCGAGCGGATGCGAGGTCGCAGCCATGCCCTCGCAAGCGATGACCGGCGAGCGGCCCGGCAGCTGAAAGTCCCGGCTCATGATGACTCCCGCAGGCCGGTTGCGCTATTCGATGTCACGATCGCCATGATCAAGGAGAGACGTGATGACATTGACGCTTGCTCAAGCCCGCACCATCCTCGACAAGACGCTCGCGGCCGCGCGGGAAAAGAAGTTGAAGCCGCTCGGCGTGGCGGTGGTCGACAGCCGTGGGGCGCTGCGCGCCTATGTCGAGGAAGACGGCAATCCGATCCTGCGGTCCAAGATTGCGTCGGGCAAGGCCTTCGGCTCGGTCGCCTTCGGCACGGGGTCGCGGCGGTTGCACCAGATCGGCGTCGAGCGCCCGCATATGGCGGCTGCGCTGATCGAGATGAGCGGAGGCACGCTGGTGCCGGTGCCGGGCGGCGTGCTCGTCCGCGACAAGGCCGGTGCAATGCTTGGCGCCGTCGGCGTCTCCGGCGACACGTCCGATAACGACGAGGCGACGGCGATCGCCGGCATCGAGGCAGCAGGCTTCGTCGCCGAGACCGGTGGATAGAGGCCGCCGACCGCTCGGATGCGCTCTTTGGACAAACTTACGGATGATCGCTCACTTGGTGCACCGGCTGCGCCGGAGTCATGCGTTCGAATCGAATCCGCGGCTGGGCCAAGCGAACGGAAATCCCGGTGATGAAATCGACAAACCCGAGCACGGCGAGCAGCAACAGGGTCGGCGACGTCGCGCGCGGCACGAACACGAGTTCGCCCGCCATGACGAGAAACAGGATGAACGAGAGCAGATGGTCCACCATCGACTTGCCGCCGGGTCGTACCGATTTGATCATCTCGACGTAAAGCAGCAGGATGCCGATTGCGACGATAAGATCGCCGAGGGTGACCGGCATGCTGCGGTCAAAGATCGGAGGCAGCGTAGCCTCGGACGCCAGCGGGATCGTGAACACCGCACTTTTCTCCTCATCCCCGAGGGGCATGTCGAGGAGAAAGACGGCGATGTTGAAGAATGCAAACGGGATGAGCAGTAACGGGAAAGCGATGAGATACATGACAGTCGGCTTTCCTTGACCTTCGTCCGGCCGTCTGCGGCCTTCGAAACTTCACTGCGATGGCAGCGCCCGCACGCGGGAACCGGCGGTCAGACCTCTTTCCTCGGCTTTAGCACTTGGCGGCCCCGGTACATCCCCGTCTTGAGATCAATGTGGTGCGGCCGCCGCAATTCGCCGGAGTCCTTGTCCTCCATATAAGTCGGCCGCGCGAGCGCGTCGGCGGAGCGGCGCATTCCGCGCCTCGACGGCGATGTTTTGCGTTTCGGGACGGCCATGGTCGTGCTCCTGCTTTTTCGGGCGCTTTCGCGGCAACGCTGTGCGCGCATGCCGCGTTTGGAAGCCGCGCTTATAGAGGATCGCGCGGGTCAAGGCCAGGGCCGCGACCGAGCCGCGCCATTTTCGCAAGCTTGGCCGACCTCACACAGAACGCAAGCGGAGCCTGGGCCGCGCCGCGGACCGCGTAGATGACGGCGAGGCGGCGCACCGCCGGTCCCGGCTGCTTGGCGCTGCGCCGTCGCGGGTTCGGCAGCACCGCAGCGAGCAAGGCCGCCTCGTACGGGGTGAGCGACCGTACCGATTTGTTGAACGCGTAGCGGCTGCCGGCCTCGGCGCCGAATTGCCCGTTCGGCCCCCATTCCGCGATGTTGAGATAGATTTCGAGCACGCGCCATTTGGGCAGCACGAGATCGATCCACAATGCGAGTGGTAGCTCCAAACCCTTGCGCAGAAAACTACGCCCCGGCCACAGGAATAGATTCTTGGCGGTCTGCTGGGTGATCGTGGATACCGCCCGCGCCTCGCCGATGTCCTCTACATCCTCCAGCCGCTCCCGCAGCTCCCGCCAATCGACGCCGCGGTGGGTGCAGAAGCGGCCGTCCTCGGAGGCGATTACCGTGATTGGCAACGCCGGCGCCATGCGCGCGATCGGCACGAAGCTGCGCTCCACGCGCGCGCCCTTTGCCCAGCGCCATAGCATCAGCGTCGACACCGGATTGATCACGCGATAGAGCGGCACCAACAGGTAGGGCAGCAGCAACACGACGAGAATGGCGACCGCCACGCCCCGCGCAAGGCGGAAAAGCCATGGGCGCGGTTTTGCCAGACCGCTAACGCGCACGCCGTTCTCCTCCGCTGCGGACCTGCCACTCGTCCTGCGGTTCAGCCATATGGTTGCGCCGGCGAGTGGCGGTATTTTGCAATAAAGCGCCGGCCCGTTCATGGCTTGCCTTGGCAAGCACCACCACCACCGTAGCGGCAGAGCGGTCGAGCGCCGCGATGGCATTGCAGGAAGCCGCCCGCCGCTGGTAAATCAGGCTAGCAAGCGGGGAGAGCCGAGCATGGCGAAAGACGCGACCGTCTCCCAGGATCTGGCGGACAAGTTCAAGACCGAGAAGGATTCGCCTTATCTGCGCTTCGTGCGCGGGGAAGGGCTCGACATCATCAGCGCGCAATACGTACCCAATTTGCGCACCGTCGAGCTCAAGCCCTGGGCGCGCAAGGGCGGTAAGGGCGTGTTCATCAACCACGAAGCCTCGCGCACCTCCAATGACTGCTACGTCTGTGAGATCGCGCCGGGCAAGAAGCTCGAACCGCAACACCACTTGTTCGAGGAGATGATCCTGGTGCTGTCGGGCCGCGGCTCCACCGCGGTTTGGAACAATGCGGGCGCTCGCGTGACCTTCGAGTGGAAGGCAGGCGCGATCTTCGCCATCCCGCTCAATTGCTGGTACCAGCATTTCAACGGCTCGGGTCAGGAGAGCGTGCGCTACGTTGCGGTGACCAACGCGCCGTCGGTGATCAACCTCTATGACGACGTCGACTTCGTGTTCAACCACCCGCACGACTTCAAGAACCGCTTCTCCGGGGAGGCCGACTATTACAGCGCCAAGGGCGAGCAGGTGGGTTTCCTGCTGCAGACCAATTTCGTGGCGGACGCCGTCAACCTGCCGCTGATCTCCGCGAAGGAACGGGGCGCCGGCGGCGGGCATATCCGCTTCAACATGGCGCGCGGCTCGATCGCCAGCCACATCTCGCAGTTCCCGGTCGGGACCTACAAGAAAGCGCATGCGCACGGCCCCGGCGCCCACGTCATCGTGCTCTCGGGCGAGGGCTATTCGCTGATGTGGCCGCAAGGGGAGGAACCCCGCCGGTTCGATTGGCAGGTCGGCACGCTCATTGTCCCGCCCAATGCCTGGTTTCACCAGCATTTCAATTCCGGCCCGACGCCTGCGCGCTATCTTGCATTCAAGCACTGGACGCCGCGCAACGCGCAGGGCGTGCCGATGTCATGGATCTCGACGCGGCTCGGCGGAACCCAGATCGACTACGCCGACGAGCGGCCGCTGGTGCGCCACATGTTTGCCGAGGCGCTCGGCAGGCACGGGATGCAGCCGCGCATGGATGAGGTTTACGAAGCGGAACTGCCGAACCTGCCGCCGAAAGCGGCGTGACCAGGAGCGTTCCCGTGCGGCCGCGACGTCGGGTGCTCCCTGCGCCGGTCGCAATTTCGACACTGGGTTTAAGCGCCGATTAAGCTCCCTGCCACGACTTTGCCACGCGGCGGAACTTGTGCCGCCGCGATCGCATTCTAGCGTCAGCGCCACTAGGGGTGGGTTCGGGGAGGGCGCACTTGGAAAAGATCGTGCTCCTTTGCATTTTGATTGCGGTCATCGGCGTGCTCGCCGAAATCTCGCGCGCGCCGCAGGTACGGCAATAGCGCGCGCAGGCGCATCATTCCGTGTCCGGAGGGCTGTGGTGAAGATGCGGCGCGCCGTAAGCGGCGCGCCTATTCCGCCGCGGTACGTCCAACCCCGCCCGGGCCGAAGCGGCGCTCGATATAATCGATCACCATCTGCTTGAACTCGGCGGCCACGGTTGCGCCGCGCAGCGTCGCCACTTTCTTGCCATCGATGAACACCGGCGCAGCCGGCTGCTCGCCGGTGCCGGGGAGCGAAATGCCGATATCAGCGTGCTTGCTTTCGCCCGGTCCGTTGACGATGCAGCCCATGACGGCAACGTTGAGCGCCTCGACGCCCGGATAGCGCCGCTTCCACTCCGGCATCGATGCGTGAATAAAACCCTGGATGTCGCCGGCCAGCTCCTGGAACGTGGTCGAGGTCGTGCGCCCGCAGCCCGGGCAAGCGGCCACGAGCGGCACGAAAACGCGAAAGCCCATGGTTTGCAGGAGCTCCTGCGCCACCTTGACTTCGAGCGTGCGATCGCCGCCCGGTTCCGGTGTGAGTGAAATCCGGATGGTGTCGCCGATACCCTGTTGCAGCAGCACGCCAAGCGCCGCCGACGACGCCACGATTCCCTTCGAGCCCATGCCGGCCTCGGTCAGCCCGAGGTGAAGCGCATAGTCCGAGCGCCGCGCGAGCTCCATATAAACCGCGACCAGATCCTGCACGGCCGATACTTTCGCGGACAAGATAATGCGGTCGCGGGACAGCCCGATCTCCTCGGCGCGTGCGGCCGAGAGCAGCGCCGATTGCACCATCGCCTCTCGCGTCACTTCCCGCGCGTCGCGCGGATTCGGCGAGCGCGCGTTCTCGTCCATAAGGCGGGTCAGAAGCTCCTGATCGAGCGAGCCCCAATTGGCGCCGATGCGCACCGGTTTGCCGTGTTTGATCGCAGTCTCGACGATGGCGCCGAATTGCCGGTCCTTCTTTTCCTTGAAACCGACATTGCCGGGATTAATGCGATACTTGTCGAGCGCCTCCGCGCAGGCGGGGTGGTCGGCGAGAAGCTTGTGGCCGATATAATGAAAGTCGCCGACGATGGGCACGCCGACGCCCATCTTGTTGAGCCGCTCTTTGATGCGGGGGACCGCGGCTGCCGCATCGTTGCGGTCGACGGTGATGCGCACGATCTCAGAACCCGCATTGGCCAGCGCCGAAACCTGCCGTGCCGTCGCCTCGACATCGGCGGTATCGGTGTTGGTCATGGACTGCACGACGACGGGGGCGTCGCCGCCGACGATGACACCACCGACGTCAACGGACACCGATCGGCGTCGTTGCTGCGGCCCGGTTTCGGTCATGGTTGGCTCCTTTGCCGCAGGGGAGTGCCAGACTGCACTGCCGCCGTCAACGCGCGTATCTTTGATGCCGCATCAGGCCTGGCGGCAGTGCGTGCAGACGCCGGTGAGCTCGATCACCGGCGATTTCGGTGTAAAGCCGGCAGAGCGCGCGGCTGATGTCAGCGTCGCGGTGACGTCGTCCGATGATGCCTCGCCGACGGCGCCGCAGCGCTCGCAGATCAGGAAAACGACGAGCGCGCTGGCGGCATGATTGTGCACGCAGGCGACGAAGGCATTGCGGCTCTCGATGCGATGCACGAGGCCGTTCTCGCGCA
>Ga0306923_10000071_pt1 | contig 61274 bp, 50 predicted proteins | sample sta12Can44000108_FD_203841 | JGI IMG/M metagenome (GOLD analysis project Ga0306923, IMG submission 203841) | Lab enrichment of tropical soil microbial communities from Luquillo Experimental Forest, Puerto Rico - statanox.12C.anox.44.000.108 (v2)... | ecosystem: Environmental > Terrestrial >... | reverse complement strand
GTTTTGCCACAGGAATCAGCTAGCGCGTCGTTCATCGGTTTGTGTTCGCCGACGACGAGATAGGCTTTGCCGTTTTCAACAATGCCGACCGGTCCACCGTTTTTGATGCACTTCGCGCCGCAAGCCGAGCCATGGCTGTCGCCAATGGCGTTGTGATCGACGTAGCACATCATATCGACGATCTCTCCGGTCACAGTTTTATCTGCGGCAGCGTCGGCTTTGCCGTGCTCATGTTCGGCGGCTAGTGCGAACGGTGCCGTGGCAAAAAAAGCGACGACGATAACTGAGAAGACAGTTCTGAAAGCTTTGAATCGGGTTGAATTAAACATGATTTATTTTCGGCTCGTCTTGCCTTCGATCAAATCCGTAAATTGTTGGAACAAATAAGACGCGTCGTGCGGACCGGGCGCAGCTTCGGGGTGATATTGCACACTGAAGATCGGTAACTCCTTGTGGCGCATTCCTTCGACCGTGCTGTCGTTCAGATTGATATGGGTGACCTCGACGTTTTTCGGGAGCGACTCTAGATCAACGGCGAATCCGTGATTCTGCGCCGTGATCGCGACCTTGCCACTTTTCAAATCTTTCACCGGCTGGTTCGCGCCGCGGTGGCCGAACTTCAGTTTGAATGTCGACCCGCCGAACGCGAAGCCGAGGATTTGATGGCCGAGACAAATTCCGAAGATTGGTTTCTCGTCCATCAAATCGCGAACTGTTCTATGCGCGTATGGCAAAGCCGACGGATCGCCAGGACCGTTGGAGAGAAAAATTCCATCCGGGTTCTGAGCAAGCGCTTGTTCGGCCGTTGTCGACGCTGGAACAACCGTTACACCGAAACCTTTCTGCCGAAGCAAGCGCAGAATGTTTTGTTTGATTCCGTAATCGTAGGCCACAATTCGAAACCGAATCGGCGGCAGCTTTGGCTTACTGTCGCCGTTGCCGTTCACGATCGACCACGGCTGACTCAATTTGTCCTCTGGATCCCATTGATAAATCGCCGGCGTCGAAACTTCCTTCACATAATCCATTCCGATCACACCTTCGCCGTCGATTGCACGCTCGACCGCCTGTTCGATCAATATCTGCTCGGTAGTCAGGCATGCCTTCATCGCGCCCCGCGTTCGCAGATGTCGCGTCAGCGCGCGCGTGTCGATTCTCTGCACCCCGGGAATATCGTATTTTGTCAAGTATTCATCGAGCGACATCTCGCTGCGCCAGTTGCTTGGTGCTTCGCTCAATTCTTCGATCACAAATCCGCGCACGTGCGGCTGCCGGCTTTCCTGATCGAGCGAATTGGTTCCGTAGTTTCCGATCAGCGGATAAGTCATCGCCACGATTTGCCCGCGATAGGAAGGATCAGTTAGTACTTCCTGGTAACCGGTCATCGCGGTGTTGAAACAGATCTCGCCGACCCGCGTGCCGGTTGCGCCAAATGATTCACCCTCGAAATATTTTCCATCTTCGAGAGCGAGCAGCGCACGCATCGCGGGTGATTGTCGATCTTAACGCGCGAATTTCAAACGCCGCGCGCGAAAAAATGCCCGAATCGAAAATTCGACTCGGGCATTCTGAAAATTTTACCCCGCTGGTGCCGTTCAGGTGATTCTCCCGTTCCCTTTTGGTAAAGGGCGGATGACCGTCGCCGCGGAAGCTGACTTCCAATCAAGGCGTGCCATTTTCCGCAACCACCAAGCCTCCTCTGTTCATCAACTATCGGTTCGGGGACGTCACCTTAATCGCGAACATCGCAGGGCAAATTCGAAAGCCGCTGATTGAGAGTTGAACGGAAAGCACTGGTTTCCTGCCCAACCCTCAACGAGCGGCTCTCAATTCAAAGAACTATTCGCGCAATTCCGCGCCGAGGTCGCTTCGCAATCGCTCGCGAATTTTCGCGTGTGCCGCATTCACTTCCTCGCTCGTCAGTGTGCGACTCCGGTCTCGATATGTCAATCGATATGCGAGCGACTTTCGGGATGACTCTATTTTTTTTGTGAATAAGTCGAACAATTCGACGCTTTCTAAAAGTGGATCTCGGGGATTTTCAATCGCGTGCAAAATTTTCGAATGCGAAATCTCCTCCGGCACAATCATCGCGATGTCGCGAACGATTGCCGGAAATTTCTCGAGCTCGCGAAACTTCTTCGCGGATTCATCGGGAGCCAAAAGCAGATCGGCATGAAGCTCAGCAACGAGCACCGGACCTGCCGCGCTCGATTTCGCTGCCGAAAGTTGTCCGCCGAAACCGATCATTTGGTCGCCGGACCAAACTTCGATCGCAAGCGCGAGATCAGGAAATTCTCCGGAGCGGAATGATAGATTCGGAACGACCGCGCCGAGTGCGCCTTTGAGGTCGAATAGATCGAGGCCGCGTTTGACTTGTGAGCGCCAATCCGGCGCGGTCGTGACATTACCGCAAAGCAAAATCGCCAAGTGCCGTTCTTCTTTTCCGGACGGCGGGATGAACGCGCGCCCAATTTCAAAGATCGCGACGCTTTCTGCGCCGGCGTTAATGTTTCGTTCCAGCACGCCGAGCAAACCGCCGATCAAGCTCGGACGTAGCGCGGCGTGATCTTCGCTTAGTGGATTGCGCAGCTCGAGCGCGCCTTCGCTGAAGGCGGACGTGTTTCGCGGAATCAATTTCGAGGTCCGCGCTTCGAAGAGTCCGCGCGCAACCAGGCGCTCACGCATTGCCCATTCCAGATCGTGAGCGCGGTCGGCCGCACTCGAGGGAGTGAATCGACTTCGGTCACTCCCCGGAATCTTCTCGGCGCCGTAGGCGCGAACAACTTCTTCAATAAGATCGACATCGCGCTCCAAGTCGCGGCGATAACTTGGAATTTTCCATTTTGTTGTTTTGGCCGCGCTCATCTTCCGCAAACCAAAGTGCGTCAGGATTTCGTCGATGATTTGCGGTTTGATCGGGATCCCAACGACGCGATTACATTTTTCGTAACTTAGCGAAACGTCCGGGGGGTTGGCCGGAGTTTTGCCAGCGATATTGATTTCCTTCGCCGGAATTCCGCCAGCGATCTCGTAAATCAACTCAGTCGCGCGTTGCGAGGCCCGCAAAACCATCTCGGGGTCGACGCCGCGCTCGAACCGGTAACTTGCGTCGCTCGGAAGATTTAATTCGCGCGCCGTGCGGCGAACGCTCGCCGGTAAAAAATAAGCGGCTTCGAGCAAGACATTCTTGGTCGATTCGGTAACTCCGGTTTCTTCGCCGCCCATGACGCCACCGATGCCGACGGTGCGCTCTTGGTCGGCGACGACGCAATTGTCAGGCTTCAACGAATAAGTCTTGCCGTCGAGCGCGAGAAATTGTTCACCGTCACGTGCGACTCGCACATTGATGTCGCCACACAATTTGTCGGCATCGAACGCGTGCGTCGGCTGGCCGAGTTCGAGCATCACGAAGTTCGAGATGTCAACGATGTTGTTGATCGAACGAATGTCGACGCTTTCAATCTTCGCGCGCAACCATTGCGGACTCGGTCCGACCTTAACGTTGTTGATCTTGCGCGCGGAGAAAAATGGACATTCGGACGTTGAGCTAATCGTCACGCCCGTCTTCCTGAAAGCGATCTTTGCGTCCCGCGGCCTGGATCTTAATTTGTTGTCGGTAAGCGCGGCGATTTCTCGCGCGAGGCCGAAATGACTGAGCAGATCGCCGCGGTTCGGTGTGATCTCGACATCCAGAATCGTATCGCTTGGAAAAAGTTGGGAGATCGACGCTCCGACTTTCGCTTCCGGCGACAAAATCAAAAGTCCGGCCGCGTCCGAACCGAGACCGAGCTCAATCGCGCTGCAAAGCATTCCTTCGCTTTCGACTCCGCGCAGCTCGCTTTTGCGGATCTCGGTTCCGTTCGGCAACTTCGTGCCCGGAAGCGCGAGCGGAACTTTATCGCCCACTTTGTAATTGGTCGCGCCGCAAACAATCTGACGCTTCATTCCGCTGCCATCGTCGACTTCGCAAACGCTCAGACGATAAGCATTCGGGTGTCGCGATGATGCGGTGATCTGCGAAACGATCACGTCGTCGATCTTGGCGCCGCGCCTCTCGATGTTTTCGGTTTCGACGCCCGCGCGAGTTAACAATTCGGCGATCTCCTCCGGATTTTCCGGAAGATCGACAAGTTCTCGCAGCCAATTGACGGAGAATTTCATGCGAATTGGCGCAGAAAGCGCAGATCGTTTTGCGCGAAGAAACGAATGTCAGAAATGTCGAACAGAATCATCGCGAGACGGTCCATCCCAAGGCCGAAGGCGTAGCCGCTCCATTTTTCGGGATCGTAAGCTCTGTCGCCGCGCGCTTTGTTCACCGCTTCGAAAACGGCGGGATGCACGACGCCCGAGCCGGCGACCTCGATCCATCGCTCACCGCCCTTGAGCGCCTTCGATTTCACATAAACCTCGAGACTCGGCTCGGTGAATGGGAAGAAGTGCGGACGAAATTCCACTTCGGTTCCCGAGCCGAAAAGCTCGCGTATGAAAAACTCGAGCGCGCCTTTTAAGTCCGCGACACTGACGTTTTCGTCCACGTAAAGTCCTTCGATTTGGTGAAACTGCGGGCTGTGCGTGGCATCGAGTTCATCGCGTCGATACGCAGCGCCGGGGGCGATCACGCGGATCGGCGGAGGCGCGGCTTGCATCGTGCGAATTTGCACGGTCGAAGTGTGGGTGCGGAGCAATCGGCCATCCGGCAGATAAAATGTGTCTTGTTCGTTCCGCGCCGGGTGTTCCGGTGGCGTGTTGAGCGCATCGAAGCAGTGCCATTCGTCTTCAATGTCCGGCCCATCGGCAAGCGAGAAACCCATTCGCCGGAAAATTTCGATCGAGCATTCCCACATTTGCGTGAGCGGATGAAGCACGCCGATTTCTCGCGGCGTTCCCGGAAGTGAGATGTCGATCTTGCCAAGCGCGCCGGACTCTCTTTTGGATCGAAATTGCACCGCACGCGACTCGATCGCGTCGGTGACCGCGGTGCGAACTTGGTTGAGCAACTTGCCGACGACCGGTTTTTCGTCCTTGGTGAGCATTTTCATTTGCTCGCCCCAAGCCGAAATGCTGCCGCTGCGACCGAGATATTTTACGCGCGCGGCTTCGAGCACTTGCTCGTCGTCGGCGGATTCGATCTCGCGTAGCGCGTCGTCGCGCAGTTGTTCCAGCGGATGAGCCATCGAACGAAACGTGAACGTCTAATGTTGAACGTTCAATGAATTTTGTTGGGCGGTTGTGTCAGCCCTGGCGGCGTTTCTCAGAAACGCCCTACAATTAAGCCGCTTTCTTTTTCGACTTCGCTTTGTCTTCAAGCGCACTCTTCGCTTGATCGGCGATCGCTTTGAAAGCGTTCGCGTCGTTGACCGCGATGTCGGCAAGAACTTTGCGGTCGAGTCCGATCCCGCAGGCTTTCAACCCCTCGGCGAGTCGGCTATACGTTAATCCATTCGCGCGGGCGGCAGCGTTGAGGCGCTGGATCCAAAGATAACGAAACGTGCGTTTGCGGGTTTTGCGATCGCGATACGCCCAATACTGGGCCTTCATGGTCGCATCTTTGGCGTAGCGGAAAAGTTTTGATCTCCGTCCGCGATACCCTTTGGCTTTTTCCAGGACGCGTTTGCGACGCGCACGGCTGGCCGGTGCATTGCTGGCTCTTGGCATTGTTTGTTATGTCGTGAATTGTCTCACGACTCCTCGTTCAGCAGGCTGTTTGTTAATTGTCGATCCTTCCGACCTCGCTCGCTGATGAATCCCGCAACGCAGGACAGGTGGAAAGTCGATTTGTGAGCGGGTAAGTTATTCGGGCAAGTCGAAATGACAACAAGAAATGACCACGAGAGCTTCCTTCTTCTATTAAGCATTCGTCATTCGTCATTTTCTGATATAATTCGCCCGTGCATTGGCTTCATCGCCATCGGCTGCTGATTCTGAGCCTGATCGCGCTTTTCTGGACCGGCTTGGTGTCGCTAGCGCACTTTTTCCCGAGCGCGCCGTTCCTTTCGACGATTTGGGGCGGTGAACGCAGTTTTGCCGATGTTTTACGGCGAGATGGTCGCAAAACTGTCACGCACAAAGATTTTGTTTTTGTCGGAATCGATCAGGAATCGCTTTTGCTGGACGCGCTTGATCCGAGCGAAATTGAAAAGGATCCGGCGTTAAAGTTAATGGCCACGCGGACCTACCCGTTGCCGCGAGGAGTTTGGGTCGAGTTGATGGATAAACTCTTCGGGGCAGGCGCACGGCTGATGATGTTCGACTTGGTTTTCAGCTCGGCGACCGATGTCGATCCTGCGTTTCGCGCGGCGTTGGATAAATATCACGACCGCGTCGTGATCGCGGCGAACTTCGTCGATCAGCCTAATTATCAGCTGGTGGTGCCGAGCAATACCTTGATTCCTGAACCGCAGGAGCAGGACGACCGCGTCGGCTTCATTAATTATTGGACTGATCCTGATGGCGTAATCCGGCGAACCCGTTTTCACGCTTCGGAGCGTCAACTCGCCGGGCTGCCCGAATATCCGGGCGAGCGGATTTTCACGTCAATGATCGCGCGGGCGGCGACGAAGTTGGGACGCGCCGACGCAGTGCCGAGCGATGTCAAAGCTCATGCGATTCGTTTCGGTTTGGAGGACGCGTATCAACCACTGCCATTGTACGAAATTTTTCTTCCGGTCACATGGCACGCCAATTACGGCGACGGGAAAATTTTTAAGGACAAGATTATTATTGTCGGTTCGTCCGCCGAGATTCAACACGACGTCGTCGCAACGCCAATTGATACGCGTTTATGGGGACCCGCTTTACACTTGCACGCGCTCGCCGCTACGCTCGATCACGAATTTCTCACCGAGACACCAATCGGTGTCGATTTCGTCCTAGTTGTAATTGGAGGATTGGCGGCTTGGACGATCATCGTTTTTTTGCGGCGGCCATTTCTTGCATTCGCCACGGTCGTCCTTGTCGCCGCGGCATATCTGGGTTTGGCGCGAATTGTCTACGACCGATTCGGCTTACTCGTCATGGTCGTGCCGCCGGTCAGCGCATTTCTCACAAGCGGCTTATCCGGCCTCGGCTTTGAGTACGCGTTGGAACGATTGGAAAAATTGCGCACGCGTCGCACGCTCGAGCGTTACGTTTCCAAAAACCTGGTCAAAGAAATTCTCGATAATCCGGACAGCTACTACAGCTCGATGCTCGGTTCCCGCAAACCGGTGACGGTTTTGTTTTCCGATTTGGTCGGGTTTACGAGTTTGTCCGAACGGGCTGATCCGGCCGCGCTCGTTTCGCAGTTGAATCGTTATCTCAGCGCAATGGTGCCGAATGTTTTCGATAACGGCGGCACGCTCGACAAGTTTATCGGCGACGCGATCATGGCGGTTTGGGGAAACGTGAGTAGCCACGGTTCGGCCGAGGATGCAAAGGCCGCGGTCCGTGCTGCGCTTGGGATGCGACATTCCATGGCGAAGTTAAATGAAGAATGGCGAGGGGAGGGGATCGATCCGCTTGCATTCGGCGTTGGGATCAATCAGGGCGACGCGGTGGTTGGCAACATCGGTTCCTACGAGCCGCACGAACGGCTCGATCCGACAGTGATTGGCGACGCGGTGAATCTTGCGTCAAGAGTGGAAGCGCTCACGCGACAATATCACGTCGATATCCTAATCGGCGCGACGGCGGCGGAACTTGTGCGCGACGAGTTCCATCTCCGCTCGGTGGACCTAGTGCAAGTAAAGGGCAAAACCGAACCGGTCCATGTGTTTACATTGATCGGCGCACGCAAGGACGACATTGATCCCGAATTCTTGAAGTGGTTGCAATTGTACGAACAAGGAATCGTGAAATTTCGAGGCCGCCACTTTACGGAAGCGAAAATCTTGTTCTCGCAATTTCTGGAATTTTATCCGGACGACTTTCTAGCCAAAATGTACCTCGAGCGCGCGTTGCGATACGAGAAAGCTCCACCCGATGAATCGTGGAACGCCGTCGAGGTTTTCACGAAGAAGTGAGTTCTAGAGGCGCTTCTACCCGAGCGCCTGTTCGCTTGGTTCGGCGCTTGAGACAAAGCCCTCTACAACTTTGCTGGCGCAATGGCCCATGCCGAGTAAAAGAACAGGCGTGACCAAAAACGCGCCGCAAAAATTTCACTTCATCGGGCTTTGCGGGACGGCCATGGGCTCGGTGGCGGTGGCCTTACGCGAGCGCGGATTCAAAGTAACCGGATCGGATGAAAATGTTTACCCGCCGATGTCGACGTTTCTCGAGCGACATGGGATCAAACTTCATCAGGGCTACGACAAGAAACATATTCCGGCCGATGCAGATGCGATCGTGATCGGCAACGCAATGAAACGTGGCAATCCCGAAGTGGAAGCCGTCCTGAACCGAAAACTCTTCTACCTCTCGCTCCCGGAAGTCTTGAAGACTTATTTTCTTCGCGGGAAACACAATCTCGTCGTCACCGGTACGCATGGAAAAACCACGACCACGGCGCTGCTGACCTGGATCATGGAAAAAGCGGGGTGCACCCCGGGCTATTTGGTCGGTGGCATTCCAAAGAACCTCGGCGAGGGCGCGCGGTTGAGTGATTCGAAATACTTCGTGATCGAAGGCGACGAATACGACAGCGCGTTTTTCGACAAGCGCTCAAAGTTCGTTCATTATCTGCCGGAACTCGTGATCGTGAACAACATCGAATTCGATCACGCCGACATCTTTAAGAATCTCGACGAGATCAAGCTGAGCTTTAAGCACTTGCTCAAGATCGTGCCGCAAAACGGAATGGTCTTGCTTAACGGCGACGATCACAATTGCGTTGAAGTGGCGAAGGACTGCCTCGCGCAGATGGTCGAGGTCGGTTTCTCAAAAAATTGTGCGCAACGGATCCGCGACGTCGCTTATTCGGCTGGCGGTTCGCGATTCAAACTGGGCGATGACGTTTACGATATTCCGATGGTCGGCGAATTCAACGTGCGTAATGCGGCGATGGCGGCGACGGCCGCGCGATTTTATGACGTGCCGAAAGCGAAGATAGACAAGGCATTGAAAACTTTTGCCGGTATTGCGCGGCGACAGGAGGTGCGCGGTGAAGCGGGCGGCGTCAAGGTGATCGACGACTTCGGCCATCATCCGACGGCGATTGCGCAAACGTTGGAAGCGCTTCGCCATCGTTTTCACGGACACCGGCTTTGGGCCGTCTTCGAGCCGCGGTCGAACACAACGCGGCGCGCGGTTTTTCAACATGAGCTGCCCGAAGCGCTCAAGCGCGCGGATGGCGTTTTCATCGCCCAGGTAGCGCGCTTGGAACAAATTCCGGAGGCGGAGCGTTTGCATCCGGAAGAAGTGGTAAAGGAAATCTTGGCGGACGGCCGTCCGGCATTTTACGAAAAGAATGCAGACGCGATTGTCGAGAGAATCGTGCCGCTTTTGAAAAAGGAAGACGTCGTCGTAGTGTTCAGTAACGGTGGCTTCGACAACATTCACGAGAAGCTGCTTGCGCGGCTAAGATTCTAGCGCGTTTCTGCGAAGCGCCGGCGTCTGAACACAGTCGCCTAACAAATTAACATGTAAGTCAAAACCAATGTGGCGTTCCCCCGAAACAGCAAAGCGAATTACGCCTTGCGCGGCAAGTTTCCGGGAGACTTCGTAATGCGATATTTCGCTTCGATGGTCGCATTGAATAATTTGTGTAATGCGCAGTGTGATAGGTGAGCTCCGTCGGTTGCGCTCGGGATGACAAGACGCGCCACAAAGCAAATTGACCCCGCATCGGGCATCTGATAGCATCCTCCCTCAACCTTCACGTTGTGCATCGATTTCTCGGGCTTCTGTTGCCAGCCATGGTCGCAGCCGGCTTGTCCTACGCTCAAGTGGCGCCAGTAGCGAGGCCCGGCCAAACGCCGGCGAAATCGAATGATGACGACGATGATGAAGAGCTAGTGACGCCTGCACCTGCCCAAACGCAGGGCTCATTCTACGCGCAATCGGCTCAGGCAGCGCCCGTGGCAAGTCAACCGCGTCCGCAAGTTGGCCAGCCGCCGGTTAATGCGTCCGCGAACACACAATCTGGCGCGCCGCAAATGGTGCGGCTCCAATTTCCAAACAGCGATGTCGTCGATGTTCTCCACGAGTACGAATTGCTAACCGGGAAAAAGTTGGTCATGGACAATTTCGTCCAGGGCAAAGTCAACATTTTCATTGCTAAAGACGTGCCGCGGGACGAGGCGATCAAAATCATCGAGATGAATTTGCTACTCAACGGCTATTCACTCGTGCCGGTTGAGGGCAGCGACATTGTCAAAGTGATCGGCACGGGAAAAAATCCGCGCACGACCGGTGTTCCGATGATTTCGGACGAAAGTGAGATTCCTGAGGGCGATCATGTAATCAGTTATTTGTTCAAGCTGCGCTACGCCGATCCGCAGGAATTGCAGCAGGCGCTTGGACAATATCTCTCGCCGCCGCAACCGTACACTTCTTTTCTTGCGTTGCCAAAAGCGGGCGCAATTCTAATCACCGAAAATTCGAGCGTGATCCGAACACTCGCGCGAATCATCGATCAGGTGGACGTGCCACCGGCGGAAGTGGTGAGCGAATTTATCAAACTCGAGCGCGCCGACGCGAGCAAAGTGTGCGAGATGCTCAAAGACATCTTTGAAAAGAGCGAGAAGGGCGGAACAGGTGCTACTGTGCGCGGCGTTCGTCCGGGCGCGCCAAATGTTCCGGTGCCGGTTTCCGCAGAAAGTGCTGAATTATCTGGATTGACGGCGCTGACAGAGGACGCGGTCATCGTCGGTAAGATCAAAATTTCCGCCGACGTTCGCACTAATCGGATTCACGTCATCACCCGGCCCGTGAACATGCCGTTTATCCGGAGACTGATCGGCGAGTTCGACGCGAATGTGGAATTTGCCAAGCCGGTGACGCGCGCGCTGAAATATATTTCGGCAGCTGATGTGTTGCCAGTGATCGTCGAGGCATTGAGCGAGCATGAAGTTACGACTGAGGCCGGGGCGGCCGGAGCTGCACCCGGTGCGAGCCCGACCCAACCTCACCGAGCCACGACAGCCACGGCGACCGCTGGCGGTATGGCTGGCACGACGACTTCGACGGCAGGCGGCGGATACGGCGGCGCTTACGGCGGCACAAGCGGGAGCACTCTTAATATTTCTGAAGAACTTTCGACCCAGCCGGTCGATACGACTCCGAGGGCAGTCGTTGTGGGTAACGCCAAGATCATCGCCGATCAACGCGCGAACACGATCATCATCCTTGGGAGCCAGGAAGTTGTAGTAAAGGTCGAGAAAATTCTCGACGAGATGGACGTTAAAGCACCGCAGGTCGCGCTCACGACGGTGATTGGCGAATTGACGCTGAACAATGACGAAGAGCTCGGCGTTGATTGGTTCGCCAAATACGATCGAAAGGTCGTCGGGATTTCTCGCAACACCAGCGCACCAATTCCAAATCCGGTGACGAGTGCAAGTGGTTCGACTGGTTCAACTGGTTCAACTACTGTTCTCGGCAGCATTCTCGATCCCGCGGGATTGGTGAATTTCGGCAACGCGCTCGCGAACATTGCCAATGGAACAAACGTCTACATCGCGGCCGGCAATTATTTGGCCACGATTGTGCACGCGCTTGAGTCGACGGGGAAATTCAAAGTCATCTCACGGCCAATGGTCTTTACCAGCAATAACAAAAAAGCGATCATTGCGTCGGGCACGGAGATCCCTATCCCAGTTAATACGTTGAGCAACGTGGTCAACACCACGACAACCGTGGCCACGGGCACCGCAGCGGTTGCCTCCAACATCGAATATAAAAAAGTCGCGCTCCAGCTTGAAGTCGTTCCGCTGATTAATTCCGAGAAGGAAGTCTCGCTCGATATTTTGCAGAAGATCGACAGTCTGGTTGCCGGCCAAAATGTAAACATCGGCGGAAATTCTATTCCGACGATCGCGACGCGGTATATCCGAACGAACGTTTCGGCTGGTAACGGTTCAACTATCGTGCTCGGCGGTTTGATTCAGGACAACAAGGAAAAGAGTTTCAACGGCATACCGATTCTGGACAAAATTCCGTATCTGGGCGCTGCATTTCGCAGTACGGTCTATACCCGGAGGCGGGATGAATTGATCATTATGATGTGTCCTGAGGTCACTTTGACGAAGCTCGATTTGTATCGGTTGCGGGAGAAAAATGAGGACAAGACTCATTTCGGTCCGGAGCTTGATCAGGAAGGATGTCCAGATTGTCCGCCTCGGGCACGGGAAGGGAAGCAGCTCGACAAACATCTGCCGCCGCCCGATCTTCCTTTTGGAAACGAAAACATCAAAGGGCACTAATATGAAAAAACTAATCGCTATCGTGTTCGTCCTCAGTTTGCGCGCAGCATCGGGCCAATTCTTCGAGACGTTATATATCGATCAGCCCTTTTTTCATCACACCGATTCGCTGGCCGCGCGGGACGATCTCGGATTGCTTCATCAAAGCCGCACGACTGTTTACGAAACCGATTTTGCGCCTCGATATGAATGCCGGGCGGCTTATTACTTTATGTCGGAGCGCGAATTGATCGCGCAGCCGGGCTATGTTGGCGCCGTGCAGCGCGACTTAGCGCGGCTCGGCTATTACTGTGGCCCGATTGATGGCTTTTTTTCGGACGACGTAAGGGCTGGGATTGCGACTTTGCAGAAGAACTATTCGATGCACGTGACCGGTACGTTGACCATCCCGGTCCGGCGTGTGCTGCATTTACCGTAATTTAGGTTAAAATAGCGGCCGTGAATCAGACTGCCAGCCAGTCAGTGGTCGATCTATTGCTCGCGAGCGGCGTGGAGTCGCGCGAGGAAGCGGCCCACCTTGCCCAAAATATGAATGGCGGTTCTTGGACGGCGCAGGTGCTCGATTCCGGCAAAGTCGACGAACATCGTTTCCTGAGCGTCATCGGAAACTTTTTCCGCGTCCCGGTGATTTCGATCGATCCGAAAACCATCGAGCGCGACACCTTGTCGATCCTGCCGAGCCGGTTTGTTTTCCAACATCACATTCTGCCGCTCGAAGTGAAGCAAGGTTCAGTCGTGCTTGGGACTTACGATTTGTTTAACTCGTTAGGCCGCCAGTTGGTTCGCCAGCTTCTGAAGAAACCGGCCGAATGGGTGCTGGTGCCGCGCGCGCAGCTCCTACGCGCCATGAAAACACTCTACGGCGTCGGCGCGGAAACGTTCGACGAAATTCTTAAATCGAAGCGCGACTTCGAGATTTTGCAGGAAGGCGAAACCGCGACCGATATCAACGCCGACGATCCGGAAGCGTCGGTGGTGAAGTTCGTGAACCAGATTATTCGCGAAGCGATTGTTGAGCGCGCGACCGATATTCACGTCGAGCCGCTCGAGGACGACGTTCGGATTCGGTGCCGGATCGACGGTATTCTGCATGAAGTGGCGGTGCCACCGCAATTACGTTTGCTCCATTCGGCGATCATCTCGCGCTTGAAAGTGATGTCGCATATGGACATCGCCGAGCGCCGTTTGCCGCAAGACGGCCGTATGAATCTGCAGGCGAACGGTCAGGAGATCGACGTCCGCGTTTCAACAATTCCGACTGTCAACGGCGAGTCGATTAGCTTGCGATTGCTCAGCCGTGGCGGCCAACAATTCGGATTCCAACGACTAGATCTGAGTAAGAAGCAGGAAAAAACGATTCGCCATCTGCTGACGCAGCCCAACGGAATCATTTTACTCACTGGCCCAACCGGCTGCGGAAAATCGACATCGTTGTATTGCTTTTTGAGCACGATCAATTCGGTGCAGCGTCGTATCATTACGATCGAAGAACCGGTCGAATACAAATTGCCGGGTGTTTTGCAGATGGACGTGAAGCCGGAAATCGATTTCACGTTTGCCAAGGGGCTGCGCCACATTCTCCGGCAGGACCCGAACATTGTGATGGTCGGCGAGATTCGCGACGTGGAGACGGCCGACATCGCGATCCGCGCGGCCATGACCGGTCACCTTGTGTTCAGCACGCTCCACACAAACGACGCGGTCGGCGGTATCACGCGCTTGCTCGACATGGACGTGGAGCCGTTCCTTCTGGCGTCAGTGGTGAAATCGTTCATCGCGCAACGATTGGTGCGCACAATCTGCCCGGAGTGCGCCGCGAAGGTGGAATATCTAGCTGATTATCTTGCTGAAATCGGATTTCCGGTGAAGGAGCTCGGTACGCAGTTTATGCGCGGAAAAGGCTGCGAACATTGTCGACAGACCGGCTATCAAGGTCGCGCCGCGATTTACGAAATTTGTCTCGTTACTGAGCCGCTGCGGAAATTGATCATGCAGAAGAAAGACGGCGGCGAGCTCAAGCAAAACGCGATTTCCGAAGGCATGGAAACTTTGCGGCAGGATGGTTGGCGTCGGGTTGTGAAAGGTGATACGACCATCGAAGAAGTCGTGCGCGTCACTCAAACTGACGAAGTGATGGCCGAAACCATCGAAAGCGACAGTTAACTTCCGCGCAAATCACGAATCGCTTTCGTGTAATCGTCGGCTTTGAAGATCGAAGTCCCGGCGACCAGAACATTCGCGCCGTTTTTAATTGAGACCCGCGCGGTCTCAGGATTGATGCCGCCATCGACTTCAATGTCTATCTTGTGCTCGCGCGATTTGTTCCACTCGACCGCGCGTTTCACTTTGGGCATTTGGTCGGTACGAAATGGTTGGCCTCCGAATCCCGGATGAACCGTCATGACCAGCAACATGTCGATCTTGTCGAGAAACGGTTCGACCAGTTTGAAATCGGTTTCGGGATTTAATGTGAGTCCAACGCGACAACCGGCAGCGCGAATTTGTCGTATTGTTTTTCCGACGTCGTGTTTCGTTTCGGGTTCGACATGAACGGTGATCGAGTCCGCGCCGGCATCGACAAAGCGCGGCAAATAGTGATCGGCGTGCTCGATCATTAAATGCACATCAAGTAGCAGCTTCGTTTGTTTACGCACAGAAGCTACAATCGCCGGACCAAAGGAAATGTTGTCGACGAAATGGCCGTCCATGATGTCGCAATGGATCCAGTCCGCGCCCGCAGCCTCAACCTTGCGAATTTCGTTGGCCAAATTTGAGAAGTCGGCCGCGAGAATCGATGGAGCAACAATGACCTTCGGCATTCGAGGCCAACCTTGAACGGCTTGGCCCGCCTTCGCAAGGCAGCCGTTCAATCGCTCTCTCTATATATATCTATACTTATTATTAAGAGCTTGACGGCGGGATACGCCGCTGCACGTTACCGCGTTTAAGCCGGTTAGAATCGCGCTCCGAGGCGCATAGTTTGCTGCGAAGACGGCGTTTCCGAGCGGGCTGAAACAATAAATTCATGTTCAACGGACTCTTCGGCTTTTTATCGAACGACATCGGGATCGATCTCGGAACCGCGAACACGCTGGTTTACGTTAAGGATCAGGGAATTGTTTTGAGGGAACCGTCGGTCGTCGCCGTGCAATCCGGCACCAATAGAGTGCTCGCAGTCGGCGATGAAGCGAAACGCATGCTCGGCCGCACGCCTTCGAACATCGTCGCTGTCCGGCCGCTGAAAGACGGTGTCATTGCGGACTTCGAAGTCACCGAGGCGATGTTGCGTCATTTCATTACGAAAGTGCAGAACCGCCGTGTGCGTGCAAGACCGCGCGTCGTGATCGCGGTGCCGTCTGGAATTACCGAGGTCGAGAAACGCGCGGTGCGTGAATCGGCGACACACGCCGGCGCACGCGAAGTATATTTGATCGAGGAACCAATGGCGGCGGCAATCGGTGTCGGACTTCCGGTTCAAGATCCAGCTGGCAACATGATCATCGACATCGGCGGAGGCACGACCGAAGTTGCGTTGATTTCGCTATCGGGAATTGTTTTCAGCCGAAGCGTGCGCGTTGCAGGCGATGAGCTCGATGAGGCGATCGTTCAATACATGAAGCGCGCTTACAATTTGATGGTGGGCGAGCGCACGGCTGAAGAAATCAAAATCAAAATCGGTTCGGCTTATCCGAGCGAGAAAGAAACCAGCGTCGAAGTGAAAGGCCGCGATTTAGTGGCCGGATTGCCGAAGACGTTGATGATCACGTCGCAGGAAGTTCGCGAAGCGTTGCTAGAACCGATCAATACAATTGTCGATTCGGTCCGGATCACGCTGGAACGTTGTCCGCCGGAACTTTCGGCCGATTTGGTGGATCGCGGTTTGGTTTTGGCAGGTGGCGGCGCGCTTTTGCGCGGTTTCGATAAACTTTTGAGCGAGGAGACTGGTTTGCCTGTCCATGTTGCGGAAGATCCGCTGAGTGCCGTGGCCGAAGGAACGGGCAAATGTCTGAATGAACTTAAATTTTTGCGTCAAGTGGCTGCGGCAGATCGCCAGTGGCGATAAAAATTTCGAATTTCGAATTTCGAATTTCGAACTTGCGGCGCAAATGACTGCGCCGTCATGAGCAGGACCAGCATTATTGCGTTGCTAATCTTCGGGGCCATTCTCGGTTATTTCCTGAGTTTCGGCGCGGACACGACGCGGAAATTCCAGGCGAACGTTTATCAATTACTTGCGCCGTTCTTCACAACCGGCTCCGGCTTGCAAAAGCAAATCACGTCGGTGCGGACGGGCCTAAAGTCCCTGGAAGAGTTGGAGAAAGAGAACGCTGCTTTGAATGTGGACAATCGGCAGCTGCGCGCGACCAATTCTGCGCTCCGCGATGTCGAACACGAGGTGAATCGGTTGCGCCACGCGCTCAACTATCGCGAGCGTTCGGTCTTCAAATTGATTCCAGCCGAAATTGTGACCCGCGATGCATCGACATGGTGGCACACGGTCACTATCAATCGCGGCAAGGAAGACCACATCGAAAGCGATATGCCGGTGGTGACCGATGAGGGCCTTGTTGGAAAAACGACAACTGTCAGCAACACGATCGCGGTTGTGCTTTTGGTCACGGACGAAAACTGCAAAGTCGCCACGTCGGTCGAAGGTAGTCGCGAGCAAGGAATTGTTTCGGGCGAACGCGTTTCCGGCGGATTGACCCCGTTGCTCGATCTGAATTTTTTGACGAAACAGGCGAATCTGCAACCGGGGCAGAAAACGTATACGTCCGGTGTGGGCGGTGTTTTCCCATCGGGCTTGTTCATCGGGACGGTGAAAAGTTTTCGAACTCGTGAGCTGGATGGCCAGGCAAAGCTCGCGCCGGCCGTCGACCTTTCGCATTTAGAAGACGTGTTCGTGGTTACGGGACGTAAATGATTTTCTTTTTTGTACTTCTGGTGTTGGTGATGATTGCTCAGATCGCGGAATTTTTCATTCCACCGCTGGATTGGATGTATCACGCACACATTTACATCACCCCGGTACTTGTATTTTACGGCGCGATGGCATTGCCGTTTCCTTTAATGCTCGGACTGACGTTGTTCGCCGGAATTTTACTCGACGCGCTGACCGTGCAGGTCGTCGGTAGCAAAGTTGAAATCTCCCTCGGCTCGTCGATACTTATTTACGCTGTGCTAGCGGGAATTATGCATGGCCTAAGGCCTCTGTTCATTCGCGGCCGCTGGGAAGTTCATTGCGTGCTGACCGGCATCTGCACGTCGGCGATCATTTTAGCGCAATATCTCATGATCACTTTCCGGCGCGGGACGGTTATGTTTACTAAGGAAGTCTGGTGGCAAATCGGCAGCCCGGGTTTGATGGCGATGCTGATTGCCCCGGTAATTTTTTGGATATTGAACTGGATCGCGCGAATGACGCGTTATCCATATTTGCCCGAGAGGAGTTTTGAATGAATCGGCGTCGTCCGCGTCCGCAATTACGAATTCAATTTGTCGGTTTACTGATGTTGCTCGGAATGGGCGCGCTCGGGCTCCGGCTGTGGTGGATCCAGGTTGCGCACGGCGCGGAATGGACGGCGCAGATTCGTGGCAGCTCGCAGGCAACGGTGCGAATTCCATCTGTGCGCGGGGAAATCAAAGACCGTAACGGGCTCACGTTGGTGCAGAACCGCGCCAGCTACGAAGTCGACTTTTATCTGCCTGAAATGGTGAAGGGCTATCGCGAGCGTTTCGGGTCGCCGCCGCTCGCCGAACATCGCGCGATCATCAGCGGAATGCCCAAGGACGTAACGGAGCCGGACATTATCAAGATCGTGAATAGTGGAATTGTGCCTCGTCTGAACGATCTCGATCTTGCCCGCGATTATAATTCCAAGCAGCTCGAACGCCATTATCGCAACGACACCGAAGTTCCGTACTCCTACATCAAGGACATCGATTTCCCGACGATGGCGAAATTTTCGGAACACGATGTCGGATTGCCGGGAGTCGATATCGCAATCAAACCCGTGCGCTCTTACGTTTACGGCGCGTTGGGCGCACACATCCTCGGCTACGTCGGCGCTCCGGGCGACACGAATATGGAAGAAGCAAAGAAGTTCACCTTCTATCAGGGCGACGCGGAAGGGAAATCCAACGTCGAAAAATCGATGGACGAATATTTGCGCGGTAAACCTGGCGTCCGTTATCTGCGGCGCAACGCAAAGGGCACAATCGATGGCATATTGAAAGAAGATCCGCCGCAACAAGGCGCGAATGTTTTTCTAACCATCGATGCTCGGATCCAGGCGATCGCGGATGAAGCTTTGCGTGCGGTCGGTCGCGCGGCAACCGTCGTTGTCGATCCAAACAACGGCGACATCTTGGCGATGGCGTCGGTGCCGTCGTTCGATCCGAACACGTTTATTCCCAGCATCAAAGCGAAAGACTGGAAGACCCTGCAAAAAGATGAAGGCGATCCGTTAGTCAACCGTGCGATTAGCACGTTGCCGCCAGGATCGACTTTCAAGTTGATCACGTCATTAGCTGGCCTGCGGAAAGGTCTAACGAACGCAAAATTTAGTTGTGGCGGCGGCGTTAGTTACGGCGATCACTTTTTCCAATGCTGGTCGAATGAAAAGCACTTTACCCACGGGACCCTCGGTTTGGCTGACGCGATTAAAGTTTCTTGCGATTCATTTTTCTACCAATACGGCAACGCTGCCGGCATTCAGTCGATTGATTACATCGGCAAAATGTTGGGCATTGGAGAAGAGTCGGGTCTGCAATTGACCGGCGAACAAACCGGAAACATGCCGGGGCCGGAGTGGATGCAGATTCATCATCCGCAGGAAAGATGGTCTCAAGCGCAGACGGCCAACGTTTCGATTGGCCAGGGCTACACACTGGTCTCGCCGCTGCAACTCGCGATGGCTTACGTAGCGATCGCGAACGGCGGAACCTGCTATTACCCCCGCCTGGTCGATAAAGTTTTGAATCAGGATGGTTCCCCGCTTCTGGACGAGCAAGGCAAACCGGTCGTGTCCCAGAAGCCGCGCGTGCGCTCGGATTTGCGGCGCGAAGTCATGCCGGACCAAATTGCGCTGGCGCGAAAAGGGTTCTGGAAGGTTGTGAATGAAGACGGCGGCACCTGCAGCAACGCGCGGCTCAAAAATGTTGTAGTGGCCGGTAAGACAGGTACCGCCCAGGCGACTGATCGCGGACATAAAGACACAGTTGCGTGGTTTACGTGTTTCGCGCCGTTCGACAGTCCGAAATACGTCGTCGTAGTAATGGTGCAGGGTGGAGAACACGGCGGCAGTGTGGCTGGACCAATCGCAACTCGAATTCTCGAGCGCTCGTTGGCACTGGATGAAGGAAACTTTGATATGCAGGTGGCGTGGACCGCGCCGGCGCACCACGCGAATCCGTTTCAAATGGTGAAGGCGGTGAGTTACGCCGGAGGAAATCTGGGCGGTAGCGACGAAGAGAGCAATGACTCCTCTAGTGCCGACGTCCAAATGGCCAACGACAATGCCTCACCGGATGTCGAGCAGGAGCCCGACGCGCAGGGTCAGGTTTCTAAACGGGCGCGCGTAGTTCGCGCTGGTCCGGCGTCGGCACCGCGTCCGCTGAACTTTTTCGAACGCCTCTTTGGAGTTAAACGGCCCACACCGCCACCGGCGCCGACTCCAACGCGTCGTCGCTTTTAACAGTCAATGTCGATCTAAGGAGCAATGAAAAGTTTCTGCGAACTATTACCGCTCGGGATCGCGCAATCTTTCGTAATTTATGTTAGACAGAGTGAAGAAAATTTTAGGTCTCGGGTCACGCCGGACCGGAAACAAACTAGTAATCAGTGTGGAGAAGCTCGAGCGTCGCGTGGCGTTGCTCGAGAACAATCGTCTCGAAGAATATAGTGTCGAGCGGAGTGGGTCTCGACAGATCGTCGGCTCGGTTTATAAGGGCCGAGTCAAAAACATCGAGATGGGTTTGAAGGCGATGTTTGTCGACGTCGGCCTCGACAAAAATGCTTTTCTCCATTTTTGGGACGCGTTGCCGGCAGCGCTCGATAGCGGAATTGAAGAAGTCGATCGACCCTCGAAGAAGCAGCGCAAAAAAATTACGGTCAGAGATATTCCGAGCATCTATCCAGGTGGCTCCGAAGTGATCGTCCAAGTCACGAAAGGCCCAATCGGAACAAAAGGTCCGCGGGTGACGACGAACTTGAGCTTCGCCGGTCGCTATCTCGTTTTGATGCCGTTTAGCGACCGCAGCGGAATCTCGCGAAAGATTGAAGATCCAAAAGAGCGCATTCGGCTGCGGAAAATTCTGCGCGACCTCAATATTCCGGAGGGCATTGGTATCATCATTCGCACGGTTGGCGAAGGCCAGCGGGCCCGCTACTTCGTGCGCGATCTGCGCTTTTTGCTTGATCAATGGGCGCAAGTGGAACAACTGATTCGCGAGAAACCCGCGCCCTGCCGAATCTTTGAAGAACCCGATCTGGTTGAACGAACGGTGCGCGATTTTCTGACCGAAGAGATCGACGAAGTGCTTTGCGACGACCGCGAGGCGCTCGACCGGATGACTCAGCTGGTCGAAAAAATCTCCCGGCGCGCGCGGAACCGTTTGAAGTTTTATAACGGCGCTACGCCGATCTTCGAAGCGCTCGGGATCCAAAAGCAAATCGACGACGCGTTTCACCGCCAAGTTTGGTTGAAGTGCGGCGGTTACATCGTGATCGACGAAACGGAAGCGCTGGTGGCGGTCGACGTGAACACGGGCCGAAACAAAGGTGGACGCGATGTCGACAAGACAATTCTGCAGACAAACCTGGAAGCAGCGGACGAAATCGCGCGTCAATTGCGACTACGAAATATCGGCGGCCTAATCATCGCTGATTTCATCGACATGAAGAACCGAAAAGATCAGCAGGCCGTATTCAATTTGATGAAGGAGCGGCTGAAACGCGATAAAGCGAAAACGCACGTGCTCCCGATTTCACAGCTCGGTTTGATGGAGATGACGCGGCAACGCGCGCAGGAAAGTTTGAGCGACACGATTTACGAAAATTGTCCGTACTGCGGCGGTCGCGGGGTGGTCAAAACTTCAATGACCACGAGCGTGGAACTTCATCGCACTCTGAACACCGTGATGCGAAAGTATCAGGACAGTGTCCATGATTTTCGCGTCATCGTGAATCCAGATGTCCTAAAGCGTTTGAAAGAAGAGGATGAGGAGCTCCTCATCGAGCTCGAGCGCCGTTATGCGGGGCGTTTAATGTTTCGCGGTGATCCGACTTATCACCACGAGAAATTCATTGTGACCGACGCGAATACCGGCAGCGAGTTAAAATCATAGCTAGGCAGCGGCGGCCTGCGGCCGATTTATAGAACTTATAAACGATTGATATTCAATCGCTGCACCTCCCTCGTTTAGCTGGGAATGATTTTTCGGGTTGACCTGCAGACGTCGACTTGTTAGAAGCGCCGGGAGTGGGGCAAAAAAAGGCTAAAATTTGGTGCTTGACGCCGGGTCTCCGTTTCGTGTTAAAAGCACGGGTGCACTGAAAACACCCAATTTGGTCCTGATTAGCCTGAAACAGCCTGTAAAAAAGAATTGATTTTTTTATTGACCAACTTCTGCAGAAACCCTAAACGCATAGCCAAGTTATGAAAAAACTGACCTTAACCTTTTGCGTATTATTCGCACTCCTTGTAGTGGCGCCGGCTATTTACGCCGACGGTCCGGAGAGAACTTCCGGCAAAGAAAAAGAAGTGATGCAGCCGGCACCGCCGGTGTGCGATTTTTATCGCGCTCACGAGTGGGACCTGGGTATTTGGGGCGCCTACGCCTTTGGCGGCACGACCGGCCAGTTCGATGTGCCGAATGAGGACCCGTTCTTGACCAGCATCGGGGGAGGACCATTCGGTCCGGAAGCGGATCCAACCCTTAACGGGCATGAGCCGCAAATCTCCAACTTTAATGAGCATATCAATATCGGCCAGGTCAGTCAAAACGAATTGTTTGGCCGCGATGATGTGTTCGGCGGCGGTGTCGACGTTAAATATTTCTGGAGCCGATACTTTGGCGCCGGTCTCGAAGCTGTCGGCCTTGCCGCGAAGAGGAATTTTGCCGGGGGCGGTTTGGCCACGATAACGGCCCGCTATCCGTTGGGCCGCTTCGCGCCATATGCCACTGGCGGTCTTGGTTTCATTGATGGCGGTTCGACGGAGTTTAAGTTTTTCAACGAGGACCTCACCTTTGCTGGCGGTAATGTTTCGCACGAGCGCGAGTTCTGGACAGTTGATCCTGTTAACAATCACCATCTCAGAGGGCTCGGTCAGATCGGTGCCGGCATGGAATACCGCCTAACCTGCCACATTGGCTTAATGGCGGACTTCACTTGGAACTTCGTTTTCGGTCAGGAAGATCATGGGGATAGATTTCGAGCCGTGACACATCAGGCTACCACGGACACCGATCAATTCGGAAATCCGATTAGACCAGCCGTAAATGTGACCAGGGCATTTGAATTGATACCCGGTCACGGCAGTGACGATCAAGATTTCGGGATGGCACGATTTGGTGTCACCTTTTCCTACTAAGGCGAGAAAAAGCGTAATTTAAACGCCGGAACGCTTCCAAGCGTTCCGGCGTTTTGCTTTTGTAAGCTTCCGTTCGGCGCGTGAAGGTCGGCACGTCTACCCGGTGGAGTCGGCTTGGAGGTTTGCGAAGCGCGTCGGCCGCGCGAAATTGAAGCGATGTCCTTTGCGTCAACGCTCGATAAGCTGGCTCTGCACAAGTCGACTGTGGTTCGCCGCTTCGAGCAACTGATTGCGCCCAAATCCGATTCCGAGCTGGAGTCAATGGCGCAAACTTCTCGAGCGCTCACGCTTCAACATTTCGGCAGGACGATGCGTCTCTTTGCGCCGCTCTATCTGTCGAACGAATGCATCAACAATTGTCACTATTGCGGCTTCTCGCGGGACAATCCGATCTTGCGAGTGACGCTTAGTCTGGAGGAGGTCGCGGCTGAAGCCCGCTATCTTCAAGAAGCCGGCTTTCGTCAGATCTTGCTCGTCTCGGGCGAGCATCCAAGATTTGTTAGCGACGATTATCTCGTCGACTGCGTTCGCGCCCTTGCGTCCGACTTTTCATCGATTGCGATCGAAGTCGGGCCGATGCCGACTGAAGCTTATGTCGCAATCGTTTGTGCTGGCGCGGAGGGTCTTGTCGTCTATCAGGAGACCTACCAGCGCGCGGTTTACGCGGAGCTTCATACCGCAGGTCCAAAGCGCGACTTTGATTACCGGCTGGATTGTCCGGAACGCGCATACGCTGCGGGATTTCGCCGGATCGGTATCGGTGCGCTTCTCGGCTTGTGGCGTTGGCAGGACGAGGCAGTGGCCCTGGCGGCGCACGTTGACTATTTGTTGCGCCGCTGCTGGCAGGCTCAAATCACCGTAAGTTTGCCGCGGCTACGACCTGCTGCCGGCGGATTTAAGCCGCTGTTTTCGATCAGTGATCGCGAATTAGCACAATTGGTTTGCGCGTTGCGGATCAGCTTTCCGCAAGTGGGAATCGTCTTGAGTACTCGCGAACGGCCTTCTTTGCGGGATGCGCTCGTTTCGTTGGGCGTGACAATGATGAGCGCTGGCAGCCATACCGAGCCGGGCGGCTACACCCGCCGTGGGATCGAGCATCTCCACCAGACCGTCCGCGGCCGGATCATGCCACCGGAATTTCAGGGCGGCGAAGACCAACTGGCTACCGGCCAATTTGAAATCAGCGACGACCGGCCCCCGGACAGAATTGCAACCATCTTGCGCGAGCGCGGCTTCGAGCCGGTTTGGAAGGACTGGGACCAGGCAATTTCCAAATGATACGGATCTCGCTCAATGGCGAGGCAACAGATTCGCGCGGCGCGCAAACCGTGGACGATCTCGTCCGCCGTTTTGAGCTGCCGCCCGAGGCAGTCCTAATTGAACACAACGGCGTCGCATTGCACCGACGCGAGTGGCAGCAAAGAGCGTTGGCGGAAGGAGACCGGATCGAAATTATTCGCGTTGTCGCCGGCGGTTAGCGCGCCGCTTTAACGACCACCCGCATTCCATCTCGTCGGACCACCTTTATCGAAGTGTTGGGCGGAATGAATTCGCCCTGCGTTACGACGTCAACGGTTTGATCGAGAAAACGCGCCTTGCCGCTTGGGCGCAGGATCGACAACGACACACCTTCCATACCTGGCGAAAGATCGATCGCTGTGACAAACTCGCGCGGAACGCCGGCCAACGATGGCCCTGGCGGATTCGAAATCATCAGCGCAAACCGCCGGTAGACACTCGTCTTCGGTAAATATCTCGCGAGCAAGGCAATCACAATCGCGGCGCCGATCAGTGCTAGGAAAAGATTCAGGAGCGGCACGGCCACCGTTCGTCCAGTCGGAAAAAATGTTTCACCTGGATAGCGATCAATCATCGCCCAGAACAACGAAGCCAAAATCAGAAAGACACCCACAACTCCAAAAACGATTGTCGTGTGCGCGAAGAAAAGAATTTCAATGATCACTAGAATTACGCCCAAGATGAAAAGCGCCATCACTTCCCAGCCCGCCAGGCCAGCGAGATAATGGCCGAGAAAAAAGAGCGCGAAGCAGATCGCCGAAATGATTCCGGGCATCGTGGCACCGGGAATCTTGAATTCGAGATACGCTCCAAGAATTCCGCCAAGCAGCAACAACGGCGCGAGAGAGGTGATCCAAAAAGCCAGCTGCTCGAAACCGGTCGGCCCGAGTGAAATAGCCTTACCTTTCAGACCGGCTTTCTGCATGAGACCGACAACGGAGTCGGCGATACCGTCGGCGAGCAACGGTTTGCCATTGAACTTCTCGGTTGCTTCCTGCGCGTTCAATGTCAGCAACGTCCCTTTCGGATGCACGACCCGATCGCCGATTTTGACCTCCTTATCTTTATTCATAAACGCTTCGCCAACGTCCGGACTATGACCATTTTTCAAGGCGGAGCTGCGGATCAATGCCGACCAATACGAAATCGTCTTCTCACGCTGAGTAACCGGAAGATCTTCGCCCGTTGGCAACACTGGCGCGGCCGCGCCGATCGCGCTGACCGGCGCCATGTAAATGTGCTGCGTCGCTAAAGCGATCAGCGCGCCGGCCGATCCGGCATTCGAATTGATAAATGTATAAGTCGGAATCGTTGCCCGATTCAATGCGCTCGAAATTTCTTCGGCACTGTCAAGTCGGCCGCCGTAAGTGTTCATCTCGAAAATAATAGCGCTCGCCCCGCTGCTTTCGGCGACTTTCTCCGCCCGGCGCAAAAACATCAGGAGTGACGGCGAGATTTCTCCGCGGAGCGGGACGACTACGACGTCACCTTTGTGAACTACGTCCCGCGCTTGAGCGATGCCCCCTGCCGACAGGATCGCGATCAGAACCAGGCTCGCCAATTTCTTCATTACTTGGAAACCGCTTCAGCGCTGAGTAAATTTTGGCATCGCTTCAGGGAGCAAACGAGCGAAAAATAAAAAGCCCACGTGATTCCTTCAGAAACAGTTGAGCAAGTCGCGGCCGCAAACGACATCGTGGAAGTAATTGGCTCCTACTTTCCGCTGAAGCGCGCCGGGGCGAATTTCAAGGCACTCTGCCCCTTTCATCAGGAAAAAACGCCATCGTTTCATGTCAGTCCACAACGCCAAACGTTTCACTGTTTTGGCTGCGGTGTCGGGGGAAGCGTCTTCCGTTTTGTCATGGAATACGAGCACGTCGATTTTCCGTCGGCTGTGCGGAAATTGGCGGCGCGGGTCGGAATTCCGATTGTGGAGGAACGAGCGGGCACCGACGGAGATCGACAACATGAAGTGCGCCGGACCTTGCTAAAGTTGCACGCCGAAGCTGCCGATTGGTTCCACAATAATCTTTTGAAGAAACAATTCGCGGAACCGGCGCGCGAATATTTGAAAAAACGCGGTATCGACAAAACGGTGGCCAAAAATTGGCAGCTCGGCTTTGCACCGGACAGCTGGGATACTTTCTTAAAATGGGCCCTTGAGCGCGGTTATTTCCTGACTCAGCTTTTAGAAAGCGGACTGGTCAAGCCGCGCGATGAAGAGCGCCCGGGTAACGAAGTTTACGACCGGTTCCGCGGCCGGATCATCTTCCCGATTTGCAACGATGTTGGTGAAGTGATTGCCTTCAGCGGTCGTTCGCTCGAGTCTGATCCTCAGGTCGCGAAATATTTAAATTCGCCGGAAACGCCGCTCTTTCGGAAAGGGCGGGTGCTTTTCGGGCTGCACAGAACCAAGCGAGCGTTGATCGAAGCGAACTGCGCGATTGTTTGCGAAGGGCAGCTCGATCTCATCTCCTTGTTCGAAGCCGGAATCAAGAACGTTGTCGCGCCACAAGGCACCGCATTCACCGAACATCAGGCCCGAATTCTGAAGCGTTTTGTTGATGAAGTTGTCCTTTGTTTCGACGCCGACCAGGCGGGACAAAAAGCGGCCGCGCATTCACTCGACGCGCTCCTCCAAAACGATCTTGTTGTTCGCGTAGTCGACATGCCGCCAGGTGAAGATCCCGATTCGCTTGTTCGACGGGATGGAAAGGAAAATTTCGAAAAGCGGGTCGCGTTGGCACGGGATTTTTTTGATTATTGGATCGATCGAGAACTGGTGAATGTCGATTTAAGCTCGCTGAGCGCTAAAATGCAGGTCGCACGCAAGTTGGCTGAAATCCTGGGGCAGGTTCGTGACTCGCTGATGCGGGGAGAAGTGTCGAACAAGATGAGTGCGCGACTTGGCGTTCCTCGGTCCGAGTTCGAAAGGCTTATTCCAAAGCCGAGAATGGATGGAGCTCGGGAAAGTGCGGCCGCGAGCCCTGACGGCAGTGTGTCGCCGCGCCACGAGATCGCCGTGCTTTGCTTGCTCGCATTGCGCGATGACGCGGCTCGTAAGTTTCTTCGAGAGCAAAACTGGCGGGAAGTGTCGGAGCAGATTTCGGGGACAGAGTTATTGGTTCGAATTCTCGAGGCGGACATTCGCCCAGACGATCCGGCCTCTCTCAACTCGTTCATGTCGCAATTGAGCGCAGAGCAGGAGGGTCTGGTTTCTGCTTGGCTGATGCAAAAGATGCCGGCGAACGCGATAGCAGTCGCAGAAGGGTGGTGGAGAGGCCTAATTCGGGCGACTTTACGCCGGCAGCTTGAGGTTGCCGAAAACCGAATCCGCCTCCCCCAGTTAAGCACGGGTGATGTCGTTAATTTGCAGAAAGAAATTGTTGACCTGCGGGAGCAACTCCACCAGATTTCTCAGCTTTCGTCTGTTCCCGAGGCCGGCCAGTAACTGGCGATCTTATTGGGGCGTTGATCGAAGGCCGCGAACCTTAACCCACAAGTCTTGGCTAGGCACTCGAAAGCGATGAGACGCTTTCGCCGATCACCGGCGAAGCGCACCAAATTTAAGCGGGCGCACCGCAAGGAAGTGCCAAAAATTTCCGCGCCACGACTACAGGGCGCGACAACAATTGCGGCAGTTAAATCCGAATCGATTACCAAACTTGTGTCCGCGCGTGGAACCAGCGCGGACACATTGTTGAACGCGAAAAGGGAAGCGGGCGCCGCGAACGAAATTCAGATTCGCCTGCGTGAATTGATCAAACTTGCTAAGGAACAGGGCTATCTGACGTTCGATGATCTGAATGAAGCTCTACCGGATGGAATTACTGACGCGAACGAGCTCGATGCGATTCTGACGCGGCTGCGCCGAATGGAAATCGACGTCATTGACGCGTCCGACGTCGACCGCCATAAGGAAGTTAAGAAGGACCTCGATGAGGAGGAGGAAGAAAAGCCCGAGACGAGGCTCGACATTCTCGACGATCCGGTCCGGATGTATCTGAAACAAATGGGTCAGGTACCGCTTCTGACCCGGGAACAGGAGGTGGAAATCTCGAAGCGCATCGAAGAAGCGGAAAACATGGTGCAAAAGCATATTAATCGCTTCGGATTCACCGCCCGCGCGCATCTCGATCTTGCCCAAAAACTGACGGAGGGCCGCGAACGATTCGACCGCGTCATTCTCGATAAGAAAATCGAGAGCCGCGAACGTTACATGAAAATTCTTCCGCGCTTGTGCAAGCAGGTGGAGAAAATAAGCGACACGATTACGCAGAACTACGCGAAGCTCTCGGGCGGTCCGAAAAAAGACACAAACCGGCTGAAAGCATTTAATCGAACGCTCGCGGCGGTCCAACGTCTCTATCCAAAATTTTATTTTAAACAAAAGGTCACCGAAGAATTTGTCCATCTGGCGGACGAGCACTATCACACCCTACTGACAGTCCGACATGAAGGGGCGAAGCAGCGGCGTGCAGGGGCGCGTTCGCCCACGGGAGTTAAATTGCGTGAACTCGAAAAATCGCTCTGGCTGTCAGTCGATGAATACGCGGACCAATATCAGTCGCTAAAAAGCTGGCTGCGAAAGGCGCTTCGGGCCAAGACCGAAATGGTTGAGGCGAACCTTAGACTCGTCATCTCGATCGCCAAAAAATATACGAACCGCGGCTTGTCATTTTTAGACCTCATTCAGGAAGGCAACATGGGTCTGATGAAAGCGGTCGAGAAATTCGAGTATCGCCGAGGCTACAAATTTTCGACCTACGCCACTTGGTGGATTCGCCAGGCCATCACTCGCTCGATCGCCGATCAGGCGCGGACCATTCGAATTCCAGTGCACATGATCGAGACGATCAACAAATTGATGCGCGTTCAGAAACAATTGGTTCAGGAATATGGACGTGAACCCACCCCAGAAGAAGTGGCGGAGGAAATCCTGTTGCCGGTCGATCGCGTACGTGCGGTCTTGAAGATGGCGCAGCAACCGATTTCGCTGCAATCGCCAGTCGGCGAAAGCGAAGAGACGAACTTTGGCGATTTCATCGAAGACAAAGGCGCCGAAAACCCGTGCGACATGACTGCGATTGTGCTGCTCAAAGAAAAGATCAAAGACGTTCTCGAGACGTTGACCGAACGCGAGCGCCAGGTCCTCGAACAACGTTTTGGCTTGGTAGACGGGTACAGCCGAACTTTGGAAGAAGTTGGTCGCCAATTCAGAGTGACCCGGGAGCGCATCCGGCAGATCGAAGCGAAAGCTTTGCGCAAGATGCGACATCCGACGCGTATTCGTCAACTCGAAGGCTTCTTGGAAGCGCCTGAAGTGTAAGACGTTGTCGGACGGACAACGCGCGCAACTTTTGGAAGCAGAATTTGTTCAATTCGCGACGATGAAACGCGAAGACGACCAGCAACTGTGGGATCTCCTTGGCCAAACGCAGACAGCGGAGCTTTCTCCTTTGTTCGCGCGCAACGTTGTTCGGACAGTTCGGGAACGGCCGCAACAGTCGGAATGGCTGCGCGGTTGGCTTAGCCCGAGAAAACTTATTCCGGCGACGGCTTTGGCGGGGGCGGTGCTCGCCGCGATGCTACTAATGCATCGGTTGGCACCTCTCAAGCCGGCGGATAGGGTCCCGGATGCCGTTGCAGCGATCGATCCCCAAGATTACGACGTCGTAGCGGATCTGGACGAATTGATGGCCGCAGACGAGAGCAGCCTGTGGGAAGACGATACGCAAACATTGTAAGCACAATCGCAGTGCTTGAGGTTGTGGCTTTCGGCTCGGAGCTGGCGAATGCACAGCCCAAGGGCGGCAATGCTGGCAGGATGCCGCCTCCACACCATGGCCCTGATTTTCGAACTACGCACGACCGCTGGATGGCAATGCCTCCAGAAGATCGACAAGCTTTTCGCAGAAACGCCGAACGCTGGATGCAGTTGGGGCCCGAAGAACGAATGATCATGCGCGAGCGCGAGAAGACTTACCGTCAGCGCGTCCAGCGTGAAGTCGACGCTGCGTTGCGCGATACGGGTTTGCGTTTGGAGGGCGAAAAGCGCGCGCAATTCGAACAGCGTTATATGCAGGAGCGGCGCCGGATTGAACAGTCGCTGCAGCAGGAGATCGATTCGAAGCGCCGGCAACAACTGCCGGCATTGCAGGAACGTTTGAAGAACGAATTTCAAGAACCGTCGCCCGCGGCTGCGTCGACCTCTGCTCCGACTGGCTCCAGCTCCCCTAAAAAATAGCCGCCGCCCTGAGTTCGTTCCTCGCCGGCCGTGAAGGAATCTGAGCCTAAGCTCGGTTTTAATGCCAATACCGGTAATGCCGGTAGTACCGGTGCGGATAGTAGTAGTGGTGACCGTGGTACCAATGGAATGACGGTCCAATGTAGACGGAAGGCCCATAATAGCCGTAGTACGGATATGGGTAGCCGTACCCATAATAAGGATAATATGGATAGGCGATCGGGTATCCGAACCCAATACCGACCGCAACACCAGCATTAGAACTCGGCGCCAATGCAAATGCGAAAGCACCCATGGCCAACGCAATCAAAGTCAACTTCTTCATGTTTTTTTCCTTCACCGTCCCAAAGCTTCAGCAATTGAACCAAATGTGAGGCGAAAAGTTTCTTGGATTATTCACGCCGCGGCGGCAGCCACGTATTTTGGGTAACCGGTGATGCAAATATCGCCTCCGATTTTGTCAAACCTTACTCGCTCGAGACGCGCCCCTGCGCTTGTTCGAATCGCGCCTTGGCCGGCGAACGCGGGAATTGGACCGCCTGTGAAAATCGGAGCGATGTAAATCTGCACCTTGTCGATTAGTCGTTCGTCCAGCGCTTCACCGAGAACGTTTCCGCCGCCTTCGATCATCACGCTCGTGATATTTTTCGATCCAAGGTCTGCCAAAATGGTCGCCAGCGTTTGATTTCGATAAACGCGCGTGTCCTTCCTCAAGCGATCGGTAAAAACATGCGCATTGCGCGGCAGTTTACCCGAACGGGTGATCACGACCCGCGCGGGCTGGCGCGTTTTCGATCCGGTCCGCGCAGTTAATCGAGGGTTGTCGCGCCGAATCGTTTCAGCGCCGACGAGAATCGCGTCGATTCGTGCGCGCAGCTCGTGCACGTAACGCCGCGCGCTTGGACTCGTCATCCAGCGCGATTCCGTTTTCGGGCGAGTCAGTCGTCCATCCAAACTCATACCGCATTTTGCAATTACGAGCGGAATTCCGGTCGCAATCCATTTATTAAATGCCTCGTTTAAAACAGCGCATTCTTCCGCGAGCACGCCCGTTCTGACCTCGATGCCGGCATTAACCAAAAGGTCGCTGCCAGCGCCGCGATGTCGTGGATTGGGATCTGTCGCGCCAATTACGACTGTCTTTATTCCTGTGCGAACGATTTCATCTGTGCACGGACCCGTCTTGCCCTTTGTCGAGCACGGTTCCAGCGTGACGTAGAGGGTCGAGTCTTTCGGAAATTTTCCGCGGACCTTTCGAATGCATTCAATTTCCGCGTGAGGTTTGCCCGCCTGCCGATGGTGTCCGCGTGCGATGATTCGATTCTGAACGACTAGAAGCGCGCCTACTGCGGGGTTTGGGCTTGTTTCTCCGAGAGATTTCCGCGCCTCGGTCAGCGCGATACGCATGAATCGCTCATCGTCGCTCATATGCCCTGCTGAAATATTGGAGCAAGCAGACCATGAGCAAATGTTTTTGGCTGTGTGGAACTTTGTCCCTTCCGGATCGATCCATCGGGCAGATGATGTGACGCGATGTCTCAACCATGATGCAGTTCTGCAAATTCAGATAAACCCCTAACTGGATAGTGTTAAGCCACTTATGTCTTACGTTGACTTGCGATCAGAGCCGGTACGCTGCGAGCTTGGGCGAAGAACAGCTAATTTTTTCATTCAAATAAGAAAAACCTATGCATCTAATTCGTTACCAAACTCCCGAGCTGTTGAATTGGTCGGCACTGGATCGCTGGAGCAATCTGCGCGACGAGCTTAATTCGCTCTTCAATCTGCCGTTTTGGGCAAACTTCAATCGTCAGGACCTTATCAGCGGATGGTCTCCGGTACTCGATCTTTATGAGAACAACGACAACGTCGTGGCTGTTCTCGAGCTGCCCGGACTGCGCAAAGAGGACATCGAGATTTCGCTCCACGATGGAACTCTGACCATCGCAGGCGAGCGCAAAAGCTCGTCATCCAACGGCGAAAAAGTCGAGCGCACCGAGCGCTATGTCGGCAGTTTTCACCGCAGCATCACCTTGCCTGCTCAAGTCGACGCCAACAAAGTGGGCGCGACCTATCGCGACGGCATTTTGACGGTGACATTGCCGAAAGCGGAGGAAGCGAAACCGAGGCGTATCCAAGTCGCAGGTTAAGCAGCAAAAACAATTCTCAAGAAAGGAACAAGTCCATGAATACAACTGTCCGTAAAACTGGCCAAACCGAACAGTTCATCGCTCCGGCAGCCAGCGTGCTGGAAAACGGAGACGGCTACCTGTTGCAGGTGGAAATGCCGGGTGTGAACAGGGACGGCCTTGAAATTTCGACCGAAGGCAACGAGCTGACCATTACCGGCCGGCGTTCGCCGCCGATGATTGATGGTTCATTGATCCATCACGAATCGCGCCGGGAAAATTTTCGTCGCACGTTCGAAATCGATCCATCCATCGACGCGCACAAGATCAAGGCGAAGATCGAGCAAGGTCTTCTGACGGTCACGCTGCCGAAAGCCGAGCACGTTAAGCCACGAACGATCACTGTTTCGTAAGGGTCGACATCTTTCAGACGAAGGCTGCGGGGAAACTCTGCGGCTGCTTTGATAGTTTCTGCTTGGCGAATCTCTCGCGGCAGACTTAGTTAGGGGTGATCCAGCCAATTTTTATGGCCACGAAAACTGAAGAGAAATCCGGCGCCGACAAAGTAATCGCCGCACGGAATAAGAATCTTGATCTTGCAATTCAACAGATTGCGAAGGATTACGGCGAAGGCGCGATTATGCGTCTCGGCGGCGAAAAGATCGCCCACATCGATGTCATCCCAACTGGCAATATTTTGATTGATCGAGCGCTGGGTGTCGGCGGCTTTCCGCGCGGCCGGGTTGTGGAAGTTTTCGGCCCGGAATCGTCCGGTAAAACGACGCTCACCCTGACCGTCATTGCGCAGGCGCAAAAGCGCGGTGGTCTGGCCGCGTTCATCGACGTCGAGCATGCGCTCGATCCGCGGTACGCGAAGAAGCTTGGCGTTAATCTCGATGACCTGCTTGTCTCGCAGCCGAGTTCCGGCGAGGAAGCTCTCCGGATTTGCGAAACGCTCATTCGTTCCAACTCGCTCGATGTAATTGTCGTCGATTCAGTCGCGGCCTTGGTGACGCGAGCCGAGCTCGAAGGGGAGATCGGCGATGCGACCGTTGGCGCGCAAGCACGATTGATGAGCGCCGCGTTGCGTAAATTGACCTCGCTCATTTCCAAAGCGCGCACCTGCTGCGTTTTCACGAACCAAATCCGTGAAAAAATCGGCGTGATGTTCGGCAATCCCGAAACAACGCCGGGCGGCAAAGCGCTGAAGTTTTACGCGAGTGTGCGGATCGACATCCGCCGAATCGGCGCGATCAAACAGACTGACGGGAGCGTGATGGGCAATCGCACGCGCATCAAAGTTGTGAAAAACAAAGTCGCACCACCGTTCACCGAAGCGGAGTTCGACATCATGTACAACGAAGGCATCTCCACAACCGGATCGCTGCTCGATCTCGCCCTTGAAAAAGGAATCATCGAGAAACGCGGATCGTGGTTGAATTACAAAGGCTCGCAGCTCGCGCAGGGACGCGACGCCGCCAAGGAAGTGCTGAAAGAGGACCGCAAACTTTACGAGGAAATCGAAGCAGGTGTGAAAGCTAAGTTGAACGAAGACAAGGAATAGAGCTTCTAAGATCGAGATGATCCGTCGATTTTTTCTTGGGGCCGTTTTTTCGATTCCGCTGATTGCCGCCTCCGCCGCGACCAAAAACCCAGTGCCGTCGGCGCGTTTGATGTCTGGACTGGGCGAAGTTCATCATCCGGTCTCGACAAAGAATCGTGAAGCCCAGCAGTTTTTCGATCAGGGGCTCAAATTGGTTTACGGTTTCAATCATGACGAAGCGCGCAGATCTTTTCGGCGTGCGGCCGAGCTAGATCCGAAATTGGCGATGGCGTGGTGGGGCATCGCACTGACGTTGGGACCCAATTACAATTTGCCGGTCGATCCTGAGCGCGAAAAGGCCGGTTACGACGCGGTGCAGCGTGCGGCTTCTTTGAAGGAAAATGCATCCGAGCCGGAACGCGGTTATATCGACGCCTTGACCGTGCGTTACTCGAACGATCCAAATGCCGATTTGCACGCGCTCGATCGCGCTTACAAAGAGACAATGGGCAAATTGGCCGCGCGTTATCCGGACGATCTCGATGCGGCGACGCTTTACGCCGAGAGTGCGATGAATCTCAATCCGTGGAAGCTGTGGACCGCGGAGGGAGAGCCGGCCGAGGGAACGGAAGAAATCGTCGCCACGCTCGAATCCGTCTTGAAACGAGATCCGAATCATCTCGGCGCCAATCATTATTACATTCACGCGGTTGAAGCGTCGCCGCATCCCGAGCGCGCGTTGCCGAGCGCGGCGCGTTTGGAAAAATTGGCGCCGGCCGAAGGGCATCTCGCGCATATGCCCGCGCACATTTACGCGCGAGTGGGCGACCACTTTGCGTCGGCCCACTGCAACCAAACCGCCATTGCCGCGGACAAGAAATTCCTAAGTGAGACGCACGAGGAAGGTGTTTACAAACTAATGTATTACAGCCACAACATGCATTTCCTCGCGTTCGCGTCGTGCATGAACGGCAATTTCGCCGAAGCCAAGGACGCGGCCGCGAAACTGGTTGCCAATGTCGCGCCCGGCGTAAAAGCGATGCCCGACCTCGAAGGATTTTTGTCTACGCCGATGATTGTGCTGGCTGCATTCGAAAAGTGGACCGATCTCTTGAAACTCTCCGCGCCGGATCCGTCGTTCATTACCACCAATGCCGTATGGCACGCGCTTCGTGGCGTCGCGTTCGCAAGTACTGGAAAAACCGCAGAAGCCGAAGAGGAGCAAGAAAAGTTTCGCGAGACCGCTGCAAAAATTCCTGGCGACAAAATGTACGATCAGCTCAACAAAGTGGAGGCTGTTTTCAAAGTTGCAGATAACTTGCTCGTCGGCGCAATCGCGCACAGTCGGCATGATGACAACGCGGCGGTTGAATCTCTGAAGCAAGCCGTCGCGGCCGAGGATGCGCTGAGTTACAGCGAGCCGCCCGCCTGGTATCCCCCGGTTCGCCCAACGCTTGGGAAATTATTGCTCTCATTAAATCAGGCGCCCGAAGCGGAGAATGTTTTTCGCGCCGACTTGGAGCGAAATCCGCGTGACGCGCGCTCTCTTGGCGGTTTACGCGACTGTTTGAATATGCAGGGCCGCAAGTACGAAGCCGATCAGGTCGATCAACAATACCGCGCGTCGTGGAAAGTTGCGGACGCGACGACTGCGTCTAAGCGCTGATCGATCCGCATGGTCGACATCGAAGTCATTGCGATCGAAAGCGGATCGTCTAGAACGCGACTTCGTTTTGCCGATCCAGATCCGGCGCTATTTCGACGTTCGCGCCGCTTTTTTGGAGCTGGTTTGCTGGTTTAAGTATATGACATCGTGCTTGAGCACGTTGTATTCGGCTGGGTGCGCCAGACAGATATAATTCGGATCGGCCGGCAACGGCGGTAGCGTTTGATTAAAATCCCAAAACGGCTCCGATAGCTGCGGACTGCCGGTGAGGAAATCGAGCTCCTCGTTAAACCCCCAATCCAGACTGACGGTTGTTAAATCGGATCGGCTTTGACTTTCGCGGCAGAACTGGTTCAAGCTTTCGCTCCAGCGCCCGCGTCCGCGGGTTTCGCGACTCAACTTTTGAAGTCGCCGCGATCGAGCGGCGTCCACCGAGACAAACAAGCGCCACCGCGATCAAGGCGATCGTTCGCTGGAATCGCTGCTGTGAATTCCAAGTGAGGCCGATGATTGCGGCAATGATTAGATGCGGCAGCGGAAACACTAGAACCGCGTGATGAATTCGTACTGCATCTGGTAGGGGAAATACGCCGAGGGTGATCAGAATTCCACCGACAAAGAGAAAAATGATGCGATCCGTGTTGGCCCGACTCTTATCGAAAACGAAAGCAGGGCCAGAAGAGCGAGCATCAGCGCGATTCCGATCGCCGCTCTTGGCCCCAACGGTTCCCGTCATAGATTCGTTCGAACACGCCGCGGACATCCATTAATCGATAGGTGAGGTTTAAGATTCCCAGAATTCGTGTTTATTCGTGATCATTCGTGGTTAAAGAAATTCCGTGACCTCGGCGCAAATCCGGCAATCGTTTCTCGATTTCTTCCGCGAGAAGAAGCACAGCATTGTGCCGTCGTCGCCACTTTTGCCGGACGCGCCCAATCTCCTGTTCACAAACGCGGGCATGAACCAGTTCGTACCGATTTTTCTGGGACGACAAAAGCCGACGTGGAGGCCGCCGCGCGTCGCTGACACTCAGAAATGCATTCGCGCCGGCGGCAAACACAACGATCTCGAAGACGTCGGACTCGACACTTATCACCACACGTTCTTCGAGATGCTTGGCAACTGGAGCTTTGGCGATTACTTCAAAAAGGAAGCAATCGAGTGGGCATGGGAACTAGTTGTCGAGCGGTGGAAATTTCCCGCGCAGCGACTTTACGCGACTGTTTACAAACCTGGGCCTGACGAGCCGAGTGAGTTCGATCAGGAGGCGCACGATCACTGGGCGCGCTTGTTTCAAGACGCCGACCTCGATCCGAAGATTCACATCGCTGGTTTTGGTACAGCCGACAATTTCTGGATGATGGGCGACACCGGTCCGTGCGGGCCGTGCTCGGAGCTACATGTCGATCTCACGCCGGATGGCGACACTCGCGGTGCGCTCGTGAACAAAAATGATCCGCGCTGCATCGAGATTTGGAACCTAGTGTTCATTCAATTCAACGCACATCCGGATGGAACATTTGCGCCTTTACCGCGACGCCACGTCGACACGGGAATGGGTTTCGAGCGTACAACGGCAATCATTCAAGGTACCAAAAACCTTACGGATTTCTCCGGAACGGTCTCGAATTACGAAACGGACATCTTTCGCCCGATCTTTGATGAAATTGAGAAACTGAGTGGCAAGAGATACGCGTCAACCCTGCCCAAACATGTAAACGCCGGTGAGAGCAAAAAGGATAAGATTGACATCGCCTTCCGAGTAGTCGCCGATCACATTCGCGCGCTCAGCTTTGCAATCGCAGACGGAATCATTCCGTCAAACGAGGGCCACGGTTATGTGTTACGCCGGATTTTGCGACGGGCAATCCGTTACGGCCGCGGTTTGGGTTTCCATGAGCCGTTCTTCTTCAAACTCGTCAATGTTCTTGCGAAAGCGATGGGCGAGGTTTTTCCTGAAGTCCGCGCCAAACAAAAGACAATCGAAGAAACAATTCGTCGCGAAGAGGAATCCTTTAACAAGACTCTCGATAAAGGGATTGAACTCTTCGACTTAGAAGTCGGACGCGGTGTCTCGAAAATCTCCGGCGCGTTCGCGTTCAGACTTTATGACGAGCAAGGGTTTCCGCTCGATTTGACTGAACTGATGGCGCGCGAACGCGGACTCACTGTCGATGTTGTTGGATTTGAGAGATTGATGGAGCAGCAACGCGACCGTACGCGCAAAGCTCATAAAAAAGAAATGATCGCAGTTGAAGGAGAGTTGACCGCGGCGCCGACAAAATTTCTCGGCTACGATTTTATTGAAACGGAAGCGGTGGTCGAATCGGTTTTGGCGGGACAAAAACCGGAAGAGCTCGCGATCGTTCTCGATCAAACGCCGCTGTACGCCGAGATGGGCGGCCAAGTAGGGGACCGGGGCTTGTTGCACGTTCCGGGACACGATCGCACGGAAGTCGGTCAGCTTCGCGTCATCGATACTCAAAAACGCGGCGATGTTTTTGTTCACCGCGCCAAATTGATCGACGGACGCGCTCCTGAGCCGGGCGAGGCGGTGCGCGTGTCCGTCGACGTCGCGCGGCGACAATTGATTCAAGGCCATCACACTGTGACGCATTTGCTGCATTGGGCGCTGCACCAAGTTGTGAGCAAAGATGCGGCGCAGAAGGGAAGTTACGTCGGACCGGACAAACTGACCTTCGATTTCTCGAGCGCTGCTTTGACAGCCGAGCAAAAGCGCGACGTCGAGAAATTGGTGAATGAAAAGATCGCGGAGAACGCGTTGGTTTCGTGGATAGAAATTTCCTACGCCGAAGCAAAAAGGCGCAAAGAGATTCAACAATTCTTTGGCGAGAAATATGGCGACAGGGTCCGTGTCTTACAAATTGGCGGCGATCCGGCAAAGTTGAACGGCTACTCGATGGAATTGTGTGGCGGCACGCACGTAAGATCGACGAGCGAGATCGGTCCGTTCCGGGTCGTGAAAGAAGAGGCGATCGCCGCCGGGACGCGACGCATTGAAGCCGTCGCGGGCGATGCAGCGCGCGTTTGGGCGAAGGAAGAAGCGAAGCGTCAGCAGGAAAAATTTGAGACGCTGTTGCGCAAGAAGCCGGACCTCGCGGCATTGCCTGTTTTCACTGGCTCAGTGCCAACCACGGAGATGTTGAAGCAAGTCGATGCGCGTGCGACCCATCTCGAAACATTGGATGTCGATGTTCGCGAGTGGGAGAAGAAACACGCAAAAGAAGCGGAAGCCGAGTTGCGAAGTCGCGGTGCGCAAGTCGCGAACGAACTCGTGTCATCCAACGCTGGTCAGAAAATCTGCGTAGCCAAAATTCGGGACGCTGGCGGGAAATTGCTTCAAGCCATCGCCGACGCGCTGAAGGCGAAGTTTGACGGACCGATCGTTCTCGCGGGCTCGCAAGAAAATAATGTCGCGCTTATCGTCGTCGTTCCGAAACCTCTAACTTCCCAGATTCAGGCGAACAAGATCATCCAGCAGATCGCGCCGATCGTGGGCGGCAAGGGCGGCGGGCGTCCGGAAAGCGCACAAGGTGGCGGCACCAACGCGGCGAAGATTGACGAAGCGTTGGCGAAAGCGCGAGAGCTTTTGGGTTAGCACGCGCTCGGCGTGGCTGCATGCTTCGTGCGGGCGAGTTGTGAAGAGGATCTGTTTCCTGTCGGCAGTCCAAGCTTGGATAATACGAGTTGTCGCTCGGGACGTCTTTAAAGACGGTTACGTTTCCTGTCGCCACGTGGACCACGGCCATGTCACGTACGACCGAACTCTCGCTCTTTCTTTCAACGATGTTGAACGCTAGGCGAGTTCTATCGGGCGATATTGTCGGGAAAATACCGTCAGCAAGCTTTTTCTCATCGCTGCTGTCCGAGATTTGCGATCCAGACGGCATCATCGCGTTCAAACGTGATCATTTGCGGACCCGGCGAAGAGGTGGCCGCTCCGAGCGAGACAAACATCATTTGGGACAGGATTTTCGGGTTCATGGGATTGCCAGGGTGATGAAGAATGTTGCTGCCAGTGCGAGGAACAGAACCAGCATATAAATGAAGCCGCCGACGAAAAATTTTAGTGTACTGATGAACCAACCTTGCCCGTAGACCCGCCGGATCGAGAAGAAAATTTGCACCACGAAAGCGATCCAAAGAAGAGCGATCACCCAGTCGGCGAACGTGCCCGGAATGGTGCGATCGAGCCCCATGGTCGTGAGTACGATCAACATGACCCCGGTGTAGAAGAACGTGTGGATATGGAGCGCGTAAATTAGGTGGTCGATGTAGAAGATACCTCGTCGGGCATAGAGAACTTTCAGAACAAATGCGAACAACGGAATGCAACAAAGCATCATGTAGGGCAGATTGCTGAACAGCGTCGTGATGAAGAGGCCCATCTTCGTTCCATGTTCGCCCATCTTGTCCTTCGCGCGCTCTTCCAACCATTTCTCGAATGGAGTCGTTGATTTCGCGTCGTCGAAGATGACAAAAGGTCGATCTGTGACCGGCCCGTAGGTTTGTTTGCCTGAGTCAGCTGGCGAGACTGTTGGCATCGTGGTTGGCGAAGAATTCTCTTCAGCTGCTACCGTCGCCGAAGGGCTCGGCTTGGTCAGATAATCCAACGCTTCTTGTGCTTTTCGGCGCTGATCCGCTGAAAGATTTTCTCTTTCGAGCTCTTTTTCGATCTCGTCACGCTTTTCCGCGATCGCGGTCGCGACTTCCGCTCGATTCTTCTCTGGAATCTTGCCAGGCTCGAAACGAATCCACTTCGCTCCATAATTCACGGCAAAGAAAAATAGGATGCTCGCGAGCAGGTAGAGACGCAATGGATGCAAATAGCGGACGCGTTTGCCGGCGAGGAAGTCGTTCGTGAGTTTCCATGGTTTCACGATGAGCAGGGCGATCGTCGCGAAAAATTTGGAATCCCAGTTTAGGAACGAATCGAGAACGTCGACAATCACGTGTCGAAACGAACGTCGGTAATCGATCGCGGCCTGGCCGCATTGAGCGCAATGCGGGCCGATCAATTCTGCGCCGCAATTTTCGCAATGCGTGAACGGCAACGGCTGTCGATCCTTCCCACGTCCGAACCAACGACGGCGGGCCTTTCGCTCAATCGCAGAGATTGCAGTGTCGCCAAGAATAATTTTTGCCGGTTCGTCGGCCATTGCGCGCGACATTACAAAAACGCTCTTGAGTCGTCCACTTTGTAAGGCCCCGGTCTGTCTTGACGTTGCGGCTGCGCCTCATCAGACCGGCGCAATGAGAACATTTACGACAACTGGTGCTATTTTGCCGTCGATTGCGACCCTGGAATTGAGTTCGGCTTTTCGCGCCGACCGCACATGGACCGCGCAGTCGAGCACTTGCGCGCCGCGTGTGCTGAGCTCCAGGAGGCTGTGCGCGATAAGGGCGGATGGCGAGCCCGGGCGCTTGAGCATGTCAATCACGCGATTGCCGAGACCGAGCACGGAAGTTCATTTTGCCGATAGAACTTCTTTTCCAGAAAATTAAGCGGAGCCGCTCCCCTTTTTCTAATCCCGTAAAAAGGAGAGCGCGGCCGTACAGAATATTCCGATCACAAACATCATCACATCGTCGTTTCTAGTGTCGTGTCATGGTAGGGCGATTGACCTCAACCGCCCGGTTGAGAACTTAGCGGTTGACCGTCACAACGCGGGAATGCCACGATCACGAGCGCAATGGCACTCAGTCTTTTCCGCAAGAAGAGCCCCGATCACCTGATTGCTGAAGCCGCGATGCCGGAGCGGCAAATGAAACGCGCGCTCGGACCGCTTGCGCTGACCTGTATCGGCATCGGTGCGATTATCGGGACGGGAATTTTCGCGCTCGCGGGCACTGCTGCCGCAGGCGAGCAAATCGAGGCTTCCATTTGGAAAACGCCGATTCTCAATTTCATGCAATCGTGGATGAGCCATGCGCCGCTCGTCTTCGGACGGCCTGGTGCCGGCCCGGCGGTCATGGTTTCGTTTGTGGTCGCGGGAGTCGCGTGCGGTTTCGCGGCGCTTTGTTACGCGGAGCTCGCGTCCATGATTCCCGTCTCGGGTTCGGCTTACACTTATTCCTACGCGACGCTGGGTGAGATCATTGCCTGGATTATCGGTTGGGACCTGATTCTCGAATATGCGGTCGGGAACATGGCAGTCGCTGTCGGTTGGTCCGGCTATTTCGTCCGATTATGCGGTAGTCTGTTTGGATTAAAGTTTCCGGTCTGGGCCGTGAACGCTTTGGACACCGCCAAGGGGATCGTCGCGCAGGGCGGGGATGCGTTGTCGAATTATTCTTCGACCACAATTCCGACCGTTCTAGGCTACCCGATTGCACTCAATATTCCTGCGTTACTCATTGTCGCGGCGGTCACGATTCTTTTGATTTACGGAATTCGCGAGAGCGCGCGCACCAATAACGCAATCGTTATAACCAAGCTCGCCGTAGTCATCTTTGTAATCGCGTTCGGCGCGTTCATGATTCATCCGACCAACTGGCAGCCGTTTGTTCCGACCGGGATCGGCGGTGTGATGAGTGGTGCAGCCATTGTTTTCTTTGCGTTCATCGGGTTCGACGCCGTTTCCACGACCGCGGAAGAGACGCGTAATCCACAGCGCGACATGCCAATTGGAATCATCGCGAGCCTGATAATTTGCACGATCCTTTATGTTTTGATGGCCGCGGTCATCACCGGCGTGCGCAAATACACGATTTATTTCGGCGACCCGGCGGCAGTGGCGACCGCGTTCGCTGCTTACCCCTGGGCGACGGCGCTGATCAGCGCGGGTGCGCTCGCCGGCATCAGCTCAGTTCTGTTGGTGTTTCAACTTGGCCAGCCGCGCATTTTCATGGCGATGGCGCGCGATGGTTTGCTTCCACGATATTTCGCGAAGATTCATCCGCGTTTTCGGACGCCGCACATCACCACGATTTGGACCGGCATCTTCGTCGGCGGCGTTGCGGCGGTTGTGGATATTGGATCGCTTGCCGACCTGACGAATATCGGAACGCTGTTCGCGTTTATCCTCGTTTGCCTCGGCGTAGTTATTTTGCGACGCACCGATAAAAACCGACCTCGACCGTTCCGTGTCCCGATGACTCCAATCTTTCCGATTCTCGGCGTGATCTTTTGTTTTGTGTTAATGCTGAGCCTTCCGCTCGAAACCTGGATCCGCTTCCTCGTCTGGCTCGCAATTGGCCTGACGATCTATTTCCTCTATAGCGTCCGCCACAGCAAACTTCGCGGCGGCGAAGATACCGGAATTACCGAAGACATTCCGCCGCCGATCGTCAAAACGTAACTTGGGGAACCTCGCGTCCCGATTGAAAATGATCGCGGGGCGAAGACCGTTCCCACATTAGAGTATAGCTGCCAGTCGCCAGTCCGGCTCGAACTTGCGCCGCTTTTTATGCATGGCTCGCTCGGTTATCGGCTTCGGATCTTTCCCTATCATCTTCGCTTTCATATTTTACGCTAGCGGCGTGAGTGAGCGGAGTAAGCCGATGACAAAAGATCTTCTTGGGCGACGAATGGTTTGCTTTCGGCAATGAGACATCGCCGCTAGAGTCTATCCGGTGAAAGTTTTTCTCGTAGCAGTCTTTGGCGTTTCTGTTTTACACGCCGAATCGGCGAGCGTTCTGCCGCCGCCCGCCGGAAAACTCTATCACGGATTTTACTGGGGCGGCGTTGGCACGGACACGCATGATCCGACTGAGCACGACGTCACGTCGGCGGACGCGGCCCGTTACGAACAAGGCGTCGGCGCCAAGACCGCCTGGGTTTATTTTTCGAACAATTGGTTCGAGTCGCGAGAATTCCCAGTCGAGATGTGCAGTTGGATCCGCGATCTCGGCAAAATTCCGTACGTGCGCTTGATGTTGAGATCAGATGTCGATCAACGTCATGCCGAGAAAAAATTTTCGCTTACGAAAATCATCATCGGCGAGTTCGATACCGATCTTCGCGCCTGGGCGCGCGACGCGAAAAAGTTTGAATCGCCAATCTTGATCGAGTGGGGGACGGAGCCGGACGGGGACTGGTTTAGTTGGAGCGGCCAGTGGAACGGCGGCGCGGTTGACGGGCCGAAGCTCTACATCGTGGCTTATCGGCACATCGTCGACCTAATGCGCGCGGAAGGCGCCGACAATTTGACTTGGGTCTGGCATGTGAACTGGTACGACGAGCCGGAGCGTAAATGGAACGCGTTCGAAAATTATTTCCCGGGAACGGATTATTGTGACTGGGTCGCGCTCAGCGGTTACGGACCGCTCACGCCCCGTACAATCGAAGGGATCGAGTCATTCCGATTCAAAATTGACGAAGCTTACCCGCGTTTGACCAAGCTCGCGCCGGGAAAACCAGTGATCATCGCAGAGTTCGGTTGTGAGTTGCACAATCGGCATGTCGATGTCGTGAAGTGGACACGAAATGCGCTCGAAGACCTTCTTTCCAATCGCTGGCCCGCGATTGTTGGCTTCTGTTGGTGGAACGAAGGTTGGCAGAACGATAATAACAAAAAGCACGACACTGACATGATCGTTCTGCACGATACCGATCTTACCCGCGTGTTTCGGGAAGAGTTGGCGCAACACCCCGACAAAATTCAAACGGCCCCGCTGATTGCGAAGTGATTCGCTTCGTCCCATAATTCGACATGATCAGAGTCGACGTTGAATACACCGGCAACTTGCATTGCGACGCGACGCATGGACCGTCGAGGTCGAAGATCGCGACTGATGCACCAGCCGATAACAAGGGAAAGGGCGAAGCGTTTTCGCCGACGGATCTTGTCGCGACCGCGCTCGGTACCTGCATCAGCACGACCATGGGCATAAAAGCGGAATCGCTCGGCGTCGATCTTCGCGGGATGAAAGTTTCCGTGCAGAAAGAAATGTCGAAAGACGCGCCGCGACGGATCGTCGCGTTGCCGAGCGAAGTTCACATTCCATTGCCGCCCGATTCAGTGCATCGCGAAGTGCTCGAGCAGACGGCGCTCAATTGCCCCGTGCACAAAAGTCTCCCACCGGAAATTAAGCGCCCGACCCAATTTTTCTGGGAAGGTCTGAGCCGGACTGGCAGTTGATTCGCGCAAATGCGCAAATCATTTTTCAACCGGATAGAGCCACTCCAAATAATCCGCGACACCGCGTTCGAGTGAGAACTGTGGGTTATAACCAAGCGCGCCGCTGACTTTGATCAAATCCGCTTCGGTGAAGTTTTGATAGTGCGCGTGCGGATTCTCGATGTAGTCGGGCTGAAATTTTGTGCCAAGACACTTGTTGAGTACGTCGACCAGCTCGTTAAACGAACGCGCCTGACCCGAACCGAGATTGTAGATTCCGCTTTCCTTTGCTTCGAGCGCGAGAATGCTGCCGTCGACGACGTCTTTCACGTAAACGAAATCGCGTCTCTGATCGCCATGTTTGAAAATGCGCGGCCGTTGTCCGGCCTTCATTTGCTGAGTGAGATGATAAACCATGCTCGCGGGGACACCTTTGTGCGCTTCCCTCGGACCGTAGACGTTGAAGTAGCGAAGACCGATGATTATCCACGTCGGGTTCTGCTTTGCTTCGCGAATCGCCAAATTGTCCATAATCGCTTTCGAAAACCCGTAGACGTTCGACGGCGCCGCGCCGTTTGATTCGACATTCGCCGTCGTTGCAGCGCCATAAGTTGACGCCGAGGAAGCGTAAATGATTCGTGTCTGGTTCGGCCGCGCGAATTTCAGGAGCCGCCGAAAGCTTTCGACGTTGTCGTGCACTTGGACCAATTGATCGTGCAACGTCGTGTCGGTGATCGACGCCAGATGAAAAATCGCGTCGAACCTTTCGTTATCGAATTGCTCGCGCCAGTCGAGTGTTGCCAGATTTTGCGCGACAAAATCGCCGCCGTAGCCGTGCAGGTTTTTGAAATCGCCCGAACGGAAATCGTCGATCACGGTCAGACGCGCGTCAGGGAATTTTTCCTGCAGCGCGAGCGTTAGATTGGAGCCAATGAAACCGGCTCCTCCGGTGACGAGGAAATTGGGAGCGGATGAGGCCACGGATGGGTTGCGAGATAAATAAATCTTGAGCGCGGAATCGCAAGGGAGTAGTTCTAAGCCCAGTTCTTTGCGAGCTTGAAAAAGTGGATCGGCGCGAGAAATCCCGTGAAAACCGGGAGCAGTTGCGCTGCTGTAACTGGATACGACTTCCCAAGGCCAATCGTTGCATAAAGCGATGGTGAAGGCGGGAAGAAGGTAACGCCAGGAGCCAGAATATTCGACCGCTCCACCTCATTCGCGTTGGCGTAGCGGCGGCCGCAGGCGGCAATATCGAATTATCGAATCATTCGGAACCGCTGAGCCGACGGCGAAAAAACTTCTTCGCAAAAGGAAGAATGAGAGCTGGGCGATGCGCCGTTGCTGGGCAAACAGGTCCGACTCTCGGGTTGGAGGAAATTCGGTATGCGAAGTCGCCCTTTATGTTTTGTTTTAGTGAGCTTGATGAGCGCGGCAATTTCAGCCCGCGCCCAAGATGCAACGTCCGTATTGTCCAATGGCGATCAGTTGCCCGAAGCCGAGCCGGTCGTCGTTTCGGCGACGCGTTTCGATATTCCGCTCGATCAATCGCCAGCGAGCGTGAGCGTGATCGATTCGCAAGACATCGAAAACAAGCAGATCGAACGCGCGGCGGATGCGCTCCGCGAAGTTCCCGGTCTCGCGGTCGTCCAAACTGGAACGCCCGGCCAGTTGACTTCCGTTTTCATGCGCGGATTGCCGAGCCAGGACATGCAGGTCTTGCTCGACGGAATCCCCATCAATCAGGGACTCGCCGGACAGTTTGATTTTGCGAATCTGACGACGGACAACGTCGACCGAATCGAAGTCGCGCGCGGACCTCAAAGTACAATCTACGGACCACGCGCCCTGGCGGGCGTGGTTCAGGTTCTTACAAAGCAAGGTTCGGGCCTACCCGGAATCACCGTGAGCAGCGAAGGGGGAACCTACGGCACGTTTCGCGAAGCTTTGGAGAGCGATGGCAAGATCGGCATCTTCGATTATTCGATCGGCGCTAGCCGGCTCGATACCGACAACGCGCGTCCGAACAACCAGTATTCCAACAGCGACGTTATCGCGGACCTCGGCTTATCGCTCGACCCGCATTTGCGCGTGGGAAGTCTGTTCCTCTATTCGCTGAGTGACACTGGAGATCCGAACTCGATCTTTAATCCGAAGCCGCTCGATCATTTATTGACGGAGCGTTGGCTCATCGGACCGCACGTCGATTGGAGACCGACCGATTGGTGGGAACAGAGAATTATTTTCGATTACGATCACGAGCGACAGGTAAACAATCCGAACCAGGACGGATTCGTCGGACCGACGCGCGCGTTGTTCAGGCAAACTCAGCTTGATTATCAAAACGACATTCGGCCGACATTTTGGCTGACGCTGACGAACGGCTTTTTCTTCAGCCATGTTATTTCGGGACAGGAACGACCATTTGTCTTGTTCGGGCCGACCTTCATCAGCGACGAGACGGAAGAAATCGCCGGATTTCTGCAGGCAACCGCGAACATCGACAACTTCGTTTTCGTTGCTGGCGGACGCATCGATAACTTCAATCAGTTCGGCAACGTTTGGACTTATCGCGTCGCGAGCAGTTACAAGATCGACAAAACCGACACTACGGTGCATGCGAGCGTGGCGACAGGATTCAGTCCGCCGAGCAGTCAAGACAAAATTTTCGGCATGAACTTTGGATTGAACCCGGAAAAAGATTTTGGCTGGGACGTGGGGATCGAGCAGCGACTTTGGGAACGTCGCGTCATCGTCGGCGCGACTTACTTTCATAACGATTTGTCGAATGTGATCGGATTCAACGGCCAATTTCTCACCTTGAATCTCGGCGCGGCGGAAACGCAGGGCGTGGAAACCGAACTGCGCGCAACGCCAATCCCTGATCTCGATTTGAGGGCGAGCTACACTTATCTCGAGGCTGAAAAGACCGACTCCGCCAATATCTCCCAGCCCCAAGGCGCCCGGCTGCCGCGTCGTCCGCGGAATGAAGTTTACGTTTCCGGTTCTTATCTCTGGTGCAAGAAATTCCGCACCACGATCGAAGCGAAATTCGTGAACGCGCGTCAGGAATTGAATTTCGGCGGCCCGAACTTCGATATTGAAGACTACCGTTTTCTGAATGTGGCCGCGGAATACGAAATCAATCCGCACGTGTCTATCTTCGGCCGGGTAGATAATGTTACGGGCGAACACTACGCGGAGGTTTTCGGTTTTCCGGCGCTCGGGACGGCGTGTTATGGCGGGATGAAGGTGAGGTTTTGAGCTGGAGGGACGCGCGCCGCCGTGTCCCAAGAATGATAGGCGCCGACAGCGTGACGCCCTCCAACCGCTTGAAATCCGCGCGTCATCGCTTAATCAGCGTTAGTGAGCCAGCTGCTTTATCTTCTCGTCGGGATCACGTTGCTCGGTGTCATCGCCGTCCTCTTTGTCTTAATCCGCGAACGCGCGCGCGCGAATCAGTCGAGTCACGACGCAATGATGTTGCAGCAACAATTGAACGCGCTTCAACAGCGCTTGGACATTTTCGGACAAGCGGTGACTCAGAATCTTCAGCAATCGACCGCGTCGATGAACACGCGTCTGGACAAGGCGGCGGAAGTGGTGGGCGATTTACGAGAAAAAGTTGGCCAGATCCATGAAGTTGGGCGCGCCGCGCAGGAGCTGGTTCACATCATGCGCGCGCCAAAGCTGCGTGGTGGAATGGGCGAGTTATTTCTGGGTGATTTGCTAGCCCAGATTCTGCCACACGAGCACTACACGATGCCGTATCGGTTTAAGAGTGGCGACGCAGTCGATGCGGTGATTCGAATCGGGCAGAGATTGGTTCCAGCCGACGCTAAGTTTCCCTACGAGAATTTCAAGCGGGTGGTGGAAGCCGCGGGCGAGGCGGAGCGCGTGGCCGCTCGCAAACAATTTTTGCGCGATGTCAAAAGGCATGTCGATGCAATCGCGACCAAATACATTTTACCGGACGAAGGGACGTACGATTTTGCGCTGATGTACGTGCCGGCCGAAAACGTCTATTACGAGACCATCATCAAAGAAGATGTGGCGGAGGACCGCCAACTCTTCAGTTACGCCCTGGCCAAGCGCGTGATTCCCGTCTCGCCGAACAGTTTTTACGCCTACGTGCAGACAATTTTGCTGGGCCTACGCGGGATGAAAGTCGAAGAACGCGCCCAGGAGATTTTGGGAGAACTGTCGCGGCTGCGCGGTGATTTCGCGAAAATACAGGAGAGCTTCCGCATTCTCGGCCGCCATCTCGCGAACGCGAGCGGGAGTTACTCCGAAACCGAGAAGACAATCACCAAACTCGACGCCAAGCTCACGCAAATTGAGCAACCACCGAAAACTGAGCCGGCGCAGCCGCCTTCGTTGCCTGGCTTGGAGTGACGAGTATCAGAGCACGTCGTCCCATTTCGACTTATCCTTCAGCATTAGCTCGCGCAGCAATCGAATCGGCGGCATCCCGTGGTTGAGCAGCTCGTTGTGAAATTTTTGCGCTCCGAAATTCCGGCCTTCCTGAGCCATATAATCGTCACGTAGTTTCAGGATCTCCAATTTTCCGAGTGTGTAATTGAGATAACCGGGATCGAAAGTGCCGCGCATTGCTTCTGCACGCGCCGGTTTTTCTTCGTAGTAACAATTCTCCTCGAAGAACTTGGTCGCTTCGTCGACTGTCATCTTCTGTGTGTGCATTTTGATCGCAACGCAGAGACGGCATAATCGCAGCAGCGCTTCATCCGCTTGCGCGAGCCGATATTTCGTGGCGCGCTTCTCGTCCGCTTCGTTTGGGTTCGCGACGGTGCCATAGCCTTCGTCGATCATGACTTTTTCGCAGTAATGCGCCCAACCTTCGATGAAGGCGTAGCTCCCAAAAATCTTCTCGACTTTGCTCGCAGGCGACGCGTTTAGGCGGAGGAACTGGACGTAGTGTCCGGGATAAACCTCATGAATCGAGACAACGTCGGCAGTGTAGAAGTTGAACGCCGTCAGCCATTGGTCCTTTTGTTCCGGCGGCCATTGGTCTTCGGGTGGTGTGACATAATAGTAAGCATCGGTGGCACGTTTCTCGAACGCGCCGGGCGTATCCATCGACGCAAAAGATGTGGCACGTCGATATAGCGGCATTTCTTTGACGCGGGCGCGAATCTCCGATGGGATCGTCACCAGCTTCCGGGTCACAACAAACTTTCGAATTGATTCGAGATCTTTATTGATGTCGGCGAGCAAACTTTCCGGCGTCGGATGTTCGCTCTGCACTTGTTTGAAGACTTCGGCCGGAGTTTTGCTGGCATCGATTCGTCGGGCGGCCTCGGTGAACGCTTTCTGTTCTTTGGCCAACTGCTCCAATCCGATCTCGAGAACTTTCTCGGGCGGAAGATCGACAAGTTCCGTCTCCTTCAGCATGCGCGCGAACTTTTCTTCACCGAGCGCGAAATCGGCTGTGGCTTTCGGTAGCTTGTCGCGCTCCAGCCACCCCGCATAATCGGCCAGCGCTGCCGCCGCTTTCCGATTGGCTTCGCGAAATTCAGTCCGAATTCGGTCATCTTTCAGATCGGCGACAGCTTCGACCAGGTTCTTGCGCAGAAAGTCAGCGGAAGCTTTGGCGATTTGAATCGCGAGTTCGACATACGGCTTCGGCAAAACCGGATCGAGGTTCGTCCGGGCCGCAATGAGAATGTTGGGCACCTGCGATTCGATCGCGACAATGCTGTGCACGCGGTCCTCCAACGGCGCAAAATTGCGCTTAATGTAAATGTTCACGTCAGCCGCGCGCGCGTATACCATCGGATCGCGCTCGTAGATCGACATCGCTTCTCGTTGGAAGATTTCTTTGTGAATCGCGGCCTGCAGAATTCGCAGATCGATCGATTGCCGCTGGCTGAGTTTACCTAGCTCGAATTTCTGGAGCCGGTCCTCGAATCGTTTCAACCGGGAAAGCTCGGCGTCAAGCGCGAGCCGGCTGTAATCGCTAATCCTACCGTCGTACTCGTGCATTCCTATCGAGGTGCCGAGAAGCGGTCGCGCAGCGAAGTAACCTTTGATAAATTCCTCGGCGACCGCCTCATATTCCTGGTCTTGTGTTTGGAGGGCAAAAACGCTGGCCAACGGCAAACAAATTGCCGCTGCAATAAACGCGCCCAAAAATTGCTTCAAACGAAGGATTGACACGGCGGCGCAACTTTAGACGACGCCTTACACGTTGCCAAAAATTTTGGATGAGCGAATGTCCGACGTTTCCAGCATCAACCCAAGATGAAGCGCCATTTCCTTATCAGATCATTTGGTTTGTTAGTTCTCGGTTCGCTTTTCAGCATCGGCTTTTACAGCTTGTGTGCCGCTGATCAGGACGACGACAGCGGCTACAACCAGATCGCGATTTTTGCGAAGGCTGTGCAGTTAATTCGCCAGGATTATGTCGATGGAAATAAGACCAGTTACCACGATCTGATCACCGCGGCGCTCAAAGGCATGCTCGGCTCGCTAGATCCGCACAGTCAATTCATGGATCAAAACGATTTTCGCGACATGCAAGAAGACACACGGAGCCGGTTCAACGGACTGGGCATCGAAGTCGCGATCAAGAACGGTCTGCCAACGGTTGTGACTCCGATGGAAGACACGCCAGCAGCGAGAGCCGGCATTCTTTCGGGAGATCAGATCTTAAAAATTAACGGCGCTTCGACAGAGCGAATGGACCTTCAGGACGTGATCAATCATTTACGCGGCGCGCCCGGCCAGAAAATTTCGATGACCCTGATTCGGCCTTCGACGAAGGAAGTGAAGGATTATTCGCTCGAGCGCGCCGAGATCAAAGTGCAAAGCGTGAAAGGCGCGCGCTTGCTCGATCCCGAGCTGACCGGCTCGTTCAAGATTGCATACGTGCGTTTGATTCAGTTTAACGAACCGACGGCGGATGAACTTTCGAAGGCGCTCGATGACTTGCAAAAGCAGGGGATGCAGGCGCTGATTCTCGATCTTCGAAACAATCCCGGCGGTTTGCTCAGCAGTGCCGTCGATGTCTGCGGGCAATTTTTGTCGCCGAGTACGAAAGTGGTCTCGACGCAAGGGCGGGTTGCGTCTCAGCAGCGCGATTACTCGACGTCCGGCCTGGCGAAGGATCGACCGCATTTTCCAATGGCCGTTTTGGTGAATGAAGGAAGCGCGAGCGGCGCGGAAATTGTTTGTGGCGCACTGAAGGATCTGCATCGCGCGATAGTTGTTGGTGAGACGACTTTTGGGAAAGGTTCCGTCCAAAATGTGATGCAGCTTCCGGACGGGTCGGCCTTGCGTTTTACAACCGCGAAATATTACACGCCGAGCAAGCAAGTGATTCATGGGAACGGCGTAACGCCGAACATTAGGGTGCCGATGAGCGTCGAGCAGGAACGCCAGCTCTTCGTCGCGCGCAGCAGCAGCGACACGATCCGGCCGGAAGAGGACAAGAACTTTATCAGGGTCATGGATCCGCAGATGCTGCGCGCGATCGATGCGCTGAAGGGTGTAATGATCTACGCCCAGCAAAACGCGCCCAGAGGCGAGCCCATTAAGAAATAAGGGTTGTCTCATCGTCGAGGACGCGGTGGTCGCAGCGATTTAATTTTGATTTAGCTTTCCTCCGCGCTTCTGCGAACTCTGTGTGGTGAAATCCAAGACTATTCTCGCTCTTGAAACTTCCTGCGACGAAACGGCGATCGCGCTCTTGCGCGGCTCGGAGCTCCTAGCGAGCGAAGTCGCGTCGCAAATTGCTGAGCACGAAAGATTCGGCGGCGTCGTGCCTGAAGTTGCGTCGCGCAATCATCTCGTACATGCGCCACGTCTGCTGGAGAGCGCACTGCGCAGAGCGAAGACCGACATCTCACAGGTCGACGCGTTTGCCGCTACGAGCGGACCCGGTCTTGCGAGTTCGCTCATGATCGGCGCTTCGATCGCGAAAGGACTCGCAATCGGTTTCGGCAAGCCGTATCTCGCGATCAATCATCTCGAAGGTCATTTGCTCTCGCCATTCTTTGGCGAAACGGAAATCAAACCAAATGTTTCACTCGTCGCCAGTGGCGGCCATACAGTGACGGTGTTCGTTCGCGGCGGCGGCGATTACCAAATGATCGGTCGCACGGTTGATGATGCTGCCGGTGAAGCGTTCGACAAGATCGCGAAGTTGTTAGGACTCGGTTATCCCGGCGGCCCCGTAATCGAGAAGCATGCGGTGAAAGGCGATCCGAACCGTTTCGATTTGCCGCGCAGCATTCCGGATTCGGAAAATTTCAGCTTTAGCGGTTTGAAAACGGCCGTGCGTTATCTTCTGCCGGCGTTGCGGGGTGATTATCTCGCTGATGTTTGCGCCTCGGTCCAAGCCGCGATTGTCGATGTCCTCGTTCGAAAACCAATTGCTGCTGCGAAGAAGCACGACGTCGATCTTGTCACGGTCAGCGGTGGCGTGAGTTGTAATCGTGAGTTGCGAAAAAAGATAGCCGACGCCTGCAAACGACACGGTCTCGAGTTGAAAACTGCCGAACCGTGGCTGTGCACTGACAACGCCGCCATGATCGCATTCGCTGCGATGTTGAAACTTCAGAGCGATGTGACTTCGAGTGTGATCGAAGAGATCGATCCAAATCTTGCGGTCGCGGTTTAATATTCGCGTTCGAGCAGGTAATTGGCAAGCGTGTGAAGCGGGTCCGCTGTTTTGCCGAATATGATTAAGGATTCGTGCGCTTGTTTCGTAAGACGCTTTGCCTCGGCGCGCGATTTTTCCAAACCGATGATCGATGGATAGGTCGCTTTTTGCGCGGCAACGTCTTTGCCAGCGCTCTTGCCGAGTTTCTCGCTGGTTTGGGTCACATCCAGAATGTCGTCGATCACTTGAAAAGCGAGGCCGAGCGCACGCCCGAACTTTGTCATCGCGTTGAGTTGCCTCAAGTTCGCATTCGCACTCATCGCGCCGAGCCGCACCGAAGTTGTCAGGATTGCCGCGGTTTTATGTTCATGAATGTAACGCAACCCGGCCATATCGATCTGTTTTCCCTCGCCTTCGAGATCGGCGACTTGTCCGGCAATGAGCTTTTTGCTGCCGGCCGCGACTGCGACTTCGCCCAATAACATCGCCATGTCGTAGCGCGAAGTCGGTTTCGCGCGCGAAACGATTTCGAACGCGATTGTCAGCAGCGCGTCACCGGCTAGAACCGCGAGGCCCTCGCCGAAAACTTTGTGACATGTAGGACGACCACGACGGAGATCGTCGTTGTCCATGCTGGGAAGGTCGTCGTGGACGAGTGAATAGGTATGGATGCATTCCATCGCACACGCGAGCGGGAGTGCATTATCGACCTTGCCGCGGCAGGCTCCCGCTGCCGCGAGACAAAGAATCGGTCGCAAACGCTTGCCCCCAGCAAACAAGCTGTAACGCATCGCCTGGTGAATGGTTGCCGGCCGGATGTTTTCCTTCGGCAGATAACCATCTAGCGCCCGGTCGATGATCCTCTGCCGCGATTTGAGGTAGGCTTTTAGATTCATTCGGTGCAGTGGCAGTTAAGAGTCGAGCGCGTTAGTTAGCTAGATATTTTCTGCGGTTTCGGTGACAGCGGTGGACTTGGTGCGCATGGCGAGGAATGCGCCCACGAGCAGAATAGCGGCGCTAATGAGTTGCGCGAAGGTCAGGCGCTCGTGAAAGATGATTGCTGAAAGCCCGAGTGCTCCCAAGGGGCAGAGAAGTTGCAGTGCCTGCGCGAGCGCGACGCCGATTTCGTGAATGGCGACGTAATACAAAACGTGCGCGAGCGTGATGCAGACGACGGCCGAAATAATGAGGATCACGTTCACATGCGCGGTGACGTCAAACGGGGTTCCGATTTTTCCGAAAGCGAGCGTCAACGGAAGAAGGAGGGTCGAAGTCACGACACTAATCACGCCGAAGCTGCGAATGGAGCCGAGGCGGGCGGACGGACGTTTAACCAGAACACCATAAAGCGACCAGCAGAATGTTGCGACAAATGAAATGGCCAGGCCGTGCCAGGCAACGTGTCGATCTTCGCCGCCGGACTGAAACCAAATCACACCGAATGCACCCAGCAAGCCGAACAAAGTTCCGAGTTGAAACTGCCATTGACGGATGAGGTAGCGTTCCTCTGGAAAAAATGCGAGGGCAAGGAGCGCGGTGAAGATTACTGACGTTCGGCCAAAGATGGCATAGACGCCGGGGCCGACGTAAAAAAGCGCAACGACCTGCGTGATTTGATGCACAACATTGGGCAGACACGGGACCAGGCAAAGGGCGACTGCACGGATGTCGATCCTTGGTTCGCTTCGAAATTGGAATAGGACAAACGGAATGATCGCGAGGCAGGCGACGAGATAACGATAAAAATTCTGCGACCACGGATCGTAAAAGCGATTGAGGTAATACTGAAAAAGCGACGGCAGCGACCAAATGACCACGGTGGAGAAGATGGCCGCGTATCCCTTGGTAAGTTGTTCGTTCCACCGTTGCATGGCTGCTGATTGTGACATGGCGCGGCAAATTCGCAGTTTAATTTGCTGGCTTGCGCGGCTTCAATAGCTCAACAATTAGAACGAGGAGAGACACATGAAGACTCGAACAATTCTAAGTTTGTCGATTTTATCGTCGGCTTTGATTTTGGCGGCGCCGGCAATTAACGCGAAGAAGCACGGCGGCGGTGGAGAGACAGAGGAACACCGCCGAAAAGGCATCGAGTTCGCCGACGCGAAGCAATTCGACAAGGCGATCGAAGAGTTCAACAAGGAAGTAGAAGCGGCGTCCGGCGAGCCAAGCGCTTATCGTGATCGGGGAACGGCATATCGGGCGGCGGGCAGAGCGGCGGCAGCGGCGGGTGATGGGCCTGCCTCGGCGGCGAGATTCGACTCCTCAGTCGCCGATTTTTCCAAAATGATTGAGCTTGCGCCGAAAGATCCGATCGGATACCTGGAACGCGCTCAAACTGAACTTGCGCAAATCCAGTACGACGCCGCAATCAACGATCTGAACAAAGCGCTCGAGCTAAAGGGCGATGAAGCGCTCGCGTATAAATTTCGCGGATTTGCCTATATCGGATTGAAGCAATGGGACAAAGCGGTAGCTGATTTTTCCACCGCCATTCAAAAGAACCCGAACGACACTCAAAATTACGATCAGCGGGCGCTGGCCTACCGGAATCTGAATAATTTCGATTTCGCGATTGCCGATTACAACGCTGCGATCGAAAAGAATCCAAGCTACCAACCGGAATACGCGCGGCGCGGTTACACATATGCTTTGATGGAGCAGTACGAGAAGGCGATCGCCGATTACCAGCAAGCGTTGAAAATCGATCCCAACGACCAGGAAACCGGTGAGCGCCTGAAGTACGCCCAGGGTCGTCTGGCGGCGAAAAATGCGCCGCCTGCAACTCCGACACCGACGCCGGGAACAACCTTTTTCACGCCGGCCAAGATTTTCTTCGCGGCCGTTGTGCTCGTGATCATCGCCGTGGTGGTGCGGATGATGACTCGAGGCAAACCGGAGAAGCCACCAACCAGCAGCATGAGGATTCGCTGAGGCGGAATCGGCTCGGTTCGGGGGCCCGGTTTTCCCTGTTAGTTTGGCTCGCGGAGCGAAGCGCCTAGGCTCACAAAATTGCTTTGACACCACAGCCCGCGCGACTACCGTTTCGGACGCTTTTTGCGAGAACGAGGCGGTCCCATGGTCGTTGCGATTTGACGCGGCTTTGGGACTTTTAGTTCTACACGCGGGAGGCAAACCGGCCCATGTAGCTCAGTTGGTAGAGCACGTCCTTGGTAAGGACGAGGTCACCGGTTCAATCCCGGTCATGGGCTCCAGTTTGAGCCGATGACAGGGGCGACAGTTTTTAAAAGACGAAGTTTCAGTCAGATAGGAGATATTGATATGGCAAAGGAAGCATTTAAACGCGACAAGCCGCACCTGAACGTCGGCACGATCGGTCACGTTGACCACGGAAAGACTACGCTCACAGCGGCCATCACCAGCGTGCTGGCGAAGAAGGGCATGGCCGAAGTGCGTGCTTACGATTCGATCGACAATGCGCCAGAAGAAAAAGAGCGGGGAATTACTATCAACACCGCGCATGTGGAATATTCCAGCGACAAGCGCCATTACGCGCACGTCGATTGCCCTGGTCACGCTGACTATGTGAAGAACATGATTACCGGCGCGGCCCAAATGGACGGCGCGATCCTCGTGGTGAGCGCAGCCGATGGTCCGATGCCGCAGACCCGTGAGCACATTCTGCTTGCGCGTCAGGTCGGAGTGCCGTCGATCGTGGTCTTCCTGAACAAGGTCGACATGGTAGATGATCCCGAGCTTCTCGATCTCGTTGAGATGGAAGTGCGCGACCTGCTCACGCAATACGAATTTCCGGGCGACAAGATCCCTATTGTCAAAGGCAGCGCGCTCAAGGCACTGAACGGCGATGCCGAAGCGGAGAAGCAAGTTCTCGCGCTTGTCGCCGCGATTGATGATTACATTCCGGTTCCGGAGCGGCCGATCGATCAGCCGTTCCTGATGCCGATCGAAGACGTGTTTAACATTGAAGGTCGCGGCACTGTCGCGACTGGTCGTGTCGAGCGCGGTGTCCTCAAAAAAATGGAGGACGTCGAGATCGTCGGAATCAAGCCAACTACCAAAACTGTCGCGACCGATATCGAAATGTTCCGCAAGCTTCTCGATGAAGCGCGCGCAGGCGATAACGTCGGTGTGCTGCTCCGCGGCGTGAAGAAAGAAGACGTCGAGCGCGGTCAGGTTATCGCCAAGCCCGGCTCGATTACGCCGCACAAGAAATTCAAGGCGGAGGTTTACGTGCTGAGCAAGGAGGAGGGTGGCCGTCACACGCCGTTCTTTTCGAATTACCGACCGCAATTTTATTTCCGCACGACTGATGTTACTGGCACAGTGAAATTGCCCGAAGGCGTCGAAATGGTGATGCCGGGCGATAACATCTCCATTGAGGTGGAGTTGATTACGCCGATCGCCATGGAGAAGACGATCCGGTTCGCTATTCGCGAAGGCGGCAAGACTGTCGGCGCGGGTCGCGTAAGCGAAATTTTGGACTAAATTCGAATTCCGAATTTTCGGAATTGGAATCTACGCCAGTAACTCAATTGGTAGAGTAGCGGTCTCCAAAACCGCCTGTTGGGGGTTCGAGTCCCTCCTGGCGTGGTTTTGGAAGAATAAACGATGCATTATGAAGGATGAAGTTTCGGCGATTGGCAACTCTCGCTCCTTCTCGTGCGATTGATGATTTCAAAAACAAAAAACTTTTTCAACGAAGTGAAGGTCGAGCTTCAGAAAGCTTCCTGGCCGTGGGACCCGAAAGAAAAAGGGTTCCGCAAATACAAGGAACTGACTGATTCGACGCTCGTCGTCGTGATCGCGATGTTATTGCTCGGCGGTTATGTCGCGCTGTTCGACTTCGTTCTGGTGAATGCGGTTCATTATTTTACTCGGTTACACTGAGCATGTTAAGAATATTTAGAACTGAATTGACCGATGGCGTGGCTTGGCGCGTGATTGTGACTACTGCCGCCGGTCCGGCTCGGATGTGATTATGGCTCAGACACTCGCAGGCAAAGATCAATGGTACGTGGTGCACGTGCTCTCCGGCCAGGAGAACAAGGTTAAGGAGAACATCGAGAAACGCGTCAAGACTGAGGAGATGAGCGATTTGATTTACGAAGTGCTCGTCCCTACCGAGCGCGTTTCGGAAATCAAAAAGGGCAAGAAAAGCGAGACCACGCGTAAGTTTTTTCCCGGCTACTTGATCGTGAATATGCATTTGCTCGACGAGAACAATCAGCTCGTTGGGCGGACCTGGTATTTCATTCGGGAAACGCCGGGCGTGATCGGTTTTGCCGGAACGAAGGACAAACCGATCCCGATGCGCCAATCGGAAGTCGAATCGATGCTCGCGCAAATGAAAGAGCGCGAAGAGAAGGTGAAGCCGAAAGTCAGTTTCGAAGTCGGAGAAACAGTCAAGGTCGCGGACGGCCCGTTCCAAAACCAAAACGGCGTTGTCGAAGAAATTGATCCGGAGCGCGGCAAACTTCGCGTATCGGTGACTATTTTCGGACGCGCGACGCCGGTTGAGCTCGAATACTGGCAAGTTGAAAGGGGATAAGAGTCTCCGACAGAATTAACAAAATGATCAGAATGATTGAGGAATTACGGGAAACCGATTGTGTAAATTCTGCTCATTCTGTCTGAATCACATGGCAAAAGAAGTTATTGCTCAGATTAAATTGCAGATTCCAGCCGGGCAGGCGAACCCCGCGCCGCCGGTCGGCACCGCCCTTGGACCGCGCGGGATCAACATTATGGCCTTCTGCAAGGATTTTAACGCCGCGACTCAGAAACAAGCCGGCGACATTCTCCCGGTCGTGATCACGGTTTACAAAGACAAGTCTTTTACTTTCATCACCAAGAGTCCGCCAGCAGCGGTCCTATTGAAGAAAGCGGCTAACATCGCCGCCGGTTCGAAAGAGCCGAACAAAGAAAAGGTCGGCAAGGTAACGCGCAAACAGGTCATGGACATCGTGAACACGAAGCGCAAAGACCTGAACGCGCGCGATGACGAAGCAGCTTTCCGCATCATCGAAGGTACCGCCCGCCAAATGGGCCTCGAAATCGTCGATTAAGGTCGACATGCACTTTCCCCTGTAATGCTCCGAATCGCTGCGGCATTTTGTTTTCTGGCGGTGGCGCTGGGCGCGTTTGGTGCGCACTGGCTGAAGCCAACGCTTGAAGCGCAGAACCTCGTCAATGTTTGGAACAAGGCGGTGCTTTACCATTTGATTCATGCGCTCGCGCTCTTTGTGCTGGCGCTTTTTGGAGCGGCGAACCGCGGCGCGTGGTGGTTGCTGTTTGCGGGGATCGTTATTTTCAGCGGAAGTCTATACGCAATGGGACTGACGGGTGAGCATGGCTTGGGCGCGATCACGCCGCTTGGCGGTTTATGTCTTCTTGCGGGCTGGGCTTGGCTCGTTATTTCGCCGCCGAAGTTGTGATCGAACGGTTTCAGCGGTCGTCCGCTTCGTCTGACTGCAGCGTGGCAGGAACGCCTGCTACTACAGTTCTAAAACGCGCGGCTTCCATTAAGTCCTTTCGCAGGTGTATAATCGCCCGCTCGAGAGCCTAACAAAACATGGACGTCGCGACTTTACGTTCGGTGCCGCTGTTCTCATCACTTGATTCGAAGGCGACTGCAGAGCTGGGCGAATACCTGACCATTCACGATTATCCGCGCTCAGCGACGATTTTCCGTACCGGCGATCCCGGCGACGCGATGTATTTGATCGACCTTGGCAAGGTGCGGATCAGCATCACGGACGCCGACGGCGCTGTCGTGACATTGGCTGAGCTTGGGCCGGGAGACTTTTTTGGTGACATGGCCATGCTTGATGGCCAGGGAAGATCAGCAACTGCGACCGCGACGGAAAATGCGCGGCTGGCCAAACTAACGCGCGAGGATTTCTTGTGGTTCATGAAAAACGATCCGCGCGTGACGCTGGAATTGCTTACGGCCCTGACAAATCGGTTGCGGCGTACGGACGAGCTCTTGCGACACCGCGTTTCGCGCAACGTGAATCAGGAGGAGGAGGCGCGACTCACCCTGGCCGACCGAGCTGCTGACCGGATCGCGGAATTCGGCGGCAGTTGGAAGTTTATCATCTCCTTCCTTGTATTTCTTCTCATATGGATTGCGGTAAACAGCTGGCTCTTTGTTAGCCGCGCGTTCGATGTGTACCCATATATGATGCTCAGCACGGCGCTAAACATGCTCGCCGCGCTCCAGGCGCCAATCATCATGATGTCCCAGAACCGGCAGGCACATAAAGATCGCCTACGGGCAAATTTGGATTACCAGGTGAATCTCAAGAACGAGTTGCTCTTGAGCGACATCATTCGGCGCATCGATGAGCTGAAGAAGAAGTCGCGCGATTAGCGGCCAAGGCAACGGCCGCGACAGCCCTTGTCGGCATCGGGTTGGGGGAGTATTATTCGGAACGATTAGCTGATGTTCGCCACTTTGTTCGACACGCAGCGAGCCGCGCTCACCGTCGGTGCTTTTATTGGAACATTTTTCGTCGCGTTGAGCTTTGGGCGGCTTTTGAAACGGGGCGCTGGCGTTCAGGTCGGAACGCTTTACCAGCTTTTTTGTCTGACACTTGCGTTTTACGCAGCGCTAGCGGTTTACGGCGTCAATGCCGACTGGCGCAATCACGTTGGCGCGGCAGCGATTCTGTTGAGCACTGCGCTTGTCGTTGCGCTGGTCAACCGTTACGTCTGGGACTGGTATTTCGAGAAGCGCAAGCAAACGCCGATTCCGCATTTCCTCCGC